>Ga0208648_1000275_pt1 | contig 54791 bp, 52 predicted proteins | sample AntAceMetag02UKL_FD_184772 | JGI IMG/M metagenome (GOLD analysis project Ga0208648, IMG submission 184772) | Saline lake microbial communities from Ace Lake, Antarctica - Antarctic Ace Lake Metagenome 02UKL (SPAdes) (version 2) | ecosystem: Environmental > Aquatic > Non-marine Saline and...
CCGCTGGAAACCCGGGAGCGATTCCGGAAACGGAAGGTCCTCTCGGTCGAGAACGTCCACAGTCACCTCCTATCCGTTTGAAGCCAAGCTAGATGTAGTGGGTGTGGGCGTCAAGCGGATAGGCACGGTTTGTTGGTTTCTCGCTGGCCGCGATGATTTGCGCTTATGGTGGGGAAGCGCCCATGTTGTCCCTCCGGGGGCAATCTGCCATCCGACCCCACTTCTCCTATCTCGGCTCACACCTGTCGCTCGATTTATCCGAAAACCGGTTCCCACTTTTCTGATCTCGCTTCAGACTTCACTCCAACGTCCGAGCTTGGGAATGTTGCGGGTGAAAAACCAGGAGATGAACTTGGGCATCCCGCGTTTTGAGAGTTGTTCGATGCAGTGGTTTTGCATGTCAACTGCCGTAAATTCCGGGTGCACAAACATGCCGTTCTGAAAACAATGGGAACAGAACTCTGTGCTGGAAGAACCATCCGGATTTGAACCGCCACCCCTGTCATCCTTACTGAGCAGCATTCCACAACTCTGACACTTTAGGCTCATTTCCGACGCTCCATGATTTTATTGCCGCAGATAAAGGGGCAAATATTGTTGTATTTTTAGCCCTTTCCGGGACGAAAGTCATTGATTGCAATGGGCGATCTGCCACTGCCAGAAGAAACCGCGAAGGCGGATTGCAGTGGCTTTCCGGTGCATGCAATGGAGACGAAGGCGCCTGTTTCGGCGCAGGGAACCGGGTGTTCAAAAGGGCAAAGTCCGGTGGTAAGCCCTGCATAAATTGGTGCGCAGGCCTCATGCCAGGATGCAAGCCAAGGACGAAAACCATGAATTTGGATTCCGGTTTGCATGCCACCTTTGCTGAAAGCCGGTCATGACGGGTCGAGGTTTTTCCGGAATGGCCCGTGCTGGCGCAAAATGTCTCCCATGCGGTCAACATCATCGCGCTCGTGTTTCAGGTAATCTGCCACCGCATCTCTCAGGCCTGGATGGGTGATGTAGTGCGCCGAGTGTGTGGTGACAGGCAGATAGCCGCGTGACAGTTTGTGTTCCCCCTGGGCGCCGGCTTCCACCGTGCTCAGGCCGTTGGCAATCGCAAAATCTATGGCCTGGTGATAACAGACCTCGAAATGCAGGAACGGGTGATCTTCCACACAGCCCCAATGCCTTCCATACAGCGTATCGGAGCCGATGAAATTGATCGCGCCGGCAATGTAGCGCCCGTTACGCTTTGCCATGACCAGCAGAATGTCCTGCGACATGCGTTGCGAGATGAGGGAAAAGAATTCCCTCGTCAGGTAGGGCCTGCCCCATTTGCGTGAACCGGTATCGACATAGAATGTGTAGAATGTGTCCCAGACGGTTTCTGTGAGGTCAGATCCTGTCAGCCAGTCGATGGTGATGTCATTTTCAACGGCGTTTCGCCGTTCCTTTTTTAGCGCCTTGCGTTTTCGTGATGCCAGGGTTTCCAGAAATTCACCGTATTGTTCATATCCGGGATTGTGAAAATGGAACTGCTGATCCTTGCGAAGCAGGTATCCGTGGTCGGCAAAAATGGAGATTTCGTCTGCCGGTATAAACGTGGCGTGGGCCGAGGACAGGCCATTGCGGTCCGTCAGCGTCTTCAGACCTTGAACCAATGCACCGCGCACCGCGAGAGGGTTGGGTTGCTGGGTGGCCAAGAGGCGCGGCCCTGTTGCGGGGGTAAACGGCACACAGGATTGCAGTTTTGGATAATAATGGCCGCCTGCACGCTCGAAAGCATCGGCCCAGCCATGGTCGAATACATATTCGCCCTGGCTATGATTTTTCATGTAGCAGGGCAGGGCGCCGTAAAGAGCACCCGATTCGCTCTCCAGCAGAAGATGCTGACCCAACCAGCCGGTTTCGGCGGTAGCACAGCCTGCTTCTTCCAGCGAGGAAAGGTAGGCATGGGAGACAAAGGGATTATAGGATCCGCTTTTTGAGCTTGTCCGCCTGGTGCCCGGAAGCGACGACCATTTATCTTCATTGATATCTTTGAACGAGTTTACAATTCTGATCAGAAATTCAGCCTGGCCCTTTTGGTCCACTGGCTCTTTGTCTTTCTTTGATGTGTCACGCATTCGCTTTATTTAAGCTTCCATTTTACGCTGGCAAGGCCGAAGGGTCAAAGCCTTCAAAAGTCATCTGATCCGCAAATTCTTCTGTCGCCTTTCTGCTCTGTTCATCATTGACCGTCCAGGTAATCACCGGCAATCCTTTCGTTCGCGCATCTGCAACGAATTTACTCGGCAAGTCTTTGACGTGGAATGAAATAAAACTCAGATCAAGTTGCAATGCCGACTCATTGTCCTGTCGCGCGGACTCTGATCCCTCCGAGGTGACCAGTCCAACCGCTCTTTTTGTCCGGCAATCAAGCAGGGTCTCAATCATGTGACGGTCAAAGGACATCAGGGCGACATGGCCCTGATAGCCCTGCAGATCCGCCAGAACTATTTTGGCAAAGATTTTGGTATCTTCGCCATTCTGGGTTTTGAGTTCGAGAACCAATCCCACTTTTCCGTCGACCTGCCGCAACAGATCCTTCAGCGTGGGAATCTGATCCTGCGTATTGCCGATGTGCAGGGATGTCAGTTGAGCGGCCGTCATCTCCCGAACCTTACCTTCAACACCGCAAATCCTGTCGGTCTTGTAGTCATGGAAAACCACGGCCTGATTGTCCGACGACAATTGCAGATCACATTCGATCGCAAAGTCATGTTGCACGGCCCGGGCAAAAGCGCTGGGCGAATTTTCCCAGATATGCTGGTTCATATCATGATACCCGCGATGGGCGACGGGTTTTCGTGCAATCCAGTCATAACGCGACACGAGATTATTCCTCGCTGATCTCGAATATGGCATCAATTTCCACTGCTGCTCCCATGGGCAGCGATGTCATGCCAACCGCTGCCCGGGCGTGCATGCCGCGTTCCCCCAGAACATCGACAAGCAGATTGGACGCGCCGTTTATCACCAGATGTTGCTCAATGAAATCCGGGGAGGATGCAACAAACCCCTGAATTTTGGCAAGGCGCACGATGCGCTCCAAATTGCCATCCAATGCTGCATTGACTTGCGCAAGGATATTGACTGCGCAGATTTCAGCGGCCCTTTGCCCGGTTTCGACATCTACATCGATGCCCAAATGGCCTTTTGTCACGAGTGTTCCGTCTTTGATTGGCAATTGACCCGATACGTAAAGGGTGGATCCAACGCGCGCATAGGACACATATTTGGCAGCCGGGGCCGGCGCTGCCGGTAAAACGATATTCATCGCGGCTAATCGGGCAGCAATCGTCTCAGACATGAAATTCTCCAGCAATTCATAGGGGGCCAATTTTTGCGGCCAGTGCTCATTGTGCGGTCAAGCGATACCTGTAGGCGTTCATCGCAATTGAAATTGAACAATACATGCGGAATAAATGAATCATTCTCTCCATTTTGACGCAATGCCGTGTAACATGGCGGCATCAATGTCAGAAGGAAATTTCGCGTGCGTTCGTCATATCTTGCCTTTGTAGTTTTCAATGTCATTACATTATCCTGCGGCCCTGCTCAGGCTGGCGCTGCAGAAGCCTTGATTCCACATCGGGCGGTCTATGATCTTGAACTGAAACAATCCTCGGAACGATCGGGAATTGAGTCGATGTATGGCCGCATGGTTTATGAGTTCAATGGGTCGCCTTGCGCCGGTTATACGGTCGGCTTTCGCTTCGTCACAAAACTGGATACCGGCAAGACGATGCGCCTGACCGACCAGCAGACGACCACCTATGAAAACCTTGAAGAGGGAACGTTCCGGTTTCTGACGAAATCCTATGTCAATCAGAAACTGGACCTGGAGGTTCGCGGCAGTGCCAAGGCTGAAGCTGAAGGCACGGCGGTCGATCTGACGACTCCCAAGGACGACCACCTGGTTCTTGAAAACGCGCAATTTCCGACAGAACAGATGATTTCCCTGATCGAGAGGGCCAAGAACGGTGAAAGGTTTTTTCAATCGCGGCTTTTTGATGGGTCCGATGAGGGCCGAAAGGTGATGTTTACCTCCAGCATCGTTGGTGCCCCAAAAGTATCTAATGACGGCGAGGACGAACTCAAAGTTGCTGGCAGTCTGGCTGAAGAGCCCACCTGGCCTGTAACGATCGCCTATTTTGATGAATCAAAAAATGAAGACGGAACGCCTCTCTACAAAATATCATTCGAATTATACGAGAATGGCGTGACGCGTGATCTGATCATGGATTATGGCGAATTTTCCCTGAAGGGCACTCTTTCCTCTCTTGAGACATTTGAGAGTGAGCGGTGCTGAGCAGCCAGCAGCGCCTGCCTTGGCCACACCAGCTTGAAGAGCCCTGTCGACAGACTGCAGCCTTTAATATCTATAAATTCAAGCCGCGTGAGGCAGGGCCTTATTCTTGTCGTCGCCACCCTGTATCGTCAAAATACAACCTCCCGAATCATTTTTTCTGAGACCGAATTGGATGACTAGACTGTCTGCGATTATGAATAAGTTGAATTCAGCGGCGGAACATTTGAGTCTGATGTTCATTCGCCCGGCTCCGCTGCAATATGCGGCACTTTGTTACCGCAGAACTGGCCACGGTCAGGAAATATTGTTGATCACCAGCCGTGGAACCGGTCGCTGGGTATTGCCCAAGGGATGGTCAATGAAAAAGAAATCCGGTTCAGGAGCTGCAGCGCGCGAAGCCTATGAGGAAGCCGGCGTGGTCGGTCAGATTGGCCAGCAACCCGTCGGCACCTTTGAATACCGCAAATGGCTGAGGGGAGGCCTGCCGGTGCAATGCATCGTTCGTGTCTATCCGCTTGAGGTGGAGCGACTGGAAGACGAATTTCCAGAAAAGGATCAGCGCCAACGCCAATGGTTCAGTCCACAGCAGGCAAGTGAATTGGTTGAGGAACCGCAGCTCCAGGCCCTGATAAGAAGGTTTTGTCCATAGATTTTTGCGTTCATTGGCGGCCTATTGCTTGATCCGGGCATCCGGAATGGCTTAAGCAGGGAAACCCGGTGCGCTGATGTTGACCTTTTCAGGTTCACCTTCCGGAGTTGTTAAGCCCCGAGAGGAACAGGTGGCCATTGCCTAAATCACCGCTTACCTACACCAAGCCTACGCTCGACAAGGATCTGGACAAAATTGCCAGACTTGAACTGGCAACGCTGTTCCTGTCGCGCGGTTATGTCGGCCTGGGGCTTGCCGCCATATTCCTGGCGCTTGCTTTGATCTTTGCCAGCTTCTTTGTCACTGGCCTTCCCGGTTCCTTTATCATCATCGCCGCCGCCGTCATTGGCGCCTATATGGCGCTCAATATCGGTGCGAATGATGTTGCCAACAACGTTGGGCCGGCGGTTGGTTCAAAGGCCATGTCGATGGGGCTGGCTCTTGTCATCGCAGTGATATTTGAAAGTGCCGGAGCGTTGATCGCCGGTGGAGATGTTGTCGGAACCATCTCCAAGGGGATCATCGATCCCAGCAGGTTTGAAGACAGCAATATTTTCATCTGGGCGATGTTGGCTGCCCTGATCTCATCGGCAGTCTGGGTCAATATCGCCACCTGGGTTGGTGCACCGGTATCAACCACGCATTCCGTTGTCGGAGGCGTCATGGGCGCCGGTATTGCTGCTGCTGGTCTGGCCAGTGTGAACTGGCCAACCATGGCCAGTATCGCGGCCAGTTGGATCATATCTCCTCTGGTCGGTGGTTTGGTCGCTGCGGCCTTCCTGGCGCTGATAAAGACGCTGATCATCTATCAGGACGACAAAATTGCCGCCGCAAGGCGCTGGGTGCCGCTCCTTATCGCCATCATGGCCGGAACTTTTTCGGCCTATCTTGCCCTAAAGGGACTCAAGAAACTGGTCAAAATTGACCTTCAGACGGCACTTCTTGTCGGTATGATTGTTGGAATTGTAGCGTGGGGCATCCTCCGTCCGCTTATTCGTCGGCAATCTGAGGGCATGGAAAACAGAAATCAGTCATTGCGCAAATTGTTTGCCATTCCCTTGATCTGTTCTGCAGCACTGTTGTCTTTTGCTCATGGTGCCAATGATGTGGCCAATGCGGTGGGGCCTCTGGCCGCGATTGTGCATACAGCCGGTGCCGGCGAAATCGCTGCGAATGTCACCATTCCTCTCTGGGTCATGGTCATCGGGGCCTTCGGAATTTCCTTTGGCCTGCTGCTCTTCGGCCCGAAATTGATACGCATGGTGGGTCAGCAGATAACAAAACTCAACCCGATGCGCGCCTTTTGTGTATCGCTTTCTGCAGCGATAACCGTCATCATCGCATCCGCACTGGGGCTTCCGGTCAGTTCAACCCATATTGCCGTTGGGGCAGTCTTCGGCGTTGGATTTTTCCGCGAATGGTATACGGGAAGATCGGAGCGCAGACGTCGCTACGTCAATGCCCACAAGATCAACAAGGATGGCACGCAGGTTCCCGTCAACAAGGCCGAACTCAGGCGTCGCAAGCTGGTGCGGCGGTCGCATTTCATGACCATCATTGCAGCATGGGTCATCACAGTGCCCGCTGCCGCCTTGCTGTCGGCCATGATCTTCCTTTTGCTTTCAGCCTTTCTGGGCTAAACAGGCCGGCAAATGCGCTGGTTCAGCGTGCTGTTGGTGTCAAAACCCATGCCCTTTGGCTGTTTGCCGAGGATATGACTTGATCTTTGGTTTGTGCACCTGTATGGACCGCATCATTCCACACGTGAAGCTTGGGTTCGACCGGGAGAAATCCGGAAGGTCCCGCCGGTGGCAGTGAAACTGCTGACGCTTCACGGAGGTACAACCGGAAAAGGAGACAGGGCATGGCTTTGCCTGATTTCAGCATGCGCCAGCTGCTAGAGGCTGGTGTTCACTTTGGTCACCAGACTCACCGCTGGAACCCGAAAATGAAAAAATACATTTTCGGTGATCGTAACAACGTACATATTATTGACCTTGGCCAGACAGTGCCGATGTTGTCACAGGCCTTGCAGCTTGTCAGCGACACGGTTGCCAACGGCGGACGGGTGCTGTTTGTCGGCACAAAACGCCAGGCATCAGAGCTTGTTGCCGATGCGGCAAGACGTTCGGCTCAATACTACGTCAATGCCCGCTGGCTTGGCGGTATGATGACAAACTGGAAGACCATTTCGCATTCCATTCAGCGCTTGCGCAAACTTGATGAATTGCTGGCTGCCGAAGCGCAGGGCTTCACCAAGAAGGAACGCCTCAATCTCGAACGTGAGCGCGACAAACTCGAACGCGCGCTGGGCGGTATCCGCGACATGGGCGGCACACCGGATCTGATGTTCATCATCGATACCAACAAGGAATCGATCGCAATTCTGGAAGCCAAGCGTCTTGGAATTCCGGTTGTTGCCATTGTCGATTCGAACTGCGATCCGGATCCGATCGATTTCCCAATTCCAGGCAATGACGATGCTGCCCGCGCAATTTCGCTCTATTGTGATCTTGTCGCCAAAGCAGCTCTCGATGGAATTGCACGTCAGCAGGGTGCCTCTGGCGTCGATATTGGAGCTTCTGCCGAAGCACCGGTCGAACTGGCAATTGAAGCTGCACCAGTAGAAGCTGCCCCAGTGGAGGCCGCACCGGCTGAAGCACCGGCCGCAGAAGCTGTTGTGGCGGATGTTCCCGCTGAAGCAGAAGTCAAGTCGACGGACGAAACGCCCGCTTCCTGATTGCGCACATGCGTCATGTGCATCGCACATGGCGCATGTACGATATTCGAAAATCAAGTTAACGAGGCACAGGTCGGTTTTCTGTGCCGCATTCTTGCAAGAGGCAATTATGAGTATTTCTGCATCTCAGGTTAAAGAGCTGCGCGAAAAGTCCGGCGCGGGCATGATGGACTGCAAAAAGGCGTTGATGGAAAACAATGGTGACATTGAAGCATCCATTGACTGGCTGCGTTCAAAGGGCATCGCAAAGGCGGACAAGAAATCGGGTCGCACAGCGGCTGAAGGTCTGATTGGCGTTGCAGCTGATGGCAACAAGGCCGTTGTTGTAGAGGTCAACTCGGAAACCGATTTCGTCGCGCGCAACGACGCTTTTCAGAAATTGGTCAGCGATGTCGCAACTGTAGCGCTGGGAACTGATGGTTCTGTTGAGGCCGTGGCCGCTGCAGCCTACCCGAAAAGCGACAAGTCGGTTGCCGGTGTCATCACCGACGCGATTGCCACAATTGGCGAAAATATGAACTTGCGCCGTACGGCCATGCTCAGTGTCGATGAAGGCATCGTTGCCAGCTATATCCATAATGCCGCCGCTGATGGTCTTGGTAAAATGGGCGTTCTGGTCGCTTTGAAATCGGCAGGCAATGCTGATGCGCTTTCTGCCATTGGCAGGCAAATCGCCATGCACATAGCCGCGACAAATCCATTGGCCGTGACCTCGTCACAGGTCGATAAGGACGTTGCTGATCGTGAGCGGGCAATTTTCTCTGAACAAGCCCGCGAATCCGGCAAGCCTGAAAACATTGTTGAAAAAATGGTTGAAGGGCGCATGCGCAAATTCTTTGAGGAAGTGGCGCTTCTGTCCCAGAGTTTTGTGGTCAATCCAGACCTCACTGTCGAGGCTGCCGTCAAGGAAGCCGAAGCCAGTGCCGGTGCACCCATCTCGGTTGAGGGATTTGTGCGTTTCCAGCTCGGTGAAGGTGTCGAGAAGGAAGAGAGCGACTTCGCAGCAGAAGTGGCAGCGGTTGCAAAAAGCTGAACGGACATAAATCGGTTAAAATGCAAGGGCATCGCGTGACAACGCGGTGCCCTTCGTGTATCCGGCATTCATAATCAGGACGCGGAACCAGCCATGACTCAAAAGCCCATCTACAAGCGTGTTTTATTGAAGGCATCAGGTGAAGCCCTGATGGGCGAGCAGGGGTTCGGTATTGATGTTGCCGTTGCCGATCGCATCGCATCCGATATTGCCGAAGCGCGGACCATGGGTGTTGAAGTTGGTGTCGTCGTCGGTGGTGGCAACATATTTCGTGGCGTTGCAGTTGCCTCCAAGGGCGGTGATCGTGTCACCGGTGACCATATGGGCATGCTGGCAACGATCATCAATGCCCTGGCTCTGGCAACATCGCTGAGAAAGCTGGGCGTAGCCACGGAGGTGCTTTCCGCCATTGCGATGCCGGAAATCTGTCAAAGCTTTTCGCAACGCGCTGCATTGCATCATCTCAAAAAAGGCCGGGTTGTCATCTTTGCCGGTGGCACGGGCAATCCATTTTTCACGACGGACTCAGCCGCTGCCCTGCGGGCCGCCGAGATGGGTGCTGAAGCGATTTTCAAGGGCACGCAGGTGGATGGTATCTACTCAGCCGACCCGAAGGAATTTCCGGACGCCGAACGATTTGACAATCTGACCCATGACGAGGTGTTGAACAAGGGGCTGGCTGTTATGGACGTTGCAGCGGTTGCCCTGGCGCGCGAAAACTCGATTCCCATCATCGTCTTTTCCATACATGAAAAGGGCGGCTTTGCCGAAATACTCAAAGGCAGAGGGCGTGCAACGCTTGTTGATGACAGTTGATCTGGGACATTTCCGGGAAATTATTTGAATTTCCCCGGCAATTCTGTATTTGTCTGCCTGTGTTTGCCGTGTGTGTTAAGAGTGCGTATCACCCAAAACCAAAAGCAGGATGTGTGATATGGATGCGCATGAGCCAAACGGATTGACTGCGATTTCGGCTCGGTAAAAACACGAAACAGTTTGTATGAATGCAGGCGGCAGATATTCGGCCTGCAATTGATTGGGAGTATTCCACCATGAGTGATGGTGCAGATTTTACTGATTTGAAAAATCGCATGGATGGCGCAGTTGCGGCCTTCAAAACTGATATTGCTGCCTTGCGAACAGGTAGAGCATCGGCAAACATCCTTGATCCCGTTTCAGTGGATGCTTATGGCAGCAAAATGCCGCTCAATCAGGTTGCCAACATCACGGTGCCCGAATCTCGTATGCTCATGGTTTCAGTATGGGATAAATCAATGGTGGGCGCTGTTGAAAAGGCCATCAGGGAATCCAATCTCGGCTTGAACCCCGTGACTGACGGCGCAAATTTGCGTATTCCGCTTCCCGAGCTTAATGAAGAGCGACGCAAATCTCTGGTCAAGGTGGCGCATACCTATGCCGAAAATGGACGTGTGGCCATTCGCCATGTGCGTCGTGATGGTATGGACAAGCTGAAGAAAGCTGAAAAGGATGGCGTATTGGGCAAGGACGAGAGTCACTCTCAGTCAGAGAAGGTCCAAAAAATGACGGATGAAATGATTTCTGAAGTGGACCGTCTTCTCAGTGAGAAAGAAATCGAAATCATGCAGGTCTAGTCATGCTCTATAGCATTTCTGACACTATCTCTGGTGGTTAGCGGAGGCTGGCGATTGAACACGCCACAACATGTCGCCATTATTATGGATGGCAATGGCCGATGGGCCAAACAACGCGGTCAGACGCGGACATCCGGTCATCGCAAGGGCGTTGAGGCCGTGCGTGAGGCTGTGCGTTCAGCCGGTAAATTGGGCGTCAAATATCTGACTCTGTTTGCCTTCTCTTCTGAAAACTGGAGACGTCCGGAAGATGAGGTCAATGATCTCATGGGGCTTTTGAAGTTCTTTATCCGAAGGGATCTGGCGGAATTGCACCGTGAAAAAGTGCGTGTGCGTATCATCGGTGATCGTATATCGCTGAAACCGGACATTCTGTCTCTGCTGACCGAGGCAGAAGATCTGACGAAGGATAATGACGCACTGGAACTCATTATCGCGTTCAACTACGGCGGGCGTGATGATATCCTGCGCGCTGCGCGCACCATCGCCTGCCGTGTCGCTGACGGCGAAATTCGGACGGATGAAATAACGGAAGCGACCTTGGTCGCAGCCCTTGATACCCGTGATATTCCAGATCCTGACCTGATTATCAGAACCAGCGGTGAACAGCGCTTGTCGAATTTTCTGTTGTGGCAAGCAGCCTATGCCGAGTTGGTTTTCATGCCTTGCCTGTGGCCGGATTTCAATCACGACACATTTGTCGAAGCCCTGCAGATCTATCAAGGTCGCGACAGACGTTACGGCAATATTGGCGAAGCTGACATGGCTTTGGGTTCCTGATGCAAAGTGAAGTCATGGTCAGGACCATATCCGGCGTCGTCCTCGGTGTTCTGGTACTCGCGTTGACCTGGTTTGGCGGTCTTGCCTTTCAGATACTTTCCATCGTGATCATGGCCCTTCTGTTTTTTGAGTGGTTCCGCATTGTCGGCTTGAAGGACTTCGGCAACATTGTATGGATCATTGGCGCGGTCACAATGGCGGCAACCGGTCTTTGTATATTGGCGGGGATGGCTTCCTATGGCGTTGCCGTCGTTGCGGTGGGGGCTGGCTTGACGGCCACTGTTCGTCTGGCGAGCCAACGAGACCTGTGGCCGGCTTTCGGGCTCATTTATGCTGGATTTTTTGGCGTCGCATTTGCTGAGTTGCGCAATTCCGGCGGCGGCTATGGCTTTGCCCTTTTGATTTTCATCTTCGCGATCATCTGGTCGACAGACATCTTCGCGTTTTTTGGAGGGCGCCATTTTGGCGGTCCAAAACTTGCACCGTCAATCTCTCCCAAAAAGACCTGGTCGGGCTTTGTAAGTGGATTGATGGGTGGTATATTGGCAGGGGTAGTCGCAGCTGTCATGCTAACGCAAGCCAATCTCATCTGGATTGTTGGTCTTGCAGCCCTCCTGTCTGTAGCGGGGCAATTGGGCGACTTGTTTGAATCCAGTCTCAAGAGGCGTTTTGGCGTCAAGGACTCCGGCAATATCATTCCAGGACACGGTGGTGTCATGGACCGGATGGACAGCATTACATTTGCAGCTTTTACAGCCTATCTGGTAGGTGTTGCATTGCCCGGAAGCGCGTTTGTTTCAGGTGGCATCGACAATGGTATTGCCCTGCAATTGCTAGGGCCTTGAATGTTCTGAGAGGAACGGATTTACGCACATGGAAATTTTGGTTTCGGTATATGATTTTCTCGTTGGCATCATGTTGCCGTTTTTGATTGTGCTGACTCTGGTCGTATTTGTGCATGAAATGGGACATTATCTGGTCGGACGCTGGTGCGGAATCCGCGTGATGACCTTCTCGATTGGATTTGGTCCCGAGCTGGTTGGTTTCAATGATGCGCACGGAACGCGCTGGCGCCTTTCAGCCATTCCCCTGGGCGGATATGTGAAATTTTTCGGCGACGAAAATGCAGCAAGCGCGCCTGATTTTGCGCAGGTGGATGCCATGGATAAGGCCGATCTGTCGCGATCGTTCCCCGGAGCAAATGTCTGGAAACGTGCCGCGACTGTTGCAGCCGGGCCTATCGCCAATTTTCTATTGGCCATCATGGTCTTCGCAGTCATGTTCAGCATTTATGGAAAGCCGGTTGCTGACCCGGTCGTGGCGCTTGTTCAGCCAGACAGCGCCGCTGAGCAGGCTGGATTGTTGCCGGGCGATATCATCACCGCAATCGACGGCAACCCGATGGTGGTGTTTGAAGACGTGCGACGCTATGTGACACCGCGCCCAGAGGTGGAAATGCGTCTGACAGTCGACCGCGACGGTCGCGCCGTGGAGGTCACCATCACGCCGCGCCGCTCCGAAATCACGGATCAGTTCGGCAACAAGATGGAAGTTGGCCTGATCGGTGTCGGCACTGATGAGACAGCTGGCAATTTCAGGCGACTGGAACTCAACCCGGCAGAGTCTCTGGTCGAAGGTGTAAAATCCAGTTGGTATATTGTGGCGCGAACGGTCGGCTATATCGGAAACATCCTGGTTGGACGTGAAAAACCCGATCAGCTGGGAGGCCCTATAAAAGTTGCCCAGATTTCCGGGCAGGTAGCCACGCTGGGGGTAGGGGCGCTGCTGCAGTTGGCGGCAGTTCTGTCTGTATCCATCGGTTTTTTGAATTTATTGCCGGTACCGGTTCTTGATGGCGGACATCTTGTCTTCTATGCTATTGAGATCATTCGCGGTAAACCTGTCGGTGAACGCGTTCAGGAAATTGCCTTTAAGGTGGGTATGAGTCTGGTCTTGATGCTGATGGTTTTTGCGACTTGGAATGATGTGTCGCCATGGTTCGGATAGAAATCTTTGGCAAAAAACAAATTGGCCGATAAACGCCATTGGTAACAAACTGTTAGCTATAATTTCAGACGGTTCGTTGCGGATTAGTCACTAATTGCTGGATAGTAAATAGAAATTAACTCAATGGCTTGCTTGTGGCTGAAAACACTGTAAAAAAGCGTGTAGGCAGGAATCGCCTGTTTGTTCGGTTGGGGACGTCGAGATAAAAGGGTACAAAAGCCAATGAAGGCCGGTTCAAAGTTTATTGGCGCAGTTTCCGCGCTGGCATTGTCCACGTGTGTTGCTGTGAGTGGGGCAGGAGTGGCTCTTATTGCTGCATCGACGGTGGCGCAAGCTGCTGTTGTCAGTGTTATTGATGTACGTGGAAACCAGAGAGTTGATGCCGCTACGGTGCGTGGCAACATCACGATTTCTCCCGGCAAGAGTTTCAATAATTCCGACATTGATGAATCAATCAAACGCCTGTTTGCGACCGGATTGTTTTCCGACGTGCGCATCAATCAACAGGGTAGCCGTTTGATCGTTTCGGTTGATGAATATCTGGTCGTCAACCAGATCGTCTTTAACGGCAACAAGAAGATCAAAGACAAGCAGCTCGAAGGGGTCGTTCAGACCAAGCCTCTGGGGCCCTATAGCGAGACGACTGTCGAGTTTGATATTCAATCCATTCGTGATGCTTATGACCGTATTGGTCGTGGCGATGCGACCGTTACGACCCAGGTGATCAATCTGGCCGGCGGTCGTGTGAATATTGCCTTCGAGATTTCCGAAGGTGATCGCACCAAGATTTCCTCGATCAATTTTGTCGGCAACAAAGCCTATTCAAATGGACGTCTGTCCGATGTCATCGCGACAAAGCGGTCTGGCCTTTTGGCGTTCCTGTCGCGCAAGGACATTTATGATCCGGATAAGCTGAGGGCGGATGAAGAGCTTCTGCGTCGGTTCTACTACAATCGTGGTTATGCTGATTTCCGGATTATTTCATCTTCTGCCGAGTTGGATTCGTCGGGTGACGATTATGTCATCACGATTACCCTTGATGAGGGTGAGCGTTATACGTTTGGTGATATCGAAATCGACAGCACTGTCACAGGTATCGATCCTGAGGCTGTGAGGCGTCATGTAGAAAGCCGTACTGGTGCAGTCTATAGTGCTGAAAAGGTCGAGAATTCACTTGTCGCCATTTCGGAAGCTGCTGCTGGCGAAGGCTATCCCTTTGCGCAGGTCACACCGCGCGGCAATCGGGATTTTGCCAATAGAACGATTTCAGTCACCTATCTGATTGACCAGGGGCAGCGCGCCTATATCGAGCGTATTGAAATCCGGGGCAATACAAGAACCTCCGATTACGTCATCCGTCGTGAGTTCGACCTGAGTGAAGGTGATGCCTACAATCAGGTGCTGGTGCGTCGTGCAAAGAAACGACTTGAGGCGCTTGGTTACTTCAAGGCGGTGAATATTTCCACGTCACCGGGATCAGAGCCGGATCGCGTCATTGTCGTTGTTGATGTTCGTGATCAATCCACGGGTGAGTTTTCGATCGGTGCCGGTTATTCGACCGGTTCGTCGGGTGCGACAGCTGAAATCGCGATTTCCGAGCGCAACTTCCTTGGTCGTGGTCAGTATATCAAGGTGGCTGTCGGTGGCGGCGTGGAGACCAGGAATTACACCTTGTCATTCACTGAGCCCTATTTCCTTGGCTACCGTCTGGCAGCCGGGTTTGATATCGCAAAAACAGAAGACACCTCGCAGGACAATTACGACATTGAGACGACTTCGGTCGTATTGCGTGTAGCAGCGCCAATTTCGGATCGTCTGAGAACTGTTTTTGCCTATAATTACAGCCAGGAAGATTATAACCAGAAAACGGCCAACCCCGTATCTGCGCCCATTCAGGATGCCATTGACACCAGTCCGTGGATCAAGTCGTCGGTTTCGGGAACATTGATCTATGACACGATTGATGATCGCAGCATGCCGCGTGAGGGTATTTTCGCCCGCATGACAGCTGAATTTGCCGGGTTGGGTGGTGACGCTCAATTTGCAAAGGTTACAGGTAAGGGCAGCTACTATAAATCAATCTCCGACTATGGAGATGTGGTTGGTATGCTGAGCGCCGGTGGCGGTTATGTGACACCAACATCCGGTGATTTGAGAGTCTTTGACCAACTGTTTGTCGGCGGAGAGACCATTCGCGGCTTCAAGGCACAGGGTATTGGTCCCCGTGACCAGTTTGGTGATGCGCTCGGCGGTACAACCTATTTCAATGCAACTGCAGAAATCGGTTTCCCCATACCAATCGTGCCGCGTGACTTTGGTCTTCGTGGTGCTGTGTTCGCGGATGCGGCAACGCTCTATGGCAGCGGCCTTGTTAACGAGGGTGGTGCCGGTGTTGACGGTCTCAACATGGAGTGGCGCGCATCAGTGGGCGGCAGTCTGATTTGGGCTTCCCCATTCGGCCCATTGCGGTTCGATCTGGGCTTCCCTGTTGTCAAGGAAGAGTTTGACGAAACACAAGTCTTCCGTTTCGGAACATCCGGACGGTTTTAGGCATGATACAATTGGTCGGTTTCGGTGCCTTGAGCGCCGCAGTCGCCGGGAAATGGCGGGGTCTGTCCTTTTGTGGCAGGCCCTGAATTTTTATCGGTATGGAAGATGGCAGATTTTTCTCGCGACATGACGGAATAACGCTGGCCGAACTGGCCGGCGCGATTGATGCTGAACTGTCCGACGTGGCTTCCGGGACTTGTGTTGTAACGGGTATTGCACCGTTGTCGCATTGCGCACCAGGTGATGTAACCTTCATCACCTCTAAGAAGCATGCTGATCTGCTTTGCGACGTCAAAGCGACGGCAATCATATGCCCCCAAAATCTTGTTTCGCTTATACCTCCAGACTGTATTGCGCTCCTTTCAAAAACGCCGCAACTTGCCTTTGCCAAAGCTGCTGCTCTTCTTTATCCCGAAGCACAAGTACCCCGGATCGTCAACGACACTGACAAAGTGTCTCGATTGGCGAGCATTCATGCTGATTCACAGTTGGAAAATGATGATGTTACAGTCGAATCCGGAGCCACGATTGGTGCGGGCGTCAAAATAGGCTCAGGCACCGTCATTGGACCAGGGGCGGTTGTAGGACCGGGTTGCCGGATTGGCCGAAAGTGCCACATTGCTGCAAATGCAACGCTGCAGAACGCCTTGATAGGAAACAACGTCATCATTCATCCAGGTGCCTGTATTGGCCAGGATGGCTTTGGATATGTCCCTTCGAAGACCGGATTGGTGAAAATAGTTCAGATTGGCCGTGTCATCATACAGGATCATGTAGAAATCGGCGCTAATACGACTATAGACCGGGGCGCTCTTGACGATACGGTCATCGGAGAAGGGACCAAAATTGATAATCTCGTTCAGATTGGTCATAACGTCACGATCGGCCGATTTTGTATTATTGTCAGCCAGGTCGGCATTGCCGGCAGTGCGACAATTGGCGATGGGGTAATGCTCGGCGGCGATGTCGGGGTGAATGGGCATTTGACCATTGGTGATGGTGCTCAGATTGCGGCAAAAAGTGCCGTGGCGGGTGATGTCCCGGCCGGTGCACGATGGGGCGGCATTCCTGCCCGTCCGATGCGCGGCTTTCTGAGGGATGTCGCTGAGATGAATGCTAGGGCGTTTGGAAAAAGAGGCAATAAGGGCACTGCAGATGAACAGTGATACAAACCATATGCTGGAATCCGTAGAACTTCTTGAAATAATGGAACTGTTGCCGCATCGGTACCCGTTCTTGCTGATCGACAAGATTATTGAAATCGACGGTGATAATTCCGCGATCGGCATCAAGAATGTAACGGCCAATGAACCGCATTTTACCGGACATTTTCCGCAGAAGCCAGTTATGCCTGGTGTCCTCCTGATTGAGGGAATGGCGCAAACAGCTGGTGCCATATGCTGTCGTACCCAGACAGCCAAATCCAACCTTGTCTATTTCATGACAATAGACGATGCCCGGTTTAGAAAACCCGTAGTTCCCGGCGACCGGGTTGAATATCACGTGAAGAAATTGAAGCAACGTGGAACAATCTGGAAATTTCAATGCGACGCATTTGTCGATGGCAACAAGGTCGCAGAAGCCGTCATCGGCGCGATGCTGATTCCCGAGGAAGGTAACTGATAATGATCGCGGCATCTGCCAACGTACATTCCTCATCTATCGTAGAAGATGGCGCGAAAATCGGTGAAAATGTCATTATTGGCCCCTTTTGCCATATTGGGCCCGATGTCACTTTGGATGCAGATTCGAAGCTGAAAAGTCATGTGGTGATTACGGGTAAAACGACGATTGGACCGCGAAATACCATTTTTTCCGGTGCAATCCTTGGCTCAGAACCTCAAAATGTTCACTACAAGGGCGAGATGACAGAACTGCTGGTTGGCTCGGATTGTGTTATTCGTGAAGGCGTAACAATGCATACCGGCATGCCTGACGCCGGTGGCAAGACAATTGTCGGCAGCCATTCGCTGTTTCTGGCCTATTCTCACGTGGCGCATGATTGCCGCATTGGAGACCACGTTATCCTGTCCAACAACGTCATGTTGGGTGGCCATGTCACTGTTGGTGATAGAGTTATTCTGGGTGGGGGTGCGGCGGTCCATCAGTTCTGCCGTATCGGACATCATGCCTTTATTGGTGGGTTGGCAACCTGCAGTCTGGATGTCATTCCCTTCGGTATGCTCAATGGGAATCCGGGTATTCTGGGTGGCCTGAATGTCATTGGCATGTCCCGATCCGGAATGGACAAGGCACAAATTCATACCGTCAGACGTGCGTTCAAACAGATATTTCATGGTTCGGGAACGGTGCGCGAAAACCTGGCCAAGGCCAGAAGCGAATATGATTCCATCCCAGCCCTGACTGATCTTTTTTCCTTCATGGACGCGGAAAGTCATCGCGGCCTGGCATCTGCAGCCAGGGAAAAGAGGGCCTAGTCCTGATGGAAAAGCATGGTCAACTGCCTGAAGAAAAAGGGCGTCTGGCCATTATCGCCGGGCGGGGGGCTTTGCCTTTCAATATTGCCCGGGCAGCACGCGCTGCCAATGATGAACCGTTCATCATCGGTCTGAAAGGTGAAGTTTTCGAAATTTCGCCGGAATTTGATCATGCTTTTGCCAGCGTGGGCGATGCAGCAAGAATACTCGGGCTTTTGAAGGAAAAGAATATAGGCCGTGTCATCCTGTCCGGTGGCGTCAACCGACGCCCGGAGATTGCTGACATACGCTCTCCACTCAGACTGTTGCCTCTCGTTCCCGGTATTATCCGCGCGGTTTTGAGCGCCGGCGATGACAAGCTTCTGCGCGTTGTGATCTCCCTGATGGAGAGTGCCGGTTGCCGCGTTGTGGGCGCTCAGGAAATAGTCCCAGATCTTTTGGCCAGAACCGGGCCCTTGTCCGCGAAAAAACCTGGCAAGGCAGATATTCAGAATATGGAAGCTGCATGTGCAGGTGCGGTTGCTCTGGGCCGACTTGATGTCGGGCAGGGTGCTGTTGCCGTCGGCGGTCGTATTGTAGCGCTTGAGGGCGCCGAAGGTACGGACGGCATGCTGGAGCGCGTCGCTGCCATGCGCGAGGCGGGGCGCATTTCCAAAACACGCAAAGGCGTTCTGGTCAAATTGTGCAAGCCGCAGCAGGATGAAAGGGCAGATCTGCCGTCCATCGGTCCCGATACTATTCAAAATGCCTATCTGGCCAATCTTTCCGGCGTTGCTATTGAAGCGGGCAGGGCATTTGTTCTTGATCGCGAGGACGTCATTGAAAGAGCCGACAGGCTGGGTCTGTTCGTATGGGGTATCGATCGCACGCAAGCGGACGCCTCATCGGGTGACGGGGTTGATCCATGACCAAGGCGCTGCAAAAACTGAAACTGGCCATCATCGCCGGAGAGCCATCGGGCGACCTGCTTGGAGCCGATCTGATCACGGCGCTCGGAATGCACGTGGAGGATCCCCTTGAGTTGGTCGGTGTCGGTGGCGATGCCATGAAAGCTGCCGGCCTCAAATCCCTGTTTGACTACCATGATCTGTCCATCATCGGCATCAGCGCCATTGTTGCTCAATTGCCAAAACTGATCATGCATATTCGTCGAACGACACAGGCGATCATTGCAGCGCAACCCGATGTTCTGGTCATTATAGACAGTCCGGCCTTTACCCACCGGGTCGCCAGAAAAATTCGCGAGGCGATGCCGAATGTGCTGATTGTCAATTATGTCTGCCCGACCGTATGGGCATGGAAACCGGAACGCGCACCGGCAATGACAGGCTACATTGACCATGTTCTGTCGGTTTATCCTTTCGAGGCAGAGCTTGTGGCACGTTTGGGCGGCCCACCGCTGACCTATGTCGGACACCGGTTGGCAAGCGACACGGCGCTGCAAGATGTCTCCAATACACAGGGATTAAAGCGTTCCGCAGCGCAGGAAAACAACGAAGACACCCTTGCTCCCGCGCCCATGTGTCTGATCATGCCGGGTTCACGGCGCGGCGAGCTTGAACGCCTGCTGCCGACATTTGCAGAAACGGCGCATCTTCTGGCAGACCGCATGCCCGGCGTAAGATTTCACATTCCAACGCTGCCGCGTTTGGAAGCAGAGGTACGCTCTGCTGCCGCCTCCTGGTCTGTACCGGTTGAGGTGACAGCGACAGATGATGAAAAGTGGCAGGCCTTTGCGCGTGCCGATGCAGCATTGGCTGCCTCCGGAACGGTATTGTTGGAACTTGCTCTTGGAAAAATTCCCTGTGTATCGGCCTATAAACTTGACCCGCTGGCCAAGCTGATCATGAAGCGCGTAACCGCCTGGACTGCTGCGCTTCCCAACCTCATTGCTGATTATCCGGCTATCAATGAATATATCAATGAGAGCGTCCGCCCCGGACTTATCGCGCGTCGTCTGGAACGTTTGATGCAGGAGACCACAGAGCGTCGGCAGATGTTGATGGAGTTTGAAAGAGTGCGCGCCATCATGCGCACGGAACAACCACCAGCAGAAATATCTGCTGGTGTCATCATTGAACTGCTGGCGGCCAAATCAGCCAAAACCTGATCCTGATTTTGCCGCTTTATGGATCAAGCTCGCAAATGGGCAGGCAACAGGACAGGCGCTCAATCGGCCATCTGCTCTATTGGTGGACAGGTGCAAACAAGGTTTCTGTCCCCATAGACATTGTCGACTCGTGCAACCGGCGGCCAATATTTGCAAGCCAACGTCTGCGCTCCGCCCGGAGCGACAGCCAGCATCGCCTCGTAGCCGTGTTTCCAGTTTCCCGCTATGGCATGTTCGGCGGTGTGAGGGGCATGAACGAGTGGGTTGTCTTCCCGGCTCCATTCACCATCTGCGATGCGCATGATTTCTCCGTGAATTGAAATCATTGCATCGCAAAACCGATCCAGTTCAACCAACGGTTCGGATTCCGTCGGTTCCACCATCAAGGTGCCAGCCACCGGCCATGACATTGTGGGGGCGTGGAAACCGTAGTCGATCAGCCGCTTTGCCACATCCTCGACCTGAACACCTGCGCTGTCCTTGAACGGTCGCGTGTCCAGGATACATTCATGCGCCACCCTGCCGTTTTTTCCACGATAGAGAATATGGAAATTTTCTTCCAGGCGGGCCGCCATATAGTTGGCCGAAAGGATCGCCATTTCTGACGCTTTTTTCAGGCCTTCCGTTCCCATCATGCGAATATACATCCAGGAAATCGGCAGGATTGATGCGCTGCCATAAACAGTGGCCGCGACAGCGCCACTGTCCGACACAAGTGGATTGCCCGGTAGAAATGGCATGAGGTGTTCCGCAACGCCTATAGGCCCGACGCCGGGGCCGCCGCCGCCGTGCGGGATACAGAATGTCTTGTGCAGATTCATATGGCACACGTCGGCTCCGATATCGAATGGTCGGGCAAGTCCGACCATCGCATTGAGGTTGGCGCCGTCGAAGTATACCTGGCCCCCGTGCTCATGGACCACAGTGCATATTTCCTTGATCTCCTGCTCAAACACACCATGAGTGGAGGGATAGGTGATCATCAGAGCGGCAAGTTTGTCGCTGTGGTGCGTAACCTTCAGTCTCAGGTCATCGAGATCCACATCTCCGGCTTGCGTGCATTTGACAACAACAATACGCAGCCCGCACATGGATGCACTTGCGGGATTGGTCCCATGTGCGGAGGCAGGAATAATGCAAACATCCCTGTGTTTTTCACCTCTGGAGGCGTGATATTGTCGAATGGCTGTCAGGCCGGCGAACTCACCCTGGCTGCCAGCATTTGGCTGCAGGCTCACCGCAGAAAACCCGGTAATTTCACAGAGCCAATGTGCCAGATCGGCAATCATCTGCCGATAGCCAATTGTATGGCTGTCGGGTGCAAAGGGATGAATATTTGCAATTTTTCCCCAACTGACGGGCATCATTTCGGCTGCTGCATTCAGTTTCATCGTGCAGGAGCCAAGAGGGATCATCGTACGGTCGAGAGCAAGATCCTTGTCGGCCAGTCTGCGCAGATAGCGCATCATGTCCGTTTCACAACTGACGGAATGAAAGATCGTCTGCGTGAGAAATGCAGTCCGGCGCTGCTGCTGAGGCAGTCTGGAAGGGCAGGGTGCAATGTCGTTTGTGATGCCAAATATTGCGCAAAGCGCTTTCAGGTCTTCCTCGGTTGAGGTTTCATCAAAGGCGACGACAACCATATCCTCACTGACGTGACGAATAAGATATCCGGCCGATTGCGCTTCGCGGCAAATCCTGCCTGCTTGCCCCGTGACCTCGATGGCGACTGTGTCGAAGAATGAGCCACCGGCGAGCTTGTATCCGCCAGCTTCAACGCTATGGGCGAACTTGCAGGCAAAATCTGAAATGGTGCGGGCAATTGCCTGCAGCCCTTCTGGTCCATGCCAGATCGCATAGGCTGCGGCCATATTGGCGAGCAGCGCTTGCGCGGTACAGATATTGGAGGTGGCCTTGTCGCGACGGATATGTTGCTCACGCGTCTGCAAGGCAAGCCGGTAGGCGGGATTGCCATTGGCATCGATGGATTCGCCCACCAGTCGACCGGGCATGATGCGCGTCAATGTGTCAGAGACGGCAATATAGGCGGCGTGGGGGCCGCCGAAACCCATCGGTACGCCATAGCGCTGGGCAGAACCGATCACGATATCGGCGCCCCAGTTTCCCGGTGCGTCAAGCACCGTGAGCGCCAGTGGATCCGTTACCACGATAACAAGCGCGCCGATCTCCCTGGCCTTCTCAACGATTGCGGACGGATCTTCAAACCGCCCAAGTGTATCGGGCCAGGAAAAGATGATGGCGGCTGTATCCTCGCCGAAATCACCATCAGAGATATTGATATCAAGCGGCGCCATCCGCGTGACGAGGACGGCGCGCGATTGCGGATGCAGCGCGTTTGCAATACAGATTGTATGGCGTTTCATGCGGTGGTGCCGGTAGGACATGCCTGCTGCTTCAGCCACCGCGGTCGCCTCATCAAGAAGAGACGCATTTGCAATCGGCAGACCAGCCAGTTCACTGACCAGCGTCTGGAAATTGAACAGCATCTCCAGTCGACCCTGGCTGATTTCAGGTTGATAGGGCGTATAGGCGGTATACCAGGCGGGATTTTCAAACATGTTGCGCTGAATGACCGCCGGAACATGACAGCCATAATAGCCCTGGCCAATAAATGAGCGGGCTTCAATATTCTGGTCAATCCTTGCCGCCAACTCGGCAAGCGCCTCATGTTCATCTGCGGGTTCCGGCAGGTCGAGTTGACCGTCAAAGCGAATGGCTTTGGGAATCGTCTGGTCGATGAGCGCATCCACTGAAGGAAGACCAATAACGGAAAGCATGGCGCTGACATCGGCCGGCGACGGTCCTATGTGACGCGACACAAAAGGTCTGATTTTCGGTTCGTTTTTGTCTTCGGCTGAGGGCGTTTGTACCAACATGCTGATCCTCGTTATCCCACCAGAGCTGCGTAGGCGGCTTCATCCAACAGTGTTTCAAGTTGCGTAGCATCATCCAGTTTCATCCTGACGAGCCATCCATCCCCTTCAGCTGCTTCATTGACCAGACCAGGAGAGCCCTCGAGCGCATCATTGACCGCTAGAATTTCTCCATCGACCGGCGCATAGACGTCAGAAGCCGCCTTGACCGATTCAACCACAATCATGGCCTCGCCCCGTGCGACTTTTCGGCCCGCTTCCGGCAACTCGACAAAAACAAGATCACCAAGCTGCTCTTGAGCGTGATTGGTTATTCCCACGACGGCCTCATTGCCGTCGACACGAACCCACTCGTGATCTTCCGTGTAAAATGTTGAAGCCATGGTCAGTCTCCTCGATAATAATTGCGTGGAACAAAGGGAAGTTTGTGAATGGTGCAGGCCAGCCTTCGGCCGCGTACATCGGCATAGATCTGATTTCCTGCAAGAGCGGCGGATTGAATCACCTGGCCCATGGCGACAGGATGGCCGCAAGAGGGGCCAAAACCGCCGGAGGTGACGGTGCCAATCTGTGGCGCATCCGGCTTCTCGCCGGCAAAAAGCAATGCACCGCCTCTGACAGGTGCCTTCCCGTCAGGTTTCAAACCGACATGTTTGTGGCTGACGCTGCGGGCGGCGATCTCTGCAAGCGCAGCCGCGCCGATATAAACGCCACCAACTCTCAATTCTTTTGGAATAGCCCAAAGCAGTCCAGCCAGGATCGGATCAGTTTTTTCATCCATATCCTGACCGTAGAGGGGAAGGCCTGCCTCGATGCGCAGACTGTCGCGTGCGCCCAGGCCGATCCATTCAACATGTGGGTCCTGCAAAAGCGCTTTGGCAATATCTTCGGCTTTTTCCGGGGACAGTCCGATTTCAAATCCGTCTTCTCCGGTATAGCCTGAGCGGGACAGGAATGTGCCGTCGTCAAGCTCCATAACCTCCATGAAGGTCAGTCCGCCGGACGCAGAAATCAATCTGGAAAGAACCATGGCTGATTTTGGTCCCTGCAGAGCCAGAAAAACGCGCGGTATGTGTTGGACCTTGACGTTGAAATGGCCGGCCAATGCAACAAGATGGGCAAGATCCTTGTCTGCGCATGCGCCATTTGCAACCACCAGGAAACGCTCTGGCCCAAGCCGGCTGACGATCAGATCGTCGATCATCCCGCCTTGCTGATTGAGCATATAGGTATATCGGCCGGTTCCCTGTTGCTGCTGCGCCGCATGATAGGGGCAGGCGCGCGAAACAAGGTCCGGGCTTTCCGGCCCGGTGATCTCGATATGGGACATATGTGAAATATCAAACAGACCGGCCTCTGCGCGGGTATGAAGGTGTTCCTTCATCACACCGAGAGGATAGGTGATCGGCATATCATAGCCGGCAAAGGCGCCAAAGCGGGCACCTGCAGCGACATGCATTGCGTTGAGCGGCAGTTGTTTCGCCATTTCATCTCCAGACACAAGTGCGCATTATCCACGCTTATACGCGGATTCAAGCGCCCCTCTGTCTGGAGCCTGAGAGACTCGCACAGCCGGAAAAATTCCGGTTACGCTTACACCTTCGGCGCGGAACGGCTGTTCCGACTTTCCAGAGTGTCTGTCATTCTACGGTCCTTTTGCCTGAGAGATTATGGGCATTTTCCCCTTCGGCGACACGGTGTTTTCACACCAACGTTCTCTCCCGCAGATGATTTTCGATGCTCTCGCGAACACCAATAGACCACGTTACGTTAGTGGAAGATTTTGGACCTGTCATCTATTGTTCGGTAAAATTGTTGCTAGGGTGGATGCTTGGTCATCGATTCGACGATAATGATGGGAAAGTCACTTGCACATCGCCTCCCAGGTTCGACGGTTTTTCATTTTCTGCGCCGCGTTTGCGATCATGTCGACGGCGGTTGGTGCCGAATCACTGCAATTGCGTGCCTATAAGGACAAGTTGTTCGCCTATCCAGGGGTGCTGGAAAACAGGGATGACGGCGCCTTTATCAGGATTGACTACCAGAAAGCACGTGACATTCATCAGCGCGATGAAATTCCCGAACTTCGGGTAAAGGGAAAATATGTTTCCCTTGGAGCCAAACGCAGGCAACGCGCACTCAATATAAAGGCTCCGGACATCACCGTTGAAGCCTATGAGGTCGGGTTTCGCAAGAAAGCGCGTTTTGCGGTGATTTTTGTTCATGGCCGTGGCGGTGACCGCCGCCTTGGCGTCAAGGACTGGACGTTCGGCGGTAATTTCAACCGGCTGAAAAACCTCGCGGTCAAAAATGGTGGGGTCTATTTTGCGCCCACCATTCCCAGCTTTGACGCTGTTGGTCTCAATCATCTCAAGACCCTGGTCACCTATATACGCCAAACGTCACCTGGCGCGCCGGTGATACTGGCCTGCGGGTCAATGGGCAGCATCCTGTGTTGGCAGGGCAGCAATGACCCGGGTATTTCATCCAGCCTTGCAGGCCTGATCATTCTGGGAGGCTCTGGTGACGACAACTTTATGAAAAGCGCTGCTTTTAAAGCCAAAGTTCCCGTGCTGATCGCCCATGGCAGTGGCGATACAGTCTATGACTGGCGCAACCAGCAGGCCTTGTTCCACCGGATCAGAGACGCGTCAAAAGATCCGTACCCCATTCGCTTTGTGCTCTTCGAAACCGGCAGCCATGGCACGCCGATACGGATGATTGACTGGCGCACCGCCCTCAACTGGATGCTTGGAAGCTAAAGCGAGATCCGAAAAGTGGGAACCGGTTTTCGGATAAATCGAGCGACAGGAAAAAAGTCGAGATCCGAAAAGTGGGAACCGGTTTTCGGATAAATCGAGCGACAGGAAAAAGGTCGAGATCCGAAAAGTGGGAACCGGTTTTCGGATAAATCGAGCGACAGGAAAAAGGTCGAGATCCGAAAAGTGGGAACCGGTTTTCGGATAAATCGAGCGGTTGGCACCTGAGCAAAAAAAAAGCCGGGCGACTATGCCCGGCTCTTTTCAATCTCTGGATTCGATCTAGACCGAATAGTACATATCGTACTCAACCGGATGAGGTGTGTGCTCATACCGGATGACTTCTTCCATTTTCAGGTCGATGTAGGATTCGATCTGGTCTTCCGTGAACACGCCACCGGCTGTCAGGAACTGATTGTCATCAGCAAGGCATTCAAGAGCCTCGCGCAGCGATGCGCTGACGGTTGGAATCTGGCTGAGTTCCGCTGGTGGCAGATCATACAGATCCTTGTCCATGGCTTCACCTGGATGAATCTTGTTCTTGATGCCATCAAGGCCGGCCATCAGCATGGACGAAAACGCCAGATAGGGATTTGCTGTCGGGTCCGGGAAGCGGACTTCCACACGCTTGGACTTCGGTGACGATCCGAATGGAATACGGCATGAGGCAGAACGGTTGCGGGCAGAATAGGCCAGCAGAACCGGTGCTTCAAATCCAGGCACCAGACGTTTGTAGGAGTTGGTGGATGGATTGGTAAAGGCGTTCAGTGCCTTGGCGTGTTTGATAATGCCGCCGATATAGAACAGGCAACTTTCAGACAGTCCGGCATACTCGTCGCCGGCAAAGGTCGGTTTGCCGTCTTTCCAGATCGACTGATGCACATGCATGCCGGTGCCATTGTCGCCATAAACCGGTTTCGGCATGAATGTGGCCGTCTTGCCATAGGCATTGGCAACCTGATGCACGACATATTTGTATATCTGCATTTTGTCGCCATTGCGTGTCATCGTATCGAACATGATGCCAAGCTCATGTTGTGCCGCCGCCACTTCGTGGTGGTGCTTTTCAACCGTGATGCCCATTTCAGTCAGAACGGTCAGCATTTCTGAACGCATATCCTGCGCGCTGTCGATCGGTGGAACGGGGAAATATCCGCCCTTCATGCGGGGCCGGTGACCCAGGTTGCCGACTTCATAGGCTGTGTCATTGTTGGATGGCAGCTCGCCACTGTCGACCGCAAATCCCGTATTGTAGGGATCAGTCGAGAAACGGACATCATCAAAAACAAAAAACTCGGCTTCCGGCCCGACCATGATCGTGTCGCCGATACCCGATGCCTGCAGATAGGCTTCTGCCCTTTTGGACGTGCCGCGCGGGTCACGCGCATAGGGTTCACCTGAAATCGGATCCAGAATGTCACACATGATGGAAAGCGTAGACTGCGCAAAGAACGGATCCGTATGCACTGTTGCCGTGTCGGGCATCAGCACCATGTCGGATTCATTGATGGCCTTCCAGCCGGCAATGGACGAACCGTCGAACATGACGCCATCGGCAAACATGTCTTCATCGACAATTGTCACATCCATGGTCAGATGCTGCATTTTGCCGCGTGGGTCGGTAAATCGCAAATCAACGAATTTCACATCATTGTCTTTGATCTGCTTGAGAATATCAGAGGCACTGGTCATTCATTATTCCTCGTTCGATAATTGTTGTTTGAATGGTTTTTCTGCGATGCTGACTAGATAGCATCATTTCCGGTTTCACCGGTACGAATGCGGATAACTTCTTCCACATTGGACACAAAAATCTTTCCGTCTCCAATGCGTCCAGTCTGTGCGGCATTGCGTATGGCTTCGATCGCGGCTTCGACCGCATCATCACTAAGAACCACCTCTACCTTGACCTTGGGCAGGAAGTCGACAACATATTCAGCACCCCGGTACAATTCGGTGTGGCCTTTCTGTCGTCCAAATCCCTTGGCTTCCGTAACCGTAATCCCCTGCAGGCCAACTTCCTGCAGAGCTTCCTTCACTTCGTCAAGTTTGAAGGGTTTAATGATTGCTTCGATCTTTTTCATCAGAGAAAATCTCACTGCTAGCTGGATCCACGAACGTGAAGTCATTTCGATCAATACGAAACTGGCTCCACCTGATGACATAAATGCATATGTCATGCCAATTTGCAGGCCATCACAAAAATAATGTCTGAAACTGCGGAATTCGGGTTAATGTTCCTTGTTAAACCAACCTACGAGCGCCCTTTGCCGATAAGAAATGCCTGACTACAGCATAAAACGGCAAATGCCTATAAATTGGTCTTCTGGATATGCGTAAATAATGTGCAAATGCCTAATTTTTGAACTTCATGGCCATAATCGCTGCATTTCACATTTCGAGATGATTGCTATGCTCCCAACCGGGCAGGGGCTTTGTTGCTGCCAGTCTGGTCGGAAGGTGCAGAAAAGATGAGCGCAAAAGAGATGATTTTGTCACCACGTGCGATGACCTGTGTTGATCATGCCGCCATTCAGTCGGGCATTGATGGTTACAATTTAATGGTGATTGCAGGGGCGGCGATCGCTGCCTGCGCCTTTGAACACTATCCGGCAACCGATGAGGTGCTGGTTTTGTGTGGTCCAGGCAACAATGGTGGCGATGGTTATGTCGCGGCTCGTATTCTGTGTTCGAGTGGCATGACGGTACGGCTCTATTCTTCCATTGATCCGGATGCCCTGACGGGCGATGCCGCCAGGGCGCGCAGCGACTGGCCCGGCGCCATTCTGGACCTTGAAGACCTCGAACCAGGGAGGGGGCAAGTCGTTATTGATGCTTTGTTCGGGGCCGGACTTGATCGTCCGGTCGTTGGTTCCGTGGCCAGGGCCATACAGAAAGTCCGAGAGGCCAAAAACCCGGTCATTTCGGCCGACCTTCCATCTGGTGTTTCCGGCAGGACGGGTGCGGTTGAGGGCGTAGCCATGAAAGCTGCACACTCCATCACGTTTGCGGCCCCCAAACCGGGCCACTTCCTGCTGCCAGGACTGGAACTATGCGGCAAGGTCATGGTGGTGGACATTGGCATTCCGCACCGTTTGATCGAGGCACATGCAGAAGATCTCTGGGTGAATGACCCGGCACTGTGGTCCAGTGACCTGCCGGCAATAGGTTCTGCAAGTCACAAATACAAACGTGGCCACCTGGCTGTGTTCAGCGGTGGCGCGTCTCAAAGCGGTGCGGCAAGATTGGCCGCAAGTGCTGGTTTGAGAACCGGCGCAGGGCTTGTCACGATATTGTCCCCAGCGTCTGCTATGCCCGAGGTCGCCAACCATCTGACCGCGATCATGTTGCGCAAAGTTGACAATGACGCAGACCTGCATGCCCTGCTTGCCGACGAACGCCTCAGTGGCTTCGTGCTTGGCCCGGGGTTTGGCGTGGGGGACAAGGCGCGAGCATTTGTCTCGAGCCTGGCAACATGCGGGCGACCACTCGTTCTTGATGCCGATGGTATCAGCGCTTTTTCCGACGATCCGCAAAGCCTTTTCGGACTATTCGGTGACGGTCCGCCCCGGCTGGTTCTGACACCGCATGAGGGCGAGTTCTCCCGGTTGTTTCCTGATCTGCATGCTGACAAGACCCTTTCCAAGGTTGACCGTGCGCGGCAGGCCGCTTTGCGTGCAAATGCCGTTGTTGTTTACAAGGGAGCTGATACGGTCGTCGCGTCCCCGGATGGCCGCGCGGTCATAAACACCAATGCCCCGCCCTGGCTTGCAACGGCCGGTTCGGGCGATTGCCTGGCCGGGATCGTCGGTGCGCTTGTCGCGCAGAATATGCCGGTTTTCGAGGCCGGTGCGGCCGCGGCCTACATGCATGGCATGGCGGCAATTGCGGCCGGCGAGGGGCTCACTGCCGAGGACTTGCCGCCTGGAATTCCGCCGCCCGGATTATTGAAAAGACAACAGGGCAGGGAGAAATGAACCAAAAGCCATCTGACTGCCAAAGAGGCAATCTGTTTGAAAATCAGCCAACCAGCCCGCAGAGCGATGAGGTGTTCGAATGCCTGACTTCTGCCGCAGGTGTGAAAATTGAACGTATCATCTCCACCGGTCAGGCAACGCCGCAGGGTGAATGGTATGATCAGGAGCAGGATGAATGGGTTGTCGTCATCGCCGGAGCCGCCCGGTTGCAAATCGAAAACGAGGCGGAAGAGCGAAAGCTTGCCGCCGGTGACTGGTTATTGCTGCCGGCCCATTGTCGTCATCGGGTAACCTGGACACAGGCGCAACCGGCCACGCTCTGGCTGGCTGTTCATATGTCATCAGACACCCTGAAATGACACAGCAGTCAATGAACGTTCATTGTCTCCATACGGCTATTCTGCCGCCTGTATGTTTTTGATGGGTCGCCTCTGCAGCAATTCCTTGAGGAACTGCCCGGTGTAGGAACGCGGTTCCTTGACGATGTCTTCGGGTGTTCCGAAGGCAACAACCTCACCGCCGCCGTCACCACCTTCAGGTCCCATGTCGATGACATGGTCGGCCGTCTTGATCACTTCCAGATTGTGTTCGATGACCACAACGCTATTGCCCTGATTGACAATCTCGTGCAGCACATCAAGCAGTTTTGCCACATCATGAAAATGCAGACCGGTTGTCGGTTCATCCAATATATAAAGGGTGCGGCCCGTTGAGCGTTTCGACAGTTCCTTGGCCAGCTTTACCCGTTGCGCTTCGCCGCCCGAAAGGGTGTTCGCCTGCTGGCCGACCTTGATATAGTCCAGTCCGACGCGCCTGAGCGTAACCAGTTTGTCGCGAACGGCCGGCACGGCGGCAAAGAATTCACAGCCTTCCTCCACCGTCATGTCAAGAATATCGGCTATGGATTTCCCCTTGAATGTGACTTCAAGCGTCTCCCTGTTATAACGTTTGCCGTGGCAGACATCGCACGTCACATAGACATCCGGCAGAAAGTGCATTTCTATCTTGATGACGCCATCGCCCTGGCAGGCCTCACAGCGCCCGCCCTTGACGTTGAACGAAAAACGCCCCGGCTGATAACCGCGCACCTTGGATTCTGGCAATCCGGCAAACCATTCACGAATGGGGGTGAAGGCACCTGTATAGGTTGCCGGGTTGGAACGCGGTGTCCTGCCGATCGGGGACTGGTCAATGTCGATGACCTTGTCGATATGCTGAAAGCCGTCGATCCGCTCATGCGCCGCCGGATGGTCCCGGGCACCCATTACGCGCCGGGCCGCTGCCTTGTAGAGCGTTTCGATCAGCAAAGTGGATTTGCCGCCGCCGGATACACCCGTGACGGCTGTGAATACGCCGAGCGGAATGCTGGCGGTCACATTTTTCAAATTGTTGGCACTGGCGCCAATGACCGTAAGCTGCCGTTTCTTGTCTATTATGCGTCGCTCGGACGGGACGGCAACTTCGAGTGCGCCGGAAAGATACTGACCGGTCAGGGATGCAGGTGACGCCATGATATCGGCAGGTGTGCCCTTGGCAACAACCTCACCGCCATGAATCCCAGCTGCCGGGCCGATATCAACCACATAGTCAGCCGTCATGATGGCTTCCTCGTCATGCTCGACGACGATGACCGTATTGCCGATATCCCTGAGATGCTTGAGGGTTTCCAGCAAACGTGCATTGTCGCGCTGATGCAGGCCAATCGACGGTTCATCAAGGACGTAGAGAACGCCGGTCAAGCCCGAGCCGATCTGCGACGCCAGGCGAATACGTTGACTTTCCCCGCCCGACAGCGTGCCGGAATTGCGCGACAATGTCAGATAATCAAGCCCGACATCATCCAGAAATTTCAAACGCTCGCGGATCTCCTTGAAGATGCGGCCAGCGATCTCATTTTGTTTATCGGTCAGTTTTTCCGGCAGGTCGCCAAACCATTTGCCGGCATCCCGGATCGACATTTCGCTGACTTGGCCGACATGAAATCCGGCAATCTTGACGGCCATGGATTCCGGTTTCAAGCGGTATCCCTTGCAGGCCGGGCAGGCAGCAGCAGCCATGTAGCGCTCTATTTCTTCGCGCGCCCAGGCGGAATCGGTTTCCTTCCAGCGTCGTTCGAGATTGGGGATGATGCCTTCGAAGGTCTTGGATGTCTTGTAGGAACGCAGACCGTCATCATAATTGAAGTCAATCTTGTCCTTTGTCCCGTATAAAATGGCGTCCTGCGCCAATTGCGGCAATTCGTTCCAGCGGTCACCCAGCTTGAAGTCAAAATGACGGCCAAGGGCTTCCAGGGTTTGTCCGTAATAGGGGGAACTGGATTTTGCCCAGGGCGCAATCGCTCCATCGCGCAATGTGCGTCCCGGCTCAGGAATGATCAGCGCCGTATCGATCTTCTTTTGCGTTCCAAGCCCGTCGCAGGTCGGACAGGCACCGAACGGATTGTTGAATGAAAACAGGCGGGGTTCAATTTCCGAAATGGTGAAGCCGGAAACCGGGCAGGCAAATTTCTGCGAGAAAACCAGACGTTCGTGGGTCTCGTTCTTGGATTTGTTGGCACTGCCGCCCGATGTGGCTTTTTCCGGCAATGGCTTGTCTGCAAGTTCTGCAACAGCCAGACCGTCAGCCAGAGTCAGGCAGGTTTCAAGACTGTCGGCGAGCCGCATGGCAAGATCGCTGCGCACCACAACACGGTCGACCACCACGTCGATGTCATGTTTGAATTTTTTGTCCAGCACCGGCACGTCGGCAATCTCATGGTAGATTCCGTCAACCTTGACCCGTTGAAAGCCCTTTTTCATCAGGTCGGCAAGTTCCTTGCGATACTCACCTTTGCGACCGCGCACCAGAGGCGCCAGGATATAGAGACGCGTACCTTCTTCCAGCGCCATGACGCGATCGACCATCTGGCTGACCGTCTGGCTCTCGATTGGCAGTCCGGTCGTCGGGGAATAGGGGACGCCGACGCGGGCAAAGAGCAGCCTGAGATAATCGTAGATCTCTGTAACGGTGCCCACGGTTGATCGCGGGTTCCGTGACGTTGTCTTCTGCTCAATGGAAATGGCGGGTGACAGGCCCTCTATCTGGTCGACATCCGGTTTCTGCATCATTTCCAGAAACTGCCGGGCATAGGCTGACAGGCTTTCCACGTAACGCCTTTGACCCTCGGCATAGATTGTATCAAAAGCCAGCGATGACTTGCCGGACCCCGACAATCCGGTCATCACGATCAGCTTGTTGCGCGGCAGATCCAGGTCTACGCCTTTAAGATTGTGTTCGCGGGCTCCGCGGATCGAGATGGTTTTCAGTTCGCTCATGGTCTCCGTCCGGGATCAAGCCGATCATTTTCTGCGCGAGGTATGAACCTCATGCCGTCTGTTGCGAATAATCAATGTGGGTATGCAGGTCATATGTAAGAAGTGCTCGCCATATGTCGAGATGCTCTCGAAACAATTCCGCTCAGGTGATTCATTTGACAATACACTATAGTGGAACTAGAACATAATGCGAACAAAAAAGCTCCTGTGGATAGACCAATGGCGGCGAACACAGGGCTGTCATATGGTTTATGGTCGCCGAAAATTGGAGGCCATGTGTTTGCACGTCAAATACGTGGCCGGTTAATGAGGATGAATCATGGCAGGCAGTGTCAATAAAGTAATTTTGGTTGGTAATCTGGGCGCTGACCCGGAAATTCGTCGGACACAGGACGGCAAGCCGATTGCCAATCTCCGGGTGGCGACTTCGGAAAGCTGGCGTGATCGCAGCAGTGGCGAGCGTCGCGAGCGCACCGAATGGCACCGTGTGGTTATTTTCAACGAAGGTCTTTGCAAGATCGTTGAGCAATATTTGCGCAAGGGTTCCAAGATCTATCTCGAAGGCCAGTTGCAAACGCGCAAATGGCAGGACCAGGCGGGTGTGGACAAATACTCCACGGAGATCGTCCTGCAGGGGTTCAATTCCAATCTGACGATGTTGGATGGCCGATCTGAATCCTCTGGCGGCGGCAGCGGCGGCGGCGGCGGTTTCGGCGATTCCAATCAGCAGTCGGACCGGTCTTCATCATCCCAGGAAAGCAATTTTTCCCGTGATATGGATGATGAAATTCCGTTCTGATCACAAGAGGCAATCCTCTTGACACATCACAGCCCCGCTCGCGTTCAAGTGATTTTACGCGGGTGGGAAAACATGCTTCAGGTAGCCTGAACATTGGAGGTGATGATGGCCGGTTCCCTTAGGCGTGTATCAGGCTTTTTGCCTGTGTGTTTTCTGCTCGTGATGCTCTGCCCTGTAGACAGGGTGTTTGCAGGGGAAGCCGATGTTGTGGCAGTCGAAGCACGACAGGGATCCGATGGTTCCTGGCGTTTTGACGTGACCCTGCGCCATGGCGACGAAGGATGGGACCATTATGCCGATCGCTGGGACATTGTCGGTCCTGACGGCACGGTTTACGGCAATCGGGTGCTCGCCCATCCGCATGTCAATGCACAACCTTTCACCCGAAGCCTTTCCGGTGTGGTTATCCCCGACAATCTGGTTTCGGTGGTCGTGCGCGGCCATGACCTGGTCCATGGCCTGGGCGGCACGGAGCTTCTGGTCGATCTGCCCCGTTGATCATCTGACGTATAACAGACCATCGTATCGGGGGCGGGCCACTGGCCTCAGCTCCCTGCCAGTGTTTTGACGCCGTCGGCAACAAATTGCACAGACAGGGCGGCCAGCAGCACCCCCAGCAAGCGTGTCAGGATATTCTGACCGGTCTGGCCCAATAGTCGATCAAGCCGGTTGGCGATCAGAAAAGATGCAAAAAGCACCAGGACGACGAGCAGCAACAGTCCGACCAGCTCAGTTCTGGCGACCGGGTCGGCGAATGTCGAGGACAACAGTATGATGGCCGAAATCGAGCCGGGACCGGCAATCAGCGGTATTGCCAGAGGGAAGGTTGCAATATCGCGAATATGGTCGTTGGTAATGGCCAGCTTGGCGCTTTCCTCCCTGCGCTCCTTTCGCTTTTCAAAGATCATTTCAAAGGCGATCCAGAACAGAAGCAATCCTCCGGCAACGCGAAAGGCACCCATGGTGATGCCCAATGTCTGAAGGATACCCGACCCGGCAATGGCAAATATGGTCAGGATAACAAAAGCTGTGATGCAGGCGCGCAGCGCCACCTGAAACCGTTGGCCCTGACTCATGCCAGACGTCAGTGCCAGAAAGAGCGGAGCGGTGCCCGGTGGATCAAGCATGACAAGCAATGTGACAAATGCGTTGAGGAACGGATCCAATGCTGTCATTTCCTTCTCCATCGTCTGACCTATGAGGCAGTAACACGGCTGTCATAACGCGCCAAACAACCGTCTACGGTAGGTCTGTTCCAGAGTTCAAACGAGGGGCGTCGCCTGCAAAGTGATTCATCCGTTGGAAAACGCAGGAAAGCCATTTGGCCAAGGGATTGCGGTATAAACCGGCTACCTCGTCTATCTGTCGCCAGTTTTGTGTGGATATCAGCGCCCGCATCAGCAAAACGGCTGCAAAAAACACTATAAAAGTCACGATTTTACGACAACGAAAACACTCAACCGCGAGCCAGTCAGCAATAAATAACTAACACATTGAAAATGTTGGAATATTTGCTAAGTACAAGGACCCATTGCAATTGGCTTTTCATCGGACGTTCGTCTATAACATGGACAACTGATTCTCAACTTACGACGGGTAACATCCTTGTCAGATAATGACACTCCAATAATACCGCCATCCGGTACGCCCGGCATAGAGCCGATCTCCATTGTGGAGGAAATGCAGCGCTCCTATCTCGACTACGCCATGAGCGTGATCGTCAGCCGGGCATTGCCCGATGTGCGTGATGGTCTGAAACCTGTTCATCGGCGTATCCTCTATGCGATGCATGAGAGTGGATTTCACTGGAATAGAAAATATGTGAAATCCTCCCGCATCATCGGTGAGGTCATGGGTAAATATCACCCCCATGGCGACCAGGCGATTTATGATGCAATGGTGCGTATGGCGCAGGACTTTTCCATGCGCGTGCCGCTCATCGACGGTCAGGGCAATTTTGGCTCGATTGACGGTGATCCACCGGCAGCCATGCGTTACACGGAATCGCGCCTGGGCAAGGTTGCGCATGAACTGCTGGAGGATATTGACAAGGATACGGTCGATTTCCAGGAGAACTATGACGCATCGGGCAGGGAGCCCCGCGTGGTTCCTGCGAGATTTCCCAATCTTCTGGTCAATGGCGCCGGCGGTATTGCCGTTGGAATGGCCACCAACATTCCGCCGCACAATCTGGGTGAAGTCATCAATGGCTGCATTGCGCTGATAGACAACCCGTCCATCGAATTGTCTGAGTTGCAGGAATATATTCCCGGACCCGATTTTCCGACGGGTGGTCTCATTTTGGGGCGCTCGGGAATTCGTTCAGCCTATGAAACGGGACGTGGCTCCGTATTGATGCGCGGTCTTGTCCATACCGAGACGATCCGCGGTGACCGCGAAGCGCTGATCATCACCGAGGTTCCCTATCAGGTCAACAAGTCAACGATGATCGAAAAGATGGCGGACCTTGTGCGTGAAAAACGCATTGAGGGCATTTCCGACATCCGGGACGAATCCGACCGTGACGGCTATCGGGTTGTCATCGAGTTGAAGCGCGATGCCGTGGCTGATGTCGTGCTCAACCAGCTCTACAGATTTACACCGCTGCAATCATCATTCGGTTGCAACATGGTGGCGCTCAATGGCGGCAAGCCTGAGCAGATGATCCTTCTGGACATGCTGAAAGCCTTCGTCGCTTTCCGCGAGGAGGTGATCAGCCGCCGTACAAAATTCCTGCTGAACAAGGTGCGCGAACGGGCCCATGTTCTGGTTGGTCTTGCCATCGCCGTTGCGAATATTGATGAAGTCATCGCACTGATCCGCAAGGCGCCCGATCCGGGCACTGCGCGTGCCCAGTTGATGGAACGCCGCTGGCCGGCAAGAGATGTCGCGTCTCTGATCCTCTTGATTGATGACCCGCGTCATCGGATCAACGAAGACGGTACCTACAATCTGTCTGAAGAGCAGGCGCGTGCCATTCTCGAGCTTCGTCTGGCACGACTGACGGCTTTGGGCCGAGACGAGATTGCCGATGAACTCAATGCGATCGGCGCGGACATCAAGGAATATCTCGATATTCTGCGGTCGCGTGAACGCATCATGGATATCGTCAAAAAAGAACTGACGGATGTTCGTGAAGAATTTGCCACACCCCGGCGCAGTGAAATCACTGAGGGCGGCGCGGATATGGATGACGAGGACCTCATCCAGCGCGAGGACATGGTCGTTACCGTTTCGCATTCGGGTTACATCAAGCGCGTGCCGCTTGCGATGTATCGCGCGCAGCGCCGGGGCGGCAAAGGCCGTTCGGGCATGTCGACGCGCGATGAGGATTTTGTCACGCGGCTCTTCGTGGCCAATACCCATACGCCTGTGCTGTTCTTTTCCTCACGCGGCATTGTCTACAAGGAAAAGGTCTGGCGGCTGCCCATCGGTTCGCCAACGGCCCGCGGCAAAGCATTGATCAACATGCTGCCTCTTGAACAGGGAGAGCGGATCACCTCGATCATGCCATTGCCTGAAGACGAGGAAAGCTGGAGCCAGCTGGACGTCATGTTCTCGACCACCCGGGGCACCATCAGACGCAATAAATTGTCCGACTTCGTCCAGGTCAATCGCAATGGCAAAATTGCCATGAAGCTTGACGACGAGAAAGACGAAATTCTCAACGTGGAAACCTGCAACGAATTCGATGATGTTCTGCTGACAACGGCGCTGGGACAATGCATTCGATTCCCGACGACCGATGTGCGGGTCTTTGCCGGACGCAATTCCATTGGCGTTCGCGGCATTTCTCTGGCTGAGGGTGATCACGTCATCTCGATGACCATATTGGCCCATGTCGACGCAACGCCGGCCCATCGTGCAGCCTATATCCGATGGAGCAGGGCGGATGACGCCGAACTGGTCGGTGAAGATTCAGATGTCCCGTCAACCGACGATCCCGATCCATTGACCGAAGAGCGCGCTCTGGAATTGCAGGCGCGCGAGCAATTTGTTCTGACCGTCAGCGAAAAAGGATACGGCAAGCGTTCCTCATCCTACGATTTCAGGGTTTCGGGTCGCGGCGGCAAGGGTATTCGGGCAACCGATACCAGCAAAGTCAATGAAATCGGACCACTGATCGCTGCATTCCCGGTTGAGAACGGAGACCAGATCATGCTGGTTTCCGACGCCGGTCAGCTGATCCGGGTTCCTGTTGACGGTATCCGGTTTGCCAGCCGCGCAACAAAGGGCGTCACCATTTTCTCCACCTCGAAGAAGGAAAAGGTCGTTTCCGTCGAGCGGATCAACGAACCGGATGCTGACGAGGAAGAATTGGACGGCGAAGCTGAAACGGCGGCTGTCTCTGGTGACGCTATTGCGCCGCAGCCTGAGGCTGCTGCAGATACGCCCGATGAAAATCCCGATCAGACGGATACAGATCCAACGGACGCATAAAAAAATCCGGATGGCGCGAGCCATCCGGATTTTCTGGGGACTTGATTGGAGGTCAGAAGTTTCCCAGTCGTTATTGTGTCAAGTGCGCTCTAACGTTTCATTCTGCTGCGGGCGATGGCAGTTGCCTGCCTCTGCTCCTGGCGCATCGCCGCCATCGCGGCACCGAGTGTTGCTAGGAACATCGAAGCAATGAGAACCGCAAGAAGTGTCAGTGCTGATATCATCATAGTCTCCCTTGTTTCCTGTCCATACTGATATGGTGTTGTTTGCCGTCAGGTTCAATACACGTCAATTGTGACGTGATTGCGTGGGTTTGAATGGACACATGATTGTGAATGCGCGCCATCCCCGGCCAACCCCTCATCATCTCTATCTGCCTCTTTGACGGCGAACCATCTCCATGTCATTGCGTGGCGAGCCCAGAGCAACAGCGGCGGCAATTGTCATCGTTGTGAAGAGTGTAGCGATGAAGAATAAAAATATCGTTGTCATTTCCTCTCGAATTATCTCCATCACATTAAGAAGTGTCGCCTGAAGCAGACCTGAAGCGCCCATTCAGATTCCGTTCATGTCTGTTTGTCGGCGCCTCGCGTGCGCAAAAAGGCTTGTTTTACTTGCGCCATACGTGCTGTCATGAGAAAAGCGGTTGAAACGTCAGTGCCTTGAACTGACTTTGTTGTGAGATATCCATGCCGATCGCTTTTTTCCCTGGATCCTTCGATCCGATGACCAATGGTCATCTCGACATTCTGCTGCAGGCGCTCAATGTTGCCGACAGGATCGTTGTGGGAATCGGCATTCAGCATTCCAAAAAACCGCTGTTCAGTTTTGAGGAACGCTCCGCGCTGATCATTGCATCGCTGGCGCAAAGACTGCCGGGCGAGGAAAACCGGGTATCGGTTGTTGCATTTAGCAATCTTGCCGTTGATGCTGCGCGCGAAAACAGCGCAACACTGCTCATCCGCGGCCTGCGTGACGGTTCGGATCTTGATTACGAGATGCAGATGGCCGGCATGAACGGGCAGATGGCAGCAGATATACAAACCGTATTTTTACCGGCGAGCCCGCTCAATCGGCCTATTACCGCCACATTGGTGCGGCAAATCGCGGCAATGGGCGGCGATGTAAGTGCATTTGTACCCGGCCCGGTATTGGCCGCCCTCCAAAAACGTTAGGGCCAAAGGTCCTCTTTCATCAATCCAAATCCGATCACAAACGGAGTTATCATGAAAATATTGAGAACATTGGCCGCTGCGGCCTTGCTTTTTGTTGGCGTCGTTTCGATGGCCAATGCGCAGGTCAAACCGGAAGACACCATGACCATCACCTTGAAGGATGGCGATGTAGTGGTTGAATTGTATCCGGAAATCGCTCCTGGCCATGTGGCCCGAATCAAGGAACTGGCGAAGTCCGGCGCCTATGACAATGTCGCCTTTCACCGCGTCATTGACGGTTTCATGGCACAAACAGGCGATGTTCAATTCGGTGATATGGAAGACGGTTTCAATCTGGCGCGCGCCGGAACGGGTGGTTCGAGCCTGCCGGATCTGAAGCAGGAATTCTCCGAGATCCCTTTTGAAGAAGGTATCCTTGGAATGGCCCGTTCGCAGAACCCCGATTCTGCCAACTCCCAGTTTTTTATCATGTTCGAAGAATATCCTTCCTTGAACAACCAATATACGGTTGTCGGCAAGGTCATCAAAGGCATGGAACATGTAAATAAAATCAAGCGCGGTTCTCAATCAGCCAATGGCGCGGTGAAAAGCCCGGACCGCATGATCAAGGTCCGTATAGGCCAATAGGTTGATTGCTGTATTTGCAACGGCTTTTCCAAAAAGTTGCATCAAAACAAAATCATTGTGCGTATCGTTGATTCAGAAAAAACATGATATGTGCCAGCAAAACACACAAAGGAAAACAAATGACAGATCAGATTGACCCGGAAAACACCATCATCATGGAAACAAGCAAGGGGAAGGTTGTTATCAAGCTGTTCCCGGATCTTGCGCCCAATCATGTCGCGCGTATCAAGGAACTTGCACGCGCAGAATTTTATGATGGTATCGTTTTCCATCGGGTGATTGAAGGCTTCATGGCCCAGACCGGCGATCCGACAGGAACAGGCATGGGTGGTTCGGACAAGCCTGACCTGCAGTCAGAATTCTCCAATATGACTCACGCACGTGGAACCTGTTCCATGGCGCGCTCGCAGAATCCGCATTCAGCCAATTCGCAGTTTTTCATCTGTTTTGCCGATTCACCTTTCCTTGACCGCCAGTATACGGTCTGGGGACAGGTCACTGAAGGCATGGATGTGATCGACCAGATCAAGCGCGGCGAACCTGTCAGTGACCCGGACAGCATCACCACGATGCGTGTTGCTGCTGACGCCTGAAGCCAGTTGGAATGAATTGTTGCGCCCGCTTCCATGATGCGGGCGCTTCATGATTTGGCAGTAAAGCGGGCGCAGTCTTGTCTTTTCTGCCGCGCTTTCAAACGCCTGACGCGCCAACACATGCGCAATCGATCCCGTAAATTTTTCGATAGAAGTGTGTATTAAAACATAAGTTTAGAGTGTTTCGTTGATTCAAGAAACGATGTTGATCTCTAGCGCAAATCCCCGAGTCCCATCATGCGTGTTGACCTGTTTGATTTCGAGCTGCCTGACAGTGCCATAGCGCTACGCCCTGCTTCGCCGCGCGACAGCGCGGGGCTTCTGGTGGTTGATGCTGCCGGCGGCCTGTCGGATCACCATGTCGCGGATCTCTTGCAGTTTCTCAAAGCTGGCGATGCGCTTGTCTTCAACGACACACGCGTCATTCCGGCGCAATTGGAAGGCCGGCGGATACGAAGCAGTGAGGCTGGCGAGTCGGTCTCGCGCATATCGGCGACGCTTCATATGCGCATGGCGCCCGACACCTGGAAAGCATTTCTCCGCCCGGCCAAACGTGTCAAAGCCGGAGACCGCTTCAGCTTCGGAGTGCAGGGTGATGGCCAGCTGGACGGCATCATCGAATCTCGCGGCGATGGCGGTGAAGTCGATTTGAAGTTCGACCTGGCCGGTGCGGCGCTTGATGAGGCCATCATGCAGGCCGGACACATCCCATTGCCACCCTATATTGCTTCCAAACGCTCCGAAGATGATCAGGACCGCACCGATTATCAGACCATCTATGCCCGCCACGATGGGGCCGTTGCCGCACCGACGGCAGGATTGCATTTCACCGACGAACTGCTGGAGCAATTGGATCGCGCTGGCGTGGAACGTCACCACGTGACTCTCCATGTGGGGGCGGGAACCTTTTTGCCTGTGAAGGTGGATGACACGGATGCCCATGTGATGCATTCGGAAATCGGCGAGGTTTCGGCGCAGACTGCAGAGGCGCTCAACAAAGTCAAAAAATACGGCGGCAGGATTGTCAGCATTGGCACAACATCGTTGCGACTGCTTGAGAGCGCCAGCGATGAGAACGGCATCCTCCAACCCTGGAGCGGCCCGACGGATATCTTCATCACGCCCGGCTACCGGTTCAGGTTCATCGATGTATTGATGACCAATTTCCATCTGCCGCGCTCGACATTGTTCATGCTGGTCTGTGCCTTTTGTGGCTATGACCGCATGCAAAAAGCCTATCGCCATGCCATTGATAACGGCTATCGGTTCTATTCCTATGGCGATTCAAGCCTGTTGATGAAGGCGGACAGTTCAAACCCATGACAAACAATTTCGAATTTTCCCTGATTGCCCGTGACGGCAAGGCCCGCCGTGGATCCATCACCATGCCCCGTGGCGAAATACGCACCCCGGCCTTCATGCCTGTGGGCACCGGTGGAACGGTCAAGGCGATGTATATGGATCAGGTCCGGGCACTGGGTGCCGACATCATTTTGGGCAACACCTATCATCTCATGTTGCGCCCTGGCGCCGAGCGCGTGGCACGCCTTGGCGGTTTGCATGAATTTGCCCGGTGGCAATACCCGATCCTGACTGATTCCGGCGGGTTTCAGGTCATGTCTTTGGCAGGACTGCGCAAGATCGACGAGAAGGGTGTGATTTTCCAGTCGCATATTGACGGCAGCCGCCACGAAATGTCGCCGGAACGTTCCATCGAGATTCAGGGCCTGCTGGGCTCTGACATCCAGATGCAATTGGATGAATGCGTGCGTTTGCCCGCCGATGCCAAAACCATCGAAAGCTCCATGGAAATGTCGCTGCGCTGGGCGGAACGCTGCAAGACGGCGTTTGGTGATCAGCCCGGCAAGGCCATGTTTGGGATCGTTCAGGGGGGAGATCTGCCGCCGCTGCGTGAACGCTCGGCGCTGGCATTGAAGGCCATGGATCTGAAGGGTTATGCCATTGGCGGCCTGGCGGTTGGTGAACCGCAAAATGTCATGCTGGACATGCTGGGTGTCACCTGTCCTTTGTTGCCTGAAGAACGGCCGCGCTACCTGATGGGCGTTGGAACGCCGGATGATATCATCCGTTCGGTGGGTGAAGGCATCGACATGTTCGATTGCGTCATGCCCACACGGGCTGGCCGCCATGGTCTGGCCTATACGCGCCGCGGCAAGATCAACCTGCGCAATGCGCGCCACGCCGAAGACAACCGCCCGCTCGACGAGGAATCGGATTGTCCGGCTGCGCGTGATTATTCACGCGCCTATCTGCATCATCTCATTCGCTCCAATGAGGCGCTTGGCGGTATGCTGCTGACCTGGAACAATCTTGCCTATTATCAATCTTTGATGCAGGGCATACGCGGTGCCATTGAAGCGTCATCTTTTGCCGCGTTTACCGCGCAGACCCAGGACGCCTGGGCGCGCGGCGATATTGCCGCACTTTGACGAACGAACCTATCTCAGACGTTCGGCATGCCAGCGCAAATGGTCTTCCATGAAACTTGATATGAAATAATAGGAGTGGTCATAGCCCGCCTGCATGCGCAGCGTGATCGGAATGCCTGCCTTTTTACAGGCCTCTTCCATCAGCCAGGGGCGCAGGCCGTCATCCAAAAATCCGTCGGCGCCGCCCTGATCAATCAGGAAAGCCGGAAAACGGGCGCCGTCTTCAATCAGGGTGCAGGCATCATGGGCACGCCAGCTGTTCTCATCAGCCCCGAGATAGGCCTGGAATGCAGCCTTTGACCAATCTGCGGTGATCGGGTGCACGATTGGAGCAAGCGCCGAACAGCTCTTGAAACGTTGCGCATTTTTAAGCGCGATGGTCAGCGCACCATGTCCGCCCATGGAATGGCCGAATATCGCCTGTTTCTTCATATCGACGGGGAAATGTTCGGCAATGACGGATGGCAATTCCTCGGTGATATAGGAATACATCTGGTAATGCTCGGACCAGGGTTCTTCAGTTGCATTGACATAAAAACCCGCACCTTTGCCCAATTGCCAACTGTCGGTATCGTCAGCCACCTGGTCGCCGCGCGGACTTGTATCGGGACACACGATGATCAGGCCGAGTTCGGCAGCCAGGCGGCGATACTCGCCCTTTTCCATGACATTGGCGTGCGTACAGGTCAGGCCTGAAAGATACCAGACAACCGGGCAGGGCGCTTTCGCCGCCTGGGGCGGCACGAAGACAGCGAAGGTCATGTCACAGGCACAGGCTTTCGACGTATGGGAATAGACACCCTGCACGCCGCCATGTGATTTGTTCTCGGAGATCATTTTCATAGACATTCTACCCGTTTGATTTTCTGTATTTGGCAAGGATGGGTCGACGCAATGTCAGCCTTCCTTGATCGCCTTGCGCACGAGAGTTTCAAGCGCCTCTAGAAATCGTGAGCGGTCCTTGGGCGCAAAGGCGGCATTCCTGCCGCTGATCTCGCCGGATTCGCGCAATTGCTGATTGAGGTTCCGCATGGCCGTCACCACGCCGATATTGCCCGTGTCGAAAATCCGGCCCGTGGGGCCGAGCACAAGCGCTCCATTGGCGACACAACGCCCGGCCAGCAGGATATCGGCTGTGACGACGATATCGTCGGTGGCGGCATTCTCCACAATCCAGTCGTCGGCTGCGTCAAAGCCCGCCGACACGACCACATTGCGGATCATCGGGTCGCGGGAGGGACGCAGGCCGCCATTGGCGACGAACGTCACGGGTAAACCGTGACGTTCTGCCACTTTGATGACCTGTGTTTTCACCGGGCAGGCGTCTGCATCCACGTAAATGACGGGTTTTTCGCGCATTCAGTGGTCAGTACATGACAACGGAACGGATCGACTCGCCGGCATGCATCAGGTCAAATCCCTTGTTGATCTCGTCGAGGCTCAACGTGTGGGTGATCAGCGGATCGATATCGATCTTGCCGTTCATGTACCAGTCAACGATTTTGGGGACATCCGTGCGGCCGCGCGCACCTCCAAAAGCAGAACCGCGCCATGAGCGGCCGGTCACCAGTTGGAATGGCCGGGTGGAGATCTCCTGTCCGGCGCCGGCCACACCGATGATGATCGATTCACCCCAGCCTTTGTGGCAGCACTCCAGCGCATCGCGCATGACTTTGGTATTGCCGATACACTCGAACGAATAATCCGCGCCGCCCTTGGTCAGATCCACCAGATAGGGGACGAGATCGCCTTCCACTTCCGATGGATTGACGAAATGGGTCATGCCGAATTTTTCGCCCCATTCCTTCTTTGAGTTGTTCATGTCCACGCCGACAATCATGTCAGCACCGATCAGCCGCAAACCCTGGATGACATTCAGCCCGATCCCGCCGAGGCCGAAGACCACGGCCCGGCAACCGGGTTCCGCCTTGGCCGTATTGATCACGGCGCCAATGCCGGTGGTCACGCCGCAGCCGATATAACAGACCTTGTCAAACGGGGCGTCAGGACGGATTTTTGCCAATGCGATTTCCGGCACCACCGTGAAATTGGCAAAGGTCGAGGTCCCCATGTAATGGAAGATTTTCTCGCCGTTGATGGAGAAGCGGCTTGTACCGTTCGGCATCAGGCCCTGTCCCTGAGTAACGCGGATCGACTGGCAAAGATTGGTCTTGGGGTTGAGGCAATATTCGCATTCGCGGCATTCCGGCGTGTAAAGGGGAATGACGTGGTCGCCCGGCTTCAACGATGTGACGCCTGCGCCCACTTCGCGGACGATGCCCGCGCCTTCGTGACCGAGGATGGCCGGAAAAATGCCTTCCGGATCGGCGCCCGAGAGCGTGAACTCATCGGTATGGCAAATGCCCGTCGCCTTGATTTCGACCAGCACTTCGCCGGGCTGAGGCCCCTCAAGTTGCACGGTTGTTATCTCAAGCGGTTTGCCGGCTTCAACTGCCAATGCGGCGCGTACATCCATTTCATTCTCCCAAATCGTTTGGCTCTGCCATATGCTGGCTTTGCTCTACATTGTCAGAGCCCACTGTCGGTCTCAAGGCACGAAAACAGAAAATCAGCTGATGAGACGGTCAGCGACACGCTTTGCTTCTGATTCAATGGCGTTGATCATCTTGCCCATGGCCTCATGGGACCGTTTCAACTTGGCGACCTGAGTAATGAGCACATGCATTTCGGAATGGATCACCGGTGCGCTGGGTGATTCGCCCACGCCATTGAGCAGCCAGGTGGGCGAGACGCCCAGAACACCCGCCAGCATCATCAATCTGTTGGCCCGCGGTTCCGAACGGTCGGATTCCCAGGCGTTGACGGTGTCGGATTTGACGCCCAACCGGCGCGCCAATTGTGCAGTGGAGAGATCCAGCGCGTCGCGCGCCCGGCTTATCCGCCCGCCCAAAGTGTCATCATCGGGGTTTTCATTTGTTATATTTGGTAGTGAGTGCATAAGGTGCTCCAGTTCATGTCATGTCACCCGACAAGGTGAGATCAGCGTGGAAGGATGTGAATGGGTTTTTCGCGAACAAACGGCGCAAAGTGCCTGGTCGAACATTTCTTTGGGGTATTGGCCCTGTCACCGCAGAACGGATGGCCGCAATGGCAACAGACAGGATAGACAGGTCACAGACAGACAAGCCCTTCGAGGCAGCCGTGATGATGGCCTGGGCAATGCTTTCGCTGCCCTTGATGGATGCGGCGGCAAAATACCTTGCGATGCATGAGGCGATGACACCGGGGTCGATTGCTCTCTTACGCTTTGCACTGCAAACAATGATCATTGTTCCGATTATTCTGGTCTCCGGTGGATTTGCGGCACTGAGGCCGCATAATTGGTCCTACAATCTGCTGCGTGGTCTGCTCATCGGAAGCGCCAGCACGCTGTTTTTCATATCCGTCAAATATGTGCCGGTTGCCGATGTGATCGCCATATTTTTTGTCGAACCTTTCATACTGACTGCGATGTCAGCATTTTTTCTGGGTGAAAGGGTCGGTTGGCGCCGGTGGTTGGCCATTGCGGTGGGATTCATCGGTGCAATCATCGTCATTCAGCCGAATTTTGCTCGCTTCGGTCTTGTATCGCTCTTACCGCTGGTAACTGCAACCCTCTTTGCCCTCTATCTGATTCTTAATCGGGTGCTGTCGGCACGCGATACATCGCTTGTCATGCAATATTCCGCCGGCATCGGTGGGGTCATCGCCGTCAGCTTTGGACTAATGGCAGGCACAGCATTTGGGGTGGAGGATCTCACCTGGTCCATGCCGAGCAGCGCATTTGCCCTGCTTCTGCTTGCCGTGATCGGCCTGATTTCGGCCTTTGGCCATATGGTTATCGTGACTGCATTTCGCCATGCACCGGCGTCTCTTCTGGCGCCGTTCCAGTATTTCGAGATCGTATCGGCCGTGACCATCGGCTATCTGGTTTTCGGAGACTTCCCGTCAGCCTCAAAATGGCTGGGAATTGCCATTATTGTCGGTTCCGGACTATTCATCTTGTGGCGTGAACAACGCAGTGCCGCACCACGAACCGGGAGTTCCTGACCCTTGCTGATTAATTTGTTGCTTGGCACAGTCGTCATTTCCATGACCGTCATCGTTCACACACTCGGTCTGGTCGCGGTCGCCAATGTGATGAACAGGGTAGCCGAGCGCCGACCGCTGCATGGTTATCGCCGCAAGGTGACGGCCATGGTCGCCGTCATGTATGGCCTGTTCGCGGTGCATACGGTGGAGATCTGGATATGGGCAGCGGTCTATTGGTATGTCGATGCAATCCCCCACTTTGAGAATGCGCTGTATTTTTCGGCCATTACTTTTTCCACACTGGGCTATGGCGATTCCCTGTTGAAGCAGGATTGGCAATTGCTCGCCGGCCTGGAGGGCATCAGCGGCTTTCTTCTGATTGGTTGGTCCACAGCCTATCTGGTCGCCGCATCGACGCGTCTGGGGCCATTTCAGGCTGGGAAGCATTTCTAACGGACGGCTGTGGGCCCGAAGACCCGCTCAAAAGCTGTACGCAGCGCCAGATCAGTGTCTTCCATACTGACCGGCAGACCTAGATCAACAAGGCTGGTGACGCCATGGGCTGTCACGCCGCAGGGAACGATTCCGGTAAAATGTTCGAGGTCGGGCTCGACGTTGATCGATATGCCGTGAAAGCTCACCCAACGGCGCAACCGGATGCCGATTGCCGCTATCTTGTCTTCGGCGGGTGATCCGTCGGGCAGGGGCGGGCGTTCCGGACGCACCACCCATACGCCGACCCGGTCCTCGCGGCGTTCGCCCCTGACGTTCATGTCCGCCAATGTTGCGATGATCCAGGCCTCAAGGGAGGAAACGAAAGCACGCACATCACACCGCCGCCGCTTCAGGTCGAGCATGACATAGGCCACGCGCTGGCCAGGCCCATGATAGGTATATTCGCCGCCGCGACCGGTCTTGAACACGGGAAACCGCTCTGGTGTAAGGAGATCCTGCGCGCTGGCGCTGGTGCCTGCCGTGTAGAGCGGTGGATGTTCCACCAGCCAGACAAGTTCATCCTCGGTGCCGTCACGAATGGCCGCCACGCGCGCTTCCATGAAGGCAACGGCATCAGGATAATCAACCCGTCCTTCAGCAACTTGCCACTGCACGGGCGCAGAGCCTGCTGCTGAAAAAAATCCGCTTTCCATCTCGTCTCGTTGCATTGTCTCGTGCTCTTGACCCGTTGTTCCAAAACCTATGTGGCGCATGCGGGTCGCCAGCGCAAGGTTGGAACTAAGCCCTTCGCAGACTTCAATTTTCCCCGATGTGACAAAGAAGGATAAAAAAGCGTAACAAGCCCTTGTGTGTGTGATGGCGATTTGGTACATGCCGCTCGCCGGTAACGGCTTCTACTGCGTGCGGTCGTGGCGGAATTGGTAGACGCGCAGCGTTGAGGTCGCTGTGGGGTAACTCCCGTGGAAGTTCGAGTCTTCTCGACCGCACCATTTTGGACTTTGATGATCGACAAATTCCCAAGCGTTTTTGGTGAGAATGGTCACGCGGTCTGCCCTCCTGATTGTTTTTCTGATCAGCGCTGGTGTTGCCGGTGCCCTTTGACCTGTCATTAGGGATGTCTTTGGCTGTCTCACATCTGGTCTGCAATGGGTCCCATGTTGATCACGCGTTCCACTTCGGCAAAGTAGCGTTCCGCATCGCGCGAAAGTGGTGCATCTTTCATGGTGATGACGTTCAGGGGGAAACGGTAGTCCAGATCCAGACGGGCCATTGTGGTGCCGGCGGGCAGGCGACTGTAAACCGTGAATTGGTCCAGAAGCGTCAGGCCGAGGTTTTCCTGGACCAGAGCGCATGCCGAGTTCATCAGGCGACAGCGCGCTCGGTACTCCGGCTTCAATCCGCGGTTCTGGAACAATTCGTCAATCAACTGTTGTTGAAATGACAGGGGATCGTAGCCCACAAGCGGATGGGCGGCAATCTCCTCCAATGTGACCTCTTTACGGCCACTCAATGGGTGGTTCTCTGACATGAGACACACCAAAGGAGCCTCCGCTAGCCTGCGTGTGCTCAATCGGGGATCGTCAATGTCATAGATCGTGAGCGCAAAGTCCAACTGGCGAAATTCAAGTTGCGGCAGGATCTCCTTGATATGCACAACAGCCAGTTCAAAGTGAAATCGAGGCACACGCCGCTGCATTTCTGAAAGTGATTTGGGGACCAGACTGAGACCGAGCCCGGGCGATGTGCCAAATCGCAATGACACATCTGTCCGCTCGCGTTGAGCGAGGCGAGCCTGAATTCTGCTGAGCCCCGAATGGACGGATTCCAGGTCTTCCATCAGGGCATTGGCCTCAGGCGTCGGAATGAATCCCTTTGACGTGCGTGAGAAAAGCGCAAAGCCGATATGGGTCTCGGTGTGGCGCAACATACGGCTGACCGCCGCAGCGGACACGTTGAGAAGCTGTGCTGCCCCGGATACGGAGCGCGCCAGAAGAACTGCACGGATCACTTCTACCTGTCGGATCGAAATCATGGCGTTTAACCAAACGTTAAGGAGGCGATAGCAGATGTTAATGGTCTTGCGTCCCGGGTTCAAATAAAAACGCGCTACTTGTGTCCAGGGGAGCGGGCGATGTCGGATTGCGGCGCACAGATCAGATCCACAGAAGCCATCGAAAAAGCCTATGACGTCATTGTCGTTGGCGGTGGAATGTCGGGCTGCGCAGCGGCACTCTCTGCAGCGCGTGCCGGCGCCCGCGTCCTTTTGATTGAACAGAACGCCTTCCTGGGTGGCGCTGCCACCGCTGGTATGGTCGGCCAGTTCGTCGGTTGGCAAACCCGCTCGGGTCGCACGGTTGTAGAAGGCGTGGCAGCCGATATCGTGTCGCGTTTGCGCGAAGAGGGTGGTTGCAATGCGCTTGGCACATTCGTCATGTCTACCGGCCATGTGATGAACCGCATCGAGTACCATGCGGAGATCCTCAAAGTCGTTCTTGACCAGATGCTGCAGGAGGCTGGCGTCCAAATCCTGTTCAAGTCCGTCACCATCGCAACCGAATTGGCTGATGAGCGTGTTACGGCGGTCAAGGTCTGGTGTGCAGGGACACAGCTGGACCTGCATGCAAATACATTTGTTGATGCGTCCGGCGATATGAATCTGATCACTTTGGCAGGCGGAACATTTCTTGCGCTCGAGCAAGGGCAGGCGTTGCAACCTGGCACCATGATGTTTGCCATGGCACCGGTTCGTTTTGATGCGCTGGAAAAAATCACGCGCGAGGATCGCGACCGCATCGTTCGTCGCGGATTGGAAGAAGGCGTTCTGCCGCGGGCCGCTTTGCACTATTCACGCGTTCCCGGTAGCGACGCAGCCTGGTTCAATATTTCACGGGTGGTTGTTGATCCGGACGATCCGTTCTCCGTAAGTTCCGGCGAGATCGAAGGCAGACGTCAGGCTTTGGAAATTTCGCGTTTTCTCACCGCGAATCTGTCCGGCTGTGAAGCAGCGCGCCTGTCGGCCTTTGCGCCGCAACTTGGCATTCGCGACACGCGCCGTGTGCGTGGTGACTATGTGATCACGCGCGAAGATATTACCAGCGGTGTTCGATTTGCCGATACGGTCGCGGCTGGTGCCTATCCGATTGATGTGCACAAGCCGAACGGGACCGACATTACATTCATCGAATTTGACGAGGGTCACCACTATAATATCCCTTTTCGGGCGCTGATTCCCCTGGGGTTGCGCAACGTGCTGACAGCAGGACGCGGTATTTCGGCGACGCATGAGGCCTTTGCTGCGCTCAGGGTAATGCCCACAGCGATGGCCATGGGGCATGCAGCAGGGTTGGGCGCTGCCATGGCGGCAAAAGACAGACAGGGCGAAATTCGCCGCATCGACGTGACCAGTCTGCAATCGCGGTTGCTGGCCGCAAACGCCTATTTGGGATCCTGACATGGCTTTTGGCGCGCTGCTTGTTTCTTTTGCATTCTTCATGGCGATTGGCACACCTGTCGCGCTGGCGATGGGTTTTGCTTCGATCATCTATATTTTGCTCGGTGATGTATCGCCGGCAATTTTCATTTTCTCGATGGTTGAAAGCCTGGGGGGCGGAACACTGCTGGCAATTCCGTTTTTTGTCCTGGCCGGCGAGATCATGAATGTCGGCGGCATCACCATACGCATATTCCATTTTGCCTCTTTGCTTGTCGGTCATATCCGCGGTGGCATGGCGCATGTGAATATTCTATCCAGCCTGCTGTTTGCCGGAATTTCCGGTTCAGCTGTGGCCGATGCCGCAGGTTTGGGACGGATAGAGATCAAGGCGATGATCAATGCCGGTTATACACCGGCCTTCAGCGCTGCAGTGACGGCAGCTTCCAGCTGCATCGGGCCGATTATTCCGCCCTCCATCCTGATGGTTCTTTACGGGTCAATGTCTGATGTATCGATCCCTGCGCTTTTCCTTGGTGGATTGATTCCCGGGCTCCTGCTGGGCCTATTCATGATGATTTATGTCTATTTCGCAGCCAGAGGCGAGGGCGTCGAGCCGGCGCCTCGGGCCAAGCTACGCGAGATTGCGCGCAGCTTGCTCGTCAATGCGCCGCCGCTTGCAACGCCTTTCGTCATCATTGCGGGATTGGTCTTTGGCGTTGTGACCCCGACAGAAGCAGGCGTAATTGCGATTGCCTATGCCTGCATTGTCTCAGCGCTCTACGGTGATCTGACATGGTCGACTCTGGGATCCATGCTTGAAGAAGCCTTGATCACCACAACACAGATCATGTTCATTCTGGGCATGTCATCGCTGTTTGGTTGGCTCATCACCACCGAGCAACTGCCGCAGGCGATGGCCGCCTTCTTTGCTGAATCCGGCTATGGTCACATTGCGTTTCTTCTTGCCGTCAATGTGATCCTTTTGATCCTCGGCACATTCATGAGCCTGACATCGATCCTGGTCATTTTCACCCCCACTCTGGTGGGAATGGGCACATCGCTTGGTGTTGATCCTGTCCATCTGGGTGTCGTTGTCGTCTTGAACCTGACCGTCGGTCTGATCACCCCGCCACTTGGCTGGTGCCTCTATATCGTCACCGAGATTGCCGAGGTCCGCTTTATCGAGACCGCAAGAGCCATCCTGCCGTTTCTGATCCCAATTCTGGCCGTGTTGATGCTGATCACCTATGTGCCGCAACTTATTCTTTTTCCCGGCGAATATTTTTTGCAGGGACGATAGATGCAACTGAAAAACCAAAGCTTCAAAAGGGAGGTTACTATGAAAATGAAAACCAAACGCGTGACGATCACCGCAGCGGCGTTGCTGATGTCAATGACCGTCGCCCAGGCCGCCAGCTATCGTCTGGCATGTCCATCCGCCGAGACATCAACCACATGTCTTACGGCAACCTATTTCTCCGACAAGGTGCGCGAACTTTCCAAGGGTGATATCGATATTCAGGTGTTCCCCGCCGGACAGCTCGGCTCGGGCGCAAAAGCCATCCAGCAAATGCGCGCCGGCGTTCTGGATTTCGTTGTGGAATCAATGTCTAACTATGGCAACTTCGTCGATGATTTCAACGTTGTCTCATGGGGTTTCACATTCCGCGACAATGCGCATTTCCAGACATTCCTGGCTTCTGATCTGCAAAAGGCGATGCAGGACGAACTCAATGAGACGTCCGGCGTAAAGATGCTTGCAGGCAATTGGAGCAAACTGCCGCGCATGGTGGTTTCGACCAGGCCGATCCACACACCGGAAGACCTTGCCGGGCTTAAATTTCGTGTTCCTGGCATTCCGTCATTTATCAAAACCTGGTCGACCCTTGGTGCGAACCCGACGCAAGTGCCATGGGGTGAGAGTTTCCAGGCGCTGAAAACCGGACTGACCGACGCAATGGAAACGCCCTATGATTCCATTTTGAGCCAAAAATTCCATCTGGCAGCCCCCTATGTTTCGCTGACCGAACATGTCTACGATTCCATCACAGTGTCGATGAATGGCGCGCGCTTTGCCAAATTGGATACAGCGGACCAGGACCTTTTGCTGCAGGCTGCCGCAGACGCAGCAGACTATTCGGCCGAATTGGTAAGCGAAGTCGCCAAGACGGTTGCCAGCAAACTTGAAGCGGATGGGGCCACAATCCTCGACGTCGATCGCGCACCCTTTGCCGCGAAATTGAAGGCTGCAGCGCACGAGCAGGAAAATGAAGGTCTGTGGGGCGCTGGCCTCTACGACGGCATTCAGGCTCTGCAGTAGGTTTTCCCTCCGGAGAAGTAACACATGGACCGTTTTGACAATTGCCTCGCAGTGATCAGCAAATTCTACCTGCGCATTTCGCAACTGCTTTTGCTGTGCCTGGTGCTCGGAGTTCTGTCAGAGGTCATCATGCGCTACTTCTTCGGAAAGGGTGTTCTTGGTTCGTCCGAGTTGACACGGTTGACGATCACCTGGATCGTTTTCCTCATGTCTTTCGTACTTTTTCGCAAGCGCCGCCATATTGTGGTGACGGCGCTTGTGGACATCATGGCTCCGTCTTTGCAGCGCCTGTGTGAAAAAATCATCAACGTCTCGGTGATCATCCTGTCGATCTACGTATTGGTTCAAATCGGGAATGTCTGGGAATTTTTGGCATTGAAGACACCGGTTTTCCAGATCCCGGACACGCTGTTCAAGATTTCACCAGCCTTCTGCTTTGTTCCGATGTCCCTGCAAGCCATGCTCAACCTCTTCATGCCAGAGCAGAAGCCATCCCAACCTGTAAGAGCAGATGAAGGCTTTTGATGCTCAATTGGCAGACAAATACGATCGCTCTGCCCATAGGATAACCCGGTCTGGATATGCCTGTTCATTTATCAGGCCGCACACGTGCCACACACAAAGCAGCAAAGCCTCGTCGTTGTGGGGCATGAACGCGCAGCCAGGTCCCGCCCATCATCGACCAACAGATGTCCAGCCTGCAAATCAGTGAAACCTATAATTGAGTCGCGTCGCCAGATTTCCGCCCAAAATGCTTGGAATTCTCGGAAATATGCTCCGTAGACCGGGCCATCTCGGTTTTTCAAAGTGAAAATATTCACCCGTTTATCGCGAGGGTGCGCGCGGGGCGTATCGGCAAAATCCCAATGAAAACATTACATTTGACGTAAAGGCGATAATTTCCGTTCAGTGCATCGATTTTTCAATCCGGAAAACCCGTAAAATTCATTTTGACAGATTCAGAAAATGTCGTCCTATTCTGGTCAGCGGTGAGGATGAATTCTGGCCTTTTCTGCTGCGTTTGAAGGACAGGTCCTTCGTAAACGCGAAGATTGCATTTCTTGCGGGGGTATCCAATGACGTTTCGCTGTTCCAATCTCTTAGAGTCCGACTCGAAACTCCTTCAATGATTTGAAAGCCTTGCGATGTGTCTTGTTATGCGTTTGATATGGGCTATGAGTAGCCAGCTTTCTGCTGATTGGATGGATTTCTCCCAATCCTTGGCCAGTCTTCGACATCTGCTGAGCCATGCGAAAGTACGTTCAA
>Ga0208648_1000276_pt1 | contig 54773 bp, 48 predicted proteins | sample AntAceMetag02UKL_FD_184772 | JGI IMG/M metagenome (GOLD analysis project Ga0208648, IMG submission 184772) | Saline lake microbial communities from Ace Lake, Antarctica - Antarctic Ace Lake Metagenome 02UKL (SPAdes) (version 2) | ecosystem: Environmental > Aquatic > Non-marine Saline and...
TTTAATGCCTTCCGGTCGCTCCTTGGGATGGCCGGGGGCACGACCGCGCCGACCAGGGCGGGGTTATATTCGGGAGAATGGCAGCATCCTACATGTTGTGGGTATGGGCGTTAAGCGGATAGGCACGGAATGAACAAAGTGAGCGGCAAAAAAGACAAGCCTGAGGACTCCGGCATTCACGACCTTGATGAAAGCGCCTTGTTTTTTCACAAATATCCCCGCCCGGGAAAACTGGAAATACAGGCCACCAAACCGCTTGGAAACCAGCGGGACCTTGCCCTTGCCTATTCCCCCGGCGTTGCGGCGCCGTGCCTTGCCATTCAGAAAGATCCGCAACTTGCAGCCGATTACACGGCCCGGGCAAACCTGGTCGCCGTCGTCACAAATGGAACCGCGGTACTCGGTCTTGGTGCCATCGGCCCACTGGCTTCGAAACCTGTCATGGAAGGCAAGGCGGTTCTGTTCAAGAAATTCGCCGGAATTGATGTCTTTGACATAGAAGTTGATGCTCTCGACATCGACACGATGGTAACCGTTGTCTCCGCCCTGGAACCAACCTTCGGCGGAATCAATCTGGAGGATATCAAGGCGCCTGAGTGTTTTGAAATTGAAGCACAATTGCGCAAAAAAATGGACATCCCGGTCTTCCACGACGATCAACACGGCACAGCCATTATCGTCGCCGCCGCAGTCACCAACGCACTGGAATTGACGGGGAAAGAGCTCAAGGACATCAAGATCGTAACCAGCGGTGCCGGCGCTGCTGCTCTCGCCTGCCTCAATCTGCTGGTCAGCATGGGTGCGCGGCGCGAAAACATCTGGGTTCACGATATTGTCGGGCTGGTTTACGAGGGACGCGAAGAACTGATGGATCAGTGGAAATCCGTCTATGCACAACGCTCCGACAATCGAATTCTGTCCGAAAGCATTGCAGGCGCTGACGTGTTTCTGGGCCTCTCGGCGGCCAATGTTCTCAAACCGGCAATGCTTAAAAATATGGCTGACCGGCCACTTATCATGGCTCTGGCAAATCCCAATCCGGAAATCATGCCCGACGATGCCCGTAAAGCACGCCCTGATGCGATGATTTGCACAGGCCGATCTGATTTCCCAAATCAGGTCAACAACGTCCTGTGCTTTCCCTATATCTTCCGCGGAGCGCTGGATTGCGGTGCACGCACAATCAACGAAGAAATGAAAATGGCCGCGGTCCATGCCATTGCAGGTCTGGCGCGCGAAGAGACTTCCGATATTGCCGCCAAAGCCTATTCAGGCGAAATACCGGTCTTCGGGCCAGACTACCTCATTCCCTCACCCTTTGATCCGCGTCTCATTCTGCGCATCGCTCCGGCCGTGGCGAAGGCTGCAAAAGACACCGGCGTCGCCTCCAGACCAATCAGCGACAATGACGCCTATCTTGATACGCTCAATCGTTTTGTCTTCCGCTCCGGCCTGATCATGAAGCCGCTTTTTGCCGCGGCAAAAACAGCGCTGAAAAAACGTGTCATCTTCGCAGAAGGTGAAGACGAACGCGTGTTGCGGGCGACACAGGTCCTTGTGGAAGAACAGGTTGCGCAGCCAATATTGATCGGACGTCCCGAAATCATTGAAACCAGACTGCAGCGTTTCGGGCTCAAGATTCGCGCCGGCAAGGACTTCCAGATTACCAATCCCCACGATGACCCCCGCTATCGTGAGTATGTTGACCTGTATTTCTCGCTGGTCGGCAGGTTGGGCGTCAATCCTGAAGCAGCCCGGACAATCGTGCGCACCAACTCGACAGTCATCGGAGCGCTGGCCATTCGACGCGGTGACGCGGACGCGCTGATTTGCGGTGTGGAAGGCAGATATGCCAGGCACCTGCGGGTTGTCGAACAGGTGATTGGACTGCGCAAGGGCGTTTGCAATCTGTCGGCTTTGAGCCTGCTCATTTCACAGCGCGGCGCAACGTTCTTTACGGACACTTTTGTATCGCTCGATCCAACCGCAGAAGAAATCGCAGAAACCACCTTGATGGCAGCAAAGGAAATCAGGCGGTTTGGAATTACCCCACGCGCAGCACTGGTCTCACATTCTGACTTCGGCACACGTGATTCAGCCAGCGCCAGAAAAATGCGCGAGGCCATCCGGCTGATTCACCAATGGGAGCCGGAACTCGAAGCCGATGGTGAAATGCATGGCGACTCTGCCATCTCGGAATTATTGCGCAGCCGCGTCATGCCGGATTCCCGCCTCACCGGGGAAGCCAACTTGCTGGTGTTCCCAAATCTGGACGCTGCAAACATCACTTTGGGTGTTGTCAAATCGATGACCGATGCGCTCCACGTAGGTCCAATTCTGATCGGAGCTGCAAAACCGGCCCATATCCTGTCTCCATCCGTCACCTCCCGAGGTGTTGTAAATATGGCAACATTGGCTGTTGTCGAGGCATCGATTCCAGAATAAGATTCAATTTTTAGTATAATTTGTTGAAAATTTTAATTAAATTGTCTCGTGAATTGTGCATTTCAAGAAACACATTTGCAGGTTAGGGAAATTGCTGGATACGCGCGCGATACATCCTGACAACAATACGACCCAATCTTTCAGGGGTTGTCCATAAATGTCACAGCGACAGATTTATTTTGATCTTCTGGGTGAATTGGAGAAAGCAACCGGAAAGGAAACCGAGAGTCTTTTTGGCAGGATCCAGGAATATTTCGGCATCCGGCATCAATCCTATATGAACATTTCGCTCGCCGCAGGTCGTCAAAATGCGCTCGATATGCTCAACACTTTCCCTGAAGATCTCGTGCAACATTACACAGACAACGATTTGCATCTGGTAGACCCGATCGCGCAAGCGGCTCTGACAGGTATCACGCCGGTAGACTGGCAAGCCTATATCAATAACAAAAACGCACAGAAATTGTTTGCCACCGCCAGTTCATTCGGCGTCTCCGCAACTGGTATGACCATCCCGCTGCTGTGCAGAGGCAATCAAGCCGCTCATTTTGCCATTGACGTCGGCGTAGCTGTCAGCGAATGGCCACAATATCGCCGGGCGCATATTGGCGAGATACAGGTATTGGCAACCTATCTCCATGCTGCCCGCCAGGAAATGGCCCAGGATCTTCCCGAGGCGGATTTGACCGCACGTGAAGCTGAGGTTTTGAAGTGGACAGCAGCGGGAAAAAGCTACTGGGAAATTTCCATGATCCTTGGAATTTCCGAGCGAACAGTGCGTTTTTTCATGACCAATGCGCGAAAAAAATTGGGTGTCGTCACAAATTCCCAGGCCGTGGCACAGGCGGTTTTGCGCGGCATGATCCCCCTATAAGGCGCACAAAAACCTGGCTTGCAGGGCCTCGAGCCCAAAAATTGCCCCTAAAATACGATTAATTTGAATTAAATTGTAAATACTGTCACTACTGACAGTACCACAGATCATCCTAACCACATCATAATTCTCCGGTCCCTGAGTGCTACTGGAGTATGACCATGATCCGAATTTTCAATCGGTTTGACATCAAAACCCATCCCGAAGAAATGGCGGAAATATATCGGCTACGCAAACGTGTGTTTCACGATAACCTGAAGTGGGATGTGGAGATCAAGGATGGTCAGGAGATTGACCAGTTTGATGAAGCCAACCCGATCTACGTAACATCAATTTCTCCAACAAGTGGCAAGCTGCGCGGGGCGTTGCGCCTGCTTCCCACACTCGGCCCCAACATGCTGGCGGATACGTTCCCGCAGTTGATGGCTGGCGAGCGCCCTATCCGCAGCGCAGCGGTCTGGGAATCGAGCCGCTTTTGCATCGAACCCGACCTGTTGCAGGATCGGGCCTCAAATCAGGTCACAATTGCCGCGGCTGAACTTATGTGTGGCGTCGGAGAATTGAGTATTGCCTCCGGAATCAGCCACATCGTCACGGTCACTGATATTTTTCTGGAACGCATGTTCCGCAGAATGGGCTGCCCGGGCGAACGGATTGGCAAGCCTCTGAGAATAGGCAAGGTCGTTGCGGTTGCCGTTGGATGGGAAGTCACCGATGCAATGCTCAATCAGATGAAATCGGTGGCCTCCATACCGCAAACCGTATTGGAAACACCTTTGAACGTGGAAGAAGCCCGCCGGGCAGCCTAGGCTGCAATTGGACGGTTAATTCGGTTTCGGTCTGGCAAGATTGTCTTTACCTCTCCTGACGTTGATTGGGTTGAGGTAAAGACTGAGCCTGCCGAAATCTGCCCCGAGATCTGCACGGTAATTTCCCAGCCCCGAAAACTGTTTCACGCTTTTGTGGAAAGCTTGATAAGATGGCTTCGAGACAGAATCCGAACCATCTCAAGGTCCATTGATGTGAAACAGAACGGTCCAAAAAATCCTTGCCTGTTCGCATGTATTGCTATTGTGATCGCCATCTGTGTCACAGCGCAAAGCGCAGACGCACAGGATTCATCGTTGTGCAGCAGACTGATCGCCCAACTCGATGACAGCGCTCAGGCTGCTGAGACACGGGCAGAAAACGCTCGTCGTCTGCGAGATTATGGCCAGCGCATTGCAGAGCTGAAATCAGAGCAAAGCCGCCTGAATTGCTCGCGGGGCAGCGTCATCATCTACAACAGCGACAGCGGATCTGCCTGTGCGGTCGTGTCCAGCAGGATGGAGCGTCTGGAAGAGGACGTGAGGATGATCAACCGCAGCAGCGATGCGTTGACAAGGCAAGACACTGAAACGGCCCGCAACCGCATTCTCCAGGCCATGAAGGCCAATGGCTGCAGCTTCAATGATGCCATGGATATGCGCCAGTCACTGACCCTGGCAGACGAGTCCATAAATTTGAATGATCCCACCGGGACGTACCGCACAATGTGCGTGCGTCGCTGTGACGGCTACTATTTCCCGATTTCCTATGGTTCTTCGCCCGCGCAATTCGATCAGGATGCCAGCCGCTGCGAAAACATGTGCCCCGGCTCCAGGGTGGAACTGTATTTTCAAAGCGTTGCGGAGCAAGACAGCGAAAACATGCTGTCTCTTGACAGCCAGACCCCCTATCTCTCATTGCCCAACGCTTTCGCCTACAGAAAACGCGCGGTCGGCTCGGACCCGCAATGCACCTGTGATTACCCCGGATCCAAACCCCAGGATGGTGCAGCAAGTGGAGATACCGCAGGGTCCGTAGTCATTATACCCACCCGCAAAAACAGTACCCCCTTGTCTTCACAACCGGCCAGGACAGACACGGCAGATACACTGCAGACCAAAAGTCCCGAGACAAATGTTGAGGATGGACCGGTTCGTGAGATCGACCCGAACCGGCAGATCAGGGTTGTCGGTCCAAAGTTTTTGCCCGACCAATCAGAGGCAATAGATCTGCAAGCTCCGGTCCCGAACGAATCCCGGTAAGGGCTATGCGCAAAGGCATGAAGAGCCCTCGCCCCTTGCGTCCCGTCTGCGCCTTCACCTGACCTGTCCATTCCGACCAGGTCTGATTGTCCCAGGGTTCCGGGGGCAGCAACGCAAAAGCGTCTCTCACAAAAGCAAGATCGTCATCCTCAAGCGTTTCACCCGGCTCCGGCCCGGTTTCCACAATATTCCACCAGCGTTTGGCGTCCGTGACGAATTCGGTATTCTGATGAACGGCCTGCCAGAATGCTTCCGCTTTCTCACCGGCAATCCCCATCCCTGCCAATCGTTCGCGGACATCCTCAAAAGTGAGCTGATGCACGAGAGTCTTGTTGAGGCTGGTCAGTTCCGCCGGATCAAACTTGGCGGCAGATTTGGATGCAATGTCAGGCCGGAAAACCTCCAGCAAGGCCTCCATTGAAGGCAGGGCCGAGACATTCTCCGAGGTTCCGATCAGCACGGCAAGGCAGCAGACAGCCATTGGCTCGAAACCGTCTTTGCGAAGAGAACCGATCGACAGTGCATTTGACCGTTTCGACAGTCCATCCCCCGATACCGTCGTCAGCAGATTGTGATGTCCGAAATCAGGCGCCTGACTGCCAAGCGCGTTGAACAATGCAATCTGCGCACCGGTATTGGTCACATGATCATCGCCGCGTATAACATGAGACACACCCATCTCGATATCATCCACCACTGAAGGCAGCGTATAGAGATAAGTACCGTCTGCGCGCACCAGAACCGGGTCTGACATAGAGGCCAGATCGACGGTTTGGGGACCACGCACCACGTCATCCCAGTGAATTTCGGTTCGTCTGGTCTCAAATGGGCTGTCAGCAAAATTTGGCAGTAAAAAGCGCCAATGCGGCTTGTGGCCGTCCGCTTCCAATGCCGCCCGGTCTTCATCCGTCAGCTTCAGCGCCTCGCGCCCGTAAATGGGGGGAAGCCGCCGCGCCATGCGCAGTTTGCGCCGTCGTTCCAGTTCTTCTCCACTCTCATAGCAGGGGTACAGGAGACCTGCTGCCTTCAGCTTGTCGGCAGCAACAACATAGGCATCGATACGTTTTGATTGCGAAGCGACCACATCAGGTGTGATTCCAAGCCACTTCAGATCCTGCGCAATGGCGTCGGCATATTCGGTTTTTGACCGCGCCACATCGGTGTCGTCGAACCGCAGGATGAACTGGCCGCCGTGTTTTTTAGCAAAGAGCCAGTTGAACAGCGCGGTGCGCACATTACCAATATGGATGTAACCGGTTGGGGACGGCGCAAACCGGACCGTGACAGGCAGAGTGTTTTCAAAATCATTCATGTTGGCCGGATTACTCAAGCAGGTTCAAATTGGCAAGCTCTATTATGTCACGGCGGCCGCAGCGATGGTGAGGTTTCGTCTTTTGACCCTTCGGCTGACAATCGTCATCACGATGGAAGCCAGAAGACAATAGGCGCCCATGACCAGAATCTGTGACGGATAGTCCACACCATAGTCAATGAGGAAGCCCGTGATTCCAGGTCCCATGGCGGTGGAAAAGACCATGAAAGCCACGATGATCGCACGTATGGAACCCAGGTGGCGGATGCCATATATCTCAGGCCAAAGAGCGCCAAAAAGTGTCGACGACACCCCGTAGGACATGCCGAGCAAAGCCATGAAGGCGAATATCCCCCATTGCGCCTCGATACCACCCAGCAGGAAACAGGAGGTGGCCAGCGGCAGCAGAAACGTTGGCAGAAGCGCTACTGCAGAAAAGCGATCAATGAGAATGCCGCCGATCAAGGCGAAACTGAATGTCATCACCGACATGAATGCAAATGAGCCGGCGAATACTTCCATTGACCAGGTCCGCAACTCCACCAGATAGACCTGATGGAAAAATATCGTTGTGCCAATAAACCCGGGTGCCAGGATACCAAATAATATCGCCCAGAATATCGGATCACGCAGGACTTCCTTGCGTGTCCAGTCCCTGGGCGCACTGTTTTGAGCAACACCATCGGTTGACCGTGGCTGCCGCTCCTGTCGCATCAGGGCAAAAACCAAAGGCAGCGCAATGCACATGACCACCAATGCGGCCAGCAACCATGTGTTGCGCCAGCCAACAGTGGCAACAATAGACACATAGATGATCGGCAGGGCCGCTTCGCCCACCTGGTGCCCCAGTGACGCTACGGAAACGGCGCGGCCGCGCTGCGCCACATACCATCTGCCCATGGCGGTGATGGCACTGTGGGTCATCATGCCCTGACCGAAAAGCCGCAGGCCGAAAATGGCCACAACCAGCATGACGAGACTATTGGCAAAAGCCATTGAAGCGGCAAACAGAGCCAGAAGAGGAATGATAATCAATGCGACGCGGGAAACGCTCAGGCTATCAACGATCTTGCCGAGTTGCGAAAGGGTGAGCGCACTGGCCAGCGTGGCAATCATGTATACCGAGCCGAATTCGCCATGACTCAAGTCAAATTCCGAACGTATGCTGCCTGCGGACAGGGATATGAAGAAGGTCTGGCCGAAGCTGGAAAAAAATGTCAGCAGGAACCCGCCGGCAAGCCAGCGGACATTGTCACGCACAAAGGCAAAATAAGACATATTACAGACGAAAACCCCAGAGCATGCCCGGAAAACAGCAGATAATTTTCCGCTCAGACAAGGTGCGTAAAAACATGGCGAGCCCATAGGGCCATTCGGCTCATGGGACAGGCTCGTGCAGTTTTGGAGCCAAATGTATGCACCCAAATCGCAAAGTGGGTCAAGACTTGCCCGCAATCAATGCGTTGAAAAAACCTGTTATCAGCCAGTGAAGAAAGACTGTTCACTATAAATATGTTAGCGATGCCCTGCCCGCTGCGTGCATAGATTCCAATCTCCAATAATGGCCGATCAATTCATGCCAGACACCTCCGTTCTCATCATTACCGGTCTTGTATTTCTGCTGGCCGGCTGCACCAAAGGCATTGTCGGCTTCGGTCTGCCGTTGGTTGGCGTCGGCCTTTTGACCGCCATTTTTGGCCTGCCGACAGCGATGGCTCTCTTGCTGATACCAGCGCTGACGACCAATCTCTGGCAGGGTTTCGGAGGCAGAGACACGATCATTCTGTTGAAGCGTTTCTGGCCGTTTTTCGTTGCGACCATGGTCTTTACCTATCCAGGGACACTTGCCCTGAGCCGAGGCAATGTAAATTATCTCACTGCTTTGCTGGGTGCCCTTCTCTTGAGCTACTCGATCTTCAGCCTTAACCGTTCACAATTTGCCGTCCCTGCACATCTTGAAAAAATGCTGAACCCGATCATCGGCATGATCAGCGGCATCCTGGCGGGACTGACGGGGGTTTTTACGGTTCCCGGTGTCGTCTATCTGCAGTCGACCCAAATGCCCAGAGACCAGCTCGTGCAAGCGATGGGGATATTGTTCACTCTATCGACCATAGGACTGACGGCTTCGCTCGGAGCCCAGAGCATTCTGACGTCAAAGCTGGCGTTGCTCTCACTGGCCGGACTGCCCCCAACCATTATCGGCATGCTGGTCGGCACCTGGATACGGAAACGCATATCAGAGAAAGCGTTCAAGTCGATCTTTCTCATCGCACTTGGAGCGTTGGGTCTCTATATTTTCATGCGCTCGGTCATCGCTCTGATGAATTGATGCCTTGTCTCACCTGTCCGCGGTTCAAAGGGACGGATGCACCATTTTTGCTGGATCGACGATCCTGTCAAAATCAGCCTCATCCACAAAGCCCAGTTCGAGGCAGGCCGCGCGCAATGTAAGGTCCTGTTCGAAAGCGTAATGGGCCGCGTGGCTTGCCTTGTCATAACCAATCACCGGGCTGAGCGCTGTCACCAGCATCAGCGAGTTTTCCACATAGGCAGCGATCTGCTTTTCATTCGGCTCAGTCCCATCAACCAGGAAGCGCGCGAAATTTGCACTGCCATCACCCAACAGGCGGATCGATTGCAGGATCGCATTGATCATGACAGGCTTGTAGACATTCATTTCCAGATAGCCACTGGCCCCACCAATGCCAACAGTAACGTCATTTCCCATGACCTGCGCTGCAATCATTGTAAGCGCCTCACATTGGGTCGGGTTGACCTTGCCGGGCATGATGGACGAACCCGGCTCATTGGCCGGAATGACCAATTCATTGAAGCCGCATCGTGGTCCGCAGGACAAAAGGCGGATATCATTGGCGATCTTGAACAGGGATCCGGCCAATGTTTTGAATGACCCATGCAGCATGACCAGAGCGTCATGCGCGCCCTGCACCGCAAACTTGTTGGGCGCGGTCGAAAAGTCAATGCCCGTCAGCTCGGCAATCTTTTCGGCTGAGCGTGCGGCAAATGCATGATGTGCATTAATACCCGTCCCGACTGCAGTGCCGCCCAGAGCCAGTTGTTTGACGTCCGCCAATGCATGTTCGACCCGTGCAATGCCCTCATCCAGCATCCAGACGTAGCCGGAAAACTCCTGACCGAGAGTCAGTGGGGTGGCATCCTGCATATGGGTGCGACCGATCTTGATGATCTCCTCCCACAAACGGGCTTTTCGATCGAGGCTGTCACGCAGCGCTCGAACACCCGGCAAAAGTCTTGCCATGGTATGAATGACCGCCGCCATATGCATCACGGTCGGAAATGTATCATTCGACGACTGAGACATGTTGACATGATCATTGGGGTGGATCGGATCCTTCGACCCCATCACCCCCCCAGCCGTTTCAATGGCACGATTAGAAATCACTTCATTGACGTTCATATTGGTCTGCGTGCCGCTGCCGGTCATCCAGACGTGCAAGGGGAAATGCGCATCCAGCCTGCCCTCTGCCACATCCTCAGCCGCAGAGACAATCATGTCGCGTTTGTCATCGTCCAGCAGGCCCAGGTCGTTGTTCACCAAAGCCGCTGCCTTTTTCAGGATACCGTAAGCGTGGATCACTTCGATCGGCATCAAGTCGGTGCCGATGGAAAAATATTCAATAGACCGCTGTGTCTGTGCACCCCAATATTTGTCTTCGGGGACTTCAATCCCTCCGATACTGTCCGTTTCAAGCCGCACGTGCATCTCCCTGAAATGAATATGGTGTTGTCACTTATTGCCGATCTGCGTGATGAAACCAAGCATTCGTCCAACGCGCGAGATCGGAAGACTCAATCAAAATTCCGGCCGTCGATGGTGACGGCAGCCGGGTTAAAGTTCATCACAGACCAATGCGCACGTTGGGCAGGAACTGCCCACCCATTAAAGGGTGTCTCGATCCCTGAACTTGTTGGTAATCGGATAACGCCGATCCCGCCCAAAGTGCTTTTTGGTAATTTTGACGCCGGGTGCCGATTGCCGCCTTTTATACTCTGCAATGTACAGCAGGTGTTCGATGCGGTTGACCAGATCGCGTGGATGTCCGCGTTCAACAATCGCATCGACATCCATTTCATGTTCGACGAGACATTCCAAAATGTCGTCAAGCACCGGATATTCTGGCAGGGAATCCTGATCGGACTGGTCCGGACGCAGTTCCGCCGTGGGCGCCTTGTCGATGATATTGACCGGTATCACGATGCCGCCCGGTCCCATTGCATCATCAGGCACATGATGGTTGCGCCAAGTGGACAGCCCGTAGACCTGCATCTTGTAGAGGTCCTTGATGGGATTGAAGCCGCCATTCATGTCGCCGTAGAGCGTTGCATAGCCCACGGACATTTCCGATTTGTTGCCGGTTGTGACCACCATCGAACCGAACTTGTTGGACAGTGCCATCAGCAAGGTGCCGCGTGTGCGGCTCTGCAGGTTTTCCTCTGTCACCCCCTGTTCGGTTCCTTCAAATTGCTCCGCAAGCGCATCCAGAAACCCTTCCACCGGCTGGAATATCGGGATCGTGTCATATCTGAAACCCAGCGCCTGCGCACAATCGCGTGCGTCCTTCAGGGATTCATCCGACGTGTAATGATAGGGCAACATGACGGCGTGGACACGATCCTTGCCGAGCGCATCGACAGCGAGCGCTGCGCAAAGCGCACTGTCGACACCACCGGAAAGCCCGAAAACAACCGTCTTGAAACCATTCTTGTTGACGTAGTCGCGTAGCCCGAGCATGCAGGCGCGATAATCAGCCTCTTCGCGCGCGGGTATCGGCAACACCGGCCCATTGGCGCATGTCCAACCCTCGTCCTGACGTTGCCATTCGGCGACAGCAATCTGGGTCTCAAACTGCTTCATCTGGAAGGCCAGCGTCTTGTCGGCATTGATCCCGAAACTGGCGCCATCAAACACCAGCTCATCCTGCCCGCCCAATTGATTGGCAAATATGATCGGCAATCCACTCTCGATAACCTGACGGATAACAACCTGATGACGCACATCGACCTTGCCGCGATAATAGGGTGAACCATTGACCACCAGAAGCAATTCGGCGCCGGTTTCAGCCAGGGTCTCGCACACGCCCAGGTCACCCCAGATGTCTTCGCAGACCGGCAAACCCAGCCGAATACCCCGAAAATTCACCGGTCCCGGCATGGGGCCGGGATCGAAAACACGCTTTTCGTCAAACTCACCGTAATTGGGCAGATCGACCTTGTAGCGTTCCGCTATGATCTTGCCACCGTCCAGCAGGGCGACCGCGTTGAAACGCCCCTGCTCATTTTGTCTCGGGAACCCGATGACAATGCCCGGCCCCCCATCGGCCGTGTCGCCGGCAAGCTCGTTGATCGCACGATCACAGGCTCTCATGAATGCCGGTTTGAGAACCAGATCCTCCGGCGGATAACCGGACATGAAAAGTTCGGTGAAAAGGACCAGGTCCGCGCCAAGCGCTGCCGCATCGGCACGTGCCCGCCGCGCCAACTGCAGGTTACCGTTAATATCGCCCATTGTCGGATTTTCCTGGACAATGGCGATCCGGATCGTGTCGTTCAATTGGATCATATCACTCATAGGAAGCCGTTTATCGTGCTACAAACAGCAAGGCAATCCTGCATTTCACATCAATGACTGGCCATTCTCGTTGCGATCAATCAACAGGGGGATAATCAAATCCTCTTCGTCTTCGAGATGGCGCATCAATCCGCTGACCAGATGGTCTGCCTCGCCACCATATGTATCCGCAGCAAACCGCATCCGGTCGCCACCCTGCGCCAGTGCTTCGGCAAAGGCCCAGCCGGCAGTTGCATTGCGCTCCAGAAGATCATGAATATGATGATGATCGCGATCAAGAATTTCAAAACCCCGTTTCAAACGAGGCTCTGCGGATACAAAAACCGGGAAATAATGGGCGTCTTCGATATGGTGGTGCCCCTCGAGTTCGCTGAGCAAAAAATTCAGTCGCGGTGCGAACCATTGGGCAAATGTCTGGGGGTTGAACGTGTCTTCTTTCAACTGCAAAATGCTGTTGCTCAAAGCTCCGCCCAATTCGCGAAACATATTGTGTCGTTTGAGCCAAAAGCGCCCCATGGACGTCAGGTCCGGTGACGAACGCCAACTGTCCCTTGGGTGTTGTTTCAACAGAAAACCCAGTTCTTCGGGCATTCTCGAGCGCACGAACAACGCATTCACATCATCTTCCTTGTTCAAAATTGTAACGCACCTTTCAACATGCCCGGGCACCGATACCCGTCAACGGCAGTGACCAGATTGGCTGGACCAGTATAATCAATCGAACGCATAGGCATCCATCGACAGAACGCCGAAATCACTTGAGCTATGCAGTTTGGATGCCGTCCAATTTTCACCAGCCGCACCGAGTGCTGCAAACAGCGGCATCAGATGTTCTTCCGTCGGGTGGTTTCTGACCGCATGGGGCGCCTTCTGTCTGTAGTCGATCAGGGTTTGCGTATCGCCTGCAGCAAACTCCTGGTCAAACCAATCGACAAATTGCGAAACCCATTCAGGCATTACCGCCTGCCGTTCACCGCAACGCATGGCGGCAAATGCCTGTTGGAGATTATGCGTCATCGATCCCGAACCGATGATCTGTGTATTTTCGCTTCGTAGTGCTGCCATGGCCCTGCCCAGGTCATAATGATGTTGCGGGCCGGCGTGTGGGTCCACGGAGACCATGACAACGGGAATATCCGCCTCCGGATACATCAGGCTGAGTGGAACCCATGCACCGTGGTCGAAACCATGACCATGAACCAAACCGGCAGCCAGTCCAGCATTGCGAAGCAGAACAGCAAGCCGCTCTGCCAGCCCCGGATTGCCCGGAGCCGGATAGTTGATCTGATAGAGTTCAGGTGCAAACCCGCCAAAATCATGAACAGTCTGTGGCTGCCGGTCTGCCTCGATCGCTACACCGCCAGCCTCGAAATGAGCGCTTACAAGAATGATCGCCTCGGGCTTGTTCTCTTGCTTTGAAAAGCTCTGGAGAAAATCGCGCGCCGGAGTGTCAGCGATCGCAATATCGGGCGAACCATGGGAAATGAACAGCGACGGGTATGTAGACATGAATGCTCCTTTGTACCCCATAGGTAGCCTCTTTGTGGCTGACAGGAAGGAGCAAATTGCTGCACACATCATCCAGCTTTTGTGAACACCCCGGTTTTCATGCAAAAGCACAGGTTTTCATTGATTTGCGATATCGTCTTGAAGACAGACTGTGCAGAGCATTCTGATCAGGGCGTCTGCGGGCATTCATCGGCGATTTCGTAATAGTCGCCTTTGTTAGCGCAGAAGATGTGCTTCTTGATTTTCAGACCCGTCGGTCCATCAAGCGAGCCGGCAAGGACAGACGTGAAGGCGTCATCCTTATGCTTCCAGAACATGGTCGAGCCGCAAATGCCGCAAAACCCCCGTTTTGCAGGCTCAGAGGCCTGGTACCAGACAAGGTTTTCTGAACCATCGACGGAAAGCTGCACATCATCCACATTGGTCGCAGCGTAATAGTGGCCAGACTGTTTCCTGCATTGGGAACAGTGACAGGCGACCACATCGCTGATGGGGCCTTCCGCACGGTAGCTGACAGCACCGCACAGGCATGAACCGGTATAAATCTTTGTCAATCGACACACCTCACTTCATCAATTTGCCGGATACCTTGGCGCAGATCGCACAGCGTCTCGTACAAACCTGTTACCAAACGAACCAAGGGACGACGTCCCGCAGGCCATCGTCCCTTGAATATCCGTATCAATCAAGCCGATTCAGACGGTCGATCAGCCTATCGCTGCCAGCCGTGTATCTTCGTCGCGGCCGCCTTTCATCAGTTCGGCGACCAGAAATGCCAGTTCCAGCGACTGGTCAGCGTTCAGACGGGGATCACAATGGGTGTGATAACGGTCTGAAAGGTCCTCGGCAGACACGGCCCGTGCACCACCGGTGCATTCTGTCACGTCTTTACCAGTCATCTCGATATGAATGCCGCCAGGATGCGTGCCCTCTGCACGGTGAATCTGGAAAAAGCTTTCAACCTCGGAAAGAACCCTCTCAAAAGGCCGTGTCTTGTAGTGATTGAGCGTGATCGTATTGCCATGCATCGGATCGCAGGACCAGACAACCTTGCGGCCTTCGCGTTCCACTGCACGAATGAGTTTCGGCAGGTGGTCAGCGACCTTGTCGTGCCCGAATCTGGCAATCAGCGTCAGCCGGCCCGGGTCATTTTCCGGGTTTAACAGATCGATGAGTTCAAGCAGGCCATCGGGCTCCATCGACGGGCCGCACTTGAGACCGATGGGGTTCTTGATGCCGCGGCAAAACTCGACATGCGCATGATCGGGCTGACGGGTTCGATCACCGATCCAGATCATGTGTCCGGACGTGCCATACCAGTCACCGGAGGTTGAATCCGTCCGCGTCAGGGCTTCTTCGTAGCCAAGCAAAAGCGCTTCGTGACTGGTATAAAATTCTGTCTCACGCAAACTTTGATGATTGTCAGCATTGATGCCGACAGCCCGCATGAAATCAATCGTCTCCGATATGCGATTGGCCAGCTTGTCATAGCGTTCAGCTTGCGGACTGTCCTTGACGAAACCCAGCATCCACTGGTGAACATTTTCCAGATTGGCATAACCGCCCTGCGCGAATGCCCGCAGAAGATTGAGCGTTGCCGCCGATTGCCGGTAGGCCATGTCCTGGCGCTGGGGATCAGGCAGGCGCGATGTCTCGTCAAAGTCGATACCATTGACAATGTCACCGCGATAGCTCGGCAATTCAATATCGCCCTTGCGTTCGACATTCGACGAGCGCGGCTTGGCAAATTGCCCGGCAATACGACCGATTTTGACGACAGGCTGCTGCGCGCCAAAGGTCAGAACAACTGCCATTTGTAGAAACACCCGGAAAAAGTCCCGAATATTGTCAGCACCATGCTCGGCAAAACTTTCAGCACAATCGCCACCCTGCAACAAAAAGCTCTTTCCGTTGGCCACATCGGCCAAACGTGAGCGCAACTTGCGGGCTTCCCCTGCAAAAACCAGCGGCGGATAGGTCGCGATACGCGCCTCAACATCTGCCAAAGCCTTCTGGTCCGGATACTCCGGAACCTGAAGAATTGGTTTACTGCGCCAACTGTCGGGTGTCCAATTTTGTGCCATTTTACTCACCTGAGTTTATAGGTTTAAAGGCTTTTCTGGGCCTCAAGTGGCGGCTTATAAAGACAATTGCCATCAAATACCAGTGCGATTGCACATGCATGCGGGGTTTGCCGGAAGCGCCGACAAGGATGTCATCCCATCAATCGTCACCAAGGCCTGCCTGCCTGCGAACAGGAGATTGGGCGATGACAGGAAATAGGCAGTTCAGGGCAAAACCGTGCCGGTTCGATGCGCATGCAGCAAATCGTCAAAAAAAGACTGTTCCTCGGATAACAAACGAACAGCGCGCGGATAGATCGGCGCGTGTCTGTCGGCAAGCACCGATCGCTCGAATCCATCGGTGGTGGCCAGGAAATCACGAACCCCCTGCCTTCCGAACTCTGTGAGAAAACCTTGCAGAACGGCATCAAGATAGGATTGCAATATAGGCTCACCGGGATCATGCGTTGCAGCGTTGGTCTGCGCCTCATAAACATAGATCGGGCAATTGGGCAACGCACCTCCCAGCATCTGCAATCTTTCGAGGGGCACGGCGACGCGGTCATAGCCGCTCTCGCGTTCATCAACCGCAGCAAGGTTTTCAAACCTGTCGTAGACCAGCAGTCCGTCAATGACGCTGTCGGCGACCTGACGCGCACTCAGAAGCGATGCCGATGGTTGCCCCTCATGAACCAGACCAATATGCCGGGGACGCCAACAGCGGCGCCAGCCATGCAACCGCACAGGCTGGGCCGAGACATAGGACGTGCGCAAAGTCACTCTGTTGACCAGCGAACCATAACCGAAATAGGCGACAAGCTGCTCCGGCTGCAACAGCTCTGCCTCGGTTGTGATCTGACGATTCATCCGTGTTCGCTCCTGATAACAATTTTACTGTGCCATCTGCGGCCATGCCACCCATGCACAGTCAGTCATTCGTGCCTCAGATAATGCTAATAATGGGCATCTTCCAGCCCACAAAACGGGTCAACCGGATTGTTTTGGTTCCAAGCCTTTCGCCCCAACAGGCAATCGACCACGGCGCATTGCATATCGTCCATCGTACAATAGGCATTAACATAAGTCGGAACGCGCGGCGCATCATAAAGATAGTAGGGATAACCGAAGGAGATCATCGCCGTGGGGATGTCGTGCCAATAGCGTTGCATGGCGCCAACAAAATCGCCGCCGAGCCTCGCCCAGTCCAGAAATATCCGTCCGCGCGTCAGCAATGTTTCTTCGCCGAATAGATAAAGCACAAGATCAAACGCCTCCGGGGTGACCTCAACTTGCGGCGTGTACAGGCTCACCTCAAAACCTTCAGCGCATAGCAGATCCGGCAGGGCGAAATTGAATGGTTGCGGGTGCAGAGGCGATATGATCCCGCCGGAAATGACCAATATGCGTCGATGCGTCTTGACCGACAATGGCATCAGGTTCTGGATATCCTTTACCAGCGTCGGAGCACGCCCGGTCGCCGAACGGGCAAGGGCAACATTCCCGGGCGTGGCAAGCTGCGACTTGCGCGTCGCGAAGTCCGATATTTTCTTCTTGTGCAGCCCCAGTGCTGCCTTCAGACCCAGGACACGCATGACCGCATCGTCGAAACGTGTCTGCGAAATTATTCCGCTTTCCACCGCAGCCAATATTGCCGCCATTTCGGCTTCGGGGTCCTGCGAAAAAAGAATGATGTCACAGCCATTGGCTATAATCTGAACCTTGGCCTCCCTTGCGCTGCACCAGGACGTCAATCCCGCCATCTCCGACGCATCGGAGACGATCAATCCGTTGAAACCAAGTCCGTTGCGCAAGAGGTCGATGTTCAACAATTCGTTGATCGACGCAGGGCGATAGGCTTCCAGCCCTGCCTCGGGATGGATTGACCGTACAAAAGACGGCAGCGCGATATGCGCCGACATCACAGACAGGACACCAGCATTGATCACAGCGCGATAAAGTCTGCCAAACGCCGCTTCCCACTGATCCATATCGAGTGGATTGATGGTCGTGACCAGATGCTGGTCCCGGTCATCATAGCCCTCTCCGGGCCAATGTTTGACGGTTGCGGCAATCCCATGGGCCTGAAATGTTTCCATCTGAGCCATCGCATGTTTCTCAATCACCTCGACATCTGCACCAAACCCGCGCGTGGCGACAATCGCACTGCGAAACGCCGCATTGATGTCGAGAACCGGCGTGAAGGTCCAATTGATCCCGACAGCCACAGCTTCTTCTGCCATTACCCGTGAAATCTCCCGCGTGACGGTCACATCATCAACAGCGGCAAGCCCAAGCGGATTGAGTACTTGCGTGCCGAATGGCAGGCTCATACGCGATCCTTCAAGATCGGAACTGATCAACGGCGGCACATCGGACAGTCGTTTGACCGCGTCAATAAACGCCAATTCATGGTCAACATCGGGCGTAAACATCCGGGTAATCCCCGCAGGCCGCAGTTTTGCCAGCCGTTCAAGCTCTGCCGGGTCATTGCCGATGGAAATGAGTACAAACAGCTGCGCGACCTTTTCTTCCCGTGTCAGTCGCCCAAATGTCGATAGGACCCAGTCCCTATCGGTCGGTACCAGATTAAACGGTGCGGATTCAAGAAAGTCATGTGGCATGGAAGGTCGTCCAAAGGATGCGCTGTTCTGTTTCGACAATAGGCCTATTCCACCCGAACCGAAAGCCACCGGGGCCGATTGAATAATCCGGCAAAGGCGCCTGCCCTGTTTCAATACGCCAAAATGAAAATCGTTGCCCCTTCGACCCAACTGCGATGTGCAAGGCTCATCGGCCCTAGCCTTTCACGCACAAATCTATTGACTTTGACGTAAACGTAAATGGTAATCATTTTGGGTACAGAACTGAATCGCCGGAATCAGAATATGAACATCCCAATACAAACCCCGAGAAACACAGCAGGAACGCCCCCATCGAAAACCGGGGAACGCCGCGAAGAGGACGTCAGGGCAACAGATACCGTCTTTCATGCATCCGACGGCTACGCACTTTCGGGCACGCTGTTTGAGGCCCGCCGCGACAGCCTTTCCGGTACTGGCCCGTTGGTGCTGATTTCCGCAGCCGCCGGTGTGCCACGCGGGTTTTATCATGCGTTTGCACGCCAATTGATCGCCAAAGGCAGTCGCGCGGTTCTGACCTACGATTATCGCGGAATGCCCGGATCACCGCGCGCGCCCGAGTTCACGGCACGCATCAATATGCGCGATTGGGGTCATCGCGACATGCCAGCTGCCATGGGCAGGCTGGACGCCATCGCCCCCGGTCACAAAATGGTGGGCATCGGTCAGTCCTACGGGGGACAGGCTTTGGGCCTGAGCGGAATGCCGGAGCGTTTCGAGCGCTATTGCATGATCGCAAGTCTCTCCGGCTACTGGCGCAACACCAGCACACCCTGGAAAGTTTTGCTGAGGTTGAACCTGATTGGCGTGCCCATCGCCAGCATGCTGGGCAGCACGGCTTCCTGGATGGGTATAGGCGAACCGATTCCAGCCAGCGTCCTGAGAGACTGGACCCGGTGGTGCAATCATCACGAATATTTTTTTGATGACCCGACCGTCAATGCCCGCTCCCTCTACGCCATGGTCCGCATGCCTATACTGTCAGTCGGCATGAGCGATGATCCATGGGGCACACCAGCTGCGATAAACGGTCTGATCAAGCATTATGTCAATGCCGATGTAGAGCAGATCTGGTTGTCGCCCCAGGATGCAGGCGGGCAAAAGATTGGCCATCTGGGTTTCTTTCGATCCAGATTCACCGAGACCCTGTGGCCCGGCATCATGGATTGGCTCCTGACGCCGGGACAAACCTGAAATTCACTCGATTCTGACGCCATTTTTTACCAGGTAGCTGGGCTGATACATGGTGACGAGCTCTTCCGATGCGGTCGGGTGAACAGCCATTGTGCGGTCAAAATCATCTTTCTTGCAGCCTGCCTTCATGGCTATGGCAAGCAATTGTGCCATTTCACCGGCCTCAGGACCGAGTATATGCGCCCCGACAACCTGCCTGTCGACGGCATTGACCACCAATTTCATGATCATTTTCTCCTGACGCCCGGAAAGCGTATGTTTCATCGGACGGAAGAAGGCACTGTAGATTTCAAGCTCTGCGAATTTCTTTCCTGCCTGTTCTTCAGACAGGCCGACAGTCCCCACTTCCGGCTGTGAAAACACCGCTGTGGCAATCATGTCATGGTCGGGTTTGGTCGGCTTGTCCCTGAAGACCGTGTCAACCACACACATGGATTCGTGAATGGCCACCGGTGTCAGCTGAACGCGATTGGTTACATCGCCGACTGCGTAAATATTCTCGACATTGGTGCGCATATAATCATCGACGACAATCGCCCCTGCCCCGTCTGTCGTCACGCCGGCCTTTTCCAGACCAAGACCGGATGTGTTTGGTTTACGACCGATAGCCATCATCGCCTGATCGACCTTGAGGTTTTTTCCATGCGACGTCGTGACATCGAGCCGGTCATCGGCAGAACGGACAACCTCGCTGATGACCTCACCACACAAAATGCGAATGCCCTTGTCTTCCATCGTCTGGTGAAGCGTGCGCCTGATATCATGATCAAAGTTTTTCAGCACTTCGACCCCGCGATAGATCAGGGTCGTTTCAACGCCAAGACCATGGAAGATATTGGCAAATTCCACGGCGATGTAACCGCCGCCGGCAATCAGAATGGATTTGGGCAATTCTTTCAGATCAAAAGCTTCATTCGAGGAAATCGTATATTCAAACCCCTTCAGCTCATCAGCCGCACTGGGTCGACCACCGACAGCGACCAGTATCCTGTCAGCCGAGACGACCTGATTTGTGCTTAAAATACGCACATGATGGTTGTCGACCAATTCCGCACGGCTGTCGAATATCTCTGCGCCGGCATTGCTCAATCCTTTACGGTAAAGGCCTTCGAGCCGGGTAATTTCCTTGTCCTTGTTTGCAACCAGGACATTCCAGTCGAAATGTGATTCCCCGACCGACCAGCCGTAGCCTGCCGCATCTTCAAATTGTTCGGAAAAATGCGACGCATAGACGAAGAGCTTTTTGGGCACACAGCCCCGGATAACGCATGTTCCGCCGTAACGGAATTCTTCGGCAATAGCGACCTTTTTACCCAAGCCAGCGGCCAGGCGCGCCGCGCGAACACCCCCCGATCCACCTCCAATTACAAAAAAATCATAGTCAAAGTCGGTCATGGGTTCGCCTTCTATCAATATTCCGTGGTGGCCTGCCCAAGGGCAATTAGGGGCGCAGTTGCAAAAGAAAAGCCCGGAACGTGCCGGGCCATCTCAACAGATTTTGGTGCCGGATGTCTATTCGGCAGGTTTCGCCTCTGGCTCAACTTGCTGGCTTTCGGCGGGTGTCGTACCGATACGAGCACGCAACAGCTTGTCGGTTTCGACCGACAAATCCCTGTTTACGCCATTTGCCCAGATTTCGGCCGCCTGAAGCAATTGACGCGTCACGACCGGTCCCGTTTGCAGAAGTTTCTTTCCCGCGTCGCTGTTGTAAAAGGTCTGAATGGCGTCCAGCTCATCTGCCGTAAAGTTTTTGGCATAAATGGTGGCCGCTTCGCGTTCCAGGTCGCCGCGTCTGCCAGCCATTTCTATAGCTGTCTCATCAACCGTCACAGAAATGATTTCCTGAAGGTTCGGCGCCGTTTGTATCAAGGTCGTTTTCAATTGCTGGGCGGCAGCCGGCAAAATATTATCAAAGCGATCGGTAGCACCAATGGCATCAATCGCCGCGCGGGCAGAAGCGAGATGCTCGGCCGTAGGTTCCTGCGCCCATGCCGGCATTGCGAGGTTGACCGCTAAAGTGGCAGCCAATGCCAATGTACAACGGCGGACGCTCATGGCCATGCTCATCTGTTTCATTGTTCGTGAATTCCTCTGCTCTTCATTATTCTTATGCCGGATGAACCGGCTATGATCGCCTCGACAGCGACATTGAGAAAAAGTCCATGTTCGACAACCCCTGGGATTGCGTGCAGCGCGCAAGAAAGCGCTTCTGCATCTGGAATACGGCCAAAAGATGCATCGAGTATAAAATGGCCACCATCCGTTTCAAACGGCATTGTTCCATTCATACGCAGAACAATCGAACCGTCCAGACTCATTGATTTTATAGCTTTATCAATCGCGATGCGCGTCGTAGCAAGACCAAACTTGTTAACCTCGATCGGCAGCGGAAATCGACCAAGCGTTTCCACCACTTTTGAAGCATCGGCAATGACAATCATCTTCCCAGAGGCACAGGCAACAATTTTTTCACGCAACAATGCGCCACCACCGCCTTTGATCAACCGCAAGTCCGCGTCAATTTCATCCGTCCCGTCTATGGTCAGGTCCAGCTCCGGCAATTCCTCCAGGGAATAAATTGGAACACCCAGCTCCACGCATAACCCGGCAGTACGCTCGGATGTAGGAACACCCTTGACCTCGAGTCCGGCGTCAATCTTTTCAGCAAGAAGCCGAACGAACTCATCCGCCGTACTTCCTGTTCCGATACCAAGACGCATTCCGGGTTGAACGTGTTCCAGCGCAGCGCTCGCTGCCTGAATTTTAAGTTGTCGGGCGTCCATACGCCAATGGCTCCAAGAAAATTTTCCTGTGCGCTGTTACCATGGTGAGCCCGACAAGCAAAGTCGTATTTCTTGGCAAGCCTGTTCTCGGTTACCAAGACGCCTTGCCAAAAACAGTCAAATCACCAAATCAGGTCAGGCATCAGGAAACCAAATTTACTGTCTTGCAAATACCGCCCCCCTGCCATAACCGAAAGAGACACCATCCACCAACGATCGGAACCGCATGTCTACTCCACTGATCATCTTCGACCTGGACGGCACTTTGCTGCATACTGCGCCAGACCTCATGGACAGCCTCAATCATACAATTGACTCCCTCGGACTGGAGCCGGTGCACTATGAGGACATGACATTCCTGGTCGGCAGTGGTGCACGGGTAATGATATCACGGGCTCTGGAATTGAGAGGGGCTTCGACTGCAGCGCATGATCAGGATAAGCTGTTTGATATTTTCCTTGATCATTACAGCGCCTCCATGCCCGGCGCTTCGGTGCCCTTTCCCGGTCTGGCTGACGCATTGGACAGAATAGCAACTGCCGGCATGTCCATGGCCGTATGCACCAACAAAAATGAGGCCATGGCGCAAAGATTGCTTGAACTGACCGGTCTACGTCCGCTTTTTGCAGCTGTCACAGGCGGTGATACCTTTGCTGTGCGAAAACCCGATGCCGGACATATTCTGGGAACAATTGAACTGGCAGGCGCGGATCGCTCATCGGCCATCATGATCGGCGATTCCATCAGCGATATCGCTGCGGCAAAAGCTGCTGGGATTCCCTCTATCGGTGTGCCGTTTGGATACACCGACACGCCGATTGAAGAACTCAACCCCGACCATATCATCGCCCATTACGACGAACTGACAGTGGAGCTCGTGGAACAGATGCTGGCCAGTCGCTGAAAGCGACCGGCTTCAGCTTCAGGCTCAACCCCGACGCTTTTCCCGGGTCTTGGCAATGGCATCGTTGAGACGCTTGTCGCGGTCATACATGTCAGCGTAGTAGCCGACTGAGCCGTCTTCATTCGGCCAGGCAGTAAAATAGGACACATAGACCGGAATTTTGCCAGGAACCGGTTCGGCCATATTGCGACCCTGCGCGATCTGCTGGGCGATATGTTCACGTGTCGACCCGAGTACAGCCGCCGCCATTCCGCGCGGATCATGCAGACGAATGCAACCATGGCTCAGCGCACGGCTTTCACGATTGAACAGGCTTTTGGATGGCGTATCGTGCATATAGATCGCGTGCTTATTGGGAAACAGTATTTTCAACTCGCCAAGAGCGTTCTTCGCTCCGGGTGGCTGCCTTATATCCACGGGGATCGACGCCGAACCAACAGAATACCAATTGATATTGGTCGACGCGACGCGCCGTCCCCTGCGATCGGTCAATTCATAACCCTGTCGGTCCAGATAGGACGGATCCCTGCGCAGTTGCGGCAACATTTCATTGACGATGATCGAACGCGGAACGCCCCAATAGGGGTTGTATTCCACGGTCTCTATCTCATCATGAAAGAAATTTGTCTGGTTCGATTTCTTGCCGACAACCACCCGCATTGAAAGTTCATCACGGTCATTGTTGATATAGGTCGCCTGATAGGCCGGCTGATTGATGAATACATGGCGCGAGCCCAGATTGCGTGGCAGCCAGCGCAGACGCTCCATCGCCAGTACAATCATTTCTTTTTTGCTGGCCGTGGAAACATCCGTCAATTTGCTGATGGTATTGCGCCCAATGATGCCATCCGCGGAAAGACCATTTTCCTTTTGAAAATCCTTGACCATGGCAACCAGTTCAGGGCTGTAGAGATGTCGGTCATCCATCCCGTATTCCATCAAGGTCACACCATGATCGACCAATAGCTTGTCGGAACCACGCTTGCGAATGGCCGCCACGACATTCTTCAGCTCCGGATTTTCCGCACCCGGCTTCAGGAATGTTCCGTCGGCAATTTCGATCTGATTTTCGGCCTCGGCTGCATTCAGCTCAGCAAGCTCATGTGCAAGCGCCTTGAACTGACGATTGTCAGGATTGCTGGCTGCAAGAGCGGCCGCGGCATCTGTTGCGGAAGCAAGATTTTCAAGTGCCGAAACCAGGTCGACATCCTTGCGCTTGAAGTCATGGTATCCTGAAAGCCGGTTCGGATCGACACGACCACGGGTGGCGTCAAGTACATAGGAAAGCACCTGAGTGCTCAATTTCATTTCAAACAACATCAGCGCGCGCTGTCTTTCATCCAGCGCCGAAGGATCAAATTCACTGGAAGGCAAATCGATCAGATAGTCTGCTGCTGAAAGACCGTAGGCATCTGCTTGGGAAAGCGCATCCAGAACGACGCGTGCGCGCTCATTGACATCTGTTCCCTCAACCCAGACAAATGAGGGATTGGCAGTGTAATAGGCGATAAGCGCCTCACCGACTTCACCCAGAGCGTTCAGCTTTTCCCCCTGCAGGTACTGCCGCGCCTCTAGAAATGGGTTTTCAACCGCGGGGCTTTCCATGGCTTCAACGACCGGCGCCGCCGTGCGCTCGGGAACGGTTGCGGATATAGCGGGCTCTTCCGCCATTGCCGGCTCTTCCGCCATTGCCGGTGTTTCCGCGACAACCGCTGCTTCATCACCACCGACATCAACCGTTTCACCGGGTTTTGTTTTCTCTGCAGCTTGAGCCGGCACATCTGCATGTGGAGGCGATGCAGCCTTGATAGCCATGACTTGCGATGCCGAAAGATCATCTGCGGTAGCAAGTTCAACACCCAAGGGAGGAACGCTGGGGGTGGCTTCGATATCCGCCAAAGCCTCAACCGTCACCGCATCGGCTGGTGTAACAGAAGCCGATTTTGAAATCGAGGAGGTTACCTCCATTTCGACACCGGCATCCGTGGTATCCAACGCCTCTTCAGCATCGAAGCCGGCCGGAATCTCTGGCTTGGCTTCTACGATTTTTGCGGGCGCAATCTCCATTTCAGCCAGAATCGTCAGATCAACTGGCTTGAGAATATCCGGTTTGTAATTATAGAATTTTGGCGCACTGATTTTGGGTGCAGGCTGAGCGACCCGTTGCTCGGCCTGCAACTCACGTTCCGGAAGGCGCTGGTCACGCGGTTTATTGCCGAAAATGATTTCAAAAAGCGAGCGTTGTTGAGCATTTGCCGGTTCGGTCGTGGGCATCACCACACCTGCTGCAAGCACACACGCAAGCGCAAACAAGCCTTTGCGCGTTCCAATTTTCCTGGTTGTCAAACCTGGCACCTCCGAAAAATTCCCACGATCCATGAATGGTGTCTTTTGCACCATATTGACCCATTGCTACGACTTGTTGCAGACAAAGTGCAAGAGTCGGCCGATCAATATTTGTAAAATACGACCGATTTCCTAAAAATTTGATCAACATTAATCAGTTTGAACGTTTTTGCCGATCTGCCCGTGACCGATGGCAGAATCACAGCACGACCGGCCACAGCGGAATGGCAGAAAATGCCGGGGCACCAAACCAACAGATCGTGGTCAAAAAAAGATTACTGTGTATAGCCACGGCAGATTCCCACTCTCAGTATCGCTGAGAATGACACAGGGAAGGCCGGAAATCACAAGCCCTTGAACACATCTTTGTGATGACCCTGGTCGGTCGTGACTTTCCCAGCAACTTTGCCTGCTGACGGAAGCGATAATGGTCACCCGGCACCTATCAGAGCGAACTGTCCGGTTGAATTCATCATCCAACCATTCCTGCAATGGCACCTTGCAGCAAATATGGCTGTAAAAAGTCATGGTGGTGAACAACTATAAGGTAAGATTTGACCTCGAACGTGTTTAATTCCAAGAATGCGAAAATTCATGGGGACGGGACAGAACATATGGTACGAAATCTGCGCATGCTTTCAGGGACAGTGTTGCTGATTTTCGTGACGGCACATCTGCTGAACATGGCGTTCGGTCTGCTGTCCCTGGAGGCCGTCGAGACCGCGCGACGTTTCCTGACAGTCCCCTGGTCCCTGTTGCCATTGTCTTTCCTCTTGATGGCGGCGATGCTTGTACACGGTTTCCTCGGTCTGTTTTCCCTCTATACGCGCAACACGTTGCGCATGTCCGGATATGATCGCGTGCAACTCATATCAGGCCTGTTGATCATTCCCCTGCTGGCCTCTCATATTGTCGGCATCGCAGCGGCAAAGATCCTCTTTGGTTTCGATCCGACCTATCGAATCATCCTGACGTATTTCTGGCTGGATGCACCGCTGGAAGGATTGCGGCAGGTCTTTGTCGTTGTCATTGCCTGGATTCACGGTTGCATTGGCATGTTCAGCTGGATGCGCCTCAAGATCTGGTGGAACCGCGTGTCGTGGATCATCTACCCTTTGGTCGTTGCCGTCCCGGTTCTGGCGCTTCTGGGATTTGTGGAGGCAGGCAAGGAAGTGATCGCCGAGCGGACCCTGGCGATCACGCAACAGATGGATGCCGGCACTGGCGACGCGCCACAGCTTTCTGCAGCAGAAGAAATTGCCCAACAGGAAGCCAATGCAGCCGCAGCCGAAGTCAACCGTGAGAAACTGGCTTTTTCCAAACGCATCATGTGGAGCATCATATTCATCTTTGCTTTCCTGTTGGCGCTGACCCTGTTGGCCCGGGCAATCCGCTTGCGCAAGGCACCCGATGCCATGACATTCATCCGCTACATGAAAGGCCCCGAAATCAACATGCATGTGGGCAAAAGCCTGCTGGAAATTTCCCGTCTTCATGACCTGCCCCACGCCAATCTGTGTCGCGGCCGGGGAAGATGCGGCACCTGCCGGGTTCGGGTCATTGAGGCCAGTCCCGCCTTGCCGGCCGCTGGAGAAATAGAACAACAAACGCTTGACCGGCTTGATTGCGGTCCCGGGATCCGTCTGGCCTGCCAGGTCTCACCACTGGCCGGGACACTCGCAATCGAACGCATTGTGCCTCCGGATATCACACCTGCAGACCTTTACAGTCCCAATCAATCTGATGGTGTCGCGTTGACACAATGGTCTGCGGAGGTTTCAGATGTTTGACTCAAGACGCAGGCTAGCCACCATTCTGACCGCTGCTCTTGTAGCAGGTTTCATCGCTCTGATCGGCCTCAATCCAGCGGGCGCGCAATCGGCAACGGATTTGCTGGCGCCGGAAGCACCAGCGGTCTTGGCTGAAAGCCCCCCACCCTCTCCCAATGATATTCGCGAGTTGCTACGACTGCTTTCCGATCAGTCCGTGATTGATTGGCTGAAAAGCGAGAGCACCTCCTCGTCAGCAGATACGTTGGATGGCACGAGTGCCGCCTCAGTCGGATTCCAGCAGGAGTTTTCCCATCGCGTCGATCTGACCCGAGCCAGACTTTCGGAACTGGCCGTGAGTTGGCAAAACCTTCCCGCCACCCCATCCTTTGTCGCAGCAGCCTGGCAATCACAAATGTCAGTGGATCAGACGTTGCGGAGCATCACCTACGTTCTGATTTTCCTGGTGGTGGGAAGTGGTCTCGAATGGCTCTACCGCCAGTACACCCAACACCTGCTGCTTGGTCTGGAAATGCGTCGGCAGACCACCCTTTGGGGTAAATTTCAGGCAGCGGTCAAACGTGCCCTGCTGATTTTTGGCGGACTATTTGTCTTTTCCATTGGCGCCATGGGTACCTTCCTGAGCTTCGACTGGCCTGGATTTGTTGATAATCTGGTCTTGAACCTGCTTTTGATTGTCATATCGGTGCGCTGCGCATCCACCATTTCCATGTTCCTGCTGGCGCCCAGAGTGACGGCACTCCGTCTTGTGCCACTGTCCGGTGACATTGCCCGACCGCTGCACAATTGGATTGTCGTACTTGCAACCGTCGCGACAATTGGCATGGCGACGTCGGACATCTTTTTGCATCTGGCCGGATCGACCGATGCAATGGGAGCAGCCCTTGCCATCAGCGTTTGCGCGGCAGCTATCACCACTTTGCTGCTTATTGTGGCGATCTGGCACATGACGCCGATCATTCGCCGCAATGCCAATACCTCACCCGAAGTCACGACACGCCAGAGCCGGTTCTGGCCGGGCTACCTGACCATCCTTGCGCTCTTGGCCCTCGGGCTCTGGCTCATCAACGCCAGTGAACTTATGGAAACCGTCATCATCATCGGCCTCGTCTTTCCGACGATCCGCGTCGTCAACGGCTGCATCGACCATCTGTTTTTTCTGTCGGAACATTCAAGCAGGAAGACCATCGTACGATCGGAGGAAACACCTCTTCTGGCTGAAACCAGCGAGACACTCCCCAACGCCCAGCAATCTGTTGCAGAGCCGTCTGAAGCGGAAATTCCAGCCACACGGCCCGATGCCGAGAGCCAACTTCCCGTTGTTGCAGACGAAGACATGGACGACGTCGAACAGGTCAGTTCACTCGAACTCTATCATCCCGTGGCGCGACGCCTGGCACGGTTTGTCATCCTGATCGGTGCAACATTTCTGTTGCTGTCGAGCTGGGGCGGCAATCTTCTCAGTCTTTCAGAATCGCAGACCTATTCGGGCCGCCTGGTCGGCATCATTGCTGACGTGCTGACTGCCGTTCTCATTGCCGATCTTGTCTGGGTCTGGGCAAAATCGGCCATTGACCGCAGACTGGCCAACTACGTTCCGCCACAGGGAAGCGATGCCCCCGGCCCCGAGGCCCGCATGGCAACCCTGCTGCCGCTCCTGCGGGTCACGCTGATGGTCTTCCTGATTGTCATCGTCGCCCTGACCGTCCTGTCGTCCATGGGCATCAACATCGCGCCGCTGATTGCCGGCGCCGGGGTGCTCGGCATTGCCATTGGCTTTGGCGCGCAGGCTCTGGTCAAGGATATCGTCTCGGGTATTTTCTTCCTCATCGATGATGCCTTTCGCATCGGTGAATATATTGAAGTTGGCGATTTGCGCGGCACGGTGGAATCAATGTCCATCCGGTCGCTGCGTGTGCGTCACCACTTGGGTGCGATACACACAATCCCCTTTGGCGAATTGTCCTCACTGACCAATTACAGCCGTGACTGGGTCATCATGCGCCTGGAATTCCGGGTACCCTTCGACACGGACGTCAAACTGATCAAGAAGATCGTCAAGAAAATCGGCGCAGAACTTCAGGAAAACGAAGTTTACGGCCCCGGCATCCTCCAGACCTTGAAATCCCAGGGCGTGCGCCGAATGGAAGAATTCAACATGGTCATCGGTGTGAAATTCATGGCCAAGCCGGGTGCCCAATGGCTGATCCGCCGTGATGCCTATCAAAAACTGCGCGATGCCTTCGAGGCAAGCGGCATCAGCTTCGCCCAACGCAATGTCACGGTCGAGGTTGTCAGCGACAAGGAACTGGATGCCGAAACGAAAAAGTCCATCGCGGGCGCTGCCCAACAGGCCGTTGAATCAGCCGCCGGCGTCCCGGCAGCCGCACCGGACGAACCTTAAGGACTTTCAATCGCCATCAACGCGCGTCGTGAAAAATCAGGCCGAGCACATGCCGCTGGCCACTGCGCACCCGGCTGACCCCATGGCGCATGCGCACCCGGTAGACGCCACGCGTGCCGTGAACCGGGCGCTCATTGACCGGAAAGATGACCGCCTGCCCGCGCGCAAGCGTCACAACCTCGGCGCGGGACTGCATGCGCGGGCGCTGCTCTGTCAGGACAAATTCGCCCCCGGAAAAATCTCTCGCGGGATCTGAGAGCAAAATCGCAATCTGCAGAGGAAACAGGTGGTCGCCATAGATATCCTGATGCAGGCAATTATAGTCACCGGCCTGATATTTCAGCATCAGCGGGGTCGGCAGGCACTGGCCGGCTTCGTGACATTGCCGCAGATAGTCCGAATGGTCCAACGGATAGGCACCCTGCCGACCTGTCATCTCCAGCCATTGATTGGCGATCAGGGCCAGATGGGGGTAGAAAGACCGCCGCAGATCGGCAATCAACTGAGGCAGAGGGTAGTTGAAATATTGATACTCGCCGCGCCCAAATCCATGACGCCCCATGACGACACGGCTGCGAAACAATGCCTGCTGGTCATAGGCCTCAATCAATGAACCACATTCCTCATCAGAGAGCACCGGGCCAATGGTGACTTGCCCCGCCGCATTCAGGTCGGCGGCAATGGTATTCCAGTCAAGGTCAATTTTTGGCGGGTTAGAGAAAGCCGTAGAGGGCTGCAGATCAGGCTGCTGCGCCAGGCCCGTCATGACGATGCCTCCCGGTTCAGCAACGCCTGCTTGCGCTCGATCCCCCACCGGTACCCGGACAGACTGCCATCGGTGCGAATGACCCGGTGGCAGGGAATGGCCACCGCAATCCGGTTGGCGCCGCAGGCCTGCGCCACCGCACGAACGGCTTTTGGTTGCCCGATCGCGCAGGCGATATCCGTGTAGCTGGCCGTTTGTCCCGTCGGCACCTTGAGCAGAGCCTCCCAGACCCTTTGCTGAAAGGCGGTGCCGCGAATGTCGAGCGGCAGGTCGAGAGTGCCTTTCGGTGCCTCGATGTGGCCGATAACGGTCGCAGCAAGCGTTTCAAACGCAGGGTCACCACCGATCAGTTCTGCATGGGGAAACTGGTCCTGCAACAGTTTCAACAGATCGTCCGGGTCGTCTGCAAAGTTGATCGCACACACGCCCCTTTCCGTTGCCGCCACCAGAATACTGCCGAGCGTGCACTCGCCTATGGCGAATTTGATTGTCGCATCGCGTCCGCCATCACGGTATTGCGTTGGGCGCATGCCCAACCGCCTGTCCGATTCCTCATAGAACCGGCTGCTGGCGTTGTAGCCCGCATCATAAATGGCCGCTGTCACCGACCCGCCCCTGACAAGTTCGCCGCGCATCCGCGCGGCGCGACAGGCCGCCGCATAGGCCTTTGGCGTTATGCCGGTCACCCGCTTGAACAAACGATGGAAATGAAACCGACTGATCCCTGCCTTGCTGGACAAAGCCTCCAGGCTGGGCGGCTCTTCGCTGTTCTCGATCATCCGGCAAGCGGCTGCCACCAGTTTGGCTTGTTTGTCGGCGGCAGATTGCTGCTCCGGCCTGCAGCGCTTGCAGGGTCGAAACCCGGCCCGCTCGGCATCCGCGCGCGCTGCAAAGAACGACACGTTTTTTCTCAGCGCCCTGCGCGATGAACAGGATGGGCGGCAATAGACACCCGTCGTCTTGACGGCAAAAACGAATTGATCGTCAGCACGCGTATCGCGCTGTTCAACCGCCTTCCAGCATTCGTCCTCAGTCATTGGCAGCAAGCTGTCCGTATCTGCAATCATCAACATCACCCGGTTCCTCTTTGCTCATATCATATTATCGATGATGGCATATTGTGATCCTTGGCATTTGCAGACACCCCGTCTCTTGCGCCCATATTCTGTTTTCGGTAATTCGGCACGGATAATCCGCAATTGCCTTATTACCGCACAATTGGATGCCTACACTTCATCAGATCGTGAACTGCATCTGGCTAAATTGCGTGTATGCTGACGATCATTGCCAACTGACAAGAGGGATACTCATGAAGGCTGAGAGCAAACTATTCATACTGCTGGTATCGGCAGGCATGGTTCTGGCAACGCCTGTTCTGGCTGCTGGGGACGGAGGCTCAACGACCAATGCAAACACCTGTAAAAGCGGCATGGTTTGGGACAAGAAAACGAAAAAATGTGTCAAACAGAGTTCAAGCCTTGATCAGGACAGCCTCTATGAGGCCGGTCGCGATCTTGCATTGGCAGAACGCTATGAGGAAGCCATCAAGGTCCTGAGCCTTGCTTCCGCAGACAATGACAAACGCGTCTTGAACTATCTTGGTTATGCCAATCGCAAGCTCGGCCGCGTAGAAGTCGGCCTTGAATACTACCGCCAGGCTTTGGCACTTGATCCGGAATATACGCTTGTCAGGGAATATCTCGGCGAAGCCCTGTTGCAGCAGGGTGATCTGGACGGAGCGCTCGAACAACTCGTGGAAATCAAGCGCCTTTGCAAGGGCCGCGGATGCAGCGAATATACCGATCTGGCAGGGCAAATCGCCAAATATGTGAAAAAGCAAAACAGCTGATTGTCACATTGATGCAAAAAGCGGGGCGCTGCACAGGTCAGCTGCCCGGCTTTTTGTTGCGGGTGCACCATTCGCTCCATTGCCCCGATTGCAATGAAACGCGGTTCGCATTACACCCGGCCACGCTCGCTGCCATCCCACGAAAGGTGTCATTCATGTCCGATATGCGTACCAAGGGGCTGTTCCCGCTCGAAACAGATCAAACGCCCTACAAACAGCTCAGTTCCGATTATGTTGCCGTTGACAGCTTCCGCGGAGAAGATGTCCTGACGGTCGATCCGGAAGGCATAAGACTGCTGGCTGAAGCCGCATTTGCTGACATCAATCATCTGCTGCGCCCAAACCACCTCAGGCAGCTTGCCGCCATTCTTGATGATCCCGAAGCCACGGACAATGATCGTTTCGTCGCCTATGATCTTTTGAAAAACGCCAATATCGCCGCTGGCGGTGTTCTGCCCATGTGTCAGGATACGGGAACCGCCATCATCATGGCCAAGAAGGGCCGCCGGGTGTGGACCAAAGGTGGCGACAGCGACGCCATAGCCCAGGGCGTGCAGGACGCTTATGAAAAAAAGAACCTGCGCTATTCCCAGCTCGCCCCCATTGCGATGTTCGAAGAGAAGAACACACGCAACAACCTTCCGGCGCAGATCGACATCTACCAGGAAGGTGAGGATTCCTACAATTTCCTGTTCGTCGCCAAGGGCGGCGGTTCGGCCAACAAGACCTTTCTGTATCAGGGCACCCCATCCCTTTTGACCCATGACCGCATGATCGAATTCCTCAAGGAAAAGATCCTGACGCTCGGAACCGCTGCATGCCCGCCCTACCATCTGGCAATTGTCATCGGCGGAACATCGGCTGAAATGACCTTGAAAACCGTCAAATTGGCCTCCACCAAATATCTGGACGCATTGCCCACATCCGGCTCCGAGGACGGCCATGCCTTCCGTGATCTCGAAATGGAAGCCGAAGTCCACAAATTGACACAGCAAATGGGCATTGGCGCGCAGTTCGGTGGCAAATATTTCTGTCACGACGTGCGGGTTATCAGACTGCCGCGCCACGGCGCATCGCTTCCCATCGGGCTTGGTGTTTCCTGTTCCGCAGACCGGCAGGCCAAGGGGAAAATCACCCGGGACGGCATTTTCCTTGAAGAACTGGAAGCCAATCCGGTCAAATACATGCCGGAAATTGACGAAAGCAAGCTGGAAGAAGGTGTGGTCCATATCGACCTGAACCAGCCGATGAATCAGATTCTCAAGGAATTGGGCAAACACCCGGTAAAGACTCGCCTTTCCCTCAATGGCACGATCATCGTGGCGCGCGATTTGGCGCATGCGAAAATCCGGGCGCGGCTGGAAGCCGGCGAAGACATGCCGGAATATTTCAAGGACCATCCGGTCTATTATGCCGGACCGGCGAAGACGCCGGAAGGCTATGCTTCCGGCTCTTTCGGGCCAACAACCGCCGGCCGCATGGACAGTTTCGTCGACCAGTTCCAGTCATTTGGCGGGTCGATGGTCATGCTGGCCAAGGGCAATCGTTCCAGAAGTGTGCGCGAAGCCTGCGGCCGCCATGGCGGATTCTATCTTGGATCCATCGGCGGTCCGGCAGCCCGTCTGGCAAAAGATTGCATTCGAAAAGTGGAAGTGCTCGAGTATCCGGAACTCGGCATGGAAGCCATCTGGAAAATCGAAGTGGAAGACTTCCCGGCATTCATCGTCATCGATGACAAGGGCAATGATTTTTTTCAGGAGTTCAATCTGGGATGATGGCTGACCTGCTGCCACCGGTTCTTGTTGCGGCCTTTGAGCGGCAACAGCAGGCCTGCAGCGCGCTTGGATCCGACTTCACGGCACTGGTTTGCCACACAATTGGCGTACTGGGCCTGCCCGATTCCACAGTGCGCCAGACCATTGCCGACTGGCAGGGAGACCCTTCCAGCCAGGGCGATTCGGTGCCCTTGCGGCTATGCGGAGCACTGCACGAATTGGTCATCACCCAATCTGACGAAGAATTGGCTAACGCCTACCCACCCCACAGCCATGACATGACACCAAAGGATCTGCATCCGATCCTGTGCCGGGCAATTGATCGTCATCAGTTGCGGATCTGCGCACGCCTGCAAAGCCCGCCCCAGACGAACGAAATCCGCCGCGCCTCTGCAATCTATGCCGGATTGACCCACATTGCGCGCAAGACAAATCTGCCTTTGGTGCTCTCGGAAATCGGCGCCAGTGCCGGATTGAACCTGCTGCTTGATCAATTCAGCTACCGGTTTGGCCCCGTTGCCTTCGGGAAAACAGCTTCCCCCGTTCACCTTGAACCCGATTGGACGGGTCCGGTACCGCCGCCTGCCACATTCACGATCGAAGAGCGAAGCGGATGCGATCTGTTCCCCTTTGATCTTGCAAATGCCGGCGACAGGGCACGTTTGCTCTCCTATGTCTGGCCTGATCAGCCTGACAGGCTGGAGCGCCTGCGCTCGGCGCTTTTTCTTGCAAAACAAACCCCATTTACTGTTGATGCCTGTGATGCAGTTCAATGGCTGGACACACGTCTGAAAAAGTCACGCCCGGGCAAGGCCCATGTCATCTACCACACGATTGCATGGCAATATCTCAGCGAAAAGGACAAGCAAAAGGGGCGGCAAATCATTGAAAATGCCGGTGCCCGGTCCTGTGAAGATGCACCGCTGTTTGTGCTGGGAATGGAGGCCGATGACCAGGACCAAGGCGCTGCCTTGCGGCTTCGCTCCTGGCCAGGTGGCATTGATGAGCAATTGGGGCGAGTCGATTTTCACGGGCGCTGGATTGCATGGAACGCCGTGTCATGAAAAACTGGTACAAGAATATGGAAAGGTTTCTTAATCTATCATGTACCGCGCTGTCGAAGGGTGATTCGAGTATTGGCAGCCTTGAATGAAAACCAGGCAATCACGGATAGACATCAAAATGAAAACAATCATCATCGCATTTATCACGGCATGTTTTGCCATGCTCGCCCTTGGCGCGCCGGCCCACGCCGAGCGTGACAACGACCGCAAAACACTGCTGCAAATCCTTTTTCCCCCTTCACCGGGCTACATGAACGGAAAACACAGATCCGACAAGTCGCCCATTCCACGCCGCGTGGTCCGCATCAAGGAAAACTATCCGGAAGGCACCATCATCATCGATACGTCGGAACGTCGTCTCTACCACGTGATGGCCAATGGCAAGGCCATGAGATACGGCGTTGGAGTCGGACGTGACGGTTTTACCTGGAATGGAAAAAACAAGGTTAGCCGCAAAGCCGAATGGCCGGGCTGGACACCACCGGAAGTGATGCGCCGACGCGAAGCTGCCAAGGGGCGGAAACTGCCGGCCTACATGAAGGGTGGACCGAACAACCCATTGGGTGCGCGCGCCATCTATATCGGATCAACGATTTACCGCATCCACGGCACCAACCAGCCCTGGACCATTGGCAAGGCCATGTCATCGGGATGTATCCGAATGGCCAATGATGACGTTCGGCACCTTTACGAGCGTGTAGACATCGGCACACGGGTTGTTGTGCGCAATTAGCCAAAACACGGGCCGACAGCACAGCGTTTACGCCGCTGGCTGTGGCCCGGCGAACGACATCTGATGGTTACCACATGGTGTTTTCAGCACGATCCTGCCAGGCATCATCGTAGGGTTTCCCACCAATGCGACCCTGCGTCATCGACGCCAGAATATCACCTGGCGTCGGCAATGTTTTCGGATCAACATGATTGTCCGGATTCCAAAGGTCAGAGCGCACCAGCGCCCTTGCACATTGAAAATAGATTTCTCCGATATCAATGACCATGACGCTGCGCGGGACCTTGCCTTTCACGCTGAAACTGTTCAGCAATTTGACATCAATGCTGATTTTGGCGCGCCCGTTGACGCGCAATGCATTGCCTGAACCCGGCACCAGAAACATCAGGGCGACGCGAGGATCGCGAATGACGTTCCTGAGTGAATCAATCCGATTGTTTCCGCGCCGGTCAGGCAACAAAAGTGTCTTGCTGCCCTGGATGCGCACAAATCCTTTCAAGTCCCCCCTTGGAGAACAATCCAGTCCCTCCGGGCCCACCGTGGCCAGGGCACAAAAGGGTGCTTCTGCAATAATCCGCGCATAGGCCTCCGTCATATATTCAGCGACTTTCTCCAGGGAGGTGTCGCCGGGTGAGCCGTAAAGTGCTTCCAGTTCCTCAACGCTTTGAACGATGGTCATCAAATTGACTCTCCAGCAATCCGCTCCCGGTACCCGGCACGTCCATCGGCAATCAGGCCGCTTTTTCTGCGTATTGCCGATTGGCAAATCCAACAATGGAATGAACCACGTCCGGTGCCTTCAAGATACGTCGGTGACCATAGCCATCGGCCCAGACAACTTCAACATGCTTGCCAGCCGTCAAAAAGGAATCTGCATTCGCCGCTGAAACCTCCCGATCCTCACGTGCATGGACCACGAGCGTGGGTAAATTCAGCCTGGCCACCATATTTGTCCCGACAAAGTCTTTCAGCGGCCGACCGGTCACCTCCTCCACCTGACGGAACAGCGCATTTCGGCTTTTTTCGCGCAGCCCCAGCCAATCGGCAAACCATTGGAAAACCGCTGGAAGCGAATTGGGCGCTGAAATCAGAACCAGGCTGTCCGGTCTGCAGGCCGGTACGCCTTGCACGGAACCAATGGCTGCATTGACAATGACCGCACCGCCAAAGGAATGACCGACCATCATTGATATCGGCCCGAACTGACGCCACACCGCATTCACCGCCTCTACGGCCAGAGCCATATTCAATATCCGACCTGTCGATTGGCCATGGCCGGGCAAATCCAACGCCACGACAGCCTTTCCGGAACGCTGCAGAGCCTCGATAATAGGCAACATGTGTTCTGTCCGCGATCCCCATCCATGGGTGACCAGCACAAGTTCACTGCCCTCCCCCGACGGCGCAGCAAAATAACGGGCTGAAACAGCCCCCCTGGATATTGCCAGTATGAACTGACGCCCCCCCGCCATGGTGGGCCGCGCGTCTTTGAGAACCTGACGCGCCTTCTCGCTTTTTGCACTGCGCGTCGGCGTCGTGCTGAAAACGCGAAAAGCAAGCCGTCCGGCGAATTCGGGTGCGAGGCGATCAGAAATACCAAAACCCAGGTGGATGACCTTTTGCAACAATGATGTCATAGTCAGAATCCATTAGTAAGTTCAACCATGAACAATATTGTACAACTATGAACGAAAATCAAGTCCTGCCCTGGGAAAATCCGCGTTTCAAAAACTGGATCGCCGTGGCCAGAGCCAGTCAACTCATTCATCAAAGGCTCGCAAAAGCGCTTGTACCGCTGGACATCAAGGTTCCGCATCTGGATATTCTTGCCAACATCTACCGGTTTGAAGGGATTTCCCAACAGGACCTTGCGGACAAATTACTGGTCGGACGCTCGAATATCAGCATGCTTCTGCCGCAGATTGAAAAACGCGGACTGATGGAACGGCGCAGGGATGAAAGCGACAAAAGGGTGTTGCGCCTCTATCTTACGGATCAGGGACGTGACGTGACCGGAAAGGCATTGGCGATCGAGGTGGACCTGATCGAACACGTCATGTCGACAACCGGCATGGAAGAATGCAATCGGGTCGGAGAGACCATGAAGCGCATGATCAACAAATTGGACGATTGGCAAAAGTAGCCATCGGGTCAGAAATTCTACCGCGGCTTTTCTGACCTGTCGCGTGTCATTCCCTTGTTTGCCAGTTCCTGCAGGTAACCTTCCCAGTGCTGTTCAAGATTGCTGCCGAGATCATACAGATAGGTCCATGTGAAGATGCCGGTGTCATGCATGTCGTCAAACCTGATTTTCACCGCGTAATTGCCGACCGGCTCGACACCGATGATCTGCACATGACGCTTGCCGGGAACCGTTACCCGCTGCGCGGGAGAATGTCCCTGCACTTCAGCCGAGGGTGACATGACGCGAAGCGCTTCGGCGGGCAGTTCAAAGGGCTGTTCCTCACCAAAGGAAATGGTCAGGATCGACCGGTCTTTTGACACACGAAGTTCTGAAGGGCGTTTGTCCTGACTGCTTGTCATGGTGAAACCTGTATGTTGGAACGGCCGTCGTGCCTTTCGGTATCAAGGCGCCGAACTTTCCGCAACCCATTGTAAAGGATACCGCAGCGCTTCGCCACAAGGCACGGCCGAAAGAGCAGGACAACCACCTGATTTTCTCCTGGCCAATAAAATGAACCCGATGCCGTCGATTCCCCAATCGGGGAAGCTTTTGACGGAAGCTTTTTACATATGCACTTTGCACCTTGACGAAGCCGGTCAAGAGGGCGACATATTGGGTCAGTGTGATGCGCAATCAGAAGTGAGTGAATCTGCCTCACTTGACCCGGCATGGTGGAAACGCGCACAGTCGTTTGCACAACAATACGATGGGAGCGAGATACAATTGACAATCGACAGGAACCCTGCCCCGCCGATGATTGATCCCTTTGGCCGCGCCATCAATTACCTTCGGGTATCGGTGACGGATCGTTGCGATTTCCGCTGCACCTATTGCATGTCGGAGAACATGACGTTCCTGCCGAAAAAGGACCTGCTGACACTGGAAGAACTGGACCGGCTATGTACGGTATTTGTTGAAAAGGGCGTCAAGCGTCTGCGCCTGACCGGCGGCGAACCGCTGGTCCGCAAGAACATCATGCATTTCATCCGATCTCTGTCGCGCCATCTTCAATCGGGCCAGCTTGACGAGATCACCATCACCACAAACGGATCGCAATTGTCGCGTTTCGCCGATGAACTGGCCGATTGTGGCGTGCGTCGCATCAATGTTTCACTCGACACGCTCGATGCGGAAAAATTCAGACATATCACGCGCTGGGGCGATATCGATCGTGTCCATGCAGGACTTGAAGCGGCCCGTCGGGCAGGTCTGAAGGTCAAGATCAATACCGTGGCGCTGAAGGGATTCAATGATGTTGAAATTCCCGAAATCATGCGTTGGGCACACGGTCTGGGCATGGATATGACGGTTATCGAAACCATGCCGATGGGCGAAATTGATGAAGACCGGACAGACAATTATCTGCCGCTCTCCCTGCTTCGAGCACAATTGGCACAGCAATTCACCATGCAGGAGATTCCCTACAAGACAGGCGGACCGGCCCGCTATGTGGAAATAGAACAGACCGGCGGTCGACTGGGTTTCATCACGCCGATGACCCACAATTTCTGCGAAAGCTGCAACCGCGTTCGGCTGACCTGTACAGGCACACTCTACATGTGTCTGGGCCAGGACGATGCGGCGGACCTGCGCAAACCTCTGCGTGATTCAGAAGGCAATGAATTGCTCGCCGCTGCCATCGACAATGCCATTCTGCGCAAACCCAAGGGCCATGACTTCATTATTGACCGCCGCAGCAGCAAACCTGCCGTAGCGCGCCACATGAGCGTAACCGGCGGCTAGTGATGTACAGCGATTACGAACGGGTTATTCCTGCGATGGGCAGAAGCTGATGCTGCGCACGGCAAACATGCGCAGTGCCTTATATATGTCATTTGCGATGTTCGGCTTCACCTTCAATGACGCGTTCATGAAGAATCTGTCTGAAGATATGGGCATGGGACAGGCCATTTTCCTGCGTGGCATTTTCGCCTCTTCTCTGATCATTCTGATTGCTTACAAGAAGGGTGCTTTGCGGCCCTTGAGAACGGCACTTCAACCGATGCCTTTTCTGCGCACGGCGGGTGAGGCAATGGCAACGGTTTTCTTCCTCACCGCCCTCACCCAGATTCCACTGGCCAATGCATCGGCGATCATTCAAGCGCTTCCACTGCTGGTCACCGTGGGAGCAGCTGTGTTTCTCAAGGAGGCCGTCGGCTGGAGGCGGTGGACCGCCATATTGATCGGGTTCCTGGGCGTTCTGCTGGTGATCAGACCGGGTGCAGCGGGCTACACGCCCTATTCCCTCCTGGTTGTCGCTGCGGTGCTGTGCGCCGCAACGCGCGATCTGGCAACACGCGCGCTTCACAAGGATACCCCCTCGCTTTTTCTCTCGGTTCTGACCGCCTTGGCTGTGACCGCAACCGGCCTTGTCATGTGGGTTCTGGATGGCAGCGTGGCGGCGGTTGGCACCGTCCAGATCATCAAGATCGTGGCGGCGTCTCTTTTCATTCTAGTCGGATACCAATTTATTGTTCTGGCTGTGCGCGAAGGTGAAATCGCTTTTGTCGTCCCCTTCCGCTATACTGCTTTGCTGTGGTCAATTCTGCTGGGCGTGGTCATTTTTTCGGACTACCCAGACCCTCTCACCATTGCCGGAAGCACGATCATTGTCCTTACCGGAATCTACACCCTATACCGTGAACACCGATCCATGACGAACATTTGATATGCATACTTACTCCTAGACCATGGGGCGCGGCCGTAGTCCGGGCCTTCCAATCACCCAATTGACCGGGTCCCAACTGGCACAGCCGCAAGAGGAAATCAGACGTGCCTGAAAAAATACGATTTCTGGATAGAAAAACCCCGCCGCATATTGCGACATTGGTGATCATCACCGCGGCTGGCGCCCTGAACATGAACGTTGTCTTGCCCTCCCTGCCGGGCATAGCGGAATATTTTTCCGTGAGTTACAGCTATGTTCAACTTTTGATTTCCGCCTACCTGGCGGCAACAGCCGTGATGCAATTGCTGATAGGTCCTCTTTCGGATCGCTATGGCAGACGGTTGGTTATGCTCATCAGCCTGGCTGTATTCCTTGCGGCGTCGATCCTGTGTATTTTTGCACCGAATTTTGAAACCCTGCTGGCCGGGCGGATGATACAGACTGTCGTCGTTTCCGGCATTGCGCTGTCACGCGCCGTTGTCCGCGATATGGTGGGCATGGAGGATGCGGCCAGCCTGATCGGCTACATTTCCATGGGAATGGCAGTGGTTCCGATGTTCGGCCCGTTGATAGGCGGTGTTCTTGATGAAATTTTTGGCTGGCAGGCAGCCTTTTTCGTGACAATGATGTTTGGCGCGCTGGCTCTGCTGCTGGTGTTTTTTGACATGGGTGAGACCAACAAGGAACCAAGCCGCAGCATCGGAGATCAATTCAAGGCCTATCCCGAATTGTTCCGGTCACGACGTTTCTGGGGCTATGCTCTTTCAGCCGCCTTCACCTCTGGCGCATTTTTCGCCTTCCTGGGTGGTGCACCCTATATTTCCATCAATATGCTCGGGCTCAGCCCCTCCGAACTCGGTGCCTATTTTGCCCTGACCGCCATTGGCTATATGCTGGGAAACTACTTTTCCGGCCGATACTCAAAACGGATAGGAATCAATAGAATGATGCTGCTGGGCAACGTGGTTGCCGGTACAGGAATGATCATGGCGCTCATCACCTTTGCCGCAGGCGCCACGCACCCACTGGCATTTTTTGGTTTCATGGGGTTTGTCGGTCTGGGAAACGGGATCAGCCTTCCCAATGCAAATGCCGGCGTCGTCAGCGTTCGCCCGCACCTGGCGGGGTCCGCATCCGGGCTTGGAGGGGCCTTGATGATTGGCGGCGGCGCAGCATTGTCAGTATTGTCCGGCGCTGCGCTGGGGCCTGAAACTGGACCCTACCCGCTCTTGTGCATTATGCTTGCATCTTCAATTCTGGGAGCGTGTGCCGCTCTCTATGTCATGCGGGTGGCCAAACAGGCCAGCCGGGAACTGGGTGAAACGGCGTAGTGCAGGTAACAAGATGAACAATCAGGGTTTTCTGCTGGGACCCGATCCGGGTAATCCGCTTTTGTCGCGTGAAGTCGACGGTATTGACCACAACGGCGAAACCGTAACCACCCGTGTTGTCACCGAAAAGCCCCTGACACTCTATTTGAACCGCCAGGAAATCGTCACCATGATGACCATTGGTGATTACCCGGACCTGCTGGCAGTCGGCTACCTTCTCAACCAGAACATGCTGACAGCCGATGACCAGATCACGGCAATCGATTATGACGATGACCTTGAGGTTGTCGTTGTGCGCACCCAACGCGAGACCGACTACGAAGAAAAACTGCAAAAGAAGGTGCGCACATCCGGATGCGCCCAGGGAACGGTCTTCGGAGATGTGATGGAGGGCGTGGAATCCATTCATCTCAACCCGGATGCGACCATCAGGACATCATGGCTCTATACTCTGACAAAGGCCATCAACACCGCACCCTCACTCTACCTTGAAGCCGGTGCCATTCACGGCTGTGTGCTGTGTCAGGACGACAGGCCCCTGGTCTATATGGAAGATGTCGGACGCCACAATGCAGTCGACAAGATTGCCGGATGGATGTTCATGAACAAGGTCCGGCCAGAAGACAAGATTTTCTACACCACGGGTCGGTTGACCTCCGAGATGGTTATCAAGACAGCCATGATGGGAATTCCCATCCTGATATCCCGGTCAGGTTTTACCGCCTGGGGCGTTGACCTGGCGCGCACGGTTGGCCTCACGCTTATTGGCCGGGCCCGGGGCAAGCGCTTTGTGGTGCTCGCCGGACAGGATCGCGTGGTCTTTGATATCAGCCCGGACCAAGTTGGCGATGAGGACACGACCCATAACCGCAAGAGCGGTTCGAAAGGCAAGCCCGCATGAGCCCTGAAGCGAATAGCGTCATTGGCTGCATCCTCGCAGGCGGGCAATCCCGCCGTATGGGCGGCGGCGACAAGACTTTGATGAAACTGCAGGACAAATCCATGCTTGCCCTGGTCAAAGACCGGCTGCAGGTACAGGTGCCTCAACTGATCCTCAATGCCAATGGAGACCCCGGGCGCTTTGCCGCCATTGGCCTGCCGGTGGTCGAGGACAGCATCACGGGCTTTGCCGGACCATTGGCCGGTGTTGCAGCCGGCCTGCAATGGGCCCGGCAGCACAGACCTGCCTGCACCCATGTGGTGACAGCCGCTGCCGATACACCGTTTTTCCCCAAAGACCTGGTGAAACGGTTCCTGTCGATCAAGCCCCTTGCCTCCAACACGATCATCATGGCCACCTCCATGGGGCACCGCCATCCGGTCTTCGGACTATGGCCGGTTGCCCTGCATGCGGATCTTGAACAATGGCTCGCCACAACCGATACATACAAGGTGCTGGCCTGGGCGCGCAATCAAGACCTGAAGTTTGTCGACTTCGCGGCCATCGACGGCCCGAGCGGTGCAATCGACCCATTTTTCAATGCCAACACGCCTGAGGATTTTGCCATAGCCACAGAGCTTGTGATCCAACTCGGGGCAGATGACACGCCGGAGGAATACAGGTGAAGCAAAAGGTCTTTGGTTTCACCGGATGGAAAAACTCCGGCAAGACCGGTGTGACGGTTCGCATCGTTGAAGAATTGACAAGACGTGGCTGGCGCATATCGACAATCAAGCACGCCCACCACGCTTTCGACATCGACCATGAAGGCACCGACAGCTTTCGACATCGCGAAGCTGGCGCAACGGAAGTCGCCATTGTCTCCGGCAATCGATGGGCGCTGATGCATGAACTCAGGGACGAAAGCGAACCGGATTTCGAAACCGTCATTGCCCGGCTCGCGCCCTGCGATCTGGTTATTGTGGAGGGCTACAAGGCCGAAGGCCATGACAAGCTGGAAACCCGACGCATCGGCTCTGGCAGCCGAGAGCCGCTGGCGCCCGGCAACCCGAGCGTCGTTGCCATTGCAGCCGATCACCCGGTGGATTCGGAAGGTTTGCCACTCTTCGACCTGGATGACACCAGTGCTATCGCCGATTTCATCGAAATCCACACAGGCCTTGTGGATAAAGGCAAGCCATGACCACCAAGCCACACCTGATTGATGATTGTTTCCTGCACGACAAGGACCGGCTGCGCCACGACGATGTGATTTCCCTGTTGCTTTCACGGTTGAATGTCATTGTGGGAACGCAAGAGGTGGCCCTGCACAGCGCACTTGGACGCCATCTTGCCGATACAATCACAGCGCCGAGAAATGTCCCACTGCACGACAACAGTGCTGTCGACGGATACGCATTTGTCCATGGGGAATATCTGCAAAAGCCAGCGCTTGCCATCAATCAGAGGATCGCCGCCGGGGACGCCATACCGGGCAATCTGCCGTCTGGGACGGCTGCGCGCATCTTCACCGGCGCCATGATGCCGCCCAATGCCGATACGGTTGCCATGCAGGAAGATTGCGTGCTGTCACAGGATGGACTGTCAGTCGAGATACCCGAAGGGCTGCGCGCCGGGGCAAACCGGCGCAAGGCCGGTGAAGACCTGAAAACGGGAGAGGTGGTGTTTTCCACCGGTCAATTGCTGCGCCCGCAGGATGTCGCAGCACTGGCATCGGTGGGTGTAGCCAGGGTTCCGGTCTTTCGAAAATTGCGCGTTGCACTTGTCTCCACCGGCAATGAAATTGTGCGCCCGGATGCAGCGGATGCCTTGTCGATGGGGCAGGTTTTTGATTCCAATCACTACATGCTTGCAGCTCTGTGTCAGAACCTGCCCGTCGAACTGGTCGATCTGGGTGTGCTCGAAGACAAGGCAGCTGTGATCGAACAGAGACTGTCAAAGGCCGCAAAAGAAAATGATATCATCCTGACAACTGGCGGCGCTTCCAGGGGAGAGGAAGACCATATCGTCAGAACCATCGACCGCCTTGGAACCCGCCATTTGTGGCAAATTGCCATAAAACCAGGTCGTCCGATGTCGTTCGGACAAATTGGAGATTGTGTCTTCCTCGGATTGCCGGGCAATCCGGTGGCGGCCTTCATCTGCTTCCTGCTGTATTGCCATCCGGCAATCAGGATGCTCGCAGGCGGAACCTACCGGGAACCAAGGCGCTATCCGATAAATGCAGGTTTTCAGATCGAAGCGAAAAAGGCCGACAGAAGGGAGTTCCTCAGAGGCTGGCTGGAACGCGATGTCGATGGACAAATGGTTGCCAGAAAGTTTGATCGGGATGGCTCAGGCCTGATATCCGGACTGCGCATGGCTGATGGCCTGATCGAACTCCAAGAAGAAATCCGGACAGTGCGCCCCGGTGATACAATCAGCTATATCCCCTTTTCCGAATTCGGTATTTACGCGAGCTGAGCGTTCCCGTGCCCCGTTTTAGTCCCGAGAACGGCAATGCAGCAAGACGCGATCCTACTGATGACGCAACGCCTCAATGGGATCCAGCCGGGCGGCCCGCCTCGCGGGAAAATATCCGAACACCACGCCGACCACTGCAGAGAACAAAAATGCCACGCCGATAATGGTGGGATCGGGCGCAAATGGCACAGCGAGAATCCGCACACCGATCAAGGCCAGAACCAGCCCCAGAATGATGCCGATCAGGCCTCCGATCAGTGACAGGACAATCGACTCCACGAGGAATTGCAGCAATACCTGCCCCTCGGTCGCACCAACAGCCAGCCGAATGCCGATTTCCCTTGTCCTTTCGGTGACAGATACCAGCATGATATTCATGATACCGATTCCGCCAACGAACAGGCTGACCGCTGCCACGGCCGAGAGCAGGCTTGTCAGCACAGTGGTAATACCGGTCAGCATGGACGATATCTGTTTCATGTCGAAGACATTGAAATCGTCCTCTTCACCTGCCGAGATCCGCCGCCGCTCGCGCAACAACCGCTCGATATCCGCCTTTGCCTTTTCAGTTGACGCGTTCTCGTTCACGGCCGCATAAATCAGGTCCACATCCTGATTGCCGGCAATACGGCGCTGAAAGGTACGGATAGGCAGCAGGATCAGATCGTCCTGGTCGGTTCCAAAGCTGGAAGCTCCCCGGGCTTCAAGAACACCGATGACCCGGCAGGAAATCTGCTTCAGGCGAATGGCGGCACCCTGCGGGTCGCCATTGCCAAAGAGCTCCGCACGGATGGTGTCGCCAATGATGCAGGCCGCAGCGCCTGCCCTCAATTCGCTGTCATAGAAGGACCGGCCAAAGGCAATCTCCCAATCCCGGGCGACCAGATAACGGTTGTCTGTGCCAGTGACGGAAGTTGCGTGATTTTCATTGCCGTAGATGGCTGTCATGCTGCGCGCGCTGGTGGGTGTCGCCACCCTCACCCGGGCAATCTGCGTCTCGATTGCATCGACATCTTTCACAGTCAGACTGGCAGCCGATCCCGTTGTCGACCCCGGCCCCTGCGAGGCCTGACCTGGCTTGATCATCAACAGATTGGTGCCCAGCGCGGTGACATCCGCCTCGACCTGATCGGTTGATCCCTGTCCGACAGTCACCAGCGCAATAACAGCGGCCACACCGATGACAATGCCAAGCACGGTCAGGAATGAGCGCAGAAGATTGCGTATGATGGCTTGCAACGCCAGGCGGATGGTCTCGTAGAACATATCAGTTCCTCACCGGGTTTCGAACATCGGATTCAACCCGCCCATCAACGAACCGGATCAGCCGATCCGCATATTCAGCCATATCCGGCTCATGGGTGACCATGATGATGGTGATGCCTTCGTCACGGTTGAGCGCCGTCAGCAGATCCATGATTTCTTCACCACGGGCAGAATCCAGATTGCCTGTCGGTTCATCGGCAAGGATGACATCCGGCCGCGTGACGATGGCCCGTGCGATGGCAACGCGCTGTTGCTGGCCTCCCGATAATTGCGACGGGTCATGCGACTCACGCCCCGCAAGACCGACTTTTGCAAGCGCTTCAAGTGCCATGCTTTTGCGTTTTGCAGCAGGAACACCCTTGTAAATCAGTGGCAACTCGACATTATCGAGCGCCGAGGTCCGTGCCAACAGATTGTATCCCTGGAATACGAAACCCAGGAAATTGCGCCGCAGCAGGGCCCGTTGATCACGACCAAGGCCACCGACCTCCACACCGCCAAACCTGTAATGTCCCTCAGTCGGTGTATCCAGACAGCCTATAATATTCATCGCTGTGGATTTTCCAGAACCGCTTGGTCCCATGATCGCGGCAAATTCTCCCGACTGGATCACCAGATCGATACCACGCAGGGCGTAAACTTTCGCCTCGCCCTGGCCATAGATTTTGCTGACGCCCTCAAGATGGATAAGCGGAGCGGCCAGAATATCCTCGGTGGCTTTTCCTGCGACCTTGTCGGTCATGGTTGCGTCGCCACGTCCGTGATGACTGCATCGCCAGCGGACAGAGCGCCTTCACGTATTTCGGTGACAGATCCATCGCTCGCTCCGGCAAGCACCTCAACCGCGACAGCCTCCTGACCACGCAGTACCCATAGCGTTCTCTTTCCATCGGCCCCTGCCTCATTGACCGCAGTGGGTGCAGCAGAAGGCCGGTTTTTAAACAACAGTCCCAGCAATCCGGAACCGCCTTCCGTCTCGGTTACATTGTCCGCAGGCATGACAAACCGCAAGGCCGCATTGGGAACGATCAGCGCATCATCAATTTCCGCGACAATGATTTCTGCAGTCGCCGTCATGCCGGGGCGAAGCAGCAAATCCTCATTCTTGATGGACAGGACAGCCTTGTAGGTCACCACGCCATCAATGGTCTCCGGCATATATCTGAGCTCGGAAATCACGGCCGGAAAAACCTGCCCCTGATAGGCTTCAACCGTAAAGCTGGAGGTGTTGCCGACGGCGACCTTGCCGATATCGGCCTCATCGATGTCGATCTGGATTTCCATGTTTCGCAGATCTTCCGCGATCGTGAAGAGTATCGGCGCCTGCAAGGACGAGGCAACGATCTGCCCAACCTCAACATCGCGTTGAAGAACAATCCCGTCGATCGGCGAGCATATGCAAGCCTTGTCGAGATTGGTAATCTCCACTTTCAAATCGGCTTCGGCGACACGAATCTCTGCCTTGGCACTCAGAAGCGATGCCCGCGCCCGCTGCAACGCCGCCTTTGCCGTCAGCAGGGTTTCCATGGAAGCGATCCCCTTGCCTTGAAGTTGAAGTGCCCTGTCATAGGAAGACTGCATCTCTTCGAGCGTCGCCTCTGCTTCCACCTCTTTGGCCTTTCTCACGGCCAGTGTCGCTCTGCTGTGCTCGACTGTGGCTTCCAATCTGCTGGTATCAAGGCGCGCCAGAATTTGACCGCCTTTGACCTCATCATTGTCATCAGCTTCAACAGCCTTGATGATGCCGGACAGCTCACTTGAAACCTCGACCTTGTTTGTCGGTTCCACCGTTCCTGTCGCACTGACAACAACAACAATATCTGAAATGCGCGCTGGTTCGGTGGTAAATTTCGCACCAACATCCTGCGAGGATCCACTGCTCCAATACCAAAGGGCGGACAAACCAACGGCCAGCAAAACCAGCGACCAGATCAACGGCCGGGTTATTTTCCGCCTCTGCCCGCTCTTCACGGTCGTTTCAATATCACTCTTCGACGGCGCCATTTCAAAATCCCTTTTCCGTGGCATGGTGCACCGCAAACACAGGGCATATTTTGATTTCGGTCAATGGCGTGCCTACCACGGGCAGGAAAGCATCAAAACAACCTGTAACAAGTCGAAAATCAGATGCTCGATCGTGAAAATTCGCATTCAGGGAACAGAAACCCCATCATGGAGCCAATTGCCAGGTGCCCTTGACGCTCATCTCGTAGACCGCCGGGTCCGTGGGAATTCGGATTGCTTCCACATCTGACCAGGTTTGGGCAAAATCACGGTAATGCCGTGAGAACGGGTTTCCAGACTGACCGGTCGTTTGAATGAACGTCGACTTGTTCAAATCTGAAAAATCATAAATTCCGCGGAAGCTCGAGCCATGCGTATTGATAAAGGGCGACTCTGCATCGCTGAACGTCGTCAGGCCACGATCCAGCGTGAAGGGACCACCGGCACTTTCCACCTGTATGTCGAAAAACCATTTCAACATCGGCACGTTCGAAAACGGTGCATGGGCGCCAGCACTCAAATGCGCCTTGCCCCAACTCCACTGGCTGCGATCCTCGCCGTAACGGCTCTCCAGATCACCAATGGCGCGTGTCAGGGCGGCCGCCAATATGTCGGCGCAACTTTCCTGCCCGACTGTCAGCCGGTCATCGCACCAGTCACGCGACACCCGTCCATCCAGAAGCTTTTGAAGGACATCCACACGAGCCCGGAACCAGGGATCAAATGCCGTACCCAGATCATCTGCATAAATACCCTTCATGCTTTCGCGAATCCAGGCCATGAATATGAGGGGCGCACGAGCGTTGCGCGCCATCGCATAATCCCAGGCCTTCAGAGTCCTCAGAGCCTGCGGATCGACAGTGCCTTTCGCCTCGACCAGTGCAATCATCCTCGGACCGATCGATGCAAAAGCCGTCGACATGACATCGGCCTGCGCCATCTGCGAAAGCGTGGTGGTTTGCGGCGAGCGATTGTCAACGATCAACTCATTGATACGATCCTGCCGCCAGGGCTCATCCCAGTCAAAGGTCAGAAGATAGGGGTAATCCGCTCCAACGATTTTTGTATTTGCCGTTCCGATTGCACCCTTTTCGGGATTGAACTGGCGCGGCAGTCCCTCGAAGGGGATGGTTCCTTTCCAGTCATAATCGCGGTCCCATCCTGGCACAGGCGCACGCCCCATAACCAGATTGTTGGGGTCTCGCACCGGCACGCGGCCCGGTGCAATCAGTCCGATATTGCCCGCCGTATCAGCCACTACAATCGACTGCATCGGCGTGACATAATTGGCCATGGCATTCTGGAAGCCTTCGACGCTTGTCTCATTGACTGACGTAAAAGCACTGTCAAAAGTCAGATCGTCACTGGCAAGGGCAACCCATTGCAACACGGCAACCGTATTGTCCGGCAGATATTGCCCAATATTCATATAGGCCATTGGCAGAACCGGGCCATGGCGGGTCCAGCGGCGGGTAAAGCTGACCGCGTCGCCGCCGCGGATTTTGATGGTTTCCTGTTTTTTGCCAAATGGCTGCCACCCATCCGGCGTCAGGTATTCATCTTCATTGTCAGGATTTGTCCTTTCGACAAATATATCCTGAACATCAGACGCCGTATTTGTCAGCCCCCAGGCGAGCACATTGCTGCGTCCGAGCAGAACGAGAGGCGAACCCGGTGTTGTGGCACCGACCAGATTTTGTTCCCTTTCAGGCCCCTTGATTTTCAGGTGCGCCAGATACCAAACCGATGGCGCAGACAAAGACAGATGTGGATCATTGGCGAGGATCGGTTGACCGCTTTTCGTTCGGTCACCTGACAGAACCCAATTGTTCGAAGCGCCCATTTTTTCGTATTGACCCATCGGGATAAAATCCGACCGCGCCGTCTCCGCGCTTTTCGCACCGGACAATGGTCCCGTATCCAGACCAAGCAGCGCCGTCAGATCGGGAAGCTGTGGTGGATTGTCCACCGACAATGCTGGCAGCAAATCGTCGATTTCATCCGGTGTCAATCCCAATCGCGCGAAGGAAAGGCGCTGCACTTCGGATCCAGCATTGGACGCCAGGGTCACCGACATCATTTTAAGCGCTGCAACGGTATGCGCCGGCTCCCAGGCCGCCGGTTCATGACCCAGAATCACAAACTCCGGCGGAAGCTTGGATGCAAATTCACGGCCCTCTCGATTGAGCCAGGCATTGACGCCATTGGAATAGGCGCGGATGGCCCGTTGCGAAGCTTCCGGGAGCAAATCGTAAGATGACTGAGCGGCTTCAAGGATGGCCATGCTGCGCAGCCATTTGTCAGAATTCACCGTCTGCGGGCCAAACAGCTCGGAAAGACGCCCCTGTGCAGCAATCCGCACCACTTCCATCTGCCACATTCTATCCTGCGCATGGGCAAATCCCAGACCGGTAAACACATCTTCAATCGAAACGCCACTTATGTGCGGCACACCGTTACCATCTCTGGAAATCGTAACAATATCAGTCAATTGATCAATCTGCATGCGACCAGAGCCCGGTGGCAAGGACCGGCTCAGCCAAACGAATCCTGCGCCTGTGGCAATCAAAACGAGAGGCACTGCGATAAAAATAATCCGCACAAGGGCTTTGAGGATCCGCCGCATTAATCTATTTCCTTCAGAACTGAATGGACCAACAACAATACATTGCAGAGGGCATTGATCATGGCAACTGTCACTTTTATCGGACTTGGCGTTATGGGGTACTTTATGGCCGGACACCTCCAAAAGGGTGGTGGTCATGATGTATGTGTCTACAACAGAACCACGGCAAAGGCCGAAAAATGGGTGGCGGAATACGGCGGTCGCATGGCCGCCACACCGCAGGAGGCTGCAACCGGTTCCGATTTTGTCTTTGCCTGTGTCGGCAATGATGATGATTTGCGCAGCGTGACCATTGGCGAACACGGCGCCTTTCAATCCATCAAACCGGGAGCCATCTTCATAGACAATACGACGGCGTCAGCGGAAATTGCACGTGAGTTGTACGACGCCGCGCATGCAATGGGTTTCGGCTTTCTTGACGCGCCCGTATCGGGTGGTCAGGCAGGCGCTGAAAACGGGGCGCTTACCGTGATGGTCGGCGGCGATGAGGCAATCTTCGACAGAGCCAAACCGATTATCCAGAGCTATGCCAAGATGGTCGGACTGATGGGCGATGTTGGCAGCGGCCAACTGACCAAAATGGTCAATCAGATCTGCATTGCCGGTCTTGTGCAGGGCCTTTCGGAAGGCATTCATTTCGGCAAGGCTGCCGGGCTTGATATCGAAAAGGTCATAGAGGTGATTTCCAAGGGTGCGGCCGGGTCGTGGCAGATGGAGAATCGCTACAAGACGATGAATGAAGGCCAGTATGAACACGGTTTCGCCGTTGACTGGATGCGCAAGGACCTGGCCATCGTGCTGGATGAGGCCCGCGCCAACGGATCAAGCCTGCCGGTCACTGCGCTGGTCGACCAATTCTATCGGGAAGTCCAGAAAATGGGCGGAAACAGGTGGGACACGTCCTCACTGCTGGCTAGACTGGAGCAGTAAGACTGGCGCGCTAGGGCGGTGGATGATGAACCAGTCCCGCAATGGGATTGCGCACGGGTGGTGGTCTGGCTTCACGGCCACGCCTCCGATGAGGTTCTCGCCGGCAAGGCCCGCTTCGGTATCGTCACCGGAAATGCCGTGGGTATTCCCAATGCCCTGTTGCGACCTCTCGCCCGGAAAATCAAACGTGATCACCAGCGGGCTCTGGATCTGTGGGAAACCGGTATCCGCGAAGCGCAACTATTGGCCTGCTTTACCGATGAACCCGGCAAGGTCACCGTTCAGCAGGCCCTGAACTGGGCGGAGGCATTCGATTCATGGGACATTGTGGATCATGCCGCAGCACTTTTTATTGAAGCAAGATTGCACCAGGAACTCATTTCTCTGTTTGTCGAGGATGATCGCGAATATGTCCGCAGAGCCGGGTTCGCGATGATCGCCTGGGGCGCGCTTCACCTCAAGAAAGAACCCGATACGATCGCCACACCCTGGCTGTCGCTGATTGAACACCATGCCGATGACGACCGCAATTTTGTCAAAAAGGCCGTCAATTGGGCATTGCGCCAGATCGGTAAACGCTCGCTGAACCTGCATGCCCCTGCCCTGGAACTGGCGCAAAAGCTGGAACGCAGCAACAATCGGTCAGAACGATGGATCGGCAGGGACGCGGCAAAAGAACTGTCGAGCCAAAGCACGATTGATCGCCTTGCCAAAAAAGCAGCACAGCAGCCGGCCAAGGGACAGTCAGGCGCAATCTGATCCGCCTTTCCATGCAATCGGAACAGACATTCTCACGTATCGTTCGATGCGCGGCTGTTTTCAAGCACCATGTAGTCAAGCGGCAACTGCGTGGTGTATTTTATCTGTTCCATGGCAAAGGATGACGAGACGTCGCGGATTTCAATCTTCTTGATCAGCTTTTGATAGAAAGCATCATAGGCTGCAATATCCGGAACGACCACGCGCAACAGGTAGTCAACCTCGCCGCTCATCCGATAGAACTCGACCACTTCGGGAAACTGGGTGATCACCTCGGAAAAACGCAACAGCCACTCACTGGAATGCGAATTTGTCCGGATCGACACGAAGACCGTGACATTGGCATTGATTTTCGCCTGATCCAGAAGAGCGACCCGTCGCCGGATAACCCCTTCTTCCTCCAGTTTCTGAATGCGCCTCCAGCAGGGCGTTGTCGACAGGCCGACCTTTTTGGCCACATCCGCAACCGCCAGAGTTGAATCCTCCTGCAAAATACGCAGTATCTTTCGGTCCAGACGATCCAAGTTATCTCTCCTGATGACGACGCCGGTGGGTCAATTCAATTCCGTTGACTATGGGATACCTTTTCCCTGCCTCTCTAGTTCAGTATCCAGCGAAGAAAATCAATCCTAATTATCAATTTTTTCGGAAATTTATTCCAATAGAGCATCAACAACCTGCCTGCGAGAGATAATCCCTGCCAAGGCGATGTGATGAAATTGACCCAATCAATTTTGCTCTGAGAGTATGTTCGATACGTCCTGACGAAGCTCCGGCAAAAGGTCCTCTTCAAACCATGGGTTCTTCTTCAGCCAGCTATTGTTGCGCCAGGAGGGATGCGGCAGCACATAAAGACGCCGGGAATTCTGTCGCGCCCGAATGGCCCTCCAGTTGGCAACCGTGGCGGTCAGGGTCTTCTCTCTGTCTTTTCCCAGATGATAGGCCTGGGCATATTGGCCAATGACAAGGATCAGCCGGATTTGTGGCAGCGCCGCCATGACCCTGTCACGCCAAACCTCCCGACATTCGCGCCGTGGTGGCAAATCTCCACCCTTCGCATCAAGGCCAGGAAAGCAAAAACCCATCGGCACAATGGCAACGCTGCGCTGATCATAGAATTCATCACGCCCCAGTCCCATCCATGCGCGCAACCGGTCGCCGGATGGATCATTAAAGGGGATACCCGAGGCATGAACCCTTGTGCCTGGAGCCTGGCCGGCGATCAGGATCCGAGCCGTGGTTGATGCGACACAAACGGGATGCGGCTCCTGCGGCAGCGCCTTCCCATAGCGGGGCGCATCCCGGCAGAGCCTGCATTGACTGATCTCATTGAGAAGGTCCTCAAGCATTGCGGCATCAGCCATGGATCATGCAGATGCACTAGGTCGTGTGGACTCTTGGGATTCCCAAGAGAGTGCAAATCAGATTCAATACTGTCTTTTGGAGGCAGTCATGGGTGTATTGGATCGTCTGATTCTTCGAGACGAGCAGTGGGAGCGCATATCAC
>Ga0208648_1000280_pt1 | contig 54416 bp, 48 predicted proteins | sample AntAceMetag02UKL_FD_184772 | JGI IMG/M metagenome (GOLD analysis project Ga0208648, IMG submission 184772) | Saline lake microbial communities from Ace Lake, Antarctica - Antarctic Ace Lake Metagenome 02UKL (SPAdes) (version 2) | ecosystem: Environmental > Aquatic > Non-marine Saline and...
TTGAACGTACTTTCGCATGGCTCAGCAGATGTCGAAGACTGGCCAAGGATTGGGAGAAATCCATCCAATCAGCAGAAAGCTGGCTACTCATAGCCCATATCAAACGCATAACAAGACACATCGCAAGGCTTTCAAATCATTGAAGGAGTTTCGAGTCGGACTCTGAGGCCATCACCAATGCGATCGCAATGGCGCACAAAATCAAGGGAAGCAGTGGCTCGATCGGATTTGGAGCGATCAGTTCTGCCGCTGGGTCGCTCGAGAGCTATTTGAGCGCGCTCGCCAGCACCGGCATGAAACCCACAGCCGCACAGGTAAATACAGTCGTAGGACTTTTTGACGAATTGAATACATTGGTGCGCACCGTATCACCTGAGAGCTCCACACTTTACAATGCCGGAATTCCCGGCTTGACAGATCGCATTACGGCGTCCTGAATCACGCTGTCACCACCCGTCAGACTGTAAAACAACCTGCCCCGAGCAGTACAGTTTTAGCAACATACCCAGGGTAGCCAACAAGGTCAGATCACATGAATTACCGCTCCCTGCTCAAATTTGACAAGAATTACTTATTTGTAGCTGTGATGCTTTCAATATTGCTGGTGCTGACATTTTACGCCTGGAGAGTCACTCTGGATAATATTGATGCCACCAATCAGACAAGATTTGAATCTCTTGCACATGAAAGTGACAGGGCGCTCGATTTCAGAATAAAAACCTATGAGCAGGCGCTACTGGGTGGCAAGGGTTTTTTCCAGGGTTCTAGTCACGTCGAGCGGCGGGAATGGAAGGCCTATTCACAATCGATCGATGTTCTCAATAATTTTCCAGGCATAAGTGGCATCGGCAAAATCGACAATGTCGATGACGAATCCCTGGAGGCTTTCCAACTAAGCGCCCGCGCTGATGATTACCCCCACTTCACCATTCATCCCAAGGGTGATTTTCCGGCGAACTTCATCATCACATTGATTGAACCGGTCGTGACCAATGCCCAGGCAGTCGGTCTGAACATAGCCTTCGAAGCCAACAGATATGAAGCTGCAACCCTTTCACGGGACACCGGAAATGCGGCCATCACACGCAGAATTCTTCTGGTTCAGGACGCGGAAAAAACACCCGGGTTTCTTCTGCTGCTCCCCATGTATCGACAGGACATGCCGACAGAAACCATCGAGCAACGCAGACAAGCGTTGACTGGCTGGATTTACGCACCGTTCATCGGCAAAAATTTCATGCGGGATCTCACCAGCAGCCAGGGAGACACCCTGCATCTGGCGGTTTATGACGGCACCAAAGAATCCCCGGAAGACCTCATTTTTAACAGCAACATTGATGCATCCGAGGCCGGAGAAGCAAAATACGTGATCCGCAAGGAAGTGGATATTCTACAGCAAAAATGGTTACTGGTCTGGTCGAGTTCAACAAAATTTGAAGAACTTGAAAAAAGCAACGAACCGCTGCTTATACTTGTTTCCGGTCTCTTGTTCACAGCACTTTTCGGCGCTTTCATGGTTGTCATGCTGATTGGTAAAAGCCAGGAAGGCAGTCTGACAAGAAATTATTATATTTTGCCCGTTGCCGGGTTCTGCATCGTATTGACGGGCGCCTATTTGTTGCATGAGAGAATTGCGTTGAAGGAAACCGCGCTCGTTGCCAACGCAACAAAAATCGAAGCAAATACAATCAAGGAAAATATTGTTCGGACAGTAGAAAGCCGCATCCTTGCACTGAATCGTATGGCCGAACGTGCAGGTTTGCGGGAAACAATGCCGCAGGATGAATGGCGAAATGATGCCAAAAACTATATCGAGGACCAGCCAGGTCTCAAAGCGGTGGAACGGATAGACAGAAACGGCCAGGCAACTTGGATCGAACCCCAGGAGACCAATCTTTTCGCTGTTGGTCTGATGGATCAATTCGTGAAGAAGAATATCCTGGAAAATGCAAATGGCCGGAAGCAGACCACGATAACGCCTCCGCTTGATTCCGCTCGCGGATACAAGGTTTTCCTGTCCTACTCCCCCATCTATGTCGGGGACCGGCTCGATGGGTACATTGTCGGCCTGTTTGTTATCAAGGACACTGTCCTTTCCTCGATGCCGCGCGCCGAGAATCGATACTACAATCTCCGCCTGCAGGCAAATGGCTCGACACTCTTCAAATCGACCAACTTCAATGACCCCATCGACAACCAATGGAACATTGAGGACACGATTGAACTATTTGGTCAGTCCTGGACATTGATACTGTCGCCTAATCAGCAATTTCTTGAAGAAAACATATCCTTCCTTCCAAAACTGACCCTCGTCATCGGCATCATTTTGGCTGTCATGGCCGGTCTGATTATCAACTTTGCCCAGCGCTTCAAGAACAAATCAGACCTTTTTGCACAGCATCAGAACCTGCTTTCCACCTTCGTCAAACATGTCCCGGCTGCCGTTGCCATGTTTGACGAAAAAATGCGCTACGTCGCCGTCAGCGATCGCTGGTACCAGGATTACAGGTTATCACAGCCCGATGTGACGGGCATGAGCCACTACGACGTGTTCCCGGAGATTGAACAAAACCATCCCGATTGGGTTGAGCAGTACCAGCAAGCAATGAAGGGAGCCGTTATCAGGGTCAAAGAGGATATATTTGTCCGCGAAGATCACGAGAGGGAATGGCTGCGCTATGAGCTTCACCCATGGAAAAACGTACAGAATGAAACCGGTGGGATTATCGTTTTTACCGAGAACATTACTGCGCGCAAGGAAATGGACATCATGAAGGATGGCTTCATCTCAACCGTGAACCATGAATTGCGGACACCACTGACCGCCATTCAGGCTTCGCTCGGCATGTTGAAGGCAGCATGGAACAACAATGCCGATGAAAAGAGCACCAAATTGCTGGATATTTCCTACCGCAATTGCGAGCGCCTGACTGATCTCGTCAACGATATCCTCGATATGGAAAAAATTGCAGCCGGCAAAATGTATTATGATTTTGAATCGACCGATATCAGCGGACTGGTTGAGGAAATCATTGTACAAAATCAAAGCTACGCGGATAAATACGGCGTCCGCTACGTGCCGGGAAAAATTCAGGAGAATTTGCGTGTTCAGGTCGACAAGAGCCGTTTCAATCAGGCCCTGGTCAATCTTCTCTCCAATGCAGCCAAATTCTCGCCGGAAGGTAGCCAGGTGACAATATCGGTTGCCTTGGCGCGAAACCATCTGGTGAAAATATCGGTGAGCGACAACGGATCAGGCATCCCCGCGGATTTCCATGACAAAATCTTTCAGAGATTTGCCCAGGCAGACGATTCCTCTACCCGCCACAGGCACGGTACCGGATTGGGGCTGAACATAACGAAATCAATTATTGAAGCTTTTGGCGGCACCGTCAATTTCGAAGCAAACCAGGGCGGCGGAACAACTTTCTATTTCCTGCTGCCCATCAGCGACGGCAGAAAAAAATTACTGAACGCCTGAACTGCAAATCGAGTGGAGCGTTTCGAGTGCTGTGTTGTATGACTGGCAAGACAGCAGGACACCTGCTATCACCAGCCAAAGACAATCAATCCGCATTGGTACACGATGACGCTCTACTCACTCCTTGACCTCGCCCCCATTCCAGAAGGCGGCACCGCACAATCCGCCCTGCGCAACATGGCCGAGCTGGCCCAACATGCGGAGGCCTGTGGCTATAACCGCTACTGGCTCGCAGAACATCACAATATGAGTGGCATTGCCAGCGCAGCCACATCCGTGCTGATCGGGCACGTGGCGGGCGTTACGAAAACCATGCGGGTTGGTGCCGGTGGCGTGATGCTGCCGAACCACGCACCACTGGTGATTGCGGAACAGTTCGGAACCCTGGCCACGCTCTTTCCCGATCGCATTGACCTGGGCCTGGGCCGTGCGCCGGGAACAGACATGGCGACCGCCAGAGCACTGCGCCGCAATCTGCAATCGGGAGACAACTTTCCCCAGGATGTTGTCGAACTTCTCGGCTATTTCGCCAATGCGCAGCAAGGCGCGCAGGTAAAGGCCATACCGGGTGTCGGCACACATGTTCCCGTCTGGATTCTCGGATCAAGCCTCTATGGCGCGCAACTGGCCGCACATCTTGGCCTTCCCTATGCATTTGCCTCGCATTTCGCGCCCGCCGCACTTGAACAGGCCATCGCAGTTTATCGCGAGACATTTCAACCTTCCGACTATCTGAAAAAGCCCTATTTCATGCTGGCAATCAATGTGTTTGCCGGATCTGACGACACGGAGGCGCATTACCTCATGTCGTCCATGCAGCAGGCATTCGCCAATCTGCGCAGCGGACGTCCAGGCCCGCTGCCACGGCCGGTTGAGGATATCAAAGCTCATCTCGACCCTGCCCTGCTGGCCGGGGTCAATGAGGCGCTTTCCTGCTCGGCAGTCGGATCGAAGGATACTGTTCGCAGCGCAATTGCATCGCTTTTGAAGCGCTATCAACCCGATGAAGTGATTGTGACCGGTCAGATCCACGATCACACAGCGCGCATGAGGTCCTTCGAAATTGCAGCGGAAGCATTGCAGTCCCTGACGGTTTGAAAACAGCCGACCCCTGACTACAATTGACAAAAATTGGAGGACAGAAAATGCATCAGGCAATTCATGACGGTTATGTGGCCGTTGTTACCGGAGGCGCATCCGGCATTGGCCTGGCCGCAGCGCATCATCTGGCAGCGCAGGGCCTGAAGGTCTGCATCGCCGACCTGCCCGGAGAAAAACTGCAACAGGCGCGGGAAGCCCTGCTGGAAGCGGGCACTGCGAAAAGCAAAGCGATCGCGATTTCTGCCGATGTGGCAGACGCAGACCAGTTGATGGCGCTCGAAGCCCGCGTGACGACAGATTTCGGCCCGGTCAACGTCCTGATGAACAATGCCGGTATGCAGCCGGGAAGCAGTATTTTTGACAAGGAAAAAAACTGGCGCCGCATCATGGATGTCAATATGTGGGGCATCATACAGGGTTCGCAGATCTTCGCCCCGGGCATGGTGCGATCGGGGCAGCCGGGCCTGATCATCAATACAGGCTCCAAACAGGGGATCACCACCCCGCCGGGCGATCCCGCCTATAATGTATCAAAGGCCGGCGTAAAGGCGTTCACCGAAGCGTTGCAGCATGAATTGCGCAATACGCCGGACTGCAAGGTAGAGGCACGATTGTTCATCCCGGGTTTCGTATATACGCCGCTGACCGCTGGAAGCCGAACGGAAAAACCACAAGGTGCCTGGACCGCCGAACAGACCGTCAGCTATCTCTTCGAGGCTGTCGAGCGTGAGGATTTCTACATTCTGTGCCCGGATAATGACGTGGACCGTGCAACGGACGCCAAACGAATCCTTTGGGCAGCCGGCGATATCGCTGAAAATCGCCCTCCCCTGTCTCGCTGGCATCCGGACTTTGCCGATGCCTTCAGCGATTGGTTAAAACGCTAGAGTATCCGTTGTGATCAAGCCATAGCGGCCCGCAGGTCCTGCTCTGATCCGGTAACCGGGTTCCATCAAATGTCATGCGTATCCACGCTGAATACGCATTGATGACCGAGTTGCGCTTATTTGTATGGACAAAGACAGACAAAGTCTGACAGGTTGTCTTGACCAAAATCCTGCTTTCTTTGTATCGTTCAGCCAATTTGATGCAGTGCAGGAACTTCGATCCGCAAAGACAATGGCGCTATTCATGATCAACTCGATCAAATCAATCGTTTTCAAACCGGGCGCGATGGCCCGGTAACACGAACGGAACTGCTCCGATGCAGCCCCCAATCAACAAAGGAAGAACAATGACCAAGCCCAGCCTTCGCAAGGCCCTCGATGCAGGAGAATTTGTCTGCGCCCCCGGCATCCACGACATGATCGCAGCCGTGATCGGTAATCATGTCGGTCTGGATTTCGTCTATTCGTCGGGCTACTGGGGCACTGCCTCGGCGCAGGGCATTCCCGATGCCGGCATCACCACCTATTCGGAAATGCTGACACGATTGCAAACCCTTTGCGCAACGTCGGAAGCCAGCGTGATTGCTGACGCTGATACCGGCTTTGGCGGATTGCTGAATGTGGACCACACGGTGCGCGGCTATGAACAGGCCGGCGCTGTCGGAATACAGATCGAAGATCAGGAGTTTCCAAAGAAATGCGGCCACACGCCGAACAAACGCGTGGTGGCCACATCCGACATGGTGGAGAAAATCAAAGTCGCCTGCGCAGCACGGGAAAATCCGGGCGAAACATTGATCATCGCGCGCACGGATGCACGCCAGATCGAGGGATTTGATGGCGCGGTTGAACGCGGACTGGCCTTTCGTGACGCCGGTGCCGACGTGATCTTTCTGGAGGCGCTTCAGAGCGAAGATGAAATGCGCCTTGCCTGCGAGAGAATAGACGCGCCGATGATGGCCAATATGGCTGATGGTGGCCAGACCCCCATCCTGCCAAAAGCAAAGCTGCAGGAAATCGGCTACAGCATGGCTATCTTCCCGGCGATGACTGGTCTTGCGGCCGCAGCGGCAATCGAAAAATCACTGCGGCTGCTCAAAAATGAAGGCACATCGCAATCACCCGATCTCGACCTTTTCAGTTTCGCAACCTTCAATGAACTCATCGGCTTTCCCAAAATCTGGGAATTTGAAAAAAAGTGGTCAACACTTCAAAAGCCCTGAAATAGGCATGCAAAACAGCGGTCTTATGTATAAAATGCACCAACTTTCCGCCAGCGCTAATGACCTGATTCCGCTACTATCAGCCCATACCAAGGAAAGAATACGACGTAGCTCGCCAGAGAACACACGGCTATTCGATCACCATCAACGGCTTGTTTACAGCAGGTCGAAATGCCTGCGCTCTTTCAAGCTTGCGGGCGGGGATAATGAACCAATCAAATCAGAAATTGCCGCGATTGACGGCGTAGTGGTCAACGTCATTGGCTATAGCGGCGACATAGTAGCCGTCTCACGCGATTTCAAACGCAACCCGTTTCGGTATGGGAGAGATAATGAGCGCTGTGCTGGACGTGCTGCGCAAGGCAGATGCGCCCATGCTCACGCGGGATCAGACTGTGGCGGTGTTTGAAAGCAAGGGGCTGACAATGCCTCCGGGAGATACTGGACGGAACCGGATCAACTGGGTGCGGAAGATCTGCCAGCAGGTGCCGGGGATAGTTGAGGCTGGCAAAGGGCGTCAGGCTTGGGCGTCGGTCAGCAGATTACCGACCTTCCACTTTAGGGGAAATGCATGTTGACGAATGGGTTGTATTGTCAATAATGGTTGCTCGCGTTGGGGGAGGTATTTGATGAGCAAGCAATGGCGCTGCACCATGCGGCTTAGTTTTTGGCTTATCGCCATTATAGTTTCACTTTTGCCAATATTCCGAGCAACCAAGGTTGGGCCTTCTCAAGGGTTTGATGCTCTTGCCGCTATTAATGGGAGCGGGTTATTGCGGGATGTTGTTTTTCTCGCTGTCGCGGCCTCGGTCGCTTCAACGACGGAACTCCTCTACAACCTGATCACAAAATCACAACACCTTCCAGACTGGATTAGGGCCACGTCAGGCATTTTTTTGACGTACTTTATCTATGTTATGGTGTATGGGACGGAACGTTTCGCCGATCTAGCCGTTAATAACGTAGCGGTATCGCCGACCGATCTGAACTATGATTTGGCCTTTGTAGGCATTTGCCTTTTGTTTACCTTGTTCGCCCAATTTACGGTTGTATTTGGTGAATGATGATATGATGCGAACTTGATGGAGCTATGAATATGTTGGACGCCTTACTGTCGCCTTCTGGAGCACTTACTGTCAGTGCTATTGCAGTCTTTGCTGCAGTCGTGGTCGTCGCTCTCAGACTATTTTTGTCCTATAAAACGCGCGACAGCATATACAAAATGTACCATTTCTGGTAACGGGAAAGAGTTGATGCCTTGCGGCAATGCAACCGCTGCCAATACCCCTTCCAAACTCGGCTAACACCGTGAACCATCGCCTTGCCGAAAATGTCGGTGGCGTTTTCACCGTTTGAATTGCGGCGGTTATCTTCCAACCATGCTGCATGGTTTGCGTCTTGGTGCAGGCGCTGAGGTGAAACGTGGTGGTGCTGGACAGTGACCATGCGGAGAAGGCGGCTGAAATAGTTTTCAACCTAATTAGTGTGCTTGACCTGGTCCCCGTAGGTCTTGGAGTGGTTGACCCGTTCGGTTTCCCAACCGGCATGCAGCATGTTCCAATGGCTGGCTTCGTCTGCATGCATGATGGCCAGACGGTCGACGTACTGCTTGGCCATTTCAACGCCCTGCGCTTCTGACATGGTGACGAACCTCACGCACATAAAGCCTAGCAGTGCCCTTAAGGTCAGGATAATTCCGCGCAAGATAGTCATCGAACTGCGAGCCAAGCACAGCAAAGAACGATGCGAAATCGTGTATCTCCACCGGGTCTGAAAGGTCCAGCGTGACCGTTAAAAAGGAATTTGTTTCACCCATGAGTTGAGAATGCGTTTTCTCAATCATTTGTCCATGTCTTTTGAAAAGGACCGGCTATGTAGCTTGGTGCTTTCAATACATAAGGCCGCAAAACAGCACGACGGCCGCCCCTTTACCGGAGGCGGCCTTTTCATGTGGTCAGCGACTGCAGATTATTCCTCAATCTGCAGATCAAGCAGACATTGCGTGCCACCGGCAACGGCCGTGAGCGCCTGGTCGATGGCTGCCGGAAGGGCGGATATATCCTTCACCGTAATGCCCTGCCCGCCATGCGCGCGGGCAATGGCTGCATAGTCGGGCGAAGGCGACAGGTCCGCAAGCAACATGCCATCGTCGCCTGCCGCTGCGCCCTGCGGATACATGGCAAGGGTTGAATTGCGCACTGCGCCCCAACGACGGTTGTTGAAGATGACGGACAGGACCGGCAATTTGTGCGCTGCCGAAGCCCAATGACAGGCAACCGGATTGTTGAACATATAGGCACCGTCACCCAACATGGCGACAACCGGACCGCTGGCCTCGGTGCTGCGCGCGTTCGCAGCCGCAACACCCAAAGCCGCACCGAAACCGAACCCAAGCCCGCCAGCCGGTGTAAAGCCATAGAACTGACCTGGTCGTTCAAAGCGTGCCAGCGCGGTGCGGAAGGTATATTCATTCACCACCACCGCATCGCCGGGCAGTTGCGCCGCAAGGACCGCACTTGCAGATTCGGCTGTGAACCGGCTCATATCAAGCATCTCTGACGTCAGGCGGAACGCCCTTTGGCGCGCAACCGCAACGCGACGACGGTCGATCCGTGTCGTGTCATCGCGACCCGGTTCACCCAGGGCCAGAGCCAGTGAAGTCAGGGCAACTGTCGGCCCGGCGATAATCGATTCAACCGCTGGAAAACTGCGCAAAGGATAGCGTGTGAACAGCGGATCGTGATCAATTTCCCATAGCTGAGCCGTGGGGCGAGGTCTGGTGACACTTGGCACCCATGGCACATCACAGGCAAGGGAAATGATCAGGTCCGCAGGTGCCAGCAGGTCCCTGGTATCAAAGCCAACGGCCATCGGATGGTCAAAGGGAAGATTGACCGAACGGGCATTGTACTGGATCACCGGCAAGGCCCATAGTTCCGCCAGCGCGGCCAGCGCCTCGGTTGCGCCCGGATCACGCCCGCTGTTGCTGGTAACGATCATCGGATATTCGGCCTTGCGGATCGCATCCGCCAGCCTGTCGATGGCAGCCGCGTCTGGCGCCGGGGCGGACACATGCGAGCGTCGACGCGCTGTATCATTGGGGCTGACTTCACGCGCCAGCAACTCCCGTGGCAGCGAAAGATAGACAGGTCCCGGCGGTGGCGCCTGTGCAATATCCAGTGCGCGAATGGCCACATCTTCGACCTGCTCGGAGTCGCGCAACTCATAGTCCCATTTGACGGCCTCGCGGATCATGCCGCCCTGGTCAAACATCTCCTGCGCCCAGTGAATGAAGCGCGAACGGGTACCAGGCGCGCCATCTTCGGTCAGCGGCGTACGTCCGGCACTGAGAATGACAGGCACGCAATCACGGATAGCATTGAGCGCTCCGCAAACCATATTGGCTGTTCCTACACTCACATGCACCATCGCTGTCTGCGGTCGCCCCGTGTGCAAAGCGTCACCATGCGCCATGGAAACGGCCAGATTTTCGTGGGGTACGGTATAGGGCCGAGGCAATTTTGCACCCGTTTCGGGTGCACGGGCATAGGCCTCTATGACGGATGGAAAATCGGTCCCGGCAACGGCGTAAAGCGCATCAACGCCACCATTGGTCAGTGCTGTCAGATATTTCTCCGCAGCCAAAATCGGAGGCTTGGTTTCAGGGCGTGCTGTCAAGTCAAAATCTCCTTCGATGAGTTGTCCAAACAATATGTGGAGTAATGACCTGCAGCAAGTCCCAAGATCGAACAATCAAGTAAAAATTGCACGAGACACCGCAGAAATTTGCATAAAAAACCCTAGATATTGGGGAATTCCTGTCGATTAATCATCAAAAGAGTTTGTCAGGACAAATCAGTCGGTCTAGGATATGATCAGCTCCGCACGGCAATGTACGGACAGACGGCAAACAATATCTGGCCAATGATATGTGGCCAACATAATTTGGAAGGACACACATCGATGACAAACTTCTTCGCATACGGCAAAACGACCCTGGCTGCTGCCTTGGTTCTGGGAGCCGCCGCATTCTCTGCACCAGCCTCCGCCCAGGTTCTCGGACTGGGTACGACCAAGGGTGGCGCGACCGCGCAGATCAGCACGGCTCTTGCCCAGGTGATCGCGCTCAATTCCGATCTGCAGGTAATCCCGCAGGTCAGTGCAAACTCATCTCAATATATTCCACAGGTTGATTCAGGCAAACTGGAAATGGCAATTGCCAATTATCCCCAGACCTATTTCGCGGTCACTGGCACGGGCATGTCTAGCCAGCCTTCAGAAAATCTGCGTCTTGTCGCCACGCTGTTCCCGTTCAAGATTGCCTTGGTTGCAGCCGAAGCGGACGGCATCAAAAGCTACGCCGACATCAAGGGACATAATGTGCCCCGTTACGCAGAAAACTCACTTGGTGATTTCATCGTGCAGGCCGCACTTGCCGCCGGTGGCCTGACCTACGACGATGTGACGAGTGTACCGGTCGCGAATTTCCCGCAGCAGTATGAGGCGTTCAAGGACAAACGGATTGACGTCTCCATTGCCACGATCGGTTCGCAGGCAGGCTTTGATCTGGAAGCCTCAAGGGGCGACATCCAGTTTCTTCCGGTTCCTGAAAGTGGGCTTGCCGGGGTTCAGAAGTTTCTGCCAGGCGCCTATCTAGAAGACGTGCCAGCCGATGACGTTCTGCCAGGCCTCGACGAAGCCACGACCATTATTGCCTATGACTATCTGCTGTTTGCCAACGCCGGCGTATCAGACGAAATCATCAGCAAAGTCACGGAAGCCATCTATAACGGCACGGAATTCCTGAAAGGCACGGGCCCGCTCTGGAACGAATTCAATCCGGAAACGATCGGCAAGAAGGGCGACATCGCCTATCATCCAGGCGCAATTGCCTTTTTCGACAAGGCCGGTGTCCCACACTGACCTGAAAACACATTTTCGCTGAATGCAACCGGGGCCATCGCGCCTCGGTTTTTCTTTGCGCTTCTGTCCCATCCGCTGCATGCAAATGAAACCATCAGGTGATCACAAATTCGGGTTCAATGACCACAGGTTTTCGCCAGCTACATCGCTGGGTGAGCTTAACCTTTAATGGTCAATAGTGTACCAGCGCCAACCCGCCAGCCTCACCTCACCTCATAAACCGGATGCGCCGTTCAATAGCGCAGGCGCAATCTTCAGAGGCAATCTATCGGGCGAAGAAAATGTTGCCGTGGAGCGCATTGCCTGCGCAAACCGCAGAGACGCATTGCGGTAATTTCCGGATACCATTCAGGATCTTGCGGAACGCACTCGGATTGATCAGCCTGTGCCACCATTGTCTGAAGCGACAGTGGCGCGTGCCACCCAGAAATAGGCGCCCAGAACAGCCAATCCAAAGACTGAAACGGCAAATTCCAGCCCGACCGGACCAAATTCGTGCAACGGTGCGATAATCAGCAATCCCGTCGCCACCCAGAGAATCCGCGAAGCACTGCCAAGGCGCACGCGCGCAAAACCGATCAACCCACCGGAAACCAAAATCAAGGCAACCACCGCACTGATGAAGACATAGGCAATATCCTGCCATGTGCCGATCATCAGCAAAGCGGGTTTGTAGATGAACAGGAAAGGCAGAAAATATGCGATCCAGCCAAACCTGAACGCCTGCACGCCGGTCTGAAATTGCCCGCCACCCGAGATCGAGGCCGCAGCGAAAGCTGCCATCGCTATGGGCGGCGTGATCATCGAAAGCATGCCAAAATAGAAGACGAACATATGGGCAGCCAGTGGCCGGATTCCCAATTGAACCAGCGCCGGCGCTGCCAGCGATGCGAGCAACAGGTAGACACCGGTGGTGGGCAGCCCAAGTCCCAGCAGTATGCCGACCAGGGCAGTGACAATCAGCAGCGCAAACAGATTTTGTCCGCCAAAACTGATCAGGAAGAACGACAGGGAAAAGCCCAGGCCTGTCATGGAGAGGAGACCAATGATCATGCCTGCAGCAGCCGTGATCAGCAGCACGTCGCAGGTTGAACTGCCTGCCCGCGCAATGCTGGCAGCAATATTTCCCACACTCTGCCGGGGCGTGCCACGACCGAGAATGTTCAAAAGAAGCGGCGCGAAGATGAGCGCGCCCATCCCCCAGATAACTGCAATCTCCGGACGCAGATTAAACGCAAATATGCCGCCCAGCAGAAAGACGAATGCGATCATCGGCAACCAGCCTTTTGACAGCACCTCACGAAATTGCTCACGTTTCATCCATCCGGCGGCGCCATGTCCGTCGCGCCGCGCGATGAAGTCGATCTGCGCATAGAGTGACAAATAATACAGGCCCGCAGGCATGACAGCCGCCAGCAGGATTTCGCGATAAGGTATCTGTAACAGTTCCGCCATGAGAAAAGCCGCCGCCCCCATGACCGGTGGCGCCAGTTGCCCCCCGGTGGAGGCCACCGCCTCAATCGCTCCGGCCTGCTCGGATTTGAAGCCCGAGCGCTTCATCATGGGTATCGTCAGAACGCCTGTCGACATGACATTGGAAACCGCGCTACCGGAAATGGAACCAAAAAGACCCGATGCGACGGTGGCGACCTTGGCCGTATTGCCCGGTCCGTTTCCAACGATCCGCATGGCGATCTGGGTAAAGAACTCGCCCCCACCAACGGCCAGGAGCAGGCCACCAAAAAGAACAAAAATCACGACGACGAAAGCAGCGATTTGCAGCGGGGCGCCCCAGGTTGCAGCACTGTCGGTACCCAGAAAGAGCATCACATCCGCAAAAGGCAGGCTGCGACCACGAAGCGGACCCGGTACATGGCTGCCGAAAAGAGCATAAAGAAACATGGCCAGAGTGATGAACACCAATGTCAAGCCAACGACACGACGCAGCCCCTCAAGCACCAGGATCGACACGATGATCCCCAATATCAAACCCTCGGTGGGATGCAGATGAGCACCCTCCGTCAGCACAGGAAAGCGCGCAAAAACATAGAGGCCAAGTCCGATGGACGTAAGAGCGAACAGAGTGTCCAAACTGCGTTGCATGGGACCCTTGTTGGCCATATTCCTGGCATAGACCACGCATAGTGCCAGCCCCAGCATAACGGCTGCCACCTGTTCGGGATAAATCAGAAAACCCATTCTCTGCGGCACGGCCAGCACCCATGCAACGGCCAATACAGGGACAAGGAAGGACAGGAAAGCGGCCAGCCGATCAAGATATGCCGGAGAGGAGTTTGTCATCGTTCAAGGGTGTCCTAATCCGTTCTGGTAACGACCGCCCCCACCATGGCAGGGACGGCATTTGTGTCTACTGAACTTTAATTACATGCATCGGCGGGTGCCGAAGCAAATTTGGTCCATTCGCCACCTTTGATTTCGATGACATAGCCTGGCAGTTCGGCATCATGACCTTCAAAACAAATGTCATCGGCAAGAACGCCTGAAAAGCGAACGCCTTCCATGGCATCGACAATGGCTTCGCGTTCTTCCGCCAGCTTGGCCGGATCACCCGTTACACCGGCTGCTTCCATGACCTGCTTCAGCAGAAATACGGCGTCATAGGCCTGCGCATCAGAGTGATGCGCGCCGAGTTTGTGGATACCGCGTTCGGCAGCACGTTTGATGAACGCGTCATTGAAAGCCTGACTTTCTTCTGTGCGTCCCTGCCAGAAACCGGCAACAACAAGCGTCCCGTCACCGGTATTGCCCAAAAGCTCCACCAGGTTTGGATCGGCAAAAATCTGTGAACCAATGACCCGGCCTTCAAAGCCCTGACGATCGAGTTCGGCGATCAGTTTCGATGCGGATTCAGGCAGGCCGGCCAGCGCAACGATATCCGGTTTCTTCTGCATGATCTTGGCAACCTGCGCTGACATGTCGAAGGTTTTATACTGGACCGGGATTGGATCACCAGCCTTGATACCGGCTTTCTCCAACAGTGCAGGATAGAGCTGTTTGCCTGCCGCATTGGATACAACTTCTTCCGAAACAAAGACGATCTCTGCAACATCGGACTTGACGCCCTTTTCTTTCATTGCCGCCAGCAGGCGGCTGAATTGCTTGCTTTCGTCCTCGGTCAGGCGCCAGCCATAACGATGCCCCTCGGTCAGACCGGGTTTGGATGCAGCGGTTGGAATCATCAGTACCTTCAGACGATCCGCATCATTGAAAGCCACTGCCGATTCACCGGAGGAGAACGGTCCGAGAATGGCCAGAACACCTTCGTCCTGCGCCAATGTTCGTGTGCCGACAGATGCCTGTTTCGGGTCAGACGATGTTTCAAAGCGGATCAGTTCAATCGGCTTGCCATTGATGCCGCCAGCGGCATTGATTTTTTCAACGGCCATGTCGAATGCCACAAGGCTGGGTTCTGAAACGCTTTTCAAAAATCCGGCCGTTGCGACAAGATTGCCAATTTTGATGGTGTCCTGCGCCAGCGCAGTGGAGCAGCTGATGGCCAGCGCCGCTGCTGCGGCAAGCCATTTTGTTTTCATTGTTGTCATTATCCGTCCCTCTTGGGTTCGACTTGGTTTATCGGGCCGGGGCCCGCTGGTGTTCCGATCCTTCTTGATCGGTATTTTGCCCGCCGCCCAGATAGGCCTCGGTCAATGCGGTATTGGATGAAAGCGCCTCGGCGGTATCTTCAAGCAGAACAGAGCCAAGTTCGAGGACATACCCGCGCGACGCGACGTCCAGAGCCATGCTGGTATTCTGTTCAACCAGCAAAATGGCGATATCATCGCTGTTCAGTTCGGCCAGCAGATCAAACAGGCGCTCGACAAAAAGCGGCGACAGGCCCAGTGAAGGCTCGTCCAGCATGATCAGGCGCGGTCGACTGACCAGCGCACGACCGATGGCCAGCATCTGCTGTTCACCACCGGAGAGTGTTTTGGCGCTCATGTGCCGACGCTCGGCCAGATTCGGAAAGCGCTCGTAGATCGCTTCGATATCGCGCGCTATATCCGCATCGCTGCGCAGATAGGCACCCATCTGAAGGTTTTCATGAACGCTCATGGAGACAAAAATCTGCCTGCCTTCCGGCACCAGCACCATGCCGGAGCGCACGCGCGCCGCCGAGCTTTGGTTTGTCATGTCCTTGCCGTCGAAACGGATTTTTCCACCAGATGGGCGAACGGCCCCCTGAAGGGCCCGAAGCAATGAGGTTTTCCCCGCACCATTGGCGCCCAGCACGGCGACCACCTCACCCGCAGCAACCGTCAGGCTGACGCTTTTTACCGCCCGGGTTCGGCCATAGGTCACATCCAGATGACTGACTTCAAGCATGGGCATTCTCCTGCGCATGACGCGAACCGAGATAGGCCTCAAGGACAAGCGGGTCCTCCTGAACGTCGCGGGTCAATCCATCATAGATCTTGCGGCCAAAGTTCAGCACGATCGCCTGGTCGCACAGGCTGCGCACCAACCCCATATCGTGTTCAACGATCAGGATGGTTGTGCCGGCTTCGGAAATCCCCATCAGAAAGTCACGCAGACTGGCGGTTTCATTCGGATTCAACCCGGCGGCGGGCTCGTCCAGCATCAACAGCTTGGGATTTGATGCCAGGGCGCGCACCACTTCAATTTTCTTGCGGATACCATAGGGCAGTGTGGCGACCACCTCCCCCGGATAGGTCTCCAGATTCATCCGTGCCAGAAGATCCTCGGCCTCGCGCCGCCAGCGTGAACGTCCCATCAGCGGTGTTGCCATGCTGAGCAACCCGCCAGCCTGGGACTGTTGGCCAAGCATGATGTTCTCGACCACAGAAAGATGCGGCATCAGCCTGATGTTCTGGAAACTGCGCGCCAGCCCAAGGCCAATGCGTTTGCGCGAGGGAACCAGGCTGATCTCCTGCCCGGCGAAATTGATTTGGCCCTTGTCGGGCGTATAGACGCCTGAGATCAGATTGAATATCGTCGTCTTTCCGGCGCCATTCGGTCCGATCAAAGCCATGCGGGCGCCTGCAGCGATATCAAAACTGACATCTGTAATCACCTGCAGGCCAAAAAATCCCTTGGACACATCCTTGAGGGAGAGCAGCGGAGATTGCGCACTCATTGTGTCACCCCGCGGTTGGCAGGACGCCAGAATTGCAGTCGCTCGACCATCGTTCGGGTGACAAGTCCCTCCGGACGGAAGACCATCATCAACACCGTCAATGCCCCAAGAATGACAAAGCGCCAGGACTCATCGGGCGGTGCGACAATGCCCGTCTCGCCAAACAGCGTCACAAGGAAGTTTTTCGTTGCAGGAAGCACCGAACGCAGCGCCTCGGGAAGCAATGTGAAGAATGTCGCGCCAACCAGCGGGCCCCAGGCTGTCTGGGTGCCGCCGAGCAGAACATACAAAAGCACATAGATCGACACCAGCGCGTTGAAACCCTGGATCTCGATATAGGAGAATGAGTGGGCGTAGAGACCCCCTGAAAGTCCGGTCAAGGCTGCACCGATACCAAAAGCGGCAACCTTCACATTACGGACAGACACGCCCATCAGGTCTGACACGTCCTCATCATCATGAATGGCGCGTATGGTCAGGCCAAAGCGGGTCGCCATCAGATAGAAAACGAAGACAGTCACCAATCCGGCAAAGATCACCGACACATACCAGTCGATATAGCCGGGCACGGAAATTCCCATTGCGCCGCCAAGCGGCTCGGAACTCAGGATCGCCCCGGCAATCACCTCGGCAAAGGCAAAGGTCGCAAGGACAAGATAAACCCCTTTCGTCCGCAATATGGGAAAGGCGATCAGCACGCCGATCACCCCGGTCACGATAACGCCAAAGGCAATCGTCACCGAAACCGGCAATCCGAAACTGGCCGACAGCCAGCCGGCTGAATAGGCGCCAACGGCCTGGAAGCCCGCACCGCCCAGATTGAGCTGACCCGATGCAACAGGAATGAAGATCCCGTAGGCGAAGATAATGTTGATTGCGAGGATCGAAAGGATCCCGGCCCAATAACCACTCATCTCAAAGTTTCCCTTTGCCAATGGTATTGTGGCCAAGCAATCCGCTTGGATAGGCAAGCAGCGTCAGCAACAGGGCGCCCCAGACCATCACCTGCACGGTGTCAGCGCCGAAAAAGTGCACCGTCATCATTTCTATCAGCCCGACGATAAGTCCGCCGAGGACCGCGCCCCAGATGGAACCGAGCCCGCCGATCACCATGCCTGCGATGGCCTTGGTTCCGATATCCTCACCCATGGCAGGTGACACTTCGCCATAATTGATCGCGAACAATGCGCCCGCCAGACCACACAGAAGGCCGGTCAAAATGAACACCACCGGCACGATACGCCGTGTATCCACGCCCAGAATATTGGCCGCATCCGGATTCTCGGCGATGGCACGCAATCCGCGCCCGATGCGCGAATGCTTGATCATCATGGTCAGCCCCAGCACAATCACCACCGTGACAGCAAGACTGACAAGCTGCGGGACACGCACAAATATGCCGCCGATGTTCATGGTGAGGTCGGCGTCAGGCCCTTCAAAACGACGCGAGTCGGTGCCGTAGCCGATGCGCACCAGATTTTCGAGCACAAGCAGGAAACCCAGCGAACTGACCAGCGGGATCGCGTGTTCAGTCGAATCGCCATATTTGGTCTTGAGATAGCGAAAGGTGAACCGCTCAACGATCAACGAAGCAATGATTGTCAGTACAACAGCCCCCATCAGCGCAATCGGCCAGGGCAGCGGACCGGACAGACCCAGCGGCAGCCCATAATAGGAAAGCGCCCAGCCCATCATGCCCGCAATCATGAAGAGCGTCGGGATGGTAAAGTTCAGAAAATTCAAAATACCGATGGTCAGCGTAAAGGCTACGGCAACGGTCACATAGACACTGCCAAGCATGATGCTGTTCACGAACTGCTGCAACAGGAGCATTAAATCAGATCCCCCATACGATATTTGTATACAAAGTCATGCCGATTGCGAGAATTTTGACACTTTGTCTGGTCAACCAGAATCGCAGCGCGATGGCCGGGCAATCGATACAAGACACACCTGTATCGTACGTTTTCTGGAACCATTTTCGTATCCCCGTTATTATCAGGCGCTTCTTGTGAGGCCGTTTGACAAATTTTATTCACACATTTGGACAAAAGTCTATTGATTTGTCCGTATCACTTGTACACATTGAAAGCCGTTCAGTTGCTTGTCAAGAAAAATACATGGAGGTTCAACAAAGATGCCTGACGCCAAAGAACGCGTATTGATCGTTGGGGCAGGTCCCGTTGGACTGGTGGCCGCTGCAAATCTGGCGCAGGCGGGTATCCCGTCGATTGTGCTGGAATCAAGCGATGCCCTGCCCAAGGATCTCAGAGCATCAACCTTCCATCCGCCGACACTCGACATGCTCGATCGGTTCGGCATTTCGCAAAAACTCATCGACCGCGGGCTGATTTGCCCACAGTGGCAGTTCCGCGACCGCAACGAAGGCGTTGTTGCTCAATTCGACATGGGCATGATTGCCGATGAAACAAACCACCCCTATCGCCTGCAGTGCGAACAATGGAAGCTGACAGAAGAACTGCGCGAGCAGATCGAAGCTTCCGACATGACCGAATTGGTCTATGGCGTCGAAGGCATATCGGTCGCACAGGATGATGACAGCGTCTCTCTTGGCCTGCGTCACGCTGATGGATCGGAAGAAATTGTCCAGGGCAAATATCTCATTGCTGCGGATGGCGCTCACAGTCAGGTGCGCCGTTCACTGGGCATCGACTTTGAGGGTCAGACGATCCCCGAAATCTTTCTTTCGATGTCCACGACCTTTGAATTCCCCGATGCCATTCCCGATCTTGCCCCCATTGCCTACGTCACGGATCCGGACGAATGGGCCGTGCTGCTGCGCACACCGAGCCTCTGGCGTGTCCTGCTGCCGACCGACCCGACGCTGAGCGATGCACAGATCAAGGATCCGGACGTCATGGAACAGCGGCTGCAGAAACTGTGTCCCAAAGAGGGGCGCTATGATCTGGTTCATTCCACCGCCTATCGTGTGCAGGAACGGGTGGCAAAATCCTATGTTCACGGACGCATTTTCCTCGCCGGTGACGCGGCGCATGTCAACAATCCGCTGGGCGGCATGGGCATGAATGGCGGCATCCATGATGCCATCAACCTGTCCGAGAAGCTTGCCGAGGTCTGGTTTGGTGCACCTTTGACACTGATGGGCCGCTATGAGCGCCAGCGGCGGAAAGTTGCCATCGAAACCGTACAGGCCCAGACCTTGCGCAACCGCAAGATGATGGCAGAGGGCGACCCGGCAGCCCGCCAGGCCTACCACGACGAATTGCGTGCCGTTGTTAACGATGACAAGACACACAAGGCCTATCTCATGCGTTCTTCAATGCTTCAGTCACTCAAGGATATGGAAACGGTCGCTTGATGCGATCAAGGCCATAAGGGGATATATCATGACAGACAGTCTCGGCTATCGGATGAAATTCGGTGTTATCGCGCCATCAACCAACACATCGGTCCAGCCCGAATTTGATTCGATGCGCCCGGTGGGCATCACCAACCACTTTTCGCGCATTGTCATCCCGGACAATCCCGTTGGCAGTGATGATGATTTCAATGCGTTGATCGCCGACATCCGCAAAACCATGATGGATGCCGTCGACTCGGTGATGAGCGCCAGCGTTGATTACCTGGTCATGGGCATGTCGGCCGAGACCTTCTGGGACGGCATGCAGGGTTCGATCGAGCTGCAAAAGCGGGTCGAGGAGCGCGCCGGGGTCAAGGTTGCCATGGGTTCTGATGCCTGTCAGGCCGCCTTGAAAAATTATGGCGATATCAAGCGGATTGCCGTCGTCACGCCCTATATGCCGGTGGGTGACGATCAGGTGAAACGGTTCTTTGCCGATTGCGGTTATGAGGTCGTCCATCTTATCGGGCTGAAATGCCCCAGCCCCATGCAGATCGCCCATGTGAGCGAAAGGGAACTGCGCGATACCTTGATCGAATTGAACGATCCTTCGGTCGAAGCCATTGTTCAGGTGGGCACAAACCTGGCCATGGCGCGCCTCGCCGGAATAGCGGAATTCTGGTTCGACAAACCGGTCATTGCCATCAACACGGCAACCTACTGGTGGGCTTTGCGCCAGAACGGCATCAATGACAAGATCCAGGGCTTCGGCTCACTCTTGTCGCATTATTGATCGGAACTGCCATGCATTACGATTTCACACCCATGCCGCAACGCAAACCGCTGGTTTGGCCGAACGGCAAACGCATGGCCGTCATTCTGACGATCAATTTTGAATTCTGGGACAAGGTCCAGGAATCGGACAAGCCCTATTATCCGGGCGGTCCTGGCATTGTCGGCGGTAATTTGCCCGGCAATGTCTATGACAATCCCAATTTTACCTGGCGTGAATACGGTCAGCGGGTCGGTGTCTGGAGGTTGTTCGATGTATTCGATGCCGAAGGCGTTCCGGCAAGTTGCACCATGAACGCAAAAATGGCGCTTGAACGCAGTCAAGTGATCGATGCAGCGCTGGAGCGTGGATGGGAGATCGTCGCCCACAATTACGTGCAGGATGAGCTTCTGACTGACTATATGTTTGATGAGGCCACAGAGCGCGACGTCATCCGGCGCACGCTTGACACCTACGAACAGGCTGTCGGGAAAAAAGCCAAGGGCTGGCTTTCCAGTTCCTTGCGTTCAACCCTCAACACGATTGATATTCTGGCCGAAGAAGGGCTTATCTTCACCACCGACCTTCTCAATGATGACCAGCCCTATCTGATCAAGACCAGATCCGGCAAACCCATGGTGTCAGTCTCCTATACCTCTGAAGTCAATGATTTCAGTTTCCTCAGGCAGGGGCTGTCCGTGGATACGGGGTTGCAGATGTTCAAGGAACAATTCGACTGGCTCTATGGGGAAAGCGAAACCAGTGGCCGGTTCATGAATATCGGGCTGCACCCGCATGTGATCGGTCAACCTTTCCGCATACGGGCAATCCGGGATTTCATCCGCTATGCCAAACAGTTCGATGACGTCTGGTTCGCAACGCGCGAGGAAATCGCCGAATGGTACCTGCAGACACATCAGGACCATATAGAGCCGCCGGCATGACCCTGAACGAAGCAAATAGCGCCTTTCAGGACGCGGATTTTGCCGATGACCTCAATATTGGCGACATCGAACGTCCTGCCGAACGGGCCTATCAGGGTATTCGACGCGCCATTTTGAAAGGCATATTGCCCAGTGGGGCTCATCTGCGCGAAGAAGCGCTGGCGCAGATGACCGGGACAAGCCGCACGCCGGTGCGCGAAGCATTGCGGCGCGTGGTGGCCGAGGGGCTTGCCCGCGCCGATAACCGCCACCGCTATGTCTCCGATTTTTCCTTCAAGGAAGTCAGCATCGTCTTTGATATCCGCATCCGGCTTGAGAGTTTTGCAGCACGCGTTGCCGCCGAGAACATTACCGACAGCGAACTGGCGGAGCTCGATCATATTCTGGTGGAAATCGATCGGATCGAAAACGTCGGACAACCGGCTGCCACGGAACGGTTTGCCGAACTCAACTCGCGTTTTCACAACACCATCATCAAGGCAACAAGGTCAATGCAGATGCAGACCCTGAGTGCCCAGGCCGTGTCCCTTCCGCTTGAAGTCATCAAGCAATTTGTCTGGGAACAGACGGTCAATATAGCGCAATCAAATGATCAGCACCGGGTTATCGTCACGGCTCTGAAACAGCGCAACCCCGATTGGGCGGAAAACGCCATGGCCGGTCATATTCTTTCCACCAAGCCACACCGACCGTCGATCATGCCGCGTGGATAAACCGAGGAATTCCCATTGAACCAATTTAGAGCTGATCTCGAGCGCGCACCCCGCCAGGTGACAGGCTATGTCGCCGGTTCTTTCGTTCCGACAGGTGGTACGGGAATTGACGTGATCGACCCGGCAACCGGTCGCATCGTTGCAATTCTCAACGAATCCACACCCGACGATGTAGACCGGGCCGTCGGCGCCGCGCGCAAAGCCTTTGAAACCGGCCCCTGGGGGCGCAGCACTGTGGCTGAGCGCCAGACCGCCCTGATGGCCATTCATGATGCCATCCTGGAAAACGTCGACGAACTGGCCGCGCTGGAGACGATCAATACCGGACTGCCGCTGAAGCAGACGCGGGCCATCCACATAACCCGGGCTGCTCAGAATTTTCGCTTCTTCTCCGAATTCATCAATCAGGATGGAGGCGATGTCTATACCCAGGAAAAGGGCTATATGAGCCTCGTCACCTATGATCCAATCGGGGTCTGCGCGCTGATAGGTCCGTGGAACATGCCTTTGGGCCTGACCGCCATGAAGATCGCCGGCGCCTTGGCTTTCGGCAATACCTGCGTGGTCAAACCCTCAGAGATTACCCCCTTGACCCTCGCCCGACTCTTCCAAATCATCGATGAACGCGGCATCCTGCCTGAAGGCGTGCTGAACCTTGTCAATGGACGCGGTCAGGTCACCGGTGACGCCATTTCCAGCCACCCCGATATCGATATGATCTCTTTTACCGGCGGAACCGAAACCGGAGCACGCATTCTCAAGGCGCTGGCCCCCGGCATCAAGGGCGGCGCGATGGAACTGGGCGGCAAGTCTGCGTCCATCGTCTTTGCTGACGCCGATATCGAGCGCGCCCTGGACGGCGCCATGCTTGGCAGCTTCATGAACAATGGACAGATGTGCCTTGCCGGCAGCCGATTGTTTGTCGAACGCAAGGTTGCGGACCGTTTCATCGAACAATTCGTCGCCCGCACCCGTGCGCTGCGCATCGGTGATCCATTGCTCGAAGCAACTGAAATCGGCCCGATGATCAATCAGGCCCAGATGGACCGCGTCATGCGTTATGTCGACAGCGGCATCGGCGAAGGCGCGCAACTTCTGGCAGGCGGGCGGCGCCATGGTGAATCAAATGATGGCCTCTACATTGAGCCGACAATCATGCAGGCCCCTTCCAACAGTCTTGCCATCTGCCAGGAGGAAATCTTTGCGCCATTTGCCACGCTGCAGATTTTCGACGACGAAGAGGACGTGATCGCCCGTGCCAATGACAGCGCCTTTGGGCTTGTTGGCTACGTGTGGAGTCAGAATCTTGAACGCGCCATGCGCAGCGCCGCGCGGCTTCGCACCGGCACTGTCATGATCAACAGCCCGATCATGCGGGATCTGCGCACCGGTTTTGGCGGCGTGAAACAATCCGGCCTCGGCCGGGAAGGCGCCAAGGGCTCACGGGCCATGTTCACCGAAATGAAGTCCACCATCATCGCACTCGAAGCGCCCGCCCTTCCCCGCATGGGGATTGCAGACTAGGAGAGCAGCCTATGTTCAGACATCCTTCGCTTGAAGGCCGCGTGGTCATCATCACCGGCGGTGCCCGCGGGCTCGGCCGCGAAATGGCGCTTGAACTGGCTGAAGCCGGCGCTAGTCTGGTGTTGACGGCGGCCTCGCAAAGTGACGCCATGGACGAGACTGTGGCAGCCATTGCGCCTGATCGCGTACTGGCTCAGGTGGCCGATGTCACCGACTTTGCAGCCTGTCAGCGGGTCGTCAAAGCCACAGAGGCCAAATTCGGTCCCGCCGACGTATTGGTCAACAATGCCGGGCGGGGCATGCGGCTGATCAGCGAAACCTTCAATACGGTTCCCACGCCCTTCTGGGAAACGGACCCGGAAAGCTGGCGCTCGATCATCGACATCAACGTCAATGGCGCGTTTAACATGGCCCGCGCCCTGGCCCCGGGCATGGTGGCCCGTGGTTTTGGCAAGATCGTCAATATTTCAACGTCGGATCAGACCATGGTGCGCCGTGGTTATTCTCCCTATGGGCCATCAAAAGCGGCTCTGGAAGCGGCGTCGCGCGTCTGGGCCCAGGATCTGAGCGGCACCGGCGTCGATCTCAATGTCTACCTGCCCGGTGGCGCTGCTGATACCGACTTGCTCCCACCCAGCCCGCAAAAGAAGGGCGCGGACGGAAATCTGCTGCCTGCATCCATCATGCGCCGGGCCATCGGCTGGCTATGCTCGGACGCGTCCAACGGGGTAAGCGGCGCTCGCTTCATCGCCCGTAACTGGGATCCGGAACTCGAACCGGAGATGGCCGCCAAAGCATCACAGAGCCAGTCAGTCGAACGTCCGGCAATCATGTGATGGTTACGCTTGGACGTGCGACACTCAGTAGGATCATCGATATTGATCCTTTTGCCCTGCCCTTCGCCTTTCTGCTGCCCGAGGGCAATATTGATGCATTGCGCCATGAATCCGCGCTGCTTTCGCCCCATCATGTGGATTTTGAAACGGACACAATCCTTTTGGGTCTGCACAGTTTCGTTCTGCGTGTGGGCGGACTGACGATCCTGATCGATACCTGCGTCGGCGAACACAAGCCACGCCCGCGCCGCGCCGATTGGCATGAGCGCCGCGCCAGCGGCTACATGGAACGGCTCGCCGCCGATGGCCTGACCCCGGCTGATATTGATATCGTCATGTGCACCCACCTTCACGCCGATCATGTCGGCTGGAACACGCGGCTGGAAAACGGAAAATGGGTGCCGACTTTTCCCAACGCGCGCTATGTCATGGGTCGCCATGAATTGGACCATTGGCTGGCCGAAGAAGCCGTCGCGCCGAACGTGCACAATCATGGCTCCTTTGCCGACAGCGTAAGGCCGGTGCTCGATGCCGGTCTCGCGGAACCCGTGGACGACGGCTTTGCCCTTTCGCGCGGCCTCGACATCTTGCCACTGCCCGGTCATTCACCCGGGCAAATCGGGCTGGTGCTGGATTGTGGCGGCGGCGAGCAGGCGCTGTTTTGCGGCGACGCGATTCATTCGCCGGTCCAGGTTTTTCACCCCGGTTGGAACAGCGCCTTCTGCCATGATCCGGCACTTGCAGCCAGTCAGCGCCGTGACCTGGTCACCCGAGCCGCCAATGATGATCTGCTGCTGTTTCCGGCTCATCTGCGCATGGCCGATGGTATGCGGGTGCGCCGCGATGGCGACGATTTCCGCCCAATATTCTCATGATGAAAACAGGAGAGCCGTTTACTCGGACGGCTGCCGATTGCGCTGGATGCGCATGGTGTAAGCCATACGTTCGGCCGGATGCCAATTGACCGAAACGATCAGAACACCAGAAGCGGTGAGATAGCGACGCATCAGTTGCAGCGACCAATCCCCGGGTCGAAGACCCATCAGCCGGATGAATTCGTTGGGCATTGGCATGGCCCGGATTTCCTGTTGCACCTCCTCGATCGCTTCATGCGATTCGCGTTCAAGCATCGCAAAGAACGGGCCCTTTGGTGCGGCAAATTCCGGTACGAGCTTTTCGAAACGCTCGGGAATGTAACTTTGCACGAAACAAAGCGGTTGGCCGCCGGGCTCTGTCCAGCGTACACCATCAATCCTGATCCAGCGTTCTCCAGCCTGTCCGCCCACCAGTACGGCGAGTTTTTCATCCAGGGTGATCTTTTCGCTGTTCATCAGAACGTAATAGGTATCGACAGCAATCTGGAACAGTTCTTCCAGCGAATCGAATGATTGGAAAAAATTCGACTGCGGTTCGACCGAGATCACCCGCGTTCCAACGCCCTGTCGCCGCTCCACATAACCCTGTTCGGTCAGATTGCGCAGTGCTTCGCGCACGGTGAAGCGGCTGGTATTGAATTCTGCGGCCAGTTCGACTTCCGTCGGCATCAGGCTCCCGACAGGAAACTTACCTTCCTGGATCCGTTCGACGAGGATCCGGTGGATGCGCGAATAACGCGGTTCCTGCAGACCTTGTGATGCATCGCCCTGTCGTCCCGCGTTCGAAGGCGGGACCTTGGAGCTTTTCACTTTTCGGCTCATGCATGTTTCCTTGGGATTGAGAACGCTTCCAGTCACCTATTACCAGTTCGACTGATTGAGTCCAATCCACCCGAGGCTGTCGGTTCAGGGCATGAATCCTCCGCCGTTGATCCACAGTGTTTGTCCGGTCATGAAACCGCTGTCGGGGCCCAGCAGGAAACGAATGGGTCCGGTGATGTCTTGCGGTTGCGCTAAGCGGGCAAGCGGCGTCGCCTTGCGATAGGCTTCCAGATCGACAATCGACTGACCGTCTTCATTGGAACGCCCGGTACCGCCGCGCAGAAAAGCGGTATCGACAAGGGCCGGCGCAACGACGTTGACGCGAATGTCGGGTGCGCACTCAAGAGCAAGTGTCTTGGTCATCGCGATCACGGCGGCCTTGGACGCCGCATAGGCCCCATACCCCGGACGCACATTGGTCGCCAGACCAGAGGCAGTCATCACCATGCTGGCGCCCGGTCGCCCCCGCATCTTTGGCAGCGCGTAGCGTGCGGCAAGATAGGCGCCGCGCAAATTGCCTTCGACAACCTCATCAAAATAGCCGGTTTCCATCTCCGCCAAGGGTGTCAAAGCGGCATTATAACCTGCAAGATTGACAAAGCCGTCAATGCCGCCAAGCTTTTCCATCGCTTGCTTGATGGACTCTTCATCACGAACATCACAGGCCAGTGCTTCGCCATCGCTCATGTGACGTGCGAGCGAAGCGGGCAGGTCGAGAACCACAGTCTCGTGTCCCAGCCCGCGCAATTCGGCGATCAGCACCCGGCCAATGCCACCGGCACCGCCAAGCACTGCAATGCGTTGCAAACCATTCATGTCGGCTCCTCCATCAGTGCGACCCCAATCAGTGCGACCCCAGACAGAAGGCCGATCATCACTCTTGTTCCATCAATCCTGTGCGAATTTCTTCTCAAATTCCCAGACATCCTTGAAACCAAGCAGCTCGTTGAATTCCTGGAAATTGTAAAGATCGATCTTGTCGGTTGTTTCACCATGTTCTTTCAGATCGCCATAGGCTGAGCGAAGCGCTGCGCCCATCGACAGGAACCCGATGGCAGGGTGAATGCCGATGGCATATCCCAGTTCCTTCAGCCGGTCGGCAGACAGGAGCGGCGTGCGGCCGCCATTGACCATATTGGCAAAGAGAGGCGCGTCGATGGCATCGGATACACGCTTCATTTCCTCTTCGGATTCCGGCGATTCGACAAACACCACATCAGCGCCTGCCTTTGCAAACGCCTGCCCGCGGCGGATCGCTTCATCCAGACCAAGGCCAGTGCGTGAGTCGGTGCGGGCGATAATCAGGAAGTCATCGCTGCGACGGCTGTCGACGGCAACTTCGATCTTGCGGACCATGTCCTCCAATGGAATGACCCGGCGGTTTGGCGTATGGCCGCATTTCTTTGGAAATTCCTGATCTTCAAGCTGGATGGCGCTGACACCCGCCTGTTCGTAACCGCGCACTGTGTGACGCACATTCAGCAATCCACCATAACCGGTGTCACCATCGGCGATGACAGGCGTCTTGGTGCGCTCGACAATGGTCGAGATGCGGTTGATCATGTCCGAATAGGTCGCAATGCCGGCATCCGGCAGGCCAAGATAGGACGCAACGGTGCCGTAACCTGTGACATAGAGCGCCTTGAAATCCATACTGTCGGCAATCAATGCAGAAACCAGTTCGAATACGCCCGGTGCGAGAATGAATTCGCCCGAGGAAAGTGCGGATTTGAGTTTGGGATCGGCCATATTGGTATTTCCTTCGTTCTCTGATTGAATATGATTTAATGGTCGGCCAGAAGACGGCCGAATGGTTCGAAACGATCATCCACCCCGGCCGCCCTGAGCATCGCCCAGAAGGTGGCCTGGTTCGAGGTGACAACGGGAACGCCCAGTTCAGCCTCGAGGCTGGCAATAAGGGCAAGTGCCGGAAAATCGGTGCAGGTGATCAGCAGCGCATCACTGCCGGGCACAAAGGCGGCGCGGGCATGGTCAGCCACCGCCTGTGACGCCGTGCGGGCGATACGGGGATATTCCTGCGGTCCACCGGCGCCGATGCCAAGACCGATCAGCCTGAGCACCTCGAACCCGTGCGCCTCCAGAAAATGCTTTTCATGGGCGTTCAATGCATCGGCGTAAGGGGTGGCGACCGCCAATTTGCGAACGCCCAGTGCGGTCAATGCGTCAATAATCGCCGCTGAAGTGGTGATGCAACATTGCCCAGTGCGAAGACTGAGTTCTTCGGGCAGCGACTTTGCCGGTGTCACCATAGAGCCTGCCGTGCACGCATAGGCCACGGCGTCCACATTGGCCTGCGCCAGCATGCCCACAGCATCATCGAGATCGGCAAGAAGCGCAGCCCGCCCCGCGGTACTCTCGGTATCGCCATGCAACGCCATCCTGTGCGTATGAAAGGTCACGCCATCGGGCACCATCCGCATCCATTCAGCCTCGTTCACCGTATTGGTTGGCGGTACGATCAATCCGAGCTTGGCACGCGCAGAATAGGTTGACTGGTGTTTTTGGAGCATCTGGGGTCGTTGTCCTGTGTAGATCAAGACCAATTGCCATGTATGGAGGGCATTTGTCCAGACCAATCAATATTTAAAAGCCCTTTGCCCCCATCAAAGAGCCGGTCGTTTTCAGATTTAAAGGACAATTGGCATCCGACGCATTTCCAGGACTGAAGTAAAGGCAGCCTGTGAACGGACATCTTATCAGGGACGCATTTGCATTACGGTCCTGACTGCGGCATCATTCAATGCGGTCGCAGCCTTTTATCGGTATCGCATCGGTATATTCATGGCGGTCAGACCTGGCAACGAGGAGTGTTGAAATGCCCGCTTCCACTGGTGTTTTCGGAATCTGTTCGACAGTTGATCGCAAATATGCAGATCCCGTGAAATGGCTCCAGCGAAGCGGAAGGATGTTCTCCTGCCTGCTTTTCAGCCTTTCTTTGGTCACAATTGCCAGCGCTCCAGCCAGCGCCCAGGCACCGGAAATATTGACCGGCGAAGCCATTGTCAGTCAGTTTTCAGGAACGCGATTGCCGCCATCCGGCGGCACTGAGCCTGTCCTTGACCCGGACGGCATCGTCGTACAAGCCGTTGATTTGCGCAATCCCGCTACGCCGCCAATGGGGCGGCCTTGGCGCAATGCGCCGACAAAACTGCAGATCAACGCTGGGCAGGTGGGCCAGGTTTTCGGCATTGCATTTGACGATCAGACGCCACCCAATGTCTATTTGAGCGCCACATCGGCTTTCGGTCTGCATTGGGACGAAGCTGCAGGAACCTGGATGGAAGGCCAGTGGGGACCTGGCGGCGATCCCGGTACGGTCTACAGGCTTGACGCCAGCAACGGCTACCAGCCTGCCATCTTTGCCTTGCTTGATGTGGACGGCCGGGCAAATTCCGGCGCCGGACTTGGCAATATTGCCTTCGACCCACAAAGCAGCAATCTCTATGTCAGCGACCTTGAATCCGGGCTGATCTTCCGGCTCGATCTGGACGGCAATATTGTCGGCACCTATGACCACGGCGTCGAAGGCCGAGCGCAATTTACTGATATGGCCACCGGTCAGGCAGGCAGCCTGCCGCCAATTGCCTTTGATCCTGCTTCTGATGCGCAGGTGCAATCATGCAGCACGGGTGTCTTTTCAAATACGCCGCAATGCTGGAATATTGCCGATTTCCGTCGGCGTATCTGGGGCCTGACCCCGCACACAGATCCCAGCGATGGCCAGACACGGCTTTATTAGGCCCTCTGGGCCAGCCAGGGCTTTGGTAACCCGCTTTGGGGCGCTGATCCGACCGAGCAACAAAACAGTATCTGGTCGGTCGGGCTTGCCGCAGACGGATCCTTCCTGACGGAGGATGTCAGGCGGGAATTTTCCATGCCCGGATTTTTTGCCACTCAGGAAGATTATACACGCGCCGGCGGCAGCAATCCGGTGAGCGATATAGCCGTTTCAGCAGATGGTGAAATGGCTCTTGCTGAACGTAGTGGCATGCGCAATCTGGGGTTTGGCGCTGATAATCCTTTTGCCTGGCCCGATGAGTCCCGCACCGTTCGGGCAAGGAAGAACGAAGACGGCATCTGGGTTCCCATCGGCCGACACGACATCTCCTGGTACGATCGCAAAGAAGTGGGACACCCCTATTTCAGGGCCGCCGGCAGTGGCGGTGTTGATTTCGGTTTCGGCTATTCACCGACAGGAACCCTCGAAACTGTTCAGCGTGATGCCTTTGTCTGGTCCTCAGGTGAAGGCCTGTGTCGCCCTGAAAGCCCCTGTGACGATGCATCCGGCGACGGCGCCGATATCCTCAACGGCCTGCAGGGCCAATACGCCGACATGATCGACGAACTCTACCCGAATGCCGCCTATGCTGATTATCCCGTTTCCGGGCCCGCAACACCGGCCGAAGGCCCTGCCGGGTCCTATTTTGTGCAAATTTTACCCGATGAAATGTCCGGTGGAATGGGCGACCTTGAAATTTACAAGGGCGCAGGCTCTCTGCCCCTTCCAGGTGAGCCCGAACTTGCCATTTCCAAGGATATGCCGGAATTCTGCACGCGCGGCGGCCTGTGCACGGCACGTATTGAAGTCACCAATCTGGGTGGCGGAGATTGGAATGGCCCGGTCTTTCTGCGAGACGTCACGGCACCTCAGGCGCTCGGCTTTGTCGCTGCCGGGGCACCGTGGGAATGCGCCGTCATCGGCGCCGAAACCATGTGTTACCACCCGCAACTGACCTTAAAACCCGGCCAGAGCCTGCCTCTGGTTCTTGACATCGGCATTGCGCCCGCTTTCCCCTATACCAATCTGACCAATTGTGCAGCCGTCGAATGGCCCCTGTCCAATGCGGATAATCCGGCAAATATTGTCAGAGCGGTTCAACATACACTGACGCTGTTTGGCTATGACCCCGGGCCGATTGATGGCGCGATGGGACCTAAAACAAGTGCAGCCATTGCCGAGATGCAATCCAATCTCGGCATCGACGTGACCGGTGTCATCAATGCCGATCTGCTCAATGTCCTCTATGCCGGAAATGCAACTTGGCCCGGTGATGCCAACGCCGAAAACGACGAGGCCTGCGACAGCACGCAAATCATCGGCACGCCTCCGACAGGCGGCATACATCTGCCGGTCGGATCACGGCCTGGCCATTTGGCGCCGGCTTCCATCCATCTGCCCATGGGATCAAATTCGGGACATCTGTTCCCCAATTCCGTGCATCAGCCCATCGGATCGGGACCTGCCCATATTTTCCCGAATTCCATCCACTTGCCCATCGGATCCAATCCGGGACATCTGTTTCCGCAATCAATCCATCTGCCAATCGGGTCCATTGGCGGGCACCAGTTCCCCAATTCCATACATTTGCCATTGGGATCGGGTGGCCATCTCTTCCCGCAATCCATCCATCTGCCGATCGGTTCTTTTGGCGGACACCAGTTCCCACAATCGATCCATCTGCCAATAGGATCCAATCCGGGACATCAGTTCCCGCAATCAATCCACCTGCCGATCGGCTCCAACCCGGGGCACCAGTTCCCGCAGTCCATCCATCTGCCCATTGGTTCTTTTGGTGGTCACCAATTCCCGCAATCGCTGCATCTGCCAATCGGATCCAATCCGGGGCACCAGTTCCCGCAATCGGTCCACCTGCCGATCGGCTCCAACCCGGGACACCAGTTCCCGCAATCAATCCATCTGCCGATAGGATCCAACCCGGGACACAAATTCCCGCAATCCATCCATTTTCCGCTTGGATCGAATTTCGGACACAAGTTCCCGCAATCGGTGCATTTGCCGATCGGTTCCAATCCCGGGCACAAATTCCCGCAATCGCTGCATTTGCCGCTGGGCTCGAACCCCGCGCATCAGTTCCCGCAATCAATCCATTTGCCCCTTGGTTCAAATGCCGGGCATAAATTCCCGCAATCGCTGCATCTGCCGCTGGGCTCAAACCCGGCGCATCAATTCCCACAATCGGTGCATCTGCCGATCGGCTCCAACCCGGGTCACCAGTTCCCTGCATCTCTGCACCTGCCGCTTGGTTCGTTTGGCGGGCACAAATTTCCAAATTCAATCCACTTGCCGGTTGGGTCAAATCCGCAGCATCAATTACCCAAATCCATCCATTTGCCCATTGGCTCGGGCGGCGGACATCAATTCCCGCAATCAATTCATCTGCCGTTAGGCTCGGCAGGGCATTTCCCGGTCGGCTCCACCCACATGCCGGTCGGTTCGGCTTTCACACCCGTGCCACTGAACCCCATACACAAACCTGTCGGCTCCAAACTGAAGCCAATAAAGCCACTGCAACCGATACACAAACCAATCGGATCGAAAATCAAGCCAATCAAACCACGGCCACCGATCCACAAACCGGCCGGATCCATTCAGATTCATCAGCCAATCGGGTCCAAACCGCTGGTCATCAAACCGCAGCCGGTAAAACCCAGGCCACAGATCCATAAGCCCCGAGGTTCGGTGCAGGTCATCAAGCCGCAACCAGTGAAACCAAGACCGCAGGTTCATAAGCCCCGCGGTTCGGTGCAGGTCATCAAGCCGCAGCCTGTAAAACCAAGACCACAGGTCCATAAGCCCCGTGGTTCAGTGCAGGTTATCAAGCCGCAGGCAGTAAAACCAAGACCGCAAGTTCATAAGCCTCGCGGTTCGGTTCAGGTCATCAAGCCTGTGAAGCCAAGACCTCAGGTTCAAAAGCCACAGCGGGTCAAACCCAGACCGCAGGTCCACCAACCGCGCGGTTCTGTGCAGGTGATCAAGCCCCAACGATTGAAGCCGCAGGTTCTGCAACCCAGGCCGCAAAAAAAGAAGGATCCGCAGGGGGAACCAATAATTTTGTTCGAGTTGAAAAAGAAATAGATCGGCTGACCTCGCTGAGAATCGGGTTGGAAAGGTCGGCAAGCGCAACATACCGCAGCTTGTCGACTGGCTCGCTCCAATCCACAGACCCGGAGTCTGTGATTGTCTCAGGGATGATCATGGGCCCGGGTGAAATCACGGAAAAATTGACCCCAATTGAACCTGCGATATAGTTGGCCGCAAGACCGGCTGGCTGCAACATGGACACAATTCTGATGAAAGCATGGATAATCTCGGCAATGGCCCTTGGCCTGATTGTTTCCCAATCGAACATTGATGCCGCGCAGGCTCAAAGTGCCCATTCCGGACCAAAAATTGCAACCAATCAGCAGTTCCTGGAAAACCTGGGCATGGATTCAAGCATGGATATCAACAATATAGGTGCGGTTTTTGGCCATATCCTTTCCGAACTCCCGGATCGGGTGCATGTTCTGCCAACAGAGAATTATTATTATTTCCGCTTTTTCCAGAACGGCGTTGAATATGCCGGCAATATCCGACTGGCCGCCTCCGACCGTGATGAGGGCCTGGTGCATTTTGCCTATTTTCCTGCAGCAAATGCTGGTCGCCCGGAAGGAGAGATGAACTACAAGCTCCTGAGCGCGGATGATGGCGTGGCGATTGCCCGCCTCAGCGATCTATCCTATTCCATCGGCTATCAGGGAAGAACTGTCGTTTTCGATCTGAACGACCTGTCAGACGTCACGCCACCGGCTGACAAGCTTGCCGATGCAGAGCTATATCTGGGGCCAGTCTATGATGAATCCGGCATTCAGTTTTATCTTGTCTACAATCCACTATTGAAAATATTCCATTATGTGCTCAACGAAGCACAGGCTGTTGCCGATCAATTAATCCCAGCCTCCTATACCGACCGCATCGTTATCGGCAGGCGCAGCGGTTTTGCCTTCTACCTTGATGCCCGACTGGATCGCAAAATCCTTATTGGTGTTCTGGGCGCCAATGTGGCCATCAACAATTATTATGATGGCCCCTTTGACCAATTGCCCGACAATTTCAACCACGACAAGAAATTGCAAATGGCAATAGAGGAATCAGACCCTTCAACAGCCGGCCTGATCGACCATTTCGGCTACTACAAAAGCGGCATTGGGCGCTACCTTATCGGACCCTATACGCAATATTCCAAGGAACAGGAACTGGTGAATTTTCACCTGTGCGCCACCAATCCGGAACTGGATGAAAGCCTTTATTACAGTTGCTTTGCCATTCAGGGCGGTGGCGGGACTTAACGCGCCCTACCCCAGATGTTACGGCAAGTTTTGTTTGACGGTTATCAGAAAGGCAAGCAAAGCCTGCGCAGACCTTGTAAGCTGATGACAACCTGATTCACGTAGGCAAAACGCCATTGTTTGCAGAGTATCCTGCAGGAAGGTTGGCGACAGGAAACAAAGCCTGGGCGCTATTGTGTTTGATGAGGCGATGGAATGACAACCACATTGAAATCATGCCTGTCGATCCTGTGCGGATCGCTCTTGCTGAGTGGCTGCACAAAAAGCCCGCAGTCCATCCAACCGGCTCGGGTCGCACCATCGATTTATGCCGACCGGGACTGCGCATGGCTTGATGCGGAGGCAAACCAGGTCAATGACAAACTCGCTGCAGCCTCAAAGCAGCAACAGCGCGCCCATGATAATGAACGGGACGGTTTCATCCTGTCCGGCTGGCCGATCTCGACCCTGAGCGGCGACGACATCGCCCCACAGATTGCCCGCCTCAAGGGCGAACAACAGGCCGTACAGCGGGCACGGGAACGCAATGACTGTGAGATTGCCACACCGGGGTGATTGCTGCCACAAGGATATTTGTAGATAATCCGGCAGATTGCTAGAATAGGTTGGTATGCGCCATTTCCAAAGAGCAGCGGCGCAGATCGTTGATCGTTGATTGCTGGGCGTCACTGTTTTCAAATGAGGCTGTCGTGTCGGAAATTCCAAGGACTGCCTTGACGTCACCCTCTGCCTTGAGTGGGACAGCCATCCCTGTCACACCGGCTTCAAATTCACCGTGAACCACCGAGTACATGTCCGTGGCGCATGTGCGCACGATTGCGCGCAGCGCAACAGGGTCAACCACTGTCTGCGGCGTATGTTTCTCAACATCTGCCCTGGCAAGGATGGTCGCTGCCACATCGGGATTTTCGCACGCAAGAAGCATGCGCCCGATGGCCGTTTGAAAAAGAGGCAGGCGACTGCCGACCGTAAAGCCGAAAGAGACATTCGACGTATGCAGTGTCGATTGGGCAACGATCAAGGCGCGTTCCTCATCGCGTATGGCCAATACAATGGCCCTGCCGATGAGGGCGGCATGCCTGTTCAAGACAGGCTGAACCAGACGGCCAAACTGGTTTGCTCCCAGAAAGCTGCCGGCCAGGACCAGAACCAGCGGGCTCAAGGAAAAAGTCCTGCCCGTTTTTCGCACGTAGCCGATATGCACCAGGGTCAGCAACAGTCTGCGTGTTGTCGCAGCATCAAGATTGGTTTTGCGCGACAGGTCGGCGATTGTCATATGCCTTTGGGAATCATCGAAAGCCTTGAGCACCGACAATCCCTTGAGAAACGTCGTTGATATATTGCGGTTCTGTTCCATCATGCTCCTCCCGGCCTTGTCCTGCGGTCGCTTGATCAAATCCCTTTAAAAGATATTGACGCTATAGCGCAAATCCACCGGCAAGGATAAAGGAATTGTTGAATAGTCATATTTTGTGCGTTATACGAGATATCTATCAGATAACGCACATAAGAAGATTCTGCAAAACCATGTTCAAGGACGTTTTACTCGCCCTGTCTACAAAAGCCCCGGATGCGACCAACGCCCGGAAAAACTGGAACGATGCCCTGTGGCAAGACGATAGCACCGTCGATGCGATGCCCAATGCGACCGCTACACCGCGCAGCAATCGCATTCGCTTTGGCGGTCGGCTGCGTGCACCGGCACGCATGGAAAATGCAGCGGCCCGGATGCCGGACGACCAATGAGATGGACAAGCGCAGCTGGAACGGGAGGCGCCGTCCGGCAAATCCCGCGAGCTCGCCGCTTCCGACCACAGGCCGTAATGTCCACGAACCTGCCTTCTGGCGGCCCCATCGCATTGCATCTGCCCGCGTGTGATCGTGCTGCCTTTGCCAAGACGCCCCATCACCTATTGAAAAAACTCACCGAAACAACCGGGGTTTGACCCGTCAAGCGATTCAACGAGATTGAAAGGAAGCCAGATGATCAGCCAGGAAATGAACGACAAACTCACCCTCACCGGCCCCCAGGACCCGGCGGGAAAGGTTTTGCGCCGATACTGGCAACCGGCTGCGCTCTCCGACGAATTGCAGGTCAAACGGCCCGTCGTGCCGGTCAAATTGCTGGGCGAGGACCTGGTACTCTTTCGCGACAGTGACGGAGAACTCGGATTGATTGATCGCGGCTGTCCGCATCGCGGCGCCGACCTTTGTTATGGACGCCTGGAGGACAACGGCCTGCGCTGTCCGTTTCATGGCTGGCACTTCAATCGTGATGGCCAATGTGTCGAACAACCGGGGGAGCCCGAGGGCTCCAGAATGCACGAGAACATCAAGACCAAAAGCTATCCGGTCGTGGAGAAAAACGGCATCATCTTCGCCTATATGGGACCGGGTGAGCCTCCGGAATTCCCCAATTTCGATTGTTTCCGCGCCCCTGAAACTCATGTTTTTGCCTTCAAGGGACTTTGGGAGTGCAATTGGCTGCAAGCCATGGAGGTGGGCATCGATCCGGCGCATGCCTCTTTCCTTCACCGCTTCCTGCAGGATGAGGATCCGGCCGACAGCTATGGCAAACAGTTCCGCGACAAGGCAGCCGATACAGACATTCCCATGACCAAATTGCTCCGCGACTACCCGCGCCCGGAGATCAGTGTCGAAGAAACCGAATACGGCATGCGGTTGATTGCATTGCGCCACCTGGACAATGGAAAAACCCACGTGCGCATCACCAATCAGATATTCCCGGAAACCATCAGCATTCCGATGTCCCGTGAGATGATCATCACCCAGTGGCACGTGCCGATCGATGACAAACATTGCTATTGGTATGCAATGTTCACCAGCTTTGACAAACCGGTCAACAAGCAGTTGATGCGCGAACAGCGGCTGAAAGAACACCGCCTGCCCGATTACGCACCACTCAAGAGCAAGCGCAACGGCTATGGCTTCAATCCGCAGGAGCAGGAAACCGAAACCTACACAGGCATGGGCCTGGACATCAACGTCCATGACCAATGGGCGGTGGAAAGTCCCGGACCGATATTCGACAGAACCAAGGAACATCTGGGCAGAACCGATGTGGCGATCATCAAATATCGCCGGATCATGCGTGCAGCGATTGATTCACTTGATGCCGGTACAAGTGATGGCCTGCCGATGCTCAATGGCGTCGATGTAAAAACCATTTACGGGCCGATATCCAATGATACGATTGGTGGCCGGGAGAGCTGGCGGCAGGATTTTGAGGATAATGACGCCAGCCGGCGGGCAGCCTGCACGGGCTGGGATGCAAAGGTGTAGATGCGGTGAATGACACAGCAGACAAGATTTCACGGGGCGCGCTTGCCAAGGCAGACCTGCTGGATGCGCAAACCATAAAGGCCGCTGCCGAGCTGATCGCGCGCGTCGAGGGCAGTGAGCTTGAAACCTTGCGTGTCCTGTTTGCTGACCAGCACGGCGTCTTGCGCGGTAAAACCATCGTGGCCAATGCCATTGCATCCATTTTCAGTTCGGGCATTGCCGTGCCTTCGACCCTGCTGCTGAAGGACACCTCACACCGCACGGTTTTTCCGGTCTGGTCGTCAAACCCGGGCGTCGACGGCGACGCCATGGCCGGGGCTGGCGACATCCTGATGGTGCCGGATCCAGAAACCTTTCGCGTGCTGCCCTGGTCACCCCATTCTGCCTGGATCCTATGCGACACATGCTACAAATCTGGCGATCCAATCCCGTTTTCTCCAAGGGACATGCTGAAAAAGGCCATTGCCCGCCTCGATGGGCAGGCCATCAAAATGCTGGTCGGTCTGGAAGTCGAATTCCACGTGTTTGACATTGTCGATCCCAGCCTCGAGCATGGGCAGGCGACCATGCCTGGACAACCGGTCCGCACACGCAATCTTGCGCAGGGATACCAGTTTCTGACCAATGAACGCTACGGCGCCCTGGAAAACGTCATGGATGATCTCAGACGCAATTGTCAGGCCCTGGGCCTGCCCATCCGGTCGATGGAAGTGGAGATGGGACCAAGCCAGTTCGAATTCACCTTCGACCCGGCAGATCCGCTGACCCATGCAGACAACATGATGATGCTGCGCGCCATGGTCAAAGAGGTCTGCGCAAAAAAGGGTCTGCATGCCACGTTCATGTGCCGACCCAATATCGACAATATTGCCGCCAGCGGCTGGCACCTTCATCAATCGCTTGTCAGCGCCACGACAGGCGAAAACCTGATGATGCCACTGGCCGACGGTAGCCTGAGCGATACGGCCCATGGCTGGATCGCCGGCCTGCTGGAACACGCCTCGGAAAGCTGTTTGCTGACGACCCCAACCGTCAACGGTTACAAGCGCTATCGCCCGCATCAACTTGCCCCCGATCGCATACAATGGGCCCGGGACAATCGCGGCGCCATGATCCGCGCCCTGATGACGCCCGGCGACACGGCCAGCCGCATCGAGAACCGGGTGGCTGAAACAACCGCCAATCCCTATTACTTCTTCACCAGCCAGATATTGTCGGGCCTGGACGGGCTGGAACGCGGTCTGCGTGCGCCGGAAGCCGATGAAACCCCCTATGACAGCAATGCCATTGCCCTGCCCGAGAGCCTGCTCAGCGCCATCCAGTCCTTCGAGAGCTCAGACTTCTACCGCGCTGCGCTGGGCGATGTCTTTGTGGACTACCTGTCACGCATCCGCCGAGCCGAATGGGACCGTTACCATCTGACCGTCTCGGAGTGGGAGCAGGCCGAATACTTCGGTCTTTATTGAGATGCCGCATTTCATTATTGAGCATGGCAACGCTTTTCTGACGCCGGCGGACATGCAGAAGGCAATGGAGATTGCCGCCGCCTGCGGCGCGCAATGCGGTTTCATTCAGCCCGACGACATCAAGGTGCGCCTGACGCCCTACGCGCATTTTCTGGCGCTGGATGGACGCACCAGTTTTGTCCATATGACGGTGCGACTGCTTGCCGGACGCACCGGCGCGCAGAAGGAAGCCCTGGCAATTGCCTTGCGCGCTGCCATGGTCGCCCGGTTCCCACAGATTGAAAGCATCAGCGTTGAAGTCTGCGACATGGATCCGGTCAGCTACAAGAAGCATCTGGCCTGACGTCAAAGCGGTTTGTCGATCAATCAGTTTTGCGCCACCACGGCGCGGGCACGCATCCGATTGAGCACACCCAGACCGAGCGCCGCTGCGATCGCGACCCAATGAACCGTTGCGACAGGCGAAATCAGTGCCGCTGCAATGGCCAGTCGCATGGCGGTCTCAGACCAACCCAGCCGCTGCGCATCAAAACGATTGGCCGCCGACATCAGCATCCAGATCAGCAACAGGGTGCGGATCATGACCATCATGACACCGAAGAATCCGGCATCCGAGGCCGCTTCCGTCAACAGCAACATCTCCGGATTATAGGCGAACATGAAGGGCAACGCGAAAATGGCTGCGCCAATCCGCACGGAGGCAACACCCGTGGAAATCGGATTTCCGCCGGAGATCGATGCGGCCGCATAGGCGGCGATCGCCACCGGAGGCGTGATCGCCGAGGCCACACCGAAGTAGAATACGAAAAAATGCGCTGTCAGCGGCGCAAGACCCAACGTCATCATGGCGCTGCCGCTGATGACGATGATGGTGAGATAGGCCGGAAGGGTCGGCATGCCCAATCCCAATGCGATACAGCCTATGGCTGCCATGATCAGGGTCAAAAGCAAGCTTTGCGATGCAAAGGCATCAAGCTGCAGGGCAAGCATGGTTGGCAATCCCGTCGACGAGAGCGATGCGACCACGATGCCGATGGCCCCGACAGCCATCATCAGTTGGGCAAAGCTCAAACCGCCGCGCGCAAAAGCCTCTATGAGAGCAACAGGCCTCTGGCGAACGGCGGGGTTGATGAAACTCATCGGAATCAGCACGGCAAGCGCCGTCAAGGCTGCGCCCGAGGGTGATGCCCCCCGGATAAGCGCCACGATGACCACGGCGAGTGGCGCCCCCACCAGCACAAGGTTGCGCCAGTCCTGAGCCGTCACCTTCATGTCTTCTTCGACAACATCCACGACATCGACATCGAGACGGCGGCATTCAAAAACGACCGACGCAAAGAGCGCCGCATAATAGGCGAGTGCCGGAATAAGTGCGGCAACGATGACCGTGAGATAACTGACGCCAACGAGATCCGCCATGACCAGGGCCGCGGCACCCATGACCGGCGGCATGATCTGGCCACCGGTTGAAGCGGCCGCTTCAACGCCACCTGCGAAGGCCGCTGAAAAGCCCCGTTTCTTGATCAGTGGAATGGTGATGACGCCGGTGCCGACGACATTGGCGACCGCCGATCCGGAAACTGCACCGAACAGGCTGGAGGCGAGAATGGCAGCATGCGCCGGGCCGCCGCGAAACCGCCGCATGGCATGCAGGGAGACACGGATCAGCGAACCACCGGCCCCGCAGCCCTCGAGCATGGCGCCAAGAATGATGAAGGGGAACACGGTGCTCAGCACGATGTCCATGATATTGCCCAGCACCCCGTCGTCCAGAACCATCCACAGGTTCTCGGTCGTCGCCTGGACGAAATCGCCACGAAAATCCCAGAGGAACCATGCCAACGCCACACCGGCAACCAGTGCCAGCGGCGCGCCCCATATCCGCCATGTCATGATCAGGATGACCGTGCAGCCAGCCATTGAGGTCCAGGCCTGTGATGGTTCGAAAAACACGATACTGGTATGCATCGCCCTGACATCAACGTAGAAGCGCCAGCAGGCCCAGGCACCAACGGCAACCAGAAGGATATCAACCAGTCCGCCGAGCCATCTTGCCTTGCCCTTTGCCTGCAGTCCGAATGAGGCCCACAGGACGCAAATGAGGATACTCAACGCAAGCACACCACCCCTGAGTGGTTCGGCCTCAAAGGGACCGATGCTCGGCAACGGCCCGAAGGACGGCATCTTGTGGCCAAGCGGTATCAGCGCCATGAAAAAGGCCAGGACAAGAGCAACCCGCCTGGCCAAAGCCAGGCGGGTGTTTTCTAAGACTGTGTTGTTCATGACGGTCTGGTCCGTACTGGCTTCTAGACTACTCGCTCGGCGCTAGTGATGACGGAATGGTAATGCCCATTTCCGTGTAGTAGCGCGCCGCGCCGGGATGCAACACGATATTGTTGCCCGCCAGCGGCTGATCGGTTGGAAGCTGCGCCAGCACCGCCACTGACTTTTTATAGTCCTCGACATTATCCCAATAGGCCTTGGTGATTTTATAGGCCAGATCGTCGTCCATCGCCTTGTTCACTGCAAAGACCATGGCATAGGCCGCGGCACGAATATCCGTGACGTTATTGACCTGTCCATCGTAGGTTCCGGCTGCGACAGTTGCATTGGTTTCGCCCATCCGGTCGAGATAGTCGGCCCATGCATCTGTTGCGAGGATATCCTCGGGCACGCTGATCAGCCTGATCTTGCGCTGCAGGCTAAGCTGCTGGACCGCAGCCGCACCAATCGGGAAAGCACCGATAAAGACATCGAATTGGCCATCCTGGAAGGCCTGTACGCCTGCGCCCCAACCCAAACGGACCGGATCGTAATCCGTGTCGACCTCCAGATTGCTGGAGAGTTTGATCAGGCCGGTGATCTGGCGATTGGCAGCGCCGGCCGGTGGGCCGATGTATATCCGCTTGCCCTTCATGTCCTCCCAGGATTCTATGCCTGAGTCGGCCCAGACGATGGGTTGAAAGACACCGCCGGCGAAAGGAAAGAGAGAGCGAATATTGGACGCTGCTTTTGTCGCCTGTTCGCCGGCTTTCTTGTAGGGGCCGGCCGCATGGACCATGGCATTATAGGCGGGCGGCGGGACGATGGCCGCATCGATACGCCCCGTTCCAAGGCTCAAGGCCGAGCGTGTCAGCGTCTGGTCAGCATTGATCTGCAGTTCGACTTCCATGGGGGCCAGAGATTTCGCCATGAGTTGAGGTATGAGCGTTGTCAGTCCGGCGGCATTGCCGGTTTCCATTTTCAATGATTGTGCCAGAGCGCTTCCGGCACTGATGGACAGCGCAACTGCAGCCAGGACACCCAGGGTGCCACGATAAATACGATTCATGTTTTCCTCCACGTAACGCGGCCTGTCTTCGACCGATGCTATCGACAAAGCGTGACACAGGATTGCACGCAATTCAATTGTTTTTTGTTGCAAAACACTCAAAAATAAGCAAAATCGGACCTTAAATTGTCATAAATAGAGAAGATTGCATGCAATCAATGGAAAGCCGTGGATCGAATAACACCGAAACCGTGACGTCGCGCCTGCGGGAACTCATCATGGATGGCACGCTTCCGCAGGGCGCGAAAGTAACGGAAACGGGTCTTGCAGCACTGCTGCAGGTCTCGCGCACGCCCGTGCGGCTGGCGCTCGCTGCACTCGAGCAGGAAGACCTGGTCAGGGGCGCGCCAAACCGGGGTTTTCATGTCCGCCGTTTCACCATCGACGACATGCGCGATATCCTCGACGTGCGCGCCACACTGGAAGGAATGGCAGCGCGCCTTGCGGCGGAAAAAGGCCTGACCGGTGACGAGGAGGCCCAACTGCGCAGCTGCATTGAAGATCTCGCCGCCCTCATTGCCACGGGGCACCACGACCAGCCCGCTTTCCGCGCATTCTCGGCAATCAATATCCGGTTTCACACACATATCGCCCGCATCGCCGGCAATGCCGAACTCATCAGGCTGATGGAGCGCAACCCGTTCCGCTCGGCTCCGCTTTTGCATATCCTTCCCGCTGAAGAAGGACTGCAGGTGCTCAGGGAATCGCAGCGCGACCATATCCGGTTGTTGGAGGCGATTTTGCAGGGACAGGGAACCCGGGCCGAATTTCTGATGCGCGAACACGCTCTTCTACCGCTTTCGAAGGCAACACAGCTTTTCGACCATATCAATACAAATACAGCTATGCGCTCCAATCAAAAGGCGGGCTGACACTTGAAGGAGCAGGCAATGCGCAAGCCGAATTTTCTGGTATTCGTGACCGATCAGCAACGGGCCGACTGGTTGGGCTGTTATGGCCATCCGGTGGTAAAAACACCCAATATCGACGCGCTTGCCGCCCGGGGCACCCGGTTCGACGAGTTCCACACGGCCATGCCCGTATGCATGCCAAACCGGGCTTCCCTGCTCACCGGACGTTCCCCCTCTGTGCACGGCCTGCGCCACAACGGCTGTGTTTTGTCGGAGCGGGCCAATACGTTTGTCGATGTTCTGGCAGCCGGTGGTTATCGCACGGCTGCCATCGGCAAGAGCCACCTCCAGCCCTTTACCGACTTGCCGCCGAAAGGTCGACCGGTCTTCGAGACCGGCCCCATCGCAGAAGCATGGAAACCCGAAACATCCGCCTACAGCCAGGAGCAGCCGGCAAGCTATGCGGACGACAAACCCTATGCCGTCGACACGCCCTACTATGGCTACCAGCATGTGGAAATGGTGACGGGCCATGGCGACCGATGTGGCGGGCACTATGGCCAATGGTTCCGCCGGACCCATCCGAACTGGAAGGCGTTGCACGATCCGACCAATGCCCTGCCACACAATTACACCTGCCCGCAGGCCTATCGAACACCGGTTCCGGAATCCAGCTATCCGACCGCATGGATCGGCGAGCGGGCCGCCGCATGGATTGGCCAGCAGAAGAGCGCCGAAGAGCCGTTTTTTGCCTTCGTCTCATTTCCCGACCCCCACCATCCGTTCAATCCGCCCGGCCGTTACTGGTCGATGTACGATCCGGAGCAGTTCGAGGTATCGCTGCCCTATGACGCCCATAAAAACCCGCCACCGCCACTGCGCCACATGCGGGAAAAATGGGAACGCCAGGAGGTTGAAGCCACCTCACAGGCCGCCTTTTACGCCGATGATCAGGCCTTGCGCGAAGCCATGGCGTTGACTGCCGGTATGATCACCATGATTGATGATGAAATCGGCAAAGTGCTCGCCGCACTGGACGAATCCGGCCAGGCCGATAATACCGTGGTGATTTTCACCTCCGATCATGGCGATTATCTCGGCGACTTCAATCTCCTGTTGAAGGGCTGCGTGCCGACCCGTGCACTGACGCGTGTGCCCTTCATCTGGGCAGAACCGAAAGCTTCGGAAGCAAAGACCTGCACCGCCCTGGCCTCGACAATTGATATTTCATCCACCGTGCTGGACCGGGCCGGCCTGCGGCCCTTTTGGGGTATGCAGGGACGCAGCCTGAAAGATTGCATAGAGGTCGGCAGCGCCGCCGAGGGCACACCTCGGGATGCACTCCTGGTCGAGCACCATGACGGTGGACCGCGCATGGGATTTGAAAAGGCTGCACGGGTCCGTTGCCTGCTGACCAACCGCTGGCGCCTGACTCTCTACAAAGACCAGGATTGGGGCGAACTCTATGATCGTGAATCCGATCCGGGCGAGACCTTCAATCTCTGGGCCAGCCCGGATCATGCGACCAAACGCGCCGAATTAACCGAACGTCTGGCACAGGAAATGATCAACATGATGGAAGAAAGCCCGAGAGCCGACCTGCTCGCCTGACCATGGCGATCCTGGGAGGACGGACCAGCGGTTTCGTGTCTGCAGATAAGGTGATCGCGAAAGGGTGAAGCGGCGAACTGCCCATCAATGGTTTGACGGGCAAATCAATTGTGTCGACGCATCCCCGCAAAACTACAATAGGGTCTTGACCTTCTCGGCAATTGCCTTGCCCAGATCGGCATTGTTCTGTTCTGTGAAATGGATTCCATCGCAGCCATCCGTGGTGACAAATTCACCCGCATTGAGAAATGCACACTTCATGAAATCTGCCATATCCCGGTATTGCTGACCGAGTTCTGCAGTTTTTTCATGGCCCCCACCAAACATTCCCCGAAAGTATGGATGCTGCATGGGTGTCAGGGGCGGCGGCGCAACGACAAGGGCTTTTGGCGCCGGATAGGGCGTACCGATGCCGCCAGCACTGGTGGCGATCTGCACAACGAGCTTGGACATGCCATAGGCAATATCATAGGGGGTACGGTTGAAAAACGGCTTGGTATCATTGGTACCCAGCATGACGATCACCAAATCGAGCGGCAGGTGACTGGCCAGTGCAGTCGGTAGATATTCACTGCCGTTCAATCGCGGATCATTTGGATCATCAGCGCTCGTCGTGCGCGCGCTCAGCCCCTCTTCGATGATATGAAAGCCATCGCCAAGATGGGAAGCCATCTGACCGGTCCAGCGTTTCTCATAAGGGTAGCGATAGGTGGGCGCACCCTCGACAACAGGGATCCAGCCCCAGGTCAGTGAATCTCCAAAGCAGAGAATTGATTTTTTCTCAGACATTCCTATCTCCTCGATGATTAAGCGTTCAAGTTCTGGATTTTGCGGTTCGCAGGCCATAGAAAATGGCTGCGAGCAAGATGATTAGCCCCTGTGTGATCAGCTTTCCCGGTTCGCCTATTCCAAAGGTCGTCATGACGACAAACAGCAACGCGAAAGAAAGAACGCCGAAGAAGGGACCCCAGACACCGCCCTCGCCTCTGCCAAAGACCACTCCGCCCAGAATGGTCGCAGCAACGGCCAGGATGGGCAGCTCATGGCCCACCCTGACGCTGCCCACGGCAATCGATGCCGTCTGGACGAGCGATGCCAGGGCGGTCATCAAACCGGCTATCGTGTGGGCGACAATGACTGTCCTTTCGACAGGCACGCCTGAAAATAGTGCAGCAACCGGGTTTGCACCAACGGATGACACATAGCGACCATAGACAAACCGCGACAGGAACAGCGACATGATGAGCGCCAAAGCCACCCAGAACAGCACAGGCGTCGGAATCAGCCAGAGTTTGGTATTGTAGATGTCACTGAATATCGACGGCACATCACCCGGCGGTTTCCCACTCGCCAGAAACTGCACGATGCCAACCAGCACGATGTTGACGGCCAGGGTTACGATGACTGCTGACACACGTCGCTTTCCAACCATGTAGCCGTTGAACAGCCCCACAGCCAAGCCCGTTGCCAATGAGATTGCCACGAAAAAGGGGAGCGAGGCGCCCGGAAACATGCTGGATGAGATGTAGAAATTGATCAGAAGCAGAACGCCTGCCCCCGAAAGATCAATCGAGTTCACCCGGATGACCAGCATCTGCCCAAGCACCAGGATGCCTAAAGGCACGACCTGCCGGATGAATATGCCCATGATGTTGATATTGAGCATATGCGGCCGCGCGATCCACAGCACGATCAGAAGAACAGCAAACACGAAATAGGCGGGCGGTATTCTGGAAATACGATTGAAATTGGTTCTGTTGAATAAAGCTGCCATGTCACAGCCCCATCTTTTTGCGTGACTGCAATCCGACAACCAGCAGGAGGATCACCCCCTTGATTGCGGTTTGTACGAAGGCCGAGATATTGGCGCTGTTCATGCCGTTTGCCAGCAGTGCCATCACCAATGCGCCAATCACTGTTCCATGAAGACTGCCGACGCCGCCGGAGAGTTGCGTGCCGCCAATGGCCACCGCCGTTATGGCGTCCATCTCGAACAGAAGGCCGACATTGGGATCGCCGGAAACAATCCGGCCAGCCAGGAATATGCCCGCCAGCGCTGCAAAGCAGGAGCAACCCACATAGGCCAGCAGGATCTTTTGCTTGTCTGCGACACCAAAATTGTGCGTGGCCTCATCCGTGCCGGAAGCGATACCACCGCCAATCGCGAAGAGATGCAGCCCGAAACGCGAACCGTGAATGATTTTCCAGGCGATCAGCACCGTGACAATGCCCCAGAAAACCGGAAGCGGTATGCCGTAAAACGAGCCCGCAACGGCATCGATCACGATCTGCGGCACATCGCCTCCCGATACCGGGCGCAGAATTCGGGTAATGCCCAGAACAATGAACTGCATCGACAGGGTGGCAATGATCGGGTGGACATTGAGACGGGTAACCGCAAGGCCATTGATCAGCCCGATGCAGGCTGCAAGAGCAAAGACACCCGGAATGGAAATCAGCGCGGGGGCCCCGAGGGCCAGGATCGCTGTGGTGAAACTGATGACCGAACCGACGCTCAGATCAAGACCGCCGACCAGAACCACAAGCATCATGCCAATGGCTGTAATGATCAGCGGCATGGCCTGGGCGACAAGATTGAACAGGTTCTCCGAGGTCAGAAAGCGCTCAGTCGTCAACCCCAGCCAGACGATGATGGCCAGGGCAATCAACAGCGCGAAAAACCAACGCCCCTGCCGGCTGTCCTTTCCCGTTAGCAGTCTCTTCATCGTCCGGTTCATGGTGTGGTTTCCAATCGGACCTGGCCGGCCTGACGGCTCAGGGCGGCATCCAGAATGTTGTGTTCAGTGGCGTTTTCCGCAGCCATTTCGCTGACGATTGTATCGTCATGGACGACATAGAGACGATCACACAGACCGATCAGCTCAATGGTTTCACGCGACAGGACCACGACGGCCCCACCCTTGTTCGCAAAACCCCTGAGCAACCTGTAGATTTCCGACTTGGCCCCTATATCGACACCGCGCGTTGGCTCTTCGACAAGCAGGATCGACATTCCTGCCGCCAGGTAGCGTCCCAGCAGCACCTTTTGCTGATTGCCACCAGACAATGCACTGACCAGTTCCGCCGGGCCACTGGCCTGTACGGACATGCTGGCCATCGTCTCGCGAATTTTTTCCCCATAGCCTTCGGCGAGGGAGAATTCGGATTTTCTGCTGTGCAGTCCCATCGCAATATTGTGTCCGATGGAGAGCGTCAGAAAAAGCCCCTCTTCCTTTCGGTCTTCAGGAACCAGCCCGACACCCAGAGACTGCAGATAGCGGATGCCACCATCCTTGCTGACGGGGAATTTCAACGCCTTCCCCCGCACCGAAACCTTTCCCCCGAAGGGTTCGAACTGGCCGACAAGAGAGCGCAGAAACCTCTGCTGCCCCTGTCCTTCCAGGCCTGCCATTCCGACAATTTCACCCGTTCCCACTGTCATGGAAAATGGCTCGGAACTGGCCGAAATCCTGAAATTCTCAACGTCCAGCATTGCTTCGCCCGGTTCCGCGTTGCGTTCGGGAAACAAATCTTTCAGTTCCCTTCCCACCATCATGGCGATGAGCGAATGCGGGGTCATTTCGGCAAGAGGTTTTGTTGCAACCAGTTCACTGTCCTTGAGGACCGTGACCATGTCACAAATCTCAAAGATTTCATCCATGCGGTGCGAGATGTAGACAATCGCCTTGCCTTCATCACGAAGCCGGCGGATATGCCTGTTCAGAACCTCGACATCAGCGGCATTCAGCGCGGCGGTCGGTTCATCCAGAATGAAAATACTGGCGTCGGCTTTGATGCCGTGCGCAATCTCGACAAATTGTCGCTCGGCAATCGTCAATTCGGAGACCATTGTTTTCGGATCGAGATCCAATCCCAGTTCTGCCAGCGCCTTGGTGGTTTCCCGGTTCATCGTCGCATAGTCAACCGTTCCGAAACGCAACGTTGGCTCGCGCCCGAGAAACATGTTTTCCGCAATCGTCAGATTTGCCAGAAGGGACAGCTCCTGAAACACGGTGGAGATGCCGAAATCCAGCGCCTCCCTCGGTGTTGCAAACGTCACCGCACGTCCGTCTCTGAAGATTTCACCGCTGTCCGGCTGGTGAACCCCTGCCAGAATTTTCATCAAGGTGGATTTGCCGGCGCCATTTTCGCCCATCAGGGCATGAACCGATCCCTCCAGCAGCTCAAATGAGACATTCTTCAGCGCGACACTGCCGCCAAACGCCTTTGATATTCCCGACATTTCGATGCGTTTTTTCACGTCGCCCCCAATTCTTGTCGCCGCGACCTGCATAAGGCTCTTGATGTTCCTGCGGGGAGCTATTGCCCCCCGCAGGAATGGTATGGACCGCAAGTCCAGGGAGAAACTATTTTTTGCTGTAGAGTTCCTGCAGCTTTTCTTCCGGCAGTTCCGTTGGCCACCAGACATTGGCCGACAGGTCATCACGATAGTAGGTTTTGGCCTTTTCCACATCCCAACCGTCGGGATTATAGTCGTAATGTTTTTTCAGTTCCTTGCCTTCAAGCAAGGCCACCGCGGCGCGCACACCGGCAGCACCCTGGGCCGGAGAGTATTCTGCAGAAATCGAAGCGAAACCATCCTTGATCCACTGACCAAAATAGCCATTGTTGCCCTCACCGGAAATCGGCGGGATCGTGGCGCCAAATTGCTTGAATACGTCAACGCAGGCACGGGTCATATCCGCTCCCGAAGACCAGATCCCATCGACGTTCGGATTGTTCAGGTAGAGTGTTTCACAGAGCTTTTTGGTCTTGTCGTATTGCCAATCACCATGTTCTTCCACCAGAATTTCAATATTGGTGCCTTCAAGAGATTGCTTCAGACCGTTGTAGCGGTTGGTGTCTTCGGGATGACCTGCAAGACCGCGCAACACCCAGATCTTTCCATCCTGTCCAACACTTTCCACAAGCCAGTCACCCATGACCTTGCCGAAATGCTCGGCGCCGCCCTGAATCTCTGTTGTAAAGGCGTCGGATTCAATGCGACCGGTATGCAGGACCACGGGAATGCCGGCAGCAATGGCCTTGGCAATGGAAGCATCAGCAGACGTCGATGTGACCGGCTGGACGATGATGGCGTCCATTCCCTGGGCAATCAGATCCTCAATGTCAGCGACCTGCTTCTTCTGATCAAAACCTGCATCGAGCAGAACGAATTTTTCGATGCAATCGACAGCGGCGGCAGCGCCTTGCGATTCATGCGCAACCTGAACGGTCCAGGTGTTCGCATTGACGCCGAAATGGCTCATGCCAATCTTCCAGCCGCAGTCCTTTTTGTATTTGCCGGCGGGCACAACCGGGTTGTCACCGGAGCGTTCCGTTACGCCATCCATGATATTCACGTCTTGCGCAAAGGCCGGAACCGACAGCGCCGTTGTTGCCAAAAGCGTGACTGCGGCAAATGCCTTTATTGAATTTTTCATTGAGCTAACCTCCATGTTGGTCTCAGATTTCCAATCCCGTTCCCGGTGGTCGAAAGATCTCAAGACCCTCTTCCCCGGATGCCAGATGGCTCGTTCCAAACAGATTGAACGCCAAAATCGGCAACGATCTACTGGTTGTCAGGCCTGATGTGTGCGTTGCTCAAGAGCAACCGAACCAAAGCACAAGAGCAAAATCCGAGCTCACTCCCTGCGTCTGAAACATCATTTCAGGACCTCCTCCCAATGCCAAAAAATCACGCATCACCACACCTGTCAATAGATATTCATGTAGAATGATAATTATACAAAACCCGCTCCATGTTGCTATTTGTGACAATAGGTGTCATCATGGACACGAAAATTTTGCCGAATGAGAACCCGTAACCCGCTCTATTTATTGATATTTTTAGACAGGAAGAAAATGCGCTCTGTACTTTGCTTCGGAGATTCCAATACCCACGGGCAGATGCCGGGGGGAACGCCTTTGGATCGGTTTGGCCCTCAGCAGCGTTGGCCAGGCGTGATGGGTCGTGAGCTTGGTCCACGTTGGCACATCGTTGAGGAAGGCCTGAGTGGCCGGACCACGGTTAGAGATGATCCGATTGAAGGCGCGCACAAGAATGGCCGGACCTATCTGACGCCTTGCATCCAGAGCCACACGATCCTTGACATTGTCATCGTCATGCTTGGCACCAATGACCTGAAGGTGCGTTTCAATCAGCCACCCTCTGAAGTGGCCATGGGTCTGGGGTGCCTCATCTACGACATCAAGGAGTTGAGCCCCGGCCCTGGAGGAACAATTCCGGAAATCATGATCGTTGCCCCGCCTCCGATGCTTGATGACATCAAGGAGTGGGAATCGATCTTCAAGGGCGCACAGGAAAAGTCTCGAAAACTGGCCCTTGAGTTTGAGATCATTGCGGATTCTCTCGAGGTCCATTTCTTTGACGCCGGCTCTGTTGTGGCCTGTGACCCGCGTGACGGATTTCACATCGGCAGGCAAGCCCATGAAAATCTGGGTGTGGCCCTGGCCCGCGAAGTCGAAGCAATCGGGTGGGCAAACGAACATGATTAGCCAATCTGAATTGCGCAGCCGCTGGATGCCTGGCGAGACCTGCAAACAAGCAAGCACGGGAGGCCGTGCTCTTGCCTGATATGAGATTTGCGCCTCCCAACCCGTTGCGCATTGCCGATCGCGCCAGCGGATTGAACGCGGTGAGTGTCCGCAGCTATAACGAACGCTTGCTGCTGTCCCTGCTGTTGCAAAATGAATCGATCTCCCGCTTCGAGATCGGTGTAAAGACCGGCTTGTCCGCCCAGACGGTTTCTGTTCTGGTGCGGTCGCTGGAACAGGAAGGATTGGTTGCCAAAGGAGAAGCGCAGAAGGAACGTGGCCGGGTGGGCCCTCCGACGGTGCCGATTTCCCTCAATCCGGAGGGGGCTTTCTCTGTGGGCGTGAGTGTCGGACACAAACATACGGATGTGGTGCTCATCGATTTTGTCGGTAGCGTCAGGTTCCATGCCACGCTGCCCAATCCGGCACCGGATCAAAACAGCAATCATTCCGATTTCCTGGAGACAGTCAAAAAGGCCATTGAACTTCTGCCCGGTAAAACCCACGAAAGACTGGCCGGCATCGGCCTGGCGCTGCCTGAACCGGGCGACGGGGCACACAATGACCCCACTCCGCCGGACCTGAGATATTCGGCCCTGCAGGAGGAGATGGAAAATGAAATCGGGTTTCCTGTCTTTGTACAGAACGACATTACCTCGGCAGCCGGCGGCGAAAGCATGTTCGGGGCGGCCAAACCACTGTCCGACTATCTCTTTTTCTATCTCGGTGCCGAGCTGCACAGCCGGCTTATCTTGAACCATCAGATTTACTACGGAAACTCTTCGCTCAGTTTCGACGTTGGCATTGCCAGCCTCGAGCGAAATCTGCAGGAAATCAACAAACCAACGGAACCACTTTGGGATCGGGCTGGCACCTGGCCCGACTATGGCAAGATCAAAGAAAGCTGGGAGGCATCACTTGTCGAGCAGATGAAACGCTCTTTCAATGCTCTGGCGCAGTTCGTCGAAATCAAGACGATTGTTCTGTCGTCCTATGCACCGCAAGACATTTGCGGGGCCATTTGCGAAAATCTTGAAAGCAGCCTGATTGGTGTCAAGGCCATCGCCGGCATTATCACCCCCTCTCCCAAGGCAATAGGAGCCGCCAGCCTTCCGTTCAGTTCCCGTTTCATGGTCGAGAACAAAGAGAAGTAATTGATTGGGATGACGTCCCTTTCCAGCTTTACCATTTGAATGACAATCGACGCAGGCATTGCCCTTGGGTTTCCCGTCCTTGCACGGATTCCCGCAACCTGCACTACGGGATTGTCACGAGCTGACAGGCGCATATCCCTGCCCGGGCATGGCCCGACATGCCCGCGCAAAACCGATCCACTAGAGCCTAGTCTTGCTTTCATTGATTCACTCTGCCAGTTGTTTTTGGTCAGGATCAAGTTGGTTCGAGAAGCGCGCACCTGAAGGTACGGGCAAGCGAAACGACGTAGATAGTGGCGAAAAAACAGCTGGCCCGAAGGGTTCGCGACCAGTGGCCGCCCGCTGTGTCAGACGTCTCGACCGATGCGAAAACATTGCTCTTCACCGCCTTCCTGGCGGATCGACTCACTGGATCACGAACAGAGTGGTTCAATGAAAACAAGACAGGCTCTATGATTCGGATTTTCGCAAATTCCCCTGTACCTCTGCGTGATCTGATGCAATAGTTAACGAATTGCCCCCGGCACACGACAAGGGGTGCAATGGTTCAGCATGCGCGTGACGATACGCAATCGATCAGATTGGCGGCCTTGGGGAAGACCTTTGATTGTCATGGAGCGCCTAGAGACAAGCCGTGCAGGATCAGATCTATCAAGGGACTGTCTCCAGGGATGGGAGACAAATCTATCGAATTCACAAGAGAGGGATATGACGATGTTTTCACATTTGAAGTGCAGTTTGCTGGCGTTTTGTCTGGTTTTGTTCAGCCAGGCAGCTTCGGCGCAGGTTAAAGAAACCGTCTACGCCCACGTGCGTGGATGGACAGTGGTGACAGCCACGGAATATGGAAATTTTCAGGGTTGCGGGATGTCACGTGGCAATGGCGCTTTTGACATTATTCTTGGCATTGACAATGCGGGCAACTGGAACATCGGCTTCCCTTCCAGCACACGGGAAGGCGGACGCGTTAACGTCGATATGGATATCGATCGGATGAGCGACGTGGTGACCCTGCAGGCGAAAGTAGGCTTCGCTTTTGGACTGACGTCTCCCAGTTGGGTGGGCGCAATAGCCAGCGGACGCCACATGAGTGTGCTGATGGAAGGCCGCAGGCACGACATTTCCCTGAACGGCACAACCGCTGCCATTCACAAGGTTGAAGAATGTGCCGGCCGATATGTCCGGGTGGCTTCGATTGCCCGCAACAACCGCGCGACAGCGCCGAAGGCCCCGCAGCAGCGCGCAGTCGCCCCGGTTGAGCGTGATGTTGCCAGGATGGGGTCCGGCTGCCCCGCCTATGGCAGCCTGCGTTCACCCAATGTACAGGATTGGGGTGAAGTGAAGGACTACCGGCTGACGCCGGTAGCATCATTTGGAGGAATGTAATTCCAGATACTGCGTGATGATGTCGTCGGTGACATTGCCGGAGGTGGTTGAGAAGTATCCCCGGGC
>Ga0208648_1000281_pt1 | contig 54339 bp, 41 predicted proteins | sample AntAceMetag02UKL_FD_184772 | JGI IMG/M metagenome (GOLD analysis project Ga0208648, IMG submission 184772) | Saline lake microbial communities from Ace Lake, Antarctica - Antarctic Ace Lake Metagenome 02UKL (SPAdes) (version 2) | ecosystem: Environmental > Aquatic > Non-marine Saline and...
TCCCAAATGCTTCGTTATCGCTGCCGTTAAAGTCGTCTTGCCATGATCTATGTGACCTATCGTCCCTACATTTACATGCGGCTTGGTCCGATCAAACTTCTCCTTAGCCATGTTATTAACCTCCCAAAATTAGCTAATCAGTTAAAAGCTCAAATCTGATTACTACTGTTTATTAGTTTTGAGCCTTTAAAAATCCTACCATCGATAATGAGCAAAAGCCTTATTTGCTTCAGCCATTTTGTGTGTATCTTCCTTTTTCTTAACAGAAGCCCCTTTTTTGCCGGCAGCATCTAAAAACTCACCAGCCAGTTTAGCTGCCATGCTTTTCTCAGATCTTTTGCGGGCATAACCTATAATCCATCTAATCCCCAAAGCGGTTCGACGAGACAGACGAATTTCAGTAGGCACCTGATAAGTTGAACCACCAACCCGCCTTGATTTTACCTCGATAAGCGGTTTTACATTATCAACAGCTTTTTCAAAAACTTTCAGCGGAGCTTCATCTGCTCTTTCTTCAATAATATTAAACGAATCGTAGAGAATTGACTCAGCCAGACTTTTTTTTCCGTCACGCATTATAGCTTTTATAAATTTTGCTACAAGCTTACTGTTATATTTAGAATCTGAAATAATAATACGTTGCGGTACTTCTCTTCTTCTCGGCATATCTTACACCATAATTGTTGTTTTGTATTTGTTACTTTGGTTTTTTTGCGCCGTACTTTGACCTTCCCTTTTTCCTGTCCTCAACCCCAAGAGTATCGAGAATTCCCCTTACCACATGATATCTTACACCAGGCAAATCCTTTACACGCCCTCCACGAACAAGAACCACTGAATGCTCCTGAAGATTATGGCCTATGCCGGGGATATAAGCTGTAACCTCAACACCGGTGGTCAGCCTGACTCTGGCAACTTTTCTTAAGGCAGAATTTGGTTTCTTTGGAGTTGAAGTATACACGCGCGTACATACTCCTCTCTTTTGCGGAGCTCCCTTTAGCGCAGGCGTATTGGTCTTCTTAATTATACGTTTTCTACCCTGTCTAACTAACTGGTTAATAGTCGGCATATTTTTCCTCTAAATACTATTTATAAACTCTTAAAAAGAGCCAGCATGCCGCTATACGGCACTGGAAACGAAAACCAGCAAAACATGACCCATGCTTTTTATTCAAGCATCAGTTGAGTTATTTAACAGTCAAACTCATCAGTCGTCAGGTGTCACTATTAGCTCTTAAATTAACAATTTTCGACAAAAGATAATTCTCTATATATATAGTGGCTTATTGTCAAGCATTATATATGATAATTTTGATGATTTTTTAATCAATTCTTTTTTTCAGATTCAGAATAACCATATTTTACACCGCAGGGCAGTTCTCATTACCCTTAACCGCATCATTGTTTGAGCAAAGACCAGTACCAGCAGGAATAAGTCTGCCCATTATTACATTTTCCTTAAGCCCGCGTAAATAATCAACAGCACCGGAAATGCTCGCATCAGTCAAAACTTTGGTTGTTTCCTGAAATGAAGCCGCAGAAATAAAACTCTCTGTGCTGAGCGAGGCTTTAGTAATTCCAAGAATAAGTGGTTCGCCGATAGCAGGTTGATGACCTTCTTCAATTGCCTTCCTGTTGGCTGCCTTAAATCTGTTTTTATCCACGCGCTCTTCAACGATAAAATCCGTATCTCCCGCATCAGTGATCTTAACGCGCCTCATCATCTGTCGAACAACCGCTTCTATATGTTTATCATTAATCCGTACTCCCTGCAAACGATATACTTCCTGAACCTCATCAACAAGATAACGAGCTAATGCTATTTCACCCTTAATGTTTAAAATATCCTGCGGAATAGCTGAACCACCAATAAGTGGTTCGCCGGCTCTTATATAATCACCTTCAAAAACATTTATATGTTTACCGCGTTGAATGAGATATTCCTTTTTGTCTCCGACATCTAAAGGGGTCACAATTACTTTCTGTTTATCCTTTTTTGTGCTTTTAGAAATGGAAACATACCCGTCAATTTCGCTTAAAACAGCAATTTCTTTTGGTTTACGCACCTCAAAAAGCTCTGCTACTCTTGGGAGACCTCCTGTAATATCCTTGGTCTTAGTTGTTGCCCGCGGAAGCTTGGCAAGAACGGTGCCCGCCTTAACATCTTCCCCTTCATCAACTAAAAGAATGGCATTTACAGGCAGCGTATAACGCGCAACACCTTTTGATACTGACAGCTTTCCCGTTTTACCGGACTTATCCTTAATAGAAATTCTTGGATTCTCATCAGCGGTTTTGGTTTCGATGATCATACGACTTGATTTTCCGGTAATAGGATCTACTTTTTCCTGCATTGTTTTACCTGAAACAATATCACCGAATTTAACAATTCCGTCAATTTCTGTAATAATGGGTGTGGTATATGGATCCCACTTTGCGAGAAGATCTCCTACCTTAACTTTCTGCCCATTCTTTACAACAAGATGGGTGCCATATATAATAGGAAATCTTTCCCTCTCTCGTCCGCCCTCACCGATTATAGCCAATTCACCACCGCGACGGTCCATTACCACAAATTCATTTTCATCATTTTTTACAGTATTAAGTTTAATATATTTTACTTTCCCACCTACCCTGGCGCTTATGTCAGCCTGCTCCACTCTACGGCTGGCCGTCCCTCCGATATGGAATGTCCGCATGGTTAGCTGGGTACCTGGTTCACCAATTGACTGTGCGGCCAGAATTCCTACTGCCTGGCCTATTTCAACCAGTTTTCCGTGAGCAAGATCGCGTCCATAGCACTTGGCACACACGCCTTGCTTTGCCTTGCATGTCAGGACAGATCTTATTTTTACTTTTGTTATTCCAGCCTCTTCAACCTTCTGCACCAATATCTCATCAAATTCTTCTCCAGATTTTACAAGTATTTCATCTGTAAATGGATCATGGACATCCTCAATGGCAATACGGCCCAAAATGCGTTCGCCAAGACGTTGAATAATTTCTCCACCTTCCATCAACGACTCAACCTCGACCCCCATCATGGTTCCGCAATCGTCGAGCATTACTACACAGTCTTGAGCAACATCTGCAAGACGCCTTGTAAGATATCCTGAATTTGCCGTTTTTAAAGCGGTATCAGCAAGCCCCTTTCTGGCACCATGAGTTGAAATAAAATATTGAAGTACGGAAAGTCCTTCCCTGAAATTGGCAGTAATAGGAGTCTCGATGATTTCGCCAGAAGGTTTTGCCATAAGACCACGCATTCCAGCAAGCTGACGCATCTGATCCTTACTGCCCCTTGCACCCGAATCGGCCATCATATATACAGAATTAAAACTTTCCCTTAAAATCGGCTTTTTCTTTTTATCAAGAATCAACGCCCCCTTATCATCGATTACAGGGACCATCTTCATAGCCTCCATCATCTCGTTGGCCACATCATCCGTTGACGTTGCCCATATATCAACCACCTTATTATATTTTTCGCCCTGTGTTATCAGACCCTCAGTATATTGTCTCCCTATCTCTTTGACCTGGTTTTCCGCTTTTTTAATTATATTCCATTTAGCTTCGGGAATAATCATGTCATCAATTGAAATGGAAAGACCACCTTTTGTTGAATATTTGTAACCAAGATCCTTTAATCTATCTGAAAGGATAACCGTAGCTTTTGGCCCTCGATTTCTGTATACATAATCAACAAGAGCCCGCAAAACCGTTTTATCCATCACCTTGTTGACTATATCAAAAGGTGTTTCAGGACACCTGCTAATTATTTTGAAAAGATGATAACCATCATTGGCAATAATTATGTTGCTTACCTCACCTGGCGCAATAGAGAAAAGCGCATTAATGTCTTCTTCCTTTATATCAAATATCCTTTTAAACTTATCCGTTGTAAGCGAACCAATAATCCCACTATTTTGCCTGTCAAGGCTCTGGGAATACTTATTTACCATCTCTGTAAAATCCGCTCCTGACTCTATCTCTTTAAGCACGGAATTCATTTCATCTTCAGAAGAAACCATTATGTGACTCATCGAAACAACAGTCTCCTTGGGCATGATTTCCCACATAATGGTTCGTCCTACTGTAGAATCAAACCTTTGTCCGTCTATACGAACAGTAATTTTAGCATGAAGATCAACCGCTCCCGAATCATAAGCAGACCTGGCCTCTTCAGGATTGGCAAAAATTTTGCCTTCACCTTTGCAGCCCTCTATTTCTCTTGTCATATAATAAAGGCCTAAAACAATGTCCTGACTCGGAACAATAATAGGACTTCCATTTGCAGGAGAAAGAATATTATTACTGGATAGCATTAAGGCTCTGGCCTCTATCTGAGCTTCTATGGAAAGAGGCACATGAACTGCCATCTGATCACCATCAAAATCGGCATTAAAAGCAGTACAAACAAGGGGATGAAGCTGAATAGCCTTACCTTCGATAAGAATAGGTTCAAATGCCTGAATACCAAGCCGATGAAGGGTGGGAGCACGATTAAGCATAACCGGATATTCTTTAACCACTTCATCCAGTGTATCCCAAACTTCAGGAATCTCGCGCTCAACCATCTTTTTGGCACTTTTTACTGTAGAAACAAGCCCTTTTTGTTCGAGCCGGCTATAAATAAAAGGCTTAAACAACTCTAATGCCATCTTCTTTGGCAACCCGCACTGGTGGAGTCTTAAATTCGGCCCAACTGTTATAACAGTACGACCGGAATAATCTACTCTCTTACCAAGCAGATTCTGGCGAAAACGGCCCTGCTTTCCTTTTAGTGAATCGCTGAGAGATTTCAAAGGGCGTTTGTTGCTTCCTGTAATAACCCTGCCATGCCTGCCATTATCAAAAAGCACATCAACAGCTTCCTGAAGCATCCTTTTTTCATTTCGCACAATAATATCAGGAGCTTTTAAGTCGATCAGTCGTTTTAAACGATTGTTCCGGTTAATGACTCTGCGATAAAGGTCGTTTAAATCAGAAGTGGCGAATCTGCCGCCTTCGAGAGGAACCAGAGGGCGTAAATCAGGTGGAAGAACAGGAATAACATCCATTATCATCCAGGCAGGATCCAATCCTGACCGCCTGAATGCATCTACTATCTTAATTCTCTTGGCGAGTTTCTGAGTCTTCGTAACCGAGTGTGAGGAACGAATACCTTCTTTTAGTTTTAGATATTCCGCATTAAGATCAATTTTTTGTAAAAGTTCCTTAACAGCTTCAGCACCTATTCCTGCCTTAAATTTTGCCCCATAGGTCTCAACAGCTTCATGATACTCGTCTTCTGATAAAAGCTGCCCTTGGGTTAAACCGGTATCATTTGGATCAATAACAATATAGTTGTCAAAATATAGTATCTTTTCAACATTCTTGAGAGTAATATCTATCAAGTTTCCAATTTTACTTGGAAGACTTTTTAGAAGCCATATATGCGCGCAGGGTGTGGCAAGCTTGATATGTGCCATACGCTCTCTTCTGACCTTAGACTGAATGACTTCAACTCCGCATTTTTCACAAATAACACCCCTGTGTTTCATTCGTTTGTACTTGCCGCAGTTACACTCATAGTCCTTGGTAGGACCAAAAATCTTGGCGCAGAAAAGACCGTCTCTCTCCGGTTTAAATGTGCGATAATTAACTGTCTCAGGCTTTTTAATCTCTCCATATGACCATTTTAGAATCTGCTCGGGTGAGGCAAGCCCAATTTTAATGCCTGAATAATGCTTTGGATTAACAGGTTTTGCGAAAAAATCGTATAAATTATCCATTTTTATATTTCCTAAATTATAATTGCGGGATTAATCTGAATCCCCAAAATGCTCACAGAGCGAACAAGTCTTACTTTTTACGAATTCATCATAATTAACTGCCGCGTAAACCCAAACCTGCTTTACCCATTTCCCTCTAATAAATTTACATCGATGCCCAGACTCTGCAACTCCTTAGTCAAAACCTTAAAAGACTCCGGCAGGCCGGGTTCCGATACATTCTGGCCTTTTACAATCTTCGCATACATACGTGTTCTTCCAGCCATATCATCAGACTTAACCGTCAAAAACTCCTGAAGCGCATAAGCAGCCCCGTAGGCCTCCATTGCCCAGACTTCCATTTCACCAAGCCGCTGGCCTCCAAACTGTGCCTTTCCACCAAGAGGTTGTTGCGTTACAAGGGAATAAGGGCCTATGGATCTTGCGTGTATTTTATCATCAACAAGATGATAAAGTTTCAACATATACATTGTACCAACTGTAATTTTATTATCAAAAGCTTCTCCTGTGTGACCGTCATATAATGTAACCTGACCGGATCTGTCCAGCCCGGCCTCATCTAAAAGAGCCTTAATTTCATCTTCATTTGCCCCGTCAAAAACCGGGGTAGCCATATGAACGCCTTCTTTGTAGTTATCTGCAAAATCGTATAATTCACTGTCAGAGAAATTCTTAATCATCTTACTCTCAGTCGCGTTAGAAAATATCCGCTTCATTTTTTCTCTAAGGGCTTTGATTTTCTGTTCTTCAATCATTTTATTGATTTGATTGCCAAGGCCTTTAGCTGCAGAACCAAGATGAATCTCCAATACCTGCCCAACATTCATTCTGGAAGGAACGCCTAATGGATTAAGTACCATGTCAACAGTAGTCCCATCAGCAAAATAAGGCGCATCTTCCTGAGGAAGGATTCTAGACACAACCCCTTTATTGCCATGGCGACCGGACATCTTGTCACCTACCGAAAGCTTACGCTTCATGGCGACATATATCTTGACCATTTTGATAACACCAGGGGGAAGATCGTCCCCTTTTTCAAATCGGATGATCTGTTTTTCAAAATCCTCTCTGCAAAGCTCCTTCTGTTTTCTATATTCCTCAAGAACATTGTGTATCTGTTCTGTGACTTCTGATTTTTTTAAAACAATACCTTCAAGGTGAGCAATTGGTATCCCCTCAAGCATGCTGGAATCAATTTTTGCACCCTTTTCTATCAATATCTTTCTATTCTTTTTTAATTGCGATAAACATATCTGGCCGTTAAGTAATTCTTCAACACGATCCCGGATTACCTCATCGATTACCTTGAGTTTATCGTTCCTGTTGCTTTTAAGAGCAACAATTTCAGAATGTTCTATAAAGGATGCGCGCTCATCCTTTTCAGTTCCACGTCTTGAAAACGCCTTAACATCAACAACTATTCCATCGACTCCCGGAGGCACTCTTAAAGATGTATCTTTAACATCTCCGGCTTTTTCGCCAAATATGGCACGCAATAATTTTTCTTCAGGAGAAAGCTGGGACTCACCCTTTGGAGTAATTTTACCCACAAGGATATCGCCCTGACCTACTTCTGCGCCTAACATTATTATACCGCTTTCATCCAGATCCTTTAACGCTTCGTCTCCAACATTAGGAATATCTCGCGTAATATCCTCTTTCCCGAGTTTAGTATCCCTTGCCACAACTTCAAATTCTTCAATATGAATAGATGTATAGATTCCGTCTCTTACAAGCCTTTCATTAACAAGAATAGAATCCTCAAAATTATAACCGCCCCATGGCATAAAGGCCACGGTTACATTCCTTCCAAGCGCGAGTTCACCTTTATCGGTCGCAGGTCCATCTGCAATTATTTCACCAGCTTTTATCCTTTGTCCTTTTCTGACAATCGGTCGCTGGTTAAAGCATGTATTCTGGTTTGAACGAATAAAATTTGAAAGATTATAAATTGCCGCTGGATCTTTAAAACCATTATCAGAAGAATCATGATAATCATGTCTTACAACTATACGAGAAGCATCTATATCAAAAACGACACCATCCTCTCTGGCAACTATTGTCGCGCCTGAATCCTTTGCAACCACGCCTTCTATTCCAGTTCCCACTAAAGGCGCATCGGCAACTAACAAAGGCACTGCCTGACGCTGCATGTTTGAACCCATTAATGCTCTGTTGGCATCATCGTTTTCCAAAAACGGAATGAGTGCTGCAGACACACTGACCAGCTGATCGGGAGAGACATCCATTAGTTCAATATCCTCCTGCTTGACCATTTCAAGTTCGCCTGCTACCCGGGATGTTACCAAATCGTTGACATATTGTCTTTTTGTATTAAGAGGAGCATTAGCCTGTGCAATTGGATGTTTCTTTTCTTCAAAGGCGGTAAGAAATTTGACATCACTGGTTACTGTGGCATCCTTGACAACACTATATGGCGTTTCAATAAATCCATACTCATTAACACGCGCATAGGTGCTTAAAGACACAATAAGGCCGATGTTTGGCCCTTCGGGTGTTTCGATAGGACATATTCTTCCATAATGTGACGGATGCACATCTCTGACTTCAAAACCAGCCCTCTCACGAGTCAGTCCTCCCGGGCCAAGAGCACTAAGGCGCCTTTTGTGAGTCGTTTCTGAAAGAAGGTTGGTCTGATCCATAAACTGGCTGAGCTGGCTTGTTCCAAAAAATTCTTTAACAACAGCGGAAACCGGCTTTGGATTGACAAGATCGTTCGGCATAAGCGCGTCGACTTCCTGCAGACTCATTCTTTCTTTAATTGCCCTTTCCATACGAACCAGGCCAATACGATACTGATTTTCAAGAAGTTCTCCCACGGCTCGTACTCGCCGATTACCAAGATGATCGATATCATCAACATCGCCTTTTGTATCTCTGAGCTCTACAAGAGTCTTCGCTGTAAGGAGTATATCCTCTTTTCTTAATACGCCAAGATCAACCGAAGTATTAATTCCAAGACGCAGATTGATCTTCATGCGGCCTACACCGGAAAGATCATAATAGGAGGATTTAAAAAACAAATTATCGAGAAAATCCTGTGCAACCTCGCGTGCGGCAGGATTTCCAGGCCTGAGCCTTCTGTATATCTCAATCAGCGCGTCCTCTCTTCTTTCTACCTTATCCAGCAACAAAGTCTTATGGATTGAATTACTGGTTGTTATATTATCGATAGAAAGCAACTCAAATTCTTTTATACCGGCATCTTTTAATTTTTCAAGAACTTCATCGTCAACAATTTCATTACATTTAACAATGGGTTTGCCGGTAGCTTTATCGAGTATTTCAGACGCAAACACTCTGTCTAAGATATATTCAACATCAATTGGAATTTCCTCAATATTTAAGGATTTCATACGGGCAACTGAACGTTGAGTAATTATTCGCCTTTTTTTTACAATTACCTCTCCTGTCTTGGGATCCTCAATATCCAAGATAGCCCGCTGACCCTTAAGGCTATCCTGGACAAGTTTATCTGCGTTTTTAAATTCCTTAAAAATATTCTTGCCACGAAAAATAATTTTCTCAGCTTTATAAAAATAGCCAAGAATATCTTTAGTCGAATAACCAAACGCCTTGAAAAGTACCGTAATAGGGAATTTGCGTCGCCTGTCGATTCTGATATAAACTATACCTTTAGGATCTATTTCCATATCAATCCACGAACCGCGAACAGGAATGATCCTGGAGGTATATATTATCTTGCCACTCGAATGCGTCTTCCCTTTGTCATGATCAAAAAAAACACCTGATGACCTGTGAAGCTGGCTTACTATAACGCGCTCAGTTCCATTAATTACAAACGTACCCTTTTCCGTCATCAAAGGAATAGAGCCAAAATATACCTCCTGTTCCTTTATATCACGGATATTGGTTGTCTGTGCCTCCTTATCAATATCATACACCACAAGCCGCACAGTAATACGTATGGGAATTTCGTAATTCATACCCCTGTAGATACATTCATCTATACTGTGCTTAACTTCGCTGAATCTGTAAGATACAAACTCAAGGGAAGCGCTGCCAGTAAAATCTTTTATCGGGAATACAGATTTAAATACGGACTGCAACCCAATATCTCTACGCTTTTCAGGCGAAACATCCATTTGTAAAAAACGTTTGAATGATTCCACCTGCATATTTATAAGATTTGGAATTTCAACGGTCTTGCGTATCTTGCTGAAACTTTTTCTTATTCGCTTACTTGCCAAAAAGCTTTCCGACATAGTATCTCCGAATATCCTTGTTAAAGTTTTAGATCACCAATTATCTGGCAGAACAGTTATTTTAATTCAACCTGAGCTCCGGTTTCTTCGAGCTGGGCTTTTATTTTTTCTGCGTCTTCTTTGGCAATACCCTCCTTAACAGGCGATGGAACTCCATCAACCAGCGTCTTGGCATCTTTGAGACCAAGGCCGGTAATAGCCCTGACTTCCTTGATTACCTGAATTTTTTTGTCGCCAAAACTGGTCAAAATAACATCAAACTCGGTCTTTTCTTCTGCCTGGGCGGCTGCACCTGCATCAGCAACTCCTGCTCCCATCATCGCAACAGGTGCTGCTGCGGAAACACCGAATTTTTCTTCCATTTCTTTAACAAGTTCAGACAGTTCAAGTACTGACATGTTTGCTATAAATTCAATAACGTCATCTTTGCTAATATCTGCCATTTTATTTTCCCCCAGAATTATTCTTTAAATTTTATATTGTATTAATATTTTAGAAATCGCAAAAAGGCATTTTACGGTTGGCATAAAAACAGATAAAATCAGACCGCCTCTTTTTGCTCTTTTATCGCCTGCAGAACATTTAACAATCTCCTTGGAATGTCATTCAAAGCTCTTACAAGTGAAGTAGGAACGCCGTTCATAGCCGAAAGCACCATACTCAGAAGCACTTCTCTTGAAGGTAGAGAAGACAACTCCTTAATTGCGCTGAGATCAAGCACATGGCCGTTCATGACACCAATTTTAATTTCAAGGGCCTCGTGTTCGCCTGCGAATTCAGTCAATATTTTAGCCGGAGCTACCGGATCATTATAACTTAAAACAACAGCACTGGGACCTTTAAAATTATCTTTTATCAAGGCAACATCTGTATCTTCTGAAGCTTTGACAAGAAGAGAATTTTTAACTACTTTATATTCAATTTCCGATTCATTAAGCTTTCTGCGCAACTTACTGATTTTCTCAACATCAAGACCTTTATAATCAGTAAGAATAGTAACCTTGGATTTCGAAAATCTCTTGTGAATATCTTCTACAATTTTTTTCTTTTTATCTATTTTCAAAAATTATTACACCTCCTTTCTCAATCTGCAAAAACCGGAGGAACCATTCCAACAGCAGACCTGAAACCTTTGCAGAACGCTTCGTTGAGACCTTTGCATAACCGCCATTTTTTCGTGATGTCGCGTTCTGCAAATATCTCTCTTTCTGAGCAATTCAGCAAAGTCTCAATCTGTCTCGGCAGGCCGGCTATTCCGATTAAACATAAAGAAATGCACCTGCGGTCTTTGACAGTGATATTATGAAACCTTTGCAAAGCAACCCTTTCTCCCGGTTTTGTAGTCGGGCTTGACCTTTAATCCAGCAATAAAGGGAAGCGTTTTTCAAAGGTCTCATTATGCGAACTAAATCTTTACATTATCCTGCCCTAAAAAAGCTCAGGAAATTTTAATAAACACAAAAAGTGAAAGATAAAGGTATAAAAATATTATTTTACTTCTTTATCTTTCACTCTATCATTTATCTTATTTTATTAATTCTTTAATGCTGGCCGGATCTATCTTTATGCCAGGACCCATAGTCGTTGACATTACAATGCTTCTAAGATATGTGCCCTTACTTGCAGAAGGTTTGAGACGTATAATAGTCTCAAACAAGGCTGTTAAATTCTGAAGAATTTTTTCCGGGCCAAAGGAAACTTTACCCATGGGAGCATGTACTATGCCAGCTTTTTCAACCCTAAAATCAATCTTGCCTGCTTTGAGTTCAACAACTGTCTTGGCTACGTCAAAAGTAACTGTTCCTGTTTTTACGTTAGGCATAAGTCCTCTTGGGCCAAGAAGTCTCCCTATCTTTCCCACAGAACCCATCATATCCGGAGTAGCAACAGCCTTATCAAAATCGAGCCAGCCCCCTTTTATCTTTTCAACAAGATCGTCACCACCGACAAAATCTGCCCCTGCATCAAGTGCTTCTTTTTCTTTCTCACCTTTAGCAAAAACAAGAACCCTTACCTTCTTGCCAAGGCCGTTAGGTAAAACAACCGTTCCGCGAACCATCTGATTTGCATGTCTGGGATCAACACCTAAACGAATTGCAATATCAACAGTTTCGTCAAATTTGACATACGCTGAATTGATTGTCTTTTTTACAGCATCAGCAAAATGATACCTTTCATCACTGATGACCTTTGCCTTGGCTCCTAAATATTTTTTTCCACTTTTTGGCATCTCTTTTTACATGCTCCTTAATTTCAAACGGTATCAATACCCATACTCCTGGCCGTACCCGCAATTATTTTACATGCAGCATCCAAATCATAGGCATTTAAATCAACCATCTTCTGTTTGGCTATATCTTCGATCTGCTGCCGGCTGACCTCACCAACCCTGTCACGTTTCGGGTCAGCTGCACCTTTGGCTATCTTTGCTGCCTGTTTAAGAAGAACAGCAGCCGGTGGTGTTTTGGTGATGAATGTAAATGTTCTGTCCTTGTAAACAGTTATAACAACAGGTATAATCATTCCTTCGTCATTGGCTGTCCTTGCATTAAAAGCCTTGCAAAAATCCATTATATTTACCCCATGCTGCCCCAAAGCAGGACCAATAGGAGGAGACGGATTTGCCTTGCCAGCGGCGACCTGAAGTTTTATCTGCGCCATAATTTGTTTTGCCATTTTATTTTTACTCCTAAATCAAAATGTTCGGCCAGAATATTTCTATAGCTTTGCAACCTGTACGAATTCCAGTTCTACTGGTGTTGAACGGCCGAATATACTCACCAGAACCCTTATTTTACCCTTTTCCTGATTAACTTCTTCCACTACTCCGTTAAAATTAGTAAAAGGCCCGTCTATAATACGAATTTCATCTCCAGACTCAAAAAAGAATTTTGGCTTTGGCTTAAGCGTTCCATCCTTCATGCGACCTAAAATCTGCTCAGCCTCCTCATCGGAAATACAGCTTGGTTTTTCCGCTCCGCCCAAGAAGCCAGTAACTTTTGCAGTATCGTTTACTGTATGCCATGTTTCATCATCAAGTTCCATCCTGACCAGAATATATCCAGGATAAAACTTGCGAGACGATTCCTTTCTTTTCCCCTTTACCAGTTCAACTATTTTCTCTGTGGGCACAACTATTTCACCAAACTTCTCGGCATGAGAGGAAGAAGCTATCCTTTCTTCCAGCACTGCTTTAACCTTGGCTTCAAAGCCCGAATAAACATGAACTATATACCATTTCAGGGCCACTTTTTTTCTCCTCATATTATTGAATAAAAATACGCACGAGGCTTGACAGACCGATATCTACTGCGCCTAAAAAAAGAGCTATTATCATAACAAGTATTATTACAACAATAGTCGAGCCCATAGTTTGCTTGCGTGTAGGCCATGCAACCTTTTTAAGTTCAACTTTAACCTCTCTGAGAAACTGCAGTGCCTTATTAAAATAATTATTATCCTGCGCAACCCCGCTTAATGGTTTTTTCTGCGGCAAAAGTTGTCTTTTTTTTATGGCTTTGGAAAAGGTAGAAGGTAAAACCTTTTTTACCTTTACAATATTGTCTTTTTGATCTGTTGCTGTCGTTACAGCAACAGATTTTTTATTTTCTTTCTTTTTGCCTGCAGGCTTTTTCTTTTGCAACCTTCCCATTATACTCCTAAAACAAACTTACTTGTCAGATCTTAAGCAAAATTTACTAAAGAATGATTTGGCAGGCCAGGAGGGATTCGAACCCCCAACACCCGGATTTGGAGTCCGACGCTCTACCGTTAGAGCTACTGGCCTGCATAATCATTATATGCTACGCAAGATTTTTTTAACCCAATGGAATAGAAAACCATTTATTTAGTCTCTTTGTGTAAGGTGTGTTTTTTACAAAACCTGCAATACTTACTGAATTCCAGCTTATCCGGTTTTGTACGCTTATTCTTAGTGGTAGTATAGTTTCTTCTTTTGCATTCAGTACATGCAAGGGTAACAATTATTCTCACGTTCAAGCTCCTTTGTCTTCGCCGTTATTCGATTATTTCGCTTACTACTCCAGCGCCGACAGTCCGACCGCCTTCCCTTATCGCAAACCTCAGCTCTTTCTCCATCGCTATCGGTGTTATCAAATCAGCTGAAATAGTTACATTGTCTCCGGGCATTACCATCTCTACTCCCTCGGGCAATGTTAATATTCCTGTAACATCCGTTGTCCGAAAATAAAACTGCGGCCTGTATCCATTGAAAAAAGGCGTGTGACGACCACCCTCTTCCTTGCTTAATATATATACTTCAGCCTTAAACTTGGTGTGCGGCGTTATAGAACCGGGAATCGCAATTACCTGACCTCTCTCAACTTCCTCACGCTTTGTACCACGTAATAAAAGCCCTACATTGTCTCCTGCACGCCCCTCATCAAGAAGCTTCCGAAACATCTCAACTCCGGTGCATACCGTCTTCTTCGTAGGACGTATACCTATTAACTCGACCTCATCCCCTACCTTGATTATACCCCTGTCAACTCGACCGGTTACAACAGTACCACGTCCCGAGATGCTGAATACATCTTCTATCGGCATTAGAAAAGGCTTGTCTATGTCACGCTTTGGCTCAGGTATAAATGAGTCTATGGCATCCATTAACTCAAATACGCATTTTGCCTCTTCACCGTCAGAATCATCACTCTCAAGGGCCTTTAAAGCACTGCCGCGAATTATCGGCGTGTCATCTCCAGGAAAATCATACTTGTCTAATAACTCCCGAAGCTCTAACTCAACAAGCTCTATAAGTTCTTCATCATCCACCATGTCACACTTGTTTAAAAATACTACTATGCTGGGAACTCCTACCTGACGAGCTAATAAAATGTGCTCCCGGGTCTGTGGCATGGGACCATCATCCGCACCTACTACCAGTATCGCTCCATCCATCTGAGCAGCACCTGTAATCATGTTTTTGATGTAATCCGCATGACCGGGACAGTCTACATGCGCATAATGACGTTTGGTTGTCTCATACTCAACATGAGCCGTGGCTATCGTTATGCCACGCTCCTTCTCTTCCGGCGCTTTGTCTATCTGATCAAACGGTACAAAATCAGCCATACCTTTTAATCCCAAATGCTTCGTTATCGCTGCCGTTAAAGTCGTCTTGCCATGATCTATGTGACCTATCGTCCCTACATTTACATGCGGCTTGGTCCGATCAAACTTCTCCTTAGCCATGTTATTAACCTCCCATATAATTACTTTGTTTCTTTAGTAGTTGCTTTATTTCTTTGTAAAAACTTTGACGGTTCTATAAAAATTAAGTCTAATGGAGCCCACGACCGGAATCGAACCGGTGAACCTCTTCCTTACCAAGGAAGCGCTCTACCGACTGAGCTACGTGGGCAGTCTGGAGCGGGAGACGAGATTCGAACTCGCGACCTCCAGCTTGGAAGGCTAGAGCTCTACCAGCTGAGCTACTCCCGCGCCAATTGCTTTTATTAAAGTCACCTTCAACAAAATTCATAACATCAAATGAAATAACAGCCAATTCCCTCAATAAGCATTTTGCGCAGTAAGAGTAATGTAGGAAGTCATGTAGTATTTCATCGATAACGATATGTAAACCGAAATCTCCTACATACGACTTGCTCTGAGATTGGTGGTGGGGGGAGGATTTGAACCTCCGTAGGCTTCGCCGACAGATTTACAGTCTGTTCCCTTTGACCACTCGGGAACCCCACCATATTTGGTTGCAAAATAAGATTTGTTATATTAAAAGATATCCTTATTTATATAAATGTTGATGGAGCCAGCGGAGGGACTCGAACCCCCGACCCACTGATTACAAATCAGTAGCTCTACCAGCTGAGCTACGCTGGCACAAAATTTAATGCTTTGCATAATAAACTGTTTGTACGATTATATCAAAATATTAAGAGTGAATGAGGTCTTTTTGAAAGAAACATCAAAAAACATTATATATAATTACGACTGATACAAATATCAACCTTAATTTTAACGGGTTTTTATATCAATACAATGAATTAAAGCTAATATCAACCTTAATTTTAAAAAATATCTTCTTTTTTCTTTCATTTATGAACTAAATCGAGCATATCTTGTATTTAGACATTTAAAAAACATGTAAATTTATAAATTTTTATTTAAACTGACTTTTCAAGAGGCGTTTTAACATACATGGATCATCTCCCGATTAGTTGTAGTCAATTAAGCTAAAACAAGTGGGTTATTTCTAATTAAGCGGGTGTAATCTCAGAGGGTACAAGGGGTCAAGGATTTAAGGGTTCGAGTGACACGCAGTAAAAAGCTAACCCTCAGCGCTCAAGGAAAAAAGATAGAGCAGAAGTATATGGAAGAAAGACAACCAGGGATTACATCAGGATGCTTTACATAAAAAAAGATATAGCAGAAAGCGAAAGAACATCAAAAGCGCTGATAAAGTCTTTAGAAAACAAACCCTTGAATCCTTGGACCCTTGAATCCTTGGACCCTTGAATCCTTGGACCCTTTTCTCCAACTAAATTGGAGAAGAACCACATATATTATAGAAGAACTTTAAAAAATGTCAAAGCTTGTTCGAGTTTGAGACCTTTGAAAAATCATTTATGAGCGATATTGAGCAGTTTTGGAAAAAGAGTTAGGATGAACTCTTGACAAAGGCATCAATTTTTGTGTAATCGGGCAACACTGATGGCATCGTAAAAAATACCATTTATACTTAAATTCGTGGTTTTTTACGAGTTCATTATCTACCTAAAAAAAATTAATACTGTAACAGGCAAACACTGCTTTTTGTTCTAGGGGCCTGTCCGAAAAGTACCGAAATTGTCATTTTCACCTAATTCTCGGACAGGCTCCTATCATAAGTTAAATTTTTTGAAAGTTTTAAAGGAATCTGATTTGCTGAAAAAATATTCAATAAACATTCAATTTTATCTATTTGTTTTTTTATCATTTTTTTTATGCGGATGCGTTCAAAATCTGCATAATATTCCTGTTTCACAGGTCGAAAATTTAGCAACTTCCGAAACAGAGACCACCGTAGCTGATCTGTCTGAAAAAAAAGACAACGAAAAAAATCGTGTTGACCAAAAATCCGAAAATTCTGATCCTGACAAGCCAGTTAATACCAGTACCAATACAGATAAAGACCATAAAGCAGATCCCAAAAAAAATATCAGCGCAGAAATCAAAACAGACAAAAAACTTGCAGATCCCAAAAAAACACAACATACTCTGGATGAAGCCATTGATTTCTGCCAGGTTTCACAGGATCTCTGGCAAAAAGGGGATCTTGAAAATGCCCTTGAGGCCTTGGATCAGTCTTATTCCCTGATCCTGAATATCACCGCAAATGACGATCCTGAACTGGTGCAGCAAAAAGAAGACCTTCGTTTTACGATATCAAAACGTATTCTTGAAATATATGCATCTCGAAATATTGTTGTCAATGGCGGACACGACGCCATTCCCCTTGTAATAAATAAACACATACAGAAAGAAATCGATCTCTTTACAAAAGGCAATGAAAAAAAGTTTTTTCTGGCATCATATAAACGCTCAGGCAAACATCGTTCACATATAGTCAAAAAGCTTAAAGAAGCCGGACTCCCTGTTGAACTGTCATGGCTTCCTCTTATTGAAAGCGGTTTCAAGGTACGCGCGCTTTCAAAGGCAAGGGCTCTCGGGCTCTGGCAATTTATACCTTCAACCGGATACAAATTCGGTCTTAAACGCGATATATTTATTGACGAACGTATGGATCCTTTTAAATCAACTGCTGCTGCTATTGCTTATTTAAAGGAATTACATAATATTTTCGGCGACTGGGCAACGGTAATGGCAGCCTATAACTGTGGTGAAGGAAGAGTTCTTCGTGTAATTCGAAGCCAGAATTTAAACTATCTCGACAATTTCTGGGATCTATATGAAAAGCTTCCCAGAGAAACCGCAAGATATGTTCCTCGATTCCTCGCTGTTCTTCATATAATTAAAAACATGGAAAAATATGGTATTGATCCAAAAGATATTGATAAGCCTCTAAAATATGAAACAGTCCTTGTAACGAAACAGGTATGTTTAAAGGATATAGCAAAAAAAACAGTGTCATCTGAAAAAATCTTAAGACAACTCAACCCTGAACTCAGGTATAAAATGTTGCCTCCTAATGAATATCCCCTCAGGATTCCACCGGACAAAAAAGATATACTGCTTGCAAGTCTGGATAATATACCTGTCTCATATATGCCAAGAGCTGCCTATGTAAAACATAAAGTAAGATCTGGGGAATCTCTTTCAACTATTGCCAGAAAATACCATACAAGCATGTCCAAAATTGCCAGGGCAAATAATATATATAAACGAAATTATATAGTTGCAGGGAATATAATTAAAATACCACAAAAAGGGACCATTGTTCCCACACCCAAAAAGCATAATAAATTAAAATACAAGCAAGCCAGCATTCATGTTGTTAAAAGCGGTGATTCGTTGTGGATTATTGCCAGACGTTATCGCACAACCACAAAAAAGATTAAGTATATAAACAACCTGTCTTCAACAAAACTTTCTATAGGACAAGTCCTTAAGATACCCGGCAGAGACATAGAAAATGAAGAAGGTAACGGCTTCGGGATATACAAGGTAAAACGGGGGGACAGCCCTTTTAGTATTGCAAAGTTGCACAATATGCGTTTGGAACGTTTTTTGCGTATAAACAGGCTGACACCAAGAAGTAAAATATACCCAAAGCAAAAGCTGTATATTAAATAACGCATACATCTAATCAGCCCCCGTAGCTCAGTGGATAGAGCAATGGATTCCTAATCCATGCGCCGCAGGTCCGATTCCTGCCGGGGGCACCAGATATTTTTTAAAAACCCGTATTCAAAACGAGACCTTTGAAAAATGCTCAATTTTGTTTAAGTTCAAGGAAGGCGAGGATTTCAACCGCATGAATATATTGAATATTTAGAGGATTTATCAGCCTCAGGCTGATTAAAATTTGAGTCTGACACAGAAATTGGGCAAAAGGGGGTGTTTTGCAAAGCTTTCAAAACAACAAATCGCAGGATAAACTATGATTATTGTAACCGGTGGTTCAGGTTTTATTGGAAGTGCGATCGTATGGCAACTAAACAGTAGAGGTATAGATGATATTGTTGTTGTCGATCACCTGGAAGAAGTTGAGAAATGGAAAAATCTTGTTCCACTTCGATTTTCCGATTATTTAGATAAATCCGACTTTATTAAAAAACTTGAAGCCGGATACTTTGGAAACAGCATTAAAGCAATTTTCCATATGGGCGCATGTTCTTCCACTACTGAAAAAGACGCTGATTATCTCATTGAAAATAATTACCGTTATACAGCCCGTATCGCCATGTGGCATGAAAAACACCCTGGCTGCAGGTTTGTATATGCATCCAGCGCCGCTACCTATGGAGACGGTCAGCAAGGCTATCGTGATAAAGAAGATGAATTACATATTCTTCGTCCGCTCAATATGTATGGATATTCAAAACATATGTTTGATCTGCTGGCTCTTCGCAAAGGATGGCTTCAACATATTGTGGGACTGAAATATTTTAATGTATTCGGGCCTAATGAATACCACAAGGATGACATGAGAAGTGTCGTAAATAAGGCATATCCAATTGTGCGTGATAAAGGAAATATTTGTCTTTTCAAGTCATACCGTGACGACTATAAGGATGGAGAACAGCTTCGAGACTTTATCTACGTTAAGGATGCAGTTAAGATGACTCTCTTTTTCCTCGACAACCCAGAAATAAACGGTATTTTCAATATCGGCACAGGTAATGCCAGATCGTGGAATCAGGTAGCTGCATCTTTGTTTCAGGCAGTCGGCAAACCTCTAAACATCGAGTACATACCAATGCCTGATGCTCTGAAGGGAAAATACCAATACTATACATGTGCGGATATGACAAAATTGCAATCCGCTGGATGTCAACATGCCTGTATGGATATTGATATGGCTGTAAAAGAATATGTAAGGAATTATCTTAATTTAAACAAACACCTTTCTAACCCCAAATAATGAGACCTTTGCAGAACGCAACATTTTTTCGTCAGGCAAGGAAGGCGAAAGTTTCAACCACAGGAATATATTGAATATTTCGAGGATTTATCAGCCTCAGGCTGATTGCGATTTGAAATTCCATCTCGTTTGATTAAAAACCAGGAAATTATTTTGACAAAGGCAATTGAAAACAGGGTATTAAAGCTTAGAAAGTCGCTTTCAGAAAAGCATTTTGACACATTCATGATTCTTATTGGGGAAAACCGACGTTATTTAAGCGGCTTTACTGCTGAAGATACAGGGTTTGACGAATCTGCAGGCGCTCTCTTCATAACCAGCCAAAAACTTATACTTGCAACCGACTCCAGATACACATTACAGGCCGAACAGGAAGCCCCTGGTTATGAGATATTTTGCTATAAAAAGGGGCTTGCGAATGAATTGCCTGACATTCTCAGGTCTCTTGAAACCAAAAAACTCGGTTTTGAATCAAAACGCCTGTCTTATATCCAATATAATCAAATCACCAAACAACTTTTATCAAATGGCTTAAATATCCTGCTCACAGGAACAGAAGATATTGTAGAAAATCTTCGCGTTAAAAAAGAAAAAGAAGAAATTAAAAACACCAGAAACTCACTCTTTATAGCAGAATCGACTTTTAAAAATTTTATTACAAATAATTCCATATTGGGTATGACGGAAAAAGAAGTTGCATGGGCAATGGAAAAAGGAATGAGAGAAGCAGGGGCTGAGTCAATCTCATTTCCAGTAATTGTGGCATCAGGTCCAAACAGCGCTCTTCCTCATGCAATACCTGGAAACCGCAAAATAAATAAAGTAGAACCGGTTCTGTTTGACTGGGGCGCAAAAGTAAACGGCTACTGTTCAGACATCTCCAGAACAATTTTAACAGGCAAGCCTGACGACACATTTATTAAAGTTTATGAAACAGTCTTAAACGCCCAGCGCATGGCTACTGACGCCATAAAACCAGGTGTCAGTTCACGGACAATAGACAAAATAGCTCGCGACTACATTGACAAAATGGGCTTTAAGGGTAAATTCGGGCACGGCCTGGGGCATGGGACAGGACTTGCCATACACGAATACCCCGGACTTAATCCAAATAAAAACACCATACTTGAAAAAGACATGGTTTTCACAATAGAACCCGGGATATATATACCAGGCTGGGGGGGCGTCAGGCTTGAAAACATGGTGGTTGTAAGGGAAAATGGGGCAGAGGTGCTAAACACTCTCGAATAAATAACCGTTCACGGTTAACAGTTTACAGTTAACGGTTGAAAAAAACAGAAGAGAAATCAGTAAAGAACCGTGGACCGTGAACAGACAACTTTGAAATTTTATGCTGGATAACCTTGTAGATCAATATGTAAATTATCTTCTTGTTGAAAAGGGTCTTTCAGATAATACTCTTGAATCATACAGCAGCGACCTTGCCGTATATCTTGAATTTCTAAAAAAAAGCAGGATAAGAAAGGTTTCCGAAACAGATACTGCTGTTATATTAAAACATTTGATCAACCTGAGAAATTCAGGATTAGGGGCAAAATCAAGGACAAGACATCTGGTTGCCTTAAGAGGTTTTTACAGATTTTTAACACAGGAAAAAATAATTAAGAAGGACCCTTCCAGGATTATAGATCTTCCCAAAGGCGGGCTAAAACTTCCAGATGTACTCTCTGTAGAAGAAGTAAAAAAGCTTATAAATATCTGCGACATCAAAAAACATAAAGGAATAAGAGATTGTGCAATGATTGAACTCCTTTATGCCGCAGGACTCAGGGTCTCTGAACTGGTAAATCTGAAAATCCAGGACGTCAACCTGGAAGCATGTTTTGTAAGGGTTTTTGGAAAAGGATCAAAAGAACGAATTGTGCCTATAGGTCTTTACGCAAAAAAGAAAATAGATAACTATATAAAAAGTTCCAGGCCAATAATTCTAAAAGAATTAAACAGCCAGTATCTTTTTGTCGCAAGAGCAGGAAAACCCATGACCAGACAGGGATTCTGGAAACAGTTAAAAAAATATGGCCACACAGCAGGCATAAAAAAAAGAGTCACTCCTCACACGCTTAGGCATTCCTTTGCCAGCCATCTTCTTGAAGGCGGCGCTGATTTGAGAGCTGTTCAGATTATGCTTGGGCATGTAGATATCTCCACAACCCAGATTTACACTCATATAGCTAAAAAACGGCTCAAAGAAATTCACGAAAAATATCATCCAAGAGGGTAAATCTGTTAACGTAAATTAAGGGTATAAACCTCAGCATCATCCCCTTCCGCCAACGGGCCGAACAGAATCGATTCTGGGTTGCCCTGAACACGAACATAATATGATGAGTCAGCATCCAGTTGGTTTTGAATAGCCCAGGCCGTATACTCCTTTTCTCCCATTGTAAGCTTTAACCCCTGCATGGGATATTCAAGCACTGCCTTATCTGGAAGTTTGCCCGCAGGTCCTGAGCCGTGAGCGTCTATTTCTCCACCGCAGACCCCGAACATAGCTCCCTTCCATGATGATTCAAAAGGACCTACCTCAAACCACTGGCCAAGCTGGGGGATGGCGTAGATATCGAGACGGTACTCGACAGAAATTTTTCTCTGAGGCATATTTGCCTTTGCAACCAGTTTGGCGCCGGCAGCAGGATTATCAGCAGCAAGAATTTCAGCGCCCTGAAACGGCGTCGGCAAAAAATCAATAGACGGAATCTTGCCGTCATGAAGAAAAACAATGGGAAATCCGTGGCCTCTGACGGCCTGTATGGATAACGCAAGCATGGAAAGACCATAGCTTACGGAATCAGAGGCAAGCTCTTTGTCCGATGAAAGAATAATCCACAAGGCAGTGTCATCCTTTCCGAGTTCTTCCCGTGGTCCAACCCACGCCATCTTTTTCAGATCATCCATCCAGAAATGCCCGTTAGCATCCAGAGCATAGGTCTTTAGCATGGTCATCAGCTTTTGAACCCGCGCTTCTTCATGAGCCAGTGAGGTTATCCATACTTTTTTCATCATTTTCTCCTCTGTACCACCATTAAGTGTAAACCTAATCAAGCGAAAGTCGAAGGTGCCCCAATTTCAAGGCGTCCGATGGCGAAGCTGTGGTAATCCACCGCAAGCCCTTGGCAACGCAAAAGATGGGGTTGCATATGTTACCCCTTTTTTTCATTTTGTTTACGATCAATAAGGGTATAAATAATCGTAAGGAATGCCTCACGGTCTAACCAAGCGAAAGCACTGTAACCTGGCTCGGGCAGAGGCACATACCAGGAGCATTCGGCATAACACCCATGGCGTTCTGACCGGTTACGCTGGTCATGCGTTGCGCCGGTACGCCATCCACCAAAATCGTAAAACAGCCGACCATATATTCCGTTTGACCATCAATCAAGTGGGATACTACACCACCCAAAACACCTGCTTCGTCCCCATTACTCATCAAACCCTTAGTCAACAGATTGACCGCCGGCATACAGTCGACCAAAACATTATAGGCAGCAGGCGCAGACGTTGCTGTCATGGCAATATCCGGATACGGTATGGGCGTTGGTACCGGGCCGGCAGGAGTGGGAATGGGGGTAATACAGACGTCCGGAAACCCCATATCCATTCCCGCTCCCATGGTAAGCATAAACATAGTTCGTCCTCCCTTATCCTAAGTGTACCTGTTCGGCATTGATCGTTACGATCTCTTCAGCCATATGCACGGCATTTTTCGAATGCATAGTCAGTGTATCTTCAACCAGATAACGGGTCGAGCCGGTCTGAACCTCTTCATCCTCCTTGACGAAACGAACGGCATTGATAAGCCTCTCGGTCAGCCTACGGTATACGGTGTCTACCGTATCCGCCACGTGCTTGACCTTTTTTATCTGGCTGTCGAGAAAGGCGCCGAGAAATACCAGTCTGGAAATTTTTGCCGCGCCTTCATCGGCATCAACTGAAATTTTCTGACTTGCAAAGGATAGTTCCTCTCCCGCGGCGATCGTCATGCCGATATCCGACTTCAATGACAGATCCCCATTTTTTACCTGCACATTTACCGGGCCCTCAAAGACGATATCCGTTTGTCTGTTTTCGCTAATTTCCCTTTTGAGTACGGATAAAATAAAAACGTTGCCCGACATATCCATGAAGAGCAGAACTGTATCCCCGACTTTCGGCTGTACCAGGCAGCTGACCGCCCGCTCTGATATCACATCCCCGTAAGACGTCAGGACTGAAAAAAAGTTGTCCCCCACTTCCTGAACACGCCCATATTCCATTATGGGCTGAGAACATTCTATTTTTTCTGCCAATTCTTGCATATCTCCTCCTCTTTGATCGAAGTCCCAATTAAAATAGTTATCGGTTTACATGGATCAGGGGTCAGATGACCCCTGAAGGTTATTTTCTTTTCGGTCTCCAGGCCTCTGCCTCCTCCAAGTCTTTATCGGTGCCGCGGATCATTATCTTTTTTGCATTCTCCCACTTTGTATGGTCTTCAACTGCACCATGAAGCCGTGCAAGATAGAGGCTTGCACCTGAAAAATCGGCCGCCGACAGATCGGCATGGGAAAAATTGGCATATGCACACTGTGCATCTTTAAAAACAGTCGCTTTACATGAAGCATTTTCGAAAAGGCAATTTTTTAGGTTTGCCTTGGAAAAATCCGTCTGTGTGAGATCGGCCTCCCCGAAATATGACTTTGAAACATCCGCTCCGTTGAAACGAGCTTCTTTAAGTATCGCCCCCTTAAACATGGCGTACTGTCCGGAGACGCGTTCGAGGTTTGCACCGGTCATATCGGCATCCGAAAAATTGGAATATGTAATATTCGCCCCGGTAAGATCCGCCCCTTTCAAATCCGACCCGGAGGCATTGATGGTTGAAAAATTTGCCCCCTTCAAATCCTGACCGGCCAGATCGCAATCGCGGAACATAATCTTGAAGAAGTGCGCACCGGTAAAGACGGTTCTCCTGAGACTTGCATCATTAAAAACGACCTTCTCAAGATCTGCTCCGGAAAGGTCCGCATCGACAAGTGAAGCATGCGAAAGGAAAACCTTTTCGAATTTGGTATTTGACAAATTTGCGTTATCGAGCGTTGCATGCTGCATCATAGACCAGCTGAAGAAGGCGCCGGAGCAGTCCGCACCCGTCAGATTCGCATGCTGAAAGAGGGTCATGTGGATCTTCGCCCCCTTAAGGCTCGCGCCCGTTAAATTCAGCTTTCTCAGGTCAACCTTTGTCAAATCAGTCCCATCTAAGATGACCCGGGAAAAATCGCATCTCTTGAATCCCGTTTTGAGAACGTTTGCCCCGCTAAGATTCGCATTTTTGAAAGAGACGTTTTCAAAACGCCCCCCCGTAAGATCGGCACCGGAGAGGTCAACACCTTCAAGGCTGGTATTTTCAATTGTCTCATTTTGCCCTATGGCATCGAGAACTTCTTTCCGTGTCATATAATCCTCTATCGTCAATCAAGCAGGTCGGTCCGCTTATGGAGCTGAGACATTTTCAAATTTGCCCCTTCAAAATTCGTTTCCCCGACAGTTGCCTTATAAAAATCGACGGCAAAAAGGTTTGAATCGCTTAAGTTTGTATTGACAATCCGCGCTTTCCTGAGCGATCCCATAAAGAGATTCGCCCCGGCAAGGTTCGCGTTCTCCAGATTCGACTTATTAAAACGGCACTTCTTTAGCGAAATACCTGACAGATCGGCATTTGTCAGGTCGCAATTTTCCAGGATCGATTCATCAAGCACACTGCCGACAAAATCCGCCCCGGACAGATCCGAATCCCTGAAGCAGCCGTGTTTCATGGAAATATTCCTGAGATTGACGCCGGGAAGCGACGTGTTGCCGCCAATGCGGCCCTTGTCCAGATTCGCGCCTTCGAACGTCACCCCCTCCCCTTTCACACCCCAGAACATAGTTGAGTTGACCGCGGCCCCGGAGAAATCGGTCCTGTCGAGAACAGCGTCCTTGAAGAGGCACTTGTTAAGTTCGGACATGGTAAGTTTTGCGTCCGACGCATCGGCACCGGAAAAAACAACCATTTCCGCCTTTATGTTCTCCAGGTTTGCCTTAATGAGTTTCGCCTTCTGTAGAATTACCGAGTAAAGCTTGGCACCTCTCAGGTTGGCCTTTGTGAGGTCGGCCTCTTTCATCAGCGCCTGGTTGAGATTTGCCCCTTCGAGATTAGCCTCCTTGAAAAAAGCCTTGGAAAATAGCCCCCTTTCCAGTCTTACGTTTTTTAACGAAGCCTTCGAAAAATCCGCCTCCATGGCTAACGTCTGCGATAGATTCGCCCCATCAAGATTGGTCTCGGAAAAATTTGTTTTCTTGCACATGGCACGGCTCAGGTCGATACCGGCCAGGTCGAGTTTGGAAAGATCAAGACCGGTCAGGACAGAGCCTTCCATGCTCTCCCCTCTTTCATGTCGCTCAATCACTTCCTCACGGGTAAGTTTCCTTATCTTCTCCGGGTCAATGCCCGCCTTATCGAATTTCTCCTTCAGTGAATCGGGAATCCCGCCGGCCCTTGCCTGCTCTGCATCCTTCTTTCCTGCTTCAATTTTTGACATACCGTCTTGATAACGCTTTTCGGCTTCATGACCCATTTTTTTTGCCTGGGCCGCCGCCTCGTTCATCTTTGTTTCCATCTCCGGCGTCAAGTGGCCGACGCTACGCATATTTTCACGCTCCAAAGCAATTTTTTTGGCCTGCTCCTCGCCGAATTCGGCAAAACTCCTCCTACCCTGACTCTGGGTGGCGTTGAGTAGCACATCAGGATCTTTTCCGGCTTTTTTAATGGCAGCCCGTGCCTGATTTTCGAATACTGCCTGTTTCGCTTGGAGGGCATCGATTTTCGGCTGATGAAATGCCTTGATTTCCTGGACAAGCCCCTTAACCATACCTTTTATGTCCATCCTGGGGATGGGAGGTATGACAATAGCCGATTTATCTGGCGGTTTATCCGCCTCAGGAAGACCCGGTTCCACCTGATGCTCCTTTGCAAACTCTCGAGGAAGCACCTCCATGACCCAGGTTCGAACGTCTGTCCCATATCTGCGGGTCTCAAACAGAGAGTTCCCTATGGGCAAAAGGAGTTTTTTGGCGTTCGGGTATGTCTTAGTCCAGGAATCCCATTCTTCTTTAGGGATGTCCCCCTCGGGAAGGATAATTAAGAATATTGATGCGGCTTCAACGGCCCCGGCAGCTTTCTTGTCCGGTTTTACATCGGGAGACTTGAGGGTAATCACCGAGCAGATATCGCCGATCTCCTGCTCCAGGTAAAGTGCCTGAAGCTCATCGTTAACCCTTACGCAGGGTGCATTTTCCTCCACAGGCAAGCCGGGCAGATCGATTAAGGAGGCCGCCGGTAAAAAAAACGGGGTTTCATCTGAACCATCGATTAATACATCGCTTTCCGCATCAGAATAATCACCCGGACGGACAAGAACTCTATTCAAGGTTGCCTCATCAAAACGCGGCATGACGAGGCCTCTGGGCAAAACAAAGGGCTTCGGTTGACCCTGATCATCTGTCCCGGGTTCAAGTCCCCAGTCGACGGGGTTTTGAATCTCTTCGTCGGGGTTGAGGCCGAGCCAGGCACTCCTGATAGCTCTTCGCTTGAGACCGAGCCCATGGAGAGCCTCCTGAGCCTCCCGGTTCGACTCCAAGTTTTTCCGGCACCTTACAATGAACGGAAAGCCGTGGTCGTGCCACGGATTGATCGACTCTTCCGGAAAGAGGTTGTCCGGATCCACACCTTTCTTCTTCAGTTGTTCCGGTTCAAAGGTCTCTTTCAGTCTATCCGATGTCTTCTTCTTCGATGCCTCTGCACCCTTGCGGACGTTTTCAAGTTCATCCAGACCCTTGCCGATCTGTTCTTCAGTTTTTTTGAGCCTGGTTCTCAGGACATTAAACTTTTTAAGATCGATCTTTGTCAAGTGGCCGTACTTTGCGTGCATGCCCCTTGCCATCTGTTCCATACCGGCAATAAGCGCCATATTTTTACCGATCATACCCGCAGATTTGATCTTCATCTCTTCTGGAGTCGGCGCAGGCATCTGCGGAGCCTTACCCATGGCCTTGAGCTTTGCGGTCTCTATCTCTTTGGGGATACTCTTTATCCGCTTGAGCGCCTTGCCTATCTTTTCCTGAGCCTTCTGTAACGGTGCCTGGTCAATAGGAACCGTGAGGTCGAGGACTTTCTTCTGCTCCTCAAGATAGTGTTCAATTGGTCTGGGTGCATCATGCATCTTTTCTGAGGCGAGGAATATTCGTACTACGTCGGCAAATTCGTCATCCTGTACCTCTGTTGAACCCCTGTACATTACAACACCCCTGAGTATTTTTGGAAACAGCCAGACCGTATCAATTTTCGTTGTCACCTCCTGGAAGATTTCATTGTCGGCATCTCCAGATCTGAGGTCTTTTTTCTTGGTCACAAAGCAGCGTATTCGAAGAGGCGGAAGATTAGATTTGATGACCTGATGGTCGGGGTGCATGTTGACGATTTCTATGGATTCGCCGGCGGCGAAGAATCCCGTCACAAACTGATCCTCGGGCGCTGTATTGAAAAACTCATAGTTCATGTCATCGGGGAAGTAGGGCCACCGCTCACGCTGCCACTTTTCGTCGTAGGTTCCCTGTTTTTTCATGCGTTGCGGCCACATGAGATCAAGGGGGGCAAAACCGGCAGGATCTGGTCGGTCGGATGGTGATCCGATAATACGGCCGGGATCCTCTATGTTCGGTAACGGGATGACGGTTCGGCCGTTGGATGCCACAACAGAATCAATCCCCTTGCCGAGGGGATTTTTTTTAAAACCTTCTCCACCGAAGGCTTTTTCATATGTTATCGGTATTTCGGCAAACGGTTCGGGATCCTTTATCAGCTTCATGATACCGCCTTCCCTGACCCAGAATCGATCACCGAATATGTTAAGACTCTTTCTCAGCTCACCGACACGAACGGAAACTTCCGAGGCGACCCTCGTTGTACCTTTTGGCGCAACACAACTGCCCGTCACAACCACTTCACCTCTGGGCTTGGGCATCCCCATATCGAGGATTCCTCCCTGTCCCAGCTGATAGGGAACGGTCTTCCATAGTTCCTGTTCAGTAAGGGGTTCATCAGGATTTATCAGATCAAAAAAGCTCAGAACAGTACATGCCATATAGAGGGTATCTTTTATCCCAAAAGTCTTGATAAGCAGGGAATGATCGTTTTTCTTGAAAATTTTCATAGCTCGCCTAAATAATCATTTTCATCCCGGTGATTTCACTTGACTCACCGCTCAATTCGGTCGTCTCGCCACTCAATGTGGTCGTCTCACCGCTCAATGTGGTAGTCTCACCGCTCAATGTGGTAGTCTCACCGCTCAATTCGGTCGTCCCACCGCTCAATGTGGTAGTCTCACCGCTCAATTCGGTCGTCTCACCGCTCAATGTGGTCGTCTCACCGCTCAATTCGGTCGTTTCACCGCTCAATTCGGTCGCTTCGCCATCCATTTGAGTTCTCTCACCGCTCATCTCAGTCGTCATTTCACGCATTTCAACATCTTCTCCACCCACTTGGGTTTTGTTCCCGAACAGCTTTGTAACCTTCCCGGCCAGCTTGGTTGCCGTTGCCTTTACCTTCGTCGCCGCTCCCACAATACTATTCTTTTTCATAACGAGATACTCTTTAAAGCCCATGACCGTCACATCATTGCTACCTACAATAAGCTGAGACCTCTTCCCAATTACAGATGATTTAGAATAACCCATAACCGATTCCGAATTGTACCCTTTTACTGACATCAAATTTGCACCTTTAACAGACGTGCTGGAATAACCGGGGCCGACACTCTCCTCTTTTTTCACTGCATTAATCTTCAGCCCGCTCGAAGTTTGAAGCTGGATTCCTTTATCAACCCTACCGTCCATGCCCGAGGAGGGAATAATGGCACCTGCGAGAGCCAGTCCCAGTTTGATGCCTGTGAGTTCATAGTTAAGCAAACTGGACGCACCGTCGAATATGGACGCTTTTCCGCCATGCCTATCTCCCAATTTCAATATCGACTCCTTACAAGGGGATTCAATGAGAACCTGTTGCTGACCATTCGTGTCAACAAAAGTAATCTTGTTCCCACCGCTTGTCGTGATATTAGCGGAATACGGTTTTGAAGCAGTCACCACGCTGGGGTGTTCCGGGTTCGGGACGGACGATGATATGAGAGGCCGGTCCGGATCTCCGTCAATAAAGGAGAGCATAACCTCCGTGCCCTTGTGCAGGGGAAAGTGCATGCCGTGTCCCGCACCGGTATAAGGCTGGGCCATGCGCAGCCATGCCGAGGCTTTACCGTTCTTGTTGCCACTCAAATCGAAAGGCATGATGACCTTGTAACGTCCATATTCGTCCAGTTCGGCGCACTGCCCGCTTCCCGCGGCATCCACTTTGGCGTTCATGGTACCGTAGAAACGGGCCTTTTCAGTATTACTTTCATGACGGTACTGCACACCGACCGGGATGCCCACAAAGGAGTTCCTGTAATAGGGATGCTTTTCAACTTCGGAGAGACCCTTCTGGATACCGGACAAAAGATACGCTGTCTGGCTGCCCTCGTGTTCCAGGTCGACGGTCAAATACTTCTGGTTGAAGTCTTTACGATAGTGATCTTCAAGATCAAAGAGATATCCCGGCCTCAGGTAGGGGATGGTGCTCTCCCCGTAAAAACGCTTTTCCTGGCAGAGGAGTTCTTCCGCCCGAATCTTCGCGAGAGCATTCCCCTCTTTAGCATTCCTGAAATGATTACCGTACAGATAGACATTCCCCCTGCCGTCCTTGGAAACATCAGCACTCCCTGAAATTTCCAGAGAAGGTGTCATATAATTGTAATCTTTAATGTTTAATGTCTTGGGGAGCATCTTCTGCCGGCAGGCAAAGGTCTTAACAACTTCTTCCCGATGCATCTCATCGAGGCCGGAGGCCGGAGAATAGTACATCGTCTTCCCTTCGGGCATCTCAGTATGTGCTATCTTCGTGTCGGTAATGATAACCTTTTCACCGTTTTTTGTCTGCTCAAAATAGTAATAAATCCCTTCCCGCTCCATCCACCGGGAAACAAAATTAAGATGGCTCTCACGGTACTGGCATATGTAGTCCCACTTGGGATAAGTTTTCTGCAGTTTTAATTCAAAGTCGAGTGATGTCAGTCCACCATCTTTTAATACTTCCTTAATGATGTCCGGAACGGTTTTATTCAATAGGACCTGGTTGTGATGTGTCAGGGAAAGCCACCACAGCTTCGGCACGAGAACGGCACGGTAGAAGACGTGTTCATCCATCTCATGGAGCTGTTCAAACTGAGCGAGTATACCATTGAAGGGGATATCTCCATCCTCACGCAAGATGGTGAAGGTACCAGGATTTTTAAGAACCTCCGTCAGGTCTAAATCCGCGTTATTGGAGACCAGATCTATTTCGAACCGATAGCATGTAGAAAATCCTTCTGTTCCTCTGAACCGAACCACGCCAAAAGTATTTGCAGGCAAGATATGTGACACAAAATCAAAATTTTTCTTATGTAAGTAATCCATCTCATACCTCTCTTTTACAAATTATCTTCTGCAGGGCAAGGCTTCGGTACTGCATAAATGATGATCTAATGCAGGGTAGCTTCTTATCAGTAACCCAACTATACAGCTTTGCCCTTATATTTAAACTATTCTGTCTTAAACTTCATTTTGAAAGACCCGTCCTTGTTCAAATCAAGATGCACCTCCGAAGGCATGCCATCCTCAGTCATGTGGGCCAAAATTTCCTGAGACATCCGGGGCATAATGTTTCCGCTAAGGATATAGTCGATATTTCTTGCTCCTGTCTCCACTTCAGTGCACCTTTCCGTGATTTGATCAACAACTGCCGGGCTGTAAACAAGCTTCATCTTGTTGTTCTGCATGAGACGCCTGGCAAGCTTGTCTAATTTGAGACGGACGATACCGTTCATGGCATCCGCCTTTAGAGTATAAAAAGGTATTACGGTCATACGCGCAAGAAGAGCCGGTTTGAAATGCTGGGATAAAATCGGGCGAACTGCACTCATAACAGCGTCATCAGGAAGGGCGTCATCTCCTTTTGTCATTTCCGTAATCACATCTGTAGCAAGATTACTCGTAAGAAACATTACGGTATTTTTAAAGTCAATCACCCTTCCTTCACCGTCGGAAAGGGTGCCCTTGTCAAAAACCTGGTAAAAGAGGTTCATTACCTCGAGATGGGCTTTTTCCACCTCATCAAGCAGCACAACTGAATAAGGTTTCTGGCGAACAGCCTCGGTAAGCATTCCTCCCTCGCCATAACCCACATAGCCCGGCGGCGAACCGATAAGACGGCTCACTGTATGTTTTTCCTGGAATTCGCTCATATTGATAGTCACTACAGAGCGTTCACCTCCAAAAAGAATATCGGCAACAGTAAGTGCTGTTTCAGTTTTTCCAACACCCGAAGGACCTACCAGAAGAAAAATTCCCATTGGCTGAGCAGGATCTTTTAATCCTGATTTTGACGCCTTGATCGCTTCATCTATTACACTCAAGGCATGATCCTGTCCTTTGATTTTCTCTTTAAGCGTGTCTTTAAATCTAAGGATATTCTGTGCCTGATCACGAAGCACCTTGCCAAGCGGCACACCGGTCCAGTCTGAAACAACCTTGGCCACTATATCAGGATTGACCTCGATACGGATAAGAGGTGAATCTCCCTGAATTTTCTCTAAAACCTGATTTGCCTCTTTCATCTCTTTTTTCAGGCTCTTTTTCTTTTTTTCATCCTTGTTTGCATCACCGAGTTTCTGAATACCGGCCCTTAATTCCAGAACTTTATTGGCTGCTTCCTGCTCCTTAAGCCATCTCACTTTCAATTTGGAGACCTCTTTGGTCAGGGTTGCTATCTTTTTTATTGTCTCGGCCAGCTGTTCTTTATCAATCTCAATTTCATTGATTTGGTCTCTCTCAAGCGCTGCCTTTTCCCTCTCCAGCGCCTGTATGGTCCGCTCCTTGTCTTCGAGTACATCCGGTTTTGTCGTTATATTAATTTTAACTCTGGCGCAGCTTGTATCCAGAAGATCTACTGCCTTGTCCGGAAGATATCGCCCTGAAATATAACGATCGGACAGCTCTGCCGCAGCCCGGATAGCATCATCTCTTACCATTACTTTGTGGGATTTTTCATAATTTTCTTTCAGGCCTCTTAATATAAGAGTGGTTGTTTCAACACTCGGCTCTTCCAGCTTTACAGGTTGAAAACGACGCGCAAGAGCAGCGTCTTTTTCAATATATTTTTTATATTCGCTCCAGGTAGTTGCCGCCACGGTTCGCAGTTCACCCCTCGCCAGGGCGGGCTTTAAAAGATTTGCCGCATCACCGCCGCCTGCCGATCCGCCGGCACCTATCAGGGTATGAGCCTCGTCAATAAAAAGAATAATTGGTTTTTCCGATGACTTGATTTCATTTATTACCCCTTTGAGGCGGTTTTCAAATTCACCTTTTACACCTGCTCCTGCCTCAAGAAGACCCATATCAAGGCTCAGCAGAGTCACATCCTTTAAAATATCAGGCACATCACCTTCGGTTATCCTCAGCGCCAAACCTTCCACCACTGCCGTCTTTCCCACACCGGCCTCACCAACGCATATGGGATTGTTCTTTCTCCTCCTTGCCAGTATGTCAATCATCTGGCGAATTTCCTGGTTTCTGCCAAAAACAGGATCTATTTTTCCTTCCATGGCATTTTGTGTAAAATCCGTGCAAAATCGACTAAGAGCAGTGCCACCGGCCGATGCCTCTGCTTTTCCTGCTGTTTCTGTTCCAGGAGCCGAGACCGCTGTTTTTTCTTCCATGGAATGTTTGGTAATATTCCAGAATTGAGCTGTCAGAGCTTCCCTGCCGATGGTTTTTAAAAGATCAGCATATCTGCCTGATGCAAAAAATGTAGGTTTGGACAAAAAGGCTAAAAGGATTGCCCCCGAACGTATTGTTTTTTCTCCAAGGTCAATGGAAGCAATCATCCAGGCATCCTGCACAAGTTCTAAAAGAAGGGGGGAAAAAACCGGTTTTGCGGCATTTCCGGTTTTGAACTCCTCAAGAGTTTCCTCAAGCGCCTTTTTAACACGTCCCGGGTCCATATCAAACTGGCGAAATATTAGAGGCAAATCAGATTGGGGCTCATATAAAAGTTTAACCAGAAAATGTTCCACCGTGACCTCATAATGGGTGCGGGAAACACATAAGCCTGCCGCTGACTGTAGCGTGTTAGTGCAAAAAGGGTTGAGATGAATAAGTAAGGATTTAATATCTACGGTAATCATGGATTTTCTCCTTTCTAAGGGAAAGCCGTAAGGAAAGGCTAATGCATTGCCCTGCCGAAAATTGTGGGAAATTGATGAAACTCCCCTTGAAATCTTGTGCTTACATCATGCAGACAATTTTCATCAGAAAACACCCAGGTGTCCCAACCAAGGCTCGACCAGCGCTGTTTGCCGAGGCATACCTTTCTAACCTCATCAGCTCTTAAAATTATCTGGGTTTCCCATATCAATGGTTTATCGAGGTACAGACGGATAAGCTTCGTCATGGTTTCGAACTTAACAGTGTCTGGTAAAAAATTATGGAAGGTGTCAGCATCAACCGGGCCTATCCTGATCCGAAATGAACCCATTCGGTCGTCAATCTCCTGGCCGACATAGCTGTTTAAACCAAGTTCCGACCCTGAAACACCTAAGAAAAAACGCTGATCTTCGGGAATAGACGCCATTCGATGGATACATTGATCAATTTCCATACTATCCACCTGTAAAGCATCTGACAAAAGCCGGTTTAACCCCTGGGCAGAACGCGGAAATTGTGTAAAAAGTCCGATATACGGGATAAGGCTCTTAACATTTTTGATCTCCTGCCTGTGTTTTTCAATTCCAAGACCTAAAAAGCAGTAAAGTTTTTCAAGATATTTCGTGTCCTGTTCATCGACTATCTTAACGAACTGCCGGTATTTACTCCAGCATTGGTAAAAAAGCCGGTAAAAGGGAACGTTGATTATATCAATAAAATCACGTGTGACCGATACATCATCGGATGCTTCGTCCATTAGATCTTCTGTATAAAAGGTCGGCAGAGGAGATGATACCCCATATAAACCGAGAAATGTAACTGTAAACAAATATAGGGGATTTCCCCCGGGGATTTTTTCTATGGAATCAATATCATTAGCAGGAAAATCAAGTGACAATTTCGGCCTTACCCTTATGGATCGGCCGATATTAATGTCTTCCTGGTTGTTATCCTGTTGGTCTTTTCGGATTATATAGTTAAGCAACCGTACTGCCTGAATAAAAGAGAATTGATTGCCGTTTTTTGTGAGTTCTTTTTTTATATCAGAGGTCTGTCGCCAATCCTTGGTGGCCATGAATATATCTCTCCTGTAATGCTTTCTTTAATAGAAAATCGAGTAAAACAATTCATGCTGCTATAGACACCTAAAAAATAATCCATTATAGATCCAAAAAGGAACATATCTCCTGTAGATGCAAAATTATCTTTTAGAAGTTTAACTCGAATTTCCTGTCCCCGCATCATTTGCCCTGATATCAGCCGGTCAACCGGCATAACCTTAATTTCTTGAATTCCTTCAATTCGCTTTGTATTGGTGGCATTTTTTGCGGTGTTCTGTCCCTCAGGGAAAACATAAAGACGCAGCAGTTCTTTTATATTATCCGTATTAGCGAGAGATAAGTAATTTAAAGAAAGATGAGATAAAAGTTTCCAAAGCATATTACCCCCGATGGCTGGCTGGATCGGGGTGGTCGGCGGAAGAATATTTTTGAATTCCATCAGCTCAGGTGAAGTTTGAGTAGGTACGGAAATATCACCAAGCTGTAGATTTTCCGGAAGAGAAGCATTTGTGCACGTAAGAGAGATGGACAGGGTTTCCAAAACGGAAAGTTTGGCTGAAGGAGAATATGTCAAACTCAAATAAACATCCGATGATTTATCAACAAGAGATTCCTTTCTTGTAACATTATAAATCGGAACATCGGCTTCCTGCCGGCCAAAAAATGCAAAAGGCGAATACTCACGATGCTCAACCGTGCCCTGCACGATTCCTGTTACACTCTCAATGGAATATATCTGATAATGACTTTTAATATTTGCAGTCGGCCTTACCCTGTATTCGGTCTTTTTATGGTTAATCAAGATGGGATCTGCTTCGTGCTGAAAAACATTGACAGCCGGAGAAACGAAAAGAACAAAGCTTTCCGGCTTTATCTTCGGCATGGGAATTTGAATATTTTCAAGTTCAAAAATAATTTGAAACTCCGAACCCTCACCCCTGTCAATCCATTTGTCGAAGCCGATCAGATCAAAAAAAAGAAATTTTTCAGGAAGCATGAAATATTCCTGCAAAAATCGATAGCCCGGAAAGGATCTGTCCGGATAGGGAAAAAGAGTCTCTTTTAAAGAAAAACCTGCCGGCACAAGAGCATTTGAAGAAAGCTCGAAATCATTTCCTGCTTCTGAGGGTTTGATGATAATTTTTTTAAGACAACGATTAAGCAGAAAATAAAGATTTGCAGCTTCTGAATAATCCCCGCCGAGAAAGAAACGCAAACTTTTAAGCTTCCAGTCTGAGAGGGCCATACCGTTCAGACTTAGAGAAAGACGGATACTGGTCTGCTTTCCTGGACTCTCCAACAATTCAGCGTTTGTAAGTCTTAATGGATGAACTTCTAAATCGAAACCGGTTTTAAAAATACATGACGTGCCCTCAACCGGAATAGAGGCAAGCTCAGATCCTGCAGAAACAATCATTGTTTCTTTAAGACCTGGTTTTGGTGCAAATGAAATAATTGTAGCTGATGGAACCGGACTCATATAATGGGGAAAGATAAGCTGGATCAAACTGTGGATAATTTCCGGAAATTCATCATCAAGCTTCTGACGAAGCATTCCTGCTAAAAACGCAGATCCTTCTATAAGCCTTTCAACATCAGGATCGGAAGTCTTCCCGCTGAGCATAGGAGCCAGCGCAGGGTGAGCCTTTGAAAATTCCTTCCCCAGCTCTCTTAGATTTAATAATTCCTGCTGAAAATAACGGTTAAACATAAGCAACTCTGCTTCATATTCCGAATTTAAAGTATGCGGCGCAAAGCTTCAGCTTTGGAAACACAAAATACAAGCCTGCTTTACTCCTTGATATTTATCATTCCTCCGGCATTAACTACCGTTTCAAAGGAAACAGGAATGCTTTCATCAAAAGCTAATTTCGCATCTATCTCAAAACGCAGCGAAAGCAGATCTTCCCCCTGGGGAACAAAACTTGCGCGGACCTTTGTTAACCTGGGTTCATATTTCTCGATAACGTTTTTGATTATATGCTCTACTTCATGAGTCGAACCAGTGGAAAATGCGCCCGGCAAATTCGTAAAATCAGGGACGCCGTAATCATCAGCGATAGGAACACTGCCCTGTTTTGTATTTAGGACCCGCTGCAAATGTTTTAATACTGAATTGATCTGCCTGGTCGTATCATGCCGTTCTCGCCTGTTAGGATCTTTTTCCAGCATATAGATCCTTTCGAGAAGTCTTTCGTCATGCATATTTTTGTTCCGCAATCTTTTATCGTAAAGTAGGGCAAAGTTAAAACTTTGCCCTACTAACCGAACTTTAAAATATTCAGCGTTAAGTTTATATAATAATAATTACTGTCCACTGATTACTGACGGATTTACATATTATTTCGGAGCCTTCCATGCATCTTCGGCTTCTATGCCGTCAGGCTGCCATGTCCAGATTATCTTCCCATAAGTAAAGGATACCTTTAGCATATGTTTGTATGGCTCTGACCCTGAAACAAAAGTCAGGGGAAAACTGAGATCCATGGATACGACAATTGCGTCCTCAAGCTTTACGGTAAAATATTTTTCCTCGGTACCAGTAGGACTGATGCGATAAAAATCCATTAGAACCTCACTTAACTGCTCTCCGCTGGTAAGCGCCTGGTAAAGCTTGGGTGTACTTTTATCAACCTCAGCCGTAACGGTTAAAGGTCCATGTATCCTTTTACCCGTAGGAAGACCCGTTCCTGGATCGCGTGGAATTTCAACCATATGATCCAGTTCATAAACCAGTATCGTTCCTTCGCGACCTTTAATGTCACAAGAACCTTCGATTTTTCCCTGATTTTTCCCTGTTACTGAAAGATGACATGGCATTGACATATTTTTTGCCCCCTATTTTATTTAAGTTCTGTTCAAGATTTCATGCTGCTTTTGCAGGGCTGAAACCCGGCCTGCCAACTCCTATTCTTTGTCCAGTTTTCCAACAAGAGACAGAGTAAACGATGCTCCCATATATTTAAAATGAGGACGTACTTTCAATGACACCCTGTACCATCCTGGATCACCCTCAACATCTGAAACCGTAATTTGTGCCTGCCTGAGTGGCCTCCTGCTGCGCACACCCGGAGAAGGATTGTCCTGATCTGCCACATACTGCTTGATCCAGTTGTTCAGTTCCCGTTCCAAGTCACCCCGTTCCTTCCACGTTCCGATATTTTCTCGCTGAATAACCTTGATATAATGGGCCAGGCGATTGATAACAAAAGTATAAGGAAGCTGGGTTCCAAGTTTATAATTCAATTCAGCCTGCTTTCCTTCTTTTGTGTTGGGAAAAGTCTTGGCTTTTTGAACCGAATTAGCTGAAAAAAAGGCGGCATTATCACTACCCTTGCGCATGGTCAGCGAAACAAAACCCTCCTCAGCCAATTCAAATTCCCGGCGTTCGGAAACAAGAATTTCGGTAGGTATTTTGGTTTGCAACTCACCCATAGCTTCATACTGGTACATTGGAAGGTCTTCAACAGCACCTCCTCCTTGTGGTCCTATAATATTAGCACACCATCTGTATTTGGCAAAACTGTCCGTAATCCTTGAAGCAAAAGCAAAGGCTGCATTACCCCAGAGAAATGAATTGTTTCCATTTGTAATATTTTCAGAGTAATTAAAACTCTTACAAGGCTGGGTATCCTGCCCATAAGGAAGACGCAGGAGAAAATGAGGCAGGGTAAGGGCTACATTACGTGAATCATCTGATTCCCTGAATGAACGCCATTTTACATACTGGGGGCCTTCGAAAATCGCCTTAAGATCTTTAAGGTTCGGCAGGCCGGAAAAGTCCTCCAGACCAAAGAATTTCTCGCCTGCTGCAGCAACAAACGGGGCATGAGACATGGTTGCCACGCTTGCCACGTCCTGCAACAATTTAATATCCTGGGGTCCGGGACCAAACTCGTAGTTGCCGACAATAAGTCCATAAGGCTTGCCGCCAAACTGTCCGTATTCCTGTGTGTATGCCAATCTGTATAAACCTGATTTTGTGATTTCCGGAGCGTCTTCAAAATCATCCAGCAGGTCCTGCTTTTTAACGTTTAAAATTTCCACCTTTACGTTTTCGCGAAAATCTGTACGATCGATTAAGAATTTTAAAGAACGCCAGGCTGATTCCAGTTTTTGAAAATCTTCATTGTGCATAACAGCATCTAACTGGTTTGAGACCTTTTGATCAAGATCCGCAATCATCTCGTCCACTAAAGCCTGACTGACTTTAACACCTTCACGTCCCGGTTTTAGCAGTTCATCTATAAAAGCCTGGACTCCCTGTTTGGTTATTTTATAAGCTTCATCAGCGGGTTTAAGCTTTGTGGCTTGAACAATGTCATCCAGGAGATTTTGCTCCTCAGCAACCTGTGGTTCTTTCTGAGCAACCTCCTTCTTTTCCTCGGCCATAATTTATCCTCCTTATTCCTCTATACCTAATTCTTTAAGAAGACGCTCTCTGGTTCCATCGTCCTGTACCATTTCCTGAATTTTTTTCCTGAAATCCGGAACATTACCCAAGGGCCCTTTCAAGGATTTTAATGCGTCTCTCAAATCAATAAGTTTTTTTAGTTCGGGAATCTTTTGCACAACAGCATCAGGATTAAAGTCCTTCATGCCCTTGAAGTCCAAATCCACGGTCATCTGGGCATCATCTTCCTTTGAGAGAGTATTTTTTACCACGGTATTAAGCTTGACCTTTTGAGCCTTGAGCACATCGTCCAGATTGTCCTTGTCAACATTTATCGTCTTTCGATCTTCAACCGGCGTATCATCATCACTAAGGGTAAAATCTCCTGTAACCAGAACTTTCAAGGGGAGCTCGACCTCTTCTTTTGCGCCGCCTGTAGCTGGCTTATATACAATATTTACCCTTTCTTTTGGAGCAACAGAACCTTCTTTTGCCATAATATACCTCCTCGTGAATTACTTGAACCTGTTTAGTCTGTATGCTTTATTTGATCATTCGGCTTGCCTGAGGCCCTGTCCCCGGGTCTCTCTCTGATCCGCCTATTCCATCAGCATAAGCACTGCGGCAGGATTTAACCTTGCCATATGGTCTAATGTCTTTACAGCCTGTTCTTGAAAAATTTTGTCCTTTTGAACTTTCAAACCCTTATATATTTCCGCCAGCGCCTTTAGAGTCAAATCAGGGTCCCAGTTGTCAAGATTATATTTTTCTATATCCTTTAAAATCTCTGAAAAATGCGGTAAAGCTACACGCACTTTTTTAGAATTAATAAGGAATCTTGTCAAAGCAATTCGCCATAAAAAACATGCTCTTTGGGATTTCCCGCCACGAAGATTCTCCTGCATGAGCTTCACTGCCTTATCCATCTTCTTTTGTTTTGCCAGAACGCAGGCTTGCCTGTAAACATCTTCGATATGCGATTCTTCAGAAGCTCCGGAAGAATCCCCTGAAGTGATAACATAGCCGCCCTCTCCTGAATCTTTATCCAACGCAATGTCTGCAAGCCATTCTTTAGTATTTTTATCAGCAAACGGTGTTCCGTCTGAAAAGGAAAGATTTTCAATCCCCGAAAGACGGTATATATATGAGGCTGTTTCATTAGCTACCGCCTGCCTGGCATCTATAAATCCGAGATGTTCAAGAGCACTGGCAACATAATGGCTCAAATCAAGCCAAAATAGAAATTGTCCGACTCTGGCCTCTGCAGATTCCAAGAGCCCCTTAAAGTTTTTCTGTTTATAAAGATTTTCAAGAGCATTTCTAATCTCAGGCATTGGCGGCGAAATACGAGTTTTGCCGTTCTCGGAAGGCGGAACCGTCTCTACTGACAGCCATGCGGCAACTCTGGTCATTCTGTAGCTCATTGCATTAGAAGGATCTTTCAGCATAAAGGATGTTGCCACCCGGCTAAAGGCTTCCAGTCCGATGTTCAATATTTTTTGAGACTCTTTCTCAGATAAAGCCCCTATTTCCGACTCCGGCAACTCTGCTGTTTCAGTCGGCTCAGCTTTCTCAGATAAAAGCACGGATGATGTTTTTGATTTCAGCGCCCGACCTGACTCTGCTTCCTCTTTTTCCGATTCCTCAGGCACATCCTGTAGCTGCATAGCGGCAATACTTTGCTGAAGTTGATGCAAGGACGGAGCATCATCAAGATGGTCATCCAGAAAAGCATCAATAGCACCGATATTTTCATTCAGGCTGTTAACCTTTTCTTCGGTCAGAACCGAATCCTCTGGAAGAGATTTAACAGCAGACAGAATTTTTTCCTTCCACCATTCTACAGCGTTTTGGCGTGCCCTCATTCGTTTTTTGGAAGGAAAAAGCATTTCCCAGAAATTTTCAATTAAATCCCTATAGATAACAAGGCCCTGCTCCAGGCCTTCCAATCCTCTGGAGTGTACAAGAGCAACGCACAAATAACTGGCAACTAAAATATGTTTCGACTTATCTGCTAAAATATCAGACGAAAGTTTTATTACCCGCTCCCAGTCAATTCCGCCTAAAGAAGTCGGAGATGCAAGCTTATCAATTTCGCTTTGCAGATCCTCGTATTCAGGCTCATAAAGAACATCTGCTCCACAAGGGCTTTCCTTGCTGACTGGTATTTTCCCGAGTTCAAGAATTTCCATAAGTTTTTATCCTGTCATCCGGCTTCCGCCCCTAACCTCCTGCCAATTACTTCCGTGCTTATCTTTCCCAACAGCGAGCAATGATCTCCGGTATTTTCTGTGGAACCTTTTTAAGCAATTTAATTACAGGAGCGCTGTCTTTAAACTCATATATCACTTTTATCTTGCTGACATTCATTTTTTCAAGGATCCCTTTAAATTTGGGAAAATCGTCTGGCGTAAAGATCCTGCTTCCGTCTCTGAAGTCGGCCAGAAACAAAGGGAAACCATAGCGTCCGGTATATTCTCTTACAAGAGATAATCCTTGAAAATTAATTTTTAAGATAACATCGCCGCAGTCCTGTGTAGACCAGACAAATGTCTTAATGGTTGGATAGTTATAATTCTCAAGCCGTGTTTTCCCTTTTGCACACCAGAGTTCCAATACAACCGCATGAGGTTCTTCTTTTGCATTATCATTGACATCAATGGGCAGGGCCTTGATCTCGACGGTGTACTCGGATTGAATTGAAGTTTTTGCCTCGCTGCCCCGTGTCAAAAAAGAAATAAAATCATTTTTAAAAGGAATACGTGATCCTTTGGCTTTTTTAGCAAAATACCCTTTTTGATTCCTTCCCAGAAACGGAGACGCCGGGCCATTTACAAACTTCCACACCACACCTTCTTTGCCAAAAAGCAAAACAGGCAACTTATCTTTGGATACCCCCTGAATCTCTCCAAGAACAATATCCTCCCAGTCGTTCTGGAGAGAACATGCTGTTTCCATGCTGACATATTTAATCAAAAATTGAAGAGGTCCGCTTAAAAGACGCAAAGTTTCCGTATTTTCGGCCCCTGTTGTCAGAAAGGTTTTAAATTTCTGCATCTCACCATAGGCAAAAAAGAACGGGGATTTACTTTCGGATGGTTTCAAACTATATGGATAAAATTCCGAGGCAGCCTTGTATGCCTGACTTCTTGCCGTAGAAACAGGCAAAAGTTCCTCCAGATCCTTAATATAGTTATTAAAAGTCGTCGCCGCCTGCATGTGTTTTTCTTCCCAGTCCTTATCCTTGATATTTTTGGTTTCTTTCACAACCTCGTGCGCCAGCTTTTTACCTTTATGAGCAACCTTCTTCAAAACCGACTTGTCCTGTTTAACCTCAAGTGCTCTCGCAGCATCATCAATGATGCCCTGAATCTCTATTAGTTGTGCAACCCACACGGGAACATCTTTCCCGTCAGCAAACGGCTTTAATTCATCAGCACAACGTTCAAGGATATCAAAATAGGGATTATTAGACGTTGTCATAGTAGCGGTCATGTTCTGCCAATCATCCTTATCATCCAGATTTAATTGTCCTTCGGAAAATGAACCGATAAAGTTCTTCCACGCTTGAAAGTATTTTTTCCTGTACCAGGAATTAAACTGGTCTTTTTTTTCGCGAATATCCGTCATTCCGGAAAGAGCTGCCTCAAAATATTCCACAAACTCTTTGACTATTTCGTATCCCTTAACAGTATAGGCTTTTTTCACAAGAATATCTTTACGTGATTTTTTCGAATCAGATGGTCCCCAGAAATCATCCAGCGTGACATCCTGAAGCATGTGGACACTGTTGGCCCAGTCTACAAGCCAGTAAAGGTTTGAATGCTCTTTCTCAATAAATCTCGAAAGTGCAATTTGTAATTCTTTCATTTTCGAACGCGCAGTTATATCGTCAATTCCCCATTTGAGATAGTAAAAATATATATCTCCAAATTTTGCGGCTATTTCAGGCAGGAGTTTTTTGTCCATCGTCCTAAGAACGCGTGGGAGAACCTTAAAAGAATATTCTGAATTTTTAATGGTCTTGCCCACAATATGCGCCTTTATAAGGCTGATTCGCGCTACCAGATGTTCTCCGTATATCATTATCTCATTACCTGACGTTTTTGATGTCATTTTTTCGAGATTTGCCTTCATCATATCATCCATTGGAGTCAAAAAGCCCTTTTGAAAAAGATCTGCATAAGACTTCTTTAGTATGTCCTCAACCTCTAAACTCTTATTAAGGCCGAGTCTCGGGACCCACCAAGATCTATTGGAATCATCTATCTCCAGAAGTTCATCTTTGAACTTATCCATAATCATCAGGTTTTCCGACATGCTTTCCTTCAACACAGGCGGCTTGGTAAAATCATCAGTAAATCCCGTCAGAACGTTCATATTCTTAACAAATGAAAAACTTAGAGCTCCGCATACAGCTATACATATAGCCACCCATGATAAAAGGCCCAGATTTTTTGTCAGTCTGCGCCACTTAAGAAACTCCAGTATAGGCGTAAACAGGTTCCTGTCTCCAGGCAAAATACGGCTAAAAAAATCATGAAGAAAAAAGCCTTTATTTGTTCTCATTTAAGACTTCCTTTTCTTGTTTCTTCAGAGAATTCTGAAATAATGCCGGATGAGGGGCGTCTCCCTGATGAGCACTGCTAAAAAATATGCCACGCAATAGAGGAGTTTCCTGATATGTGCTCTCTATAAATGCCCCCTCCACAAAAGCCTCGAGACCCGGCTTTAATCTTTCAAATTCACTCGGGAAAATAAGGACGCCTGGATTAACGGATCGGTTTGTATTAATCAGCTCGAGACGGATATCCTTTAAACATTCCGACACCTTTTGTATTGTTTCCTCAAGAAATTTTTTACAATTATTTGTCAGGCTTTCATTCAAATGACCCATAGCCTGATTCAATGCGCCCTCAGGCAAAAGAGAGCTGAAATCAGTCATTCCGGAAATCAGATCCGTCTTTGTAACCATCAGATAAACAGGAAACCTGGCTCCAAGCATTCTCATCAGGGCATCGATGCATTTGCGAATGATTTGACCCTCATCCACAAGCATGTCACAAGCTATATCCATAAGCTTATCGGCACTGATAACGACAATAAGACCGTTGATCGGCTCTTTTCGGCGATATTTTGCAAGAAGTGTCAGAAATTTCGCCCATTCTTCTCTGTCGGCGCCTTCATCCACAGGAATGGTATACCGCCCTGCAGTATCGAGAATAATTGCTTCTTCAAAAAACCACCAGTCACAATTTTTAGTTGATGACATTCCGCGTGTACTGGCTACTTCGGTCAGGGGAGAAGTCAGCCTGGAACTCACAATAGCCGATGTTTTGCCTGCTCCTGATTCACCAATAACAAGATACCACGGCAAAACATAAAGAGGATTTCCCTTATTTCTCAGGTATGAACCCCGTAAAAGATTAATTGCTTCCTGCCATCGAGTCTGTAGATCTCTGAGCTCCTGTCGCTCGTGGGCAGGCGCATTTTGGATTGTCATGTCATCCTGATTAATAATCTGATTCACAAAACGTTTTTCTCTACGCCTGAAAAAATATCTTTTCACGAACAGAAATCCCATAAACAAGCCAAACAAACCCGCTAATATTGTCAGGGCAGCCCACCATGGCCAGTTCTGCTTTAGTGAAAACCAAAAAACAAAGGCAACGATAAGACATATGCCTAAAATATACAAAAATACTTTTAAGATTTTTGATAACATATTTTATATTCTTTACTGCCTAAAATGCCTTTCCGAAAAAATCAGCAACAAATCTTGTCAGAATATTTTGATACAAAAAGAACAAAACCCCGAATAAAAGCGGTGGCCAGACAATAAATACAATGGTAAATAATGAAAAGGTACTCCTGAATCTTCGAGATTTTGTATCTGCCAAGCCCACTTTGTAAGCCCCGGGGAAAAGATTAGCAGTATCCTTTGCTGATATATCAAGAAAGCTTTTATTCCGTATATATTTTAAATTTGCTGATTTGATATTATCAAATTCGGGTTGATCTTCCTGCTTGTAATACCTGCCTGAAAACCCGAGGGCCAAACAATAAGCATATACCTCACGTATCCCTTTTTCTTCAGGATCAAGACTCTGCAAACGATCAAAAAACTCTTCACCTGAATTAGTAGTTTTGAAATAGATCCGCTGCAATTGTTCACGTTCCCATAATTTCCTGTCTGCCCATGAAGAACATAAAATTGATTCATCAATCCATGCGCACAGAGCAAATCTGGCCGAATCAGATTCTTGCGGTGAATATTTATTCTCTTTTAAATAAAGGTCGGCTCTTTTAAATAAGTCGGCATAATCATTTTTCACATCCTCAAACCGCGGCTCTTTCTCTTTTACCGTTTGCAAAAAACCGACAGTATAAGTAATAATTTCCATGAAACAATCAATTAAACGCATAAAAAACTACCTTTTGAGACCTTTGAAAAAACACTCCCTTTTCGCACAATTATTGTCGTTGCGAGAAACAAAACAATGCGACAATCTCATGGATTCTAAATGGTTATGAAATTGCTCCGCTCACAATGACGACACAGGTGTTACAGAAGGATCTCCTTGTTTACAGGTGATAATGTTAAGGTTTTCATAAAACAAAACATCTATGTTCCGCGCAGAATAATTATTTCCACCCTGGTATCTTCAGGCGCTGCATCCCAGTGAAGTGAGATGTTTTTTGATTGCTGGACATCCGGCCATTGGGGACTGTTATTATCTATCTTAAAATAAAAAACATTCGGCCTTCTCGGCAGCCCCGGAGGCGGAATCATGCTTTGCTCTAATTTAATCCCATGTAAAGCTCTGGAAATAAGGGTTCCAATATGTTCCGGGCTACTTAATTTTGCTATTGTTAGAATTGACTGGATGGTCTTGTCCGGTTCATCATCGGTTTTAACGGCAAGGTAAAAAACATTGCGGCCGTCAAAAACATTAACCGGAATATCTTCAGATGCAAAATAATCCACATCACGCTTCAACCTGAGTACATGTTCAGGACCAATAATAATTCTATTAAGCAGACCTGTTATTAAAGTATGAACATCGGAAAAACATGTCCATAGATTCTGGTGGTCATAGATCGGCAATACCCTTGTTCCGTCGAAGAGCTCCCCCGTTGCACTCACCTGTTCTGAAAACGTACTTAACTCACCGACCAACTGTCTTAATACCCCATAATATACCCAGGGATGAATGTTTGGCGTCTCCATAAGATGAAAAAGAACAGGCACAAACCTGTTTAAAGAACGTAAGGCTAAAAGGTATATCATATAACCGGCCTCAAAATCTGAGGACTGTATTTCCTTGGGGCTTTTATACTCTTCAAGCTGGCGACAGCGAGAAACCACCTGATCACGGATCTCTTTTATTATTTTTACGAGTTCACCTGAAGCGGATACAGATATTACCGGAGAAATAAACTTTTGAGAAAACTTTATTTCCTTACCATTTCGCTGTAATTGGGCTAAAGGTATAAGATAATAGTTGCCTAACTCTTTTACTTCATTTTCCCAGAATATCTTTAATACATAATTCAATCTTTTTACCTGAGCCGGAGGCCCGCCCCTGTACATATCTACCATTTCCTCCGGATTCTCGGTGGCAACAAATCGAGTGCTAATTCCCGACGGGTCATCCAAGCTGGGAAGTACTGAGACATTTTGTGCTGCCTTGTCAAATTTTCGCAATCCCAGATAAACCGTAAACGGTTTTTCAGCTTCCACCCATGCTTCATCAAAGGATCTGGGCTGGATAACGCTGTTGCCGGGAAAAACTATGTCCGTGCCATCCTGAAATAGAAACCTTCCCTTCAGCATCTCAAATGCACGGTTTTCCAAGGCGGATTCATTAACCTCTATTTCATCAACAACCCCCCAGAAACAGGGGCACTGATATTTGAGAATAGGTGATAGAAGAGACTGGAAGTATTGATCTAAGTACTGGAAATGCTGAGGCTGCAAAAAAAGCCCCTGGTGCCAGAAAAGTGGTTTTTTCGAAATCATTACTTATCTCCGATATTGTGAATAGAACCGGTGCCCAGAAACAGATTAATCAAGACATTGCCGATTGAGGCGATACGTTTCTTAAAGACCAGCCCTTTTGTTTTAATAACAACCGGAACTTCAAAAAGACGATTAACCTGACCGGGAGCCAGGTCATAATAGCCCGCAACCAGTCCAACCCATTTGGTTTTTTCAGCCCTGTCAAGGTATATGGTTTTACTTTCGCCGGGTTGAACAATAATTTTTTTAAATCCAACTACACTTTCATCAAAGCGCAAGCACCCTAAAAGCTTGTTCAGTCCGTCTTTACTTTTAGATAGTTCATTAAAAACATTAGAATCACTTAATTGATAAATGCAAATGAGGATAGTGTGGGATTTTCCTTCATAAAGGTTTAGTTCTTTGTCTGCCTTGTAATCAACCTTTATTGCCCTTTCCTCAAAACTCCGAACAGGGACAGGAGCAGGTTTCTTGTTGGTGGTACAGGCATTAAATAATGGTAAAAATATAAGTAGTAGAAATGAAATGATTAATGATTTATTTATATTCACCAGAGTCTCCGTACATGTATGTAAAACTTTTCGTTTTTCTGCATGTTGGCTTGTCCTTTCCAAGACATAATGAATAAAATAAACTACCCCGCCGCAAGCAGCGGGGTATCTACGTAGGATATTTTTCATATTATATCGCCGCAAGCGGCGGGGAATACAACCCGAGAGTGATTTAAAATGTCAAATAATTACAGAGTTGTCAAGCTGATTATTCCTGCCTTGGGATCAGGAGCCGGATTTGATTCTGACGTCATTTAAATACTCATCCCACTCCATGGGAAGAAGCTGTTTTTTTTTGTTGTTGCAATCCTTGCAAGATGTAACCACGTTACCCTTTGTACTCCTGCCTCCTCGGGCTATTGGAACAATATGATCCATTGTAAGCTCTTTTGGCAAAACACTGCGCCCGCAATAATAACATATGCCCTTTGCGCAGCGTCGTTTCCACCACTGAGACATTCTGAGCTCTCTTGCCTTGCTCCGTTCCCTTTTTATATCCCCCTCGTCTAAATCATATGCAAATGGCTTCACAAGTTGTTTATCCATGCTTTTATTTCAGGTATAAGTAATTCATAATATTTCTCAGACCCGCCAAGCCCCTTTCTGCCAAAAAAATAGTTTATCTCCAAAAAAAGAGGCTCTTTTATTTCAGCATCTGATGAAAACAAAATATCAATTCCAGCAAGGTTTATTTTTGTGCGCTTACAAAAACTTCTTACAGAAAAAGCAGCCATCTCCTGCAAATCCGGATCTGAATCAAAATCTACAACAGCACCTTTTGACAGGTTCGAACAAAATTCTCTTTTGTTTTTCAAAACACGCCAGTAAGTAATTATCTTTCTGTTTATTACAACTACCCTTAATGTCCTGTTCCGGCATGGTATATATTCCTGAATTAAAAAACCCTTCTGACCTGTTTTTTCATAAATAACAGCTTTATCCAAATATTTCCTTAATTCTTTAATTGATTTTGCCAGATAGACATTATCACCTTCTCCGCCCCAGTCAAATTTGAATACAAACGGATAATCAAAGGTTTGTTCATTTAATTCACTATAATTATCAAAAAAAGATTCAACGCTTAAAAATATTTCTGTTTTTGGATGTAAAACACCAAATTCCTGAAACATTTTTGCCTGTCCGATTTTACCCGGATATTTAAATTTCGCATCATAATCAGGAAATACATTAGGGCAATTATAACGGGCCATATCATAAATAAATTTATTGCAACCCTGTTGCAGGATAACAGCACGAGCCCTCTTTACTGCTTCAAGATCACTGGCGTTAAGCTCCCTGTCTGCACAGCTTATATTTTTATCTGCTTCAAATAATGGATGAAAAGATAAAATCATCAGTATCCAAATTTCCTAAGCGCTCTGGTATCTTTACTCCAGTCTTTCTGAACATGTACAAAAAGACTTAAAAAAACCTTGCCCCCAACCATCCGTTCAATATCCTTTCTCGCGCTTTCGCCAATTGTTTTGATTTTACTTCCACCTCTTCCAATTATAATTCCTTTTTGTGATGCCCGTTCAACATGAATTGTAGCGCCAATTTTTACAAACGCTCCTTTTTTTTTAACATTAAAAGAATCTATTGTTACAGCAGTAGAATAAGGTATTTCCTGGCCTGTCAAACGAAAAACTTTTTCCCGTATCATTTCAGCAGCAATAAATCTCTGCGGCACATCAGTAAAAGCATCTTCCGGGAAAAAATGCGGCCCTTCATTCAGCAAAGCTTCAATTGCCTTTAAAAGGTCTTCAACCTGAATGCCGTGTCTGGCAGAAACAGGAATCAAAGCCTCAAAAGGATATATTTTTGACCATTTATCCATGGCTGCAAGAAGCCTGGATTTGTCCACAAGGTCTATCTTGTTGAGCACGAGTATAACATTACCCTGTTTTTTTTGAACCTGCTCAGCAATAAAACCCTCTGAGGCTGGATCTGGATTCGACACATCCAGCAAGAAAATCACTATGTCAACATTACCCATAGATGAAAGAGCTGTTTCAACTATTCTAAGGTTTAATTCTCCCTTTGCCACATGCATGCCTGGTGTATCAATAAAAACAATCTGAGAAAATGGCCTGTGAACAACTCCTATTATTCGGTTACGAGTAGTCTGAGGTTTTTTTGATGTTATGGAAACTTTTTCACCGATCATCCTGTTTAAAAGAGTTGATTTACCTGCATTAGGCGCGCCTACAATTGCTACAAATCCTGATTTAAAACCAGAGCTCTTCTCTTTTATATTCATCTATACTCCATGCTACTGTTATGCTCATCTGCTTAGAAGCTGTTTCGAAACAGCTTCTAACATTATAACAATTTCTTAACCGCATTCCATATATTATCTTTGCCCTGGCCGGTTTTTGTGGAAAACATTATTAAATCATTTTTATCAACGCAAAGAGTTTGAGCAATAGCGATAAGTTGTTTTTTCTGTTTCATATTTGAGAGTTTATCTGCCTTGGTAAGAATAATAATTTGCGGAATATTCAGATCGCTGAGCCAATCAATAAAATTCATTTCAACTATTCCAGGTATGCGCCGAATATCCATAATAAGAACAACTCCCTTTAAAGACTTTCTCATTGAAAGATATGAAGTAATCATAGGTCCCCATTCTTTTCGTACTGATTCCGGAACCTTGGCATACCCGTATCCTGGGAGATCGACAAAAGAGAACTCGGTGTTTATTGAAAAAAAGTTGATAAGCTGGGTACGACCGGGTGTAGAGCTGGTTTTTACCAGACGTTTCCGGTTTAAGAGTGTATTAATCAAAGAAGATTTACCCACATTGGAACGTCCTGAAAAAGCTATTTCAGGAAAATCAGCTGGAGGATATTGAGATGGTTTGACAGCGCTTTTAATAAATTCGGCAGACTTTATCTTCATATTAAATATTTTTCTAATCTATCCATTCCTTCTGCAATATTTTCCATGGAATTTGCATATGAAAATCTTAGATATCCTTCACCGTTTTTACCAAAATCAATACCTGGAGTCACACCCACATGCGCTTTTTCCAGTATATCAAAGGCAAGCTTATATGAATCACCGGAAATGTGTTTTGCATTGGCAAAAACATAAAAAGCTCCGGTTGGTTCTACGGTTATTTTCAGCCCCATATCCCTAAGCCGTTTTATCATGTATTTTCTTCGCTTATTGTAAGTTTCTTTCATATGCTCTATATCATCTGAGGCCTCTTTGAGTGCAACAATCCCTGCTCTTTGAATCATTGAATTTGCAGAAATAAAAAAGTTCTGCTGAACCTTTTGTATTGGCCTCATAAAGGGTTTTGGAGCAATAAGATATCCCAGCCTCAAACCGGTCATTGCATATAGCTTTGAAAAACCGTTTAATACAAAGGCATTCTCAGTAAATTCCAGAATAGAATGCTCCTTGCCCTCATAAACCAGCCCATGATATATTTCATCTGAAACAATATAGGATGAACCGGGCGTTGCAAGAGACGCAATAGCCTTCATACGGCTTTCAGATAAAAGATTGCCGGTTGGATTGGATGGAGAATTTATAAATATCGCCCTTGTCTTTTTTGTAATCTTTTCTTTAATAGCTTCCGGCCTGAACTGAAAACCGTCTTCCTCATATACAGGTATGGTTACAGGCTCACCCTGAACAAACCTGATAAAATTAGGGTAACATGCATAATGCGGATCTGAAATAATAACCTGATCGCCTGGCTCTAAAAGAACTGAAAACAAAATAAACATGGCTGGAGAAGTCCCGGAAGATATAAGTATCTGATCAGGGTCTACAGACACATTATATGACTTAAAATAATGTTCGCAAATTGCCTTTCTAAGCTCAAGCAGTCCAAGGCTGTGAGTATAATGTGTATGCCCATCATCAAGAGCTTTGCAGGCAGCTTTTTTAATACACTCCGGTGTATCAAAATCAGGTTCTCCCACTTCCAGATGAATTATATTAATTCCCTGGCGTTCCATTTCACCGGCTTTTTCAAGGACATCCATAACAATAAAAGAAGTCATTTCTTTTGTACGTTTTGAAATCATTTTTTCTGCCTTAATAATATGTTTCGGCGATTTTATTATTAATCACCACGAAGAACACGAAGAATTTTTTCTTTTTCTTCGCTCATTTCGTGCTTTCGTGATTAATTTTGAACCGCAAAAGCAAGCGCATTCCCCGCAGCTTGCTGCAGGGAGCTTCAATACTTTATAATTCGAAATTCCTTGTTCGATATTCGATATTCGCATTTTACTAAATTACTTGCTTTATCAAATCCCCTTAATCCCTTAATCCCTTAATCCCTATACCACTTTGTTTAAAGGATATTCTATTATTCCTTCAGCGCCGTTTTTCTGCAGATTTGGGATAAGATCTCTTACAGCATCTGAATCTATAACCGTCTCTACTGAAAACCAGTCTGACTTATAAAGCGGCGCAACAGTTGGAGCATTAAGACTCGGCAGCAATGATATAACCTCTTCCAGAAAGTTTTCAGGAACATTCATCTTAAGTCCCACCAATTTTTCTCCTAAGAGAGCCCCTTTAAGCAAAAGAGCTATCTGTTCGAGTTTTTCCCTTTTTTCATTGTCTTTCCAGACATTGTGATTTGCTATAAGCTGAGTATTAGTCTGCATCAAGACATGGAGGATTTTAAGCCCATGCGCCTTTATTGTGGTTTCGGTTTCCGTAACCTCTACAATGGCATCCGCAAGCCCGGAGACAACCTTTGCCTCGGTAGCTCCCCAGGAGAATTCAACGATTACATTGATCCCGCGCTCGACAAAATATCTTTTTGTAAATTCCACCAGCTCAGTCGCTATCTTCTTCCCTTCAAGGTCCTCGATTGTCTTGATCGGAGAATCATAAGGAACCGCAAGAACCCATCGCGCAGGCCGCGCGCTGACTTTAGAGTAAACAAGGTCGCTTATAACATGAACATCAGAACTGTTTTCCGCTATCCAGTCCTTGCCGGTAAGCCCTGCATCAAGAGTTCCGCTCTCAACGTAACGTGACATTTCCTGAGCCCTGCATATGGCGCATTCTATTTCATCATCGTTAATTTCCGGGAAATAGCTCCTGCCGTTAATATTAATCTTCCACCCTGAACGCTTGAAAAGCGCAATTGTAGCGTTTTGCAGACTCCCTTTAGGAATGCCTAATTTTAATTTTGTTTTCATTTTTTGTATACCTCCTCAGGGTCAAACAAGGGTTCCCCAATAACCTTTATCGACCCGTTTTCAATTTTTTTAAAAAAACAGCTCTTATATCCCAGATGACATGCAGCGCCGCCTATCTGATCAACCTTTAACAACACTGTATCATTGTCACAATCAATTCTTATTTCCTTTACGATCTGCATGTTTCCTGATGTTTTACCCTTTATCCACAGCTCCTTTCGTGTACGGCTGTAATATGTTGCTTTTCCAGTGGAAATTGTGGCATTCCACGCTTCTTCATTCATAAAAGCAAGCATAAGGACATCACCTGTTTGATAATCCTGCACTATTGCAGGCAAAAGACCGCCCAGCTTATTGAAATCAAGTTTAATCATAATATATTTTCTCTCTCTATAAAAAAAATCAAAATCAGCCACCACCAGTAGAACTTGTGGTATGAGGAAGGCCCCTAAAAGGGGCCATATTAAACAATCTTTAGTGTTTATCGACAGGATTTTTTATTTTTCTCAGTCTCCACCTGCCCGCCATCGCAAGCCGCTCAGGCGAGGCGGGCGGGGACGAGACTGAGAAAGAAACAATCCCGCCCAAAGGCGGGAAAAGAAAACTTGGATTCCAACCCTTGCCATCTTTAAGCTAAACTTTTGTCGCTATTAGTCCAATTTAGTTCCCTCAAAGAGGGTTGA
>Ga0208648_1000282_pt1 | contig 54306 bp, 35 predicted proteins | sample AntAceMetag02UKL_FD_184772 | JGI IMG/M metagenome (GOLD analysis project Ga0208648, IMG submission 184772) | Saline lake microbial communities from Ace Lake, Antarctica - Antarctic Ace Lake Metagenome 02UKL (SPAdes) (version 2) | ecosystem: Environmental > Aquatic > Non-marine Saline and...
CGAAGATCTCAAGTAAACCGGCAGATGAAGATCATCCTTATGGTCACGGCAGGGCAGAACTGATAGCTTCGATGTTGATAGGTGTGCTTCTGGCTATAGTGAGTGTAGAATTCGTTCACCAGTCAGTAGATAGATATAATAATCAGGAATCCGCAGAATATGGCACAATAGCAATAATCGTGACGCTAATATCAATCATATTAAAGGAATTATTAGCTCGATATTCCATCCATTTCGGGAAAAAGCATCATCTATCCACCCTGATAGCGGATGGACAACATCACAGGAGTGATGCCCTATCATCAGTAGTTGTCATGGCAGGTATTATTGCAGGCAGCAGATTCTGGTGGATGGACTCATTATTAGGAATATTAGTAGCAATAATGATCGGATATACAGCCTACAGGATATTTATCAAGTCCGCTGACAGGCTTTTGGGCAGGAGTGCTGACGAGGAATTGAGAACAGAAGTGATATCAATATGTGACGAAGTGGCAAAAAATAATAACATAGAATTACATCCCCATCATTTTCATGTGCATCAGTATGGAGAGCATAAGGAGCTTACTTTTCACGTGCGGATGCCTAAAGATTGGGAAATAGGTTTTGGGCATAAAATTTTGATCCAGATAGAGAAGATTTTACGTGACAGATTGAGAATAGAAGCTACTATTCATATTGATCCGAATTAAACAGGGATAAGTGAGAGAAAAAGAAGATTATGGGTCGTAGTATAAGAAGTGAAGCAATACTCCAGGAAATAGCTGAGAAGCGGGAGATATTTCAGCTTCAGGCAGAAAAAAGTAAATTGTTTGATTTTGAAGAAATATATGGCAACAGCAATCCGATAGTGCTGGAGATTGGAATTGGCAGGGGAGAGTATATTGTAGGGCAATCGTTATTAGACTGGCGTTATAACTATCTGGGGATTGAGATCAATCCAGAGCGGATAGATTATACCCTGCGCCAGCTGGATACTGAAAGGCATAAGAATGTGAGGATATTGAATTTATATGTAGATTCCAGCATAATAGAATATATTGCTGAAGGATCAATTAGAAAAGTTTGCCTAATTCATCCTGACCCCTGGCCCAAACGCAGGCATCAGCATCGAAGAATAATCCAGCACGGTTTTCTGGATGTGCTATATAAGATCCTTGATGAGAGAGGTATTTTGGAGATTCAAACTGATCATCAGGAATATGCTGAATATATCTTGAAGCATTTCAAGGCAAGAGATGATTTTAAGCCTATCATGGGTGGGAGTACAAAAATACCTCGACATGGACATATAGTAACATATTTTGAGGAAAAGAAAATGCGGGAAGGTAATTACCCGGTTTATATTAGTTATAGAAAAGCAGAATTCAGGGAGTGAAGATGGACTTGAAGAAACTGAGTGAAATCTATAAAAACAAGATCAGCGAAGATGAGAAATATTATTCGGAGTATGCCTGCCGTGATAAATCCGCCAGAAGACTGCATAAGGATCTTCATCAGTCGGTAAGGTCAGAATTTGCCCGGGATCGTGACAGGATACTTTATAGTGGTGCATATCGGAGATATCAGGGCAAAACACAGGTATTTTCATTTACAAACCTGATAGATGAAGAGATGACCAATCGCAGTCTGCATACTACTTATGTATCGCAGATCAGTAGAACAATAGGCAAGTTTCTGGGCTTGAATCTGGAATTGATCGAAGCAATAGCATTGGGTCATGATCTGGGACATACTCCATTTGGACATGACGGAGAGCAGGCATTGAATACCTGCTGTCTGGCGCATGGTTTAGGCTATTTTCATCATAATATCCAGAGTTTGAGGATAGTTGACAGCATCAGCAGGAAGGGAAGGGGATTGAATCTTACCTTTCAGGTGCGAGATGGAATAATCTCTCATGATGGAGAGGTGCATAATACTGTATTAAAACCTGATTTAGATAAGACAGAGGCAGATATTGAGGATTATATCCAGAAGAAGAAAAAGGGTGAAAAAGTGGAATGGATGCCGGCAACTATGGAAGGTTGTGTAGTGCGGATATCTGATACAATTGCCTATATCGGTCAGGATATAGAAGATGCCATAAGATTGAATATTTTAAAAAGAGAAGAATTGCCTCAGGATGTGGTGAGTCACCTGGGTGAACGGAATAGTAAGATCATTGATACATTAGTAAAAAGTGTGATCGTGAATAGTCTGGGGAAGGGTCATATCGCTTTTGATGAGGAAACATCTCAACAGCTTTTAAAGCTGAAAGTGTTTAATTATGCTAAGATATACACTAATATCAAGGTAAAGAAATCCAAGGAAGTAATTAACCGCAGTATGAAACTTCTATTTGAAGAATACCTGGAAGATATCAGGAAGGATAACAGGGAATCCAATATCTTTAAACATTTTATAAATCATAAGACCGAGGGATATTGCGGTCTTTATAATGCTGAAGAGAAGGTGCGTGATTTTTTATCAACCATGACAGATAGATATTTTAATGAGGAAGTAAAGCGGTATTTTTTACCAGCAAGTAAATATAGATATATAGGAGCAAAAGATGGAAATGTTTGATTTGGAAAAAGAGATTGAAATTATCAGTGAAAAAGTAGTTTCCATGAGGAGGTTACTTTGACCGTTCCCGTCTGGAACAGGAGATAAAACAGCTTGAAAGCAAGATGACTGAGCCAACCTTCTGGAATGACCAGATCGAGGCGCAAAAGATAATTCGGGAAGTGAGTCATAAGAAGCTGATAATAGACAATATTATTGCAATTGAGGGAATAAAGGATGAGCTGGAGACTTATCTTTTACTCTTGAATGAAGAGAAAAGTGAGGAATTGCAAAAGGAAGCATCTGAATACCTGCGGGTTAATGGTAAGATAGTAGAAGATGCCGAGGCAAAACTGCTTTTAAATGGCAAAACTGATCATACAAGTGCGATATTATCAATTCACCCTGGAGCAGGGGGTACTGAGTCGCAGGACTGGGCAGAGATGCTGCTGCGCATGTATTCACGCTGGGCAGAAGCCAGTAGCAGGAAATTTGAGATAATAGAATATCAACCTGGGGATGAAGCAGGTATCAAAAGTGTGACAGTGGAAGTGATCGGAGAATATTCATATGGCATGCTCAAAAGCGAGATAGGCATTCACCGCCTTGTAAGGATATCACCTTTTAATGCTCAGGGTAAAAGGCAGACGTCATTTGCATCTGTTTTCGTGTGTCCCTTGATAGACGAAGAAATAGAAGTAGAAATTGATCCCAGTGATCTGAGAATAGATACTTATCGTGCCAGTGGAAAGGGAGGACAGGGAGTAAATACAACTGATTCCGCAGTGCGGATCACTCATATTCCCAGTGGAATAGTTGTATCCTGCCAGAATGAACGGTCACAGATAAATAATAAAGCAGTAGCAATGCAGGTTCTGAAATCCAGAATATATCAGCAGATGGAAGAAGAGAAGCAAAAGGAAAGGCAGGAGATAGAGAATACAAAGACAGATATTGGCTGGGGTAATCAGATAAGAAGTTATGTATTTCATCCTTATCAAATGGTGAAGGATCATAGAACAGATCATGAGACAGGTAATACATCAGCAGTGATGAATGGTGATCTTGATAGCTTTATTAATGCCTGGTTGAAATTTGAAGCAGAGAGGAAAAAATGACCGCAACAGACTATAAATTACTGATCCCTAAGATAGATAAAGAGAGGATGCCGAACCACGTTGCAATTATAATGGATGGTAATGGAAGATGGGCAAAAAAGCATAGTATGAAACGGGTCAATGGTCACAAAGCTGGAGTTAAAGCAGTTCGTGAAATTGTGGAAACTGCTCGTGAAATAGATCTCAAGTACTTGACAGTGTATGCTTTTTCGACCGAGAATTGGGGCAGGAGCAGGATGGAAGTGAATTATTTGCTGAAACTTATTCTTGATTCGCTGATAGGGGAGATAGATGATCTGGTAGCCAATGGAGTGAATATCCGCTTTATAGGTACAGAGCAGCATCTTCCTCCGGGTTACGATATAAAAGTGGAAGAGAATTGCCGTAGATCATGGCATAATAAGGATCTGTACTTTAACGTTGCGATGAATTATGGGGGTAGAAGAGAACTAATTGAAGCTGTTCAGGCAATATCGGCAAAAGTGAGGGATGGTGATATGCAACCTGAAGATATCAATGAACAGATAATATCAGATCATTTGTATACTGCAGGAATGCCGGATCCCGATCTGGTGATCCGAACCAGTGGAGAGATCAGGCTTTCAAATTACTTGATCTGGCAATCTACCTATTCTGAATTCTGGTTTACGGAAACATTGTGGCCAGATTTCAGCAGGTCAGAATTTATTCAGTCAATCCTTGATTTTCAGGAGCGTAAACGCCATTTTGGCAAAAGGGAGAGGTAATGGAATTTTTTAATAGATTACTTGTAAGTCTGATTTTTGTACCGGTGATGCTACTGGTATTTTACTTAGGTGGAGTTTATACCTTTGCATTTCTGGGGATAATACTGGTGATGATGCTAAACGAATTGCGTGAGAACTATGCGAAAAAGGGGTTTGAAATCCCGATTACGATGCAAATCTTCGGGTTACTGGTGTATATTTCTCTTCAATTACCATTTGAATATTTAGTGGGCACTGTATTTATTGGTCTGATAGTAACGAGTGGCAACTATTTATTCAGTAATCGGGCAGATAAATCAACTAAGAAAATTGCTGTAACCTGGTATTCGATATTTTATACCGCAGTTCCATTAGGACTTGTGATGAATATGCGGAATATAGCCAGTGAAAATCTTGATGGAAGATTGATTGTGATTTCATTGCTGGTGGTGATCTGGGTAACTGATACTATGGCTTATATGACGGGGATGTTTTTGGGTAGAACCAAAGGAGTGATCAAGATATCACCTAATAAATCTATTGAAGGTTATATTGGAGGTTTTTCCTTTGCTTTGATCGCCAGCGCTGTATTAGTATTCTTTTATAAAGAGCTTGGTGGGAATTTTATCTGGATGTTAACTCTTTCGGGAGGATTGTTCGGACAATATGGAGATCTCTTTGAATCATTGCTAAAGCGGGATCTGGAAATAAAAGACAGCTCATCTATGTTACAGAATCACGGTGGAATATTAGACAGATTTGACAGTCTCTTATTTGCGGCACCAGCTTTATACATATTACTAAAAGTAATGGGGTATTTTTAATGCGGAAGTATTTATTAATAATAATTATCATAATATTAACTGGATGTACTATTCATCGGCAATATGATTTTAATGAAGTGATCAAGCCACCGGAAGAAGCAAATCATTTCTGGGTAGCAGAGCGTGATTCACTTCAGGAAGTAATTAAATATCAGAAAGACCAGATTGATTCTCTCAGCGCGATTATTTGCTTTCAGGATAGCGTGATCGCTGAACAGGAATTTGCCCTGAATGAAGCTGATCAGATGGTGGCGATCAGGCAGGGATTTATAATTCCTGATACTATATCATTTGCCGGGGTAACTTTTGATTTAAAAAATGAGAGGATAGAAGACAAATTTATCAAGATCTACAATCAAGAACTTAAAGATGCCTATAAATACATCCCTCGCAGCGGGAGATATTTTTCTTATTTTGACAGTGTGCTAACCAGACATGGTGTCCCTGTTGATGCCAAGTATCTGGCGGTGGCTGAAAGTAGATTAAGCTATATGGCAAAATCACCTGTTGGAGCAATGGGTATATGGCAGTTTATGAAAAGAACAGCCACTGGTTATGGCATGAGAGTAGATGAATTTGTAGACCAGCGAAGTGACGTGTTTTTAGCAACAGAAGCGGCGGCAAATTTTTTACTAAATAATCATAAATATTTGAAAAGAAAGGGAGTAGATGACTGGCTGCTGGCTTTTTGTGGTTATAATGCCGGGATAGGCAATGTGGAGAAAGTAATTCGAGAACAGGGAGGGAAGAACTTTTTTGACCTGATCATGGGAGTGGATGAAACTAATAGATATGTCTGGAAAGCAGTAGCACTTAAGCTGATCTTTGAAAATGAGAAAGAGATTTTTAATAAAGAATTCACACGACAGCAGGAGATACTTACTGAAATCAAGAAAGTTCATGTGAAACTGAGTGGTTATTATGAAATTGATGATTGGGCACAGGCACAGGGAACTTTTGTAAGCAGAGTATGGGAACTTAATCCCTGGATAAAAACCTATCAGCGTAGCAGAAAGAAATATTCTGCTGTGCTGGATGTTGTATTACCTCCTGGAGAATATACAATTTGCCTGCCAAAGGATGCTGAGGCGGATGAAGATGAAATTCGAAGGATTGAAAAGCAGTTTTTGAAAGATAATGATGGATATTTCACAGAATATGAGGTGAAAAAGGGTGACAGTTTATATAAAATTGCGTTGAAGTTCAAAACGAGTATCAGCAAGCTGAAGAGCATTAATGGATTGCATTCAGATATCATTTATCCCGGACAGAAATTAAAATTATTTGGTTATTCCAAACCGAAAGAAGCCAAAGAGTATGTTGTCAAAAAGGGTGATTATATTTCAGGGATAGCCTATTCGTTAGGAGTATCGGCCAGTCATCTTCTTAGTGAGAATAATCTTAAGAAGGATGAGAATGGGAATTGCCATATTTTTCCGGGTCAGAAGTTGAAGTACTAATGGAAATAGCCATCGACAGATTGATCGCAGAAGATATTGATCAGGTAATTAAAATCGAAAAAGATGTTTTTAGCAATCCCTGGGAAGAATCAGCATTCTACTCATCACTTGATCATTCTAGCTGTTGGAAATTATCAGATAAATTGAGCAAAAAGATAATAGGCTATCTGATAGGACAACAGGTTTTAGATGAATTTTCTATTTACAATCTGGCAATTTGCCCTGAATATCAAAATCAGGGATTAGGTAGCTGGTTTACCAAAAGAATACTGAATGAAATGCGGGATAATGGCTCCAGAGTGTTTTTTCTGGAAGTTCGCAGAAGCAATAAGGCAGCTTTGCAATTGTATGAAAATCTCGGATTCAAAGAAGTCCATGTTCGAGGGGGATATTACAGCAATCCTGTGGAAGATGCTTTGATAATGATGAAAGATGAGCGTAATTATAAAAAAGGATAATATATGAAAACTTATGATTATCTGGTGATTGGTAGTGGTTTAGCCGGACTAGTATTTGCTTTGGAGGCTTCCAGACAAGGTAAGGTTGCAATTGTTACAAAGAAGAAGATGCATAACTGCAATACAGACTATGCCCAAGGTGGAATTGCTGCTGTGGTGGACAGGCAGGATTCTTTTGAAAATCATGTACGAGATACCTTTATTGCCGGTGGAGAACTTGGTAAGGAAGAGGTAATTGAGCAGATTGTGAAAGAAGCTCCTGACAGATTACAGTATCTTATTGATCTGGGTACAAAATTCACTATGGAAAATGACCGGCTTGATAGACGGTTGGAAAATCTATCATTAACCCGAGAAGGTGGGCATTCTCAAAAACGGGTGGCATATGCAGCAGATTCTACAGGGCACGAGATCATGACGGCATTAATTGCAGCCTGCAAAAATAATGATAATATTGAAATTTATGAAGACCACCTGGCAATTGATCTTATTACGCAGCATCACATATCCCAGGCAAAGCACTTTATACCGCGGATAACCTGCTGGGGCGCATATGTGATGGATACAATTACTGGAGAAATTGAGATATACAGATCACGAAAAACAATGCTGGCAACTGGTGGTGGGGGACAGGTATATTCATATAATACTAATCCTGATATTGCTACTGGAGATGGATATGCCATGGCATATCTTGCCGGTGCCAGAATGGTAAATATGGAATTTGTTCAGTTTCATCCGACTGCATTTTATGATCCTGATAATAATCCGTTTCTTATTTCTGAGGCTGTGCGTGGTGAAGGGGGAATACTTAAACTGCTTAATGGTGAAACCTTTATGGAGAAGTATCATAAACTGGAATGCCTGGCTCCCAGAGATATCGTTTCTCGGGCAATTGATTTTGAATTAAAAAAGAGCGGAGATAAATTTCTATATCTTGATGCCACTCAAATTCCCAAAGATAAACTTCTTACACATTTCCCCTATATTCGTAAAAAGTGTCTGAGTAGAGGTGTTGATATTACATGTGAACCTATTCCTGTAGTTCCAGCAGCCCATTATTTTTGCGGTGGGATCACTACTACAATTGATGGACTAACTGCTGTTAAGAATTTATTTGCTGCAGGTGAAGTATCCTGCACGGGGTTGCATGGTGCTAATCGACTGGCATCAAACTCCTTGCTGGAAGCATTAGTGATTGCCTGGAGAGCATCCCATCATCAAAGTATGAAAGAGGATGAGAGTTTTCCTGAGATACTTCCCTGGCAGGCTTCAAATACCTTTAACGAAAATGAATGGGTGATTATTTCGCATAATCGTCAGATATTAAATACTATCATGCAAGGTTATGTGGGCATCACGCGCTCGCGCAGATTGCTTAAGTATGCTTATTCCCGGGTTTCAAATATCTATGAAGAGATCAATAATTTTTATCAGCATAATTCAGTAAGTAAGGAAGTGATTGAAACCCGTAATATTGCTATTGTGGCATCTTTGATTATTCGTTCAGCCTTGATGCGAAAAGAATCCAGGGGTGCTCATTATGTGAATGATTATCCAGAAAGGGATGATGCCAAATATCTGAAAGATACTATTATATAATTTTAAGCTCTTATAAAAAGGGAAAGCCGGACAGCATTAGCTGTCCGGCTTTTGTTTCCCCCCTCATACTATTTCATAAGAATCATTTTTCTTGTTTCTGAGTGTCCAGTTGTCTGGAATCTCAGGAAATATACTCCACTTGCCTGATGAGTGGCATTCCAGATCAACTTGTAATCTCCAGCAGACTGCTGTTCATTCACAAGTGTTTCTATCTTTTGTCCTCTGATATTATAGATATCCACTTTCACATTTCCAGTTTGAGAAATCTCATAACTGATCGTGGTTTGAGGATTGAAAGGATTAGGATAGATATTAGCCAGTCCGGTAACTAATGGAGCATCATTATGATCAAAATAGATCACAATATCTGATACATCATTACCTGGATCTGTAGTAACCATCTGATTGCTGGAATACACTACTTCATCCTGATACAGTTTGAAGCTTATTTCTTCATTCTCTATACCATTAATAACCAATGAGATTATTCCATTATCGATTACAGAGACTGCCCGGCATTCATCACCAGCAAATGCTCCAATGAATCCATCTGCAGGTAATCCTTCCAGGGATGCATGTCCATAAGCAATGGTACTATTTGTGTATATTACAGGTTCCCAGATCGGGCATACAGGAGCGATTGGCTGCTGAGATGCACGAAGTCCATCAGGATAGATCAAGGTAGCTGCTGAGAACATTTTAATCCAGTAACCAGAGCCTGGAGTCATCGTGGTGAGTGTATTAAATTCAGGTGGAAGGCTTGGATCGTAACTGCCAAATGAATCTTTGATCTTAAGAAGCTGATCAATGATAGTGAACAATGCATCTTCTAGATCCTGAGAAACCTGCGGCAGGTAACCGGTCAAGTTCCAGCCAGCACTCAAGGCAATTTGAGTATCCGCTACATTTACTGGTAATCCTTCTAAAGAAAGAGCGGTATTATTAGTAACTTTTACATAATAAGCTGCACCATCATCTATTTCAGTCAAAGTATTGTAAACCGGTAACAGATCTGGGTCATAACTATAGAATATGTTTTTGACTTTGATAAGTTCTTCGTTTTCAATCAGTTCTCCAAAAATATCAGCAATCAGGTAACTGGAAGGATATATGTTAAGTGAGAGCAAGTTCCAGCCAGTTTGAAGATTGATTAACTGAGTGATGTTTGCACTTTCAGAAGCATTAATAATAATCTGATCTGGTGGATAACCAATTTCCCCACCAGGACTAGTAGTAATCGTCAATGGAACAGAGAGGATAGCATTTTCGCTTGAATCCCAAATTTTGAAATGAGCTATCTCAGCAGTTTCACCCTGCACTATAAGCGTTACAATGGCAGTACTATCTCCAAGAATAACCACATCAGATACAGCACGACATTCTGGTCCCACAAATGTACCTACTCTGTCTCCTTCTTCGGCTGGTAATCCTTCTATCTGAACAATACCATAAACAATGGTGCTGTTTGTGTAGATTACTGGCGTCCAGTTTGGTCCATAACCACTACCAAATGCTAAATTTATAAAGTCCGGAGGAGTACCAATCTCTCCACCAGGATCAGTTGTATAGGTTTCATATAAACTGTAGTACAGGTTTGCAGAATAATCATAAAGACTGAAATCAATCTCTTCGATCTCGACACCATTAACTGTAATTGTGGCATAAGTGGCTTCATCTTCAACTGAATATACAGGATTGACCCATCCACGTATCTCACCATCCACAAAAGCACCTACCATATCAAGCTCACTAACTGGCAAACCATCAATGGTTACACGCGAATATACAATTGTGCTTGAAGGATATACTACAGGTACCCAGTCAGGTCCCATCCATACAAGGACATTCCAGATTGTTTCAGCCATATAATCTGCATCAGTTACTTGCGCCTTAACAATGTAGTTTCCATTACGATCAAAAGTGATAGCGAATTCCGCAGTATTGATTCCAGGAAGTAACAGGTCATTAAGATACCAGGAGATCTCACTATCTTCTTCAATGTCTAGTGTTGATATGCTGAAGGTAACTAAAGATGTATCAGCAATGCTAAATTCAGTCTCTATTGGCAGAAATTCTGTGATCTCAGGTGGATCATTTACTGGATAAACAATTATATTGATAGTATCCATGGCAGTTGCTCTTCCCTGCTGATCATCAATCGTGAATACCAGTTCTTCTTCACCAAACCAGTTTTCATCTGCTGCAAAGATTAAAAAGTCTCCCATTTGTGCAGTATCGACATGTATGCCTCCAGAAACTGTCAGGTTCAATGGGTCCATATCAACATCATAAAGATATTGTGAAAAATTAACTTCAAGGATTTCATCCTCATTAAAACTTAAGCTGTCAGGAAGATTAATAAATTCTGGAGGATCATTAACCGGATGTACTATAACATCCATCACATCAGATGCGATATCGCGACCTACGTTATCAGTTATAGTAATTGTAACTTCTGTGAGACCATTCCAGTTTTCTGCTGCACTGAAATCGATTATCAATCCAGTAAAGCTGTTATACAAATTTTCCTGATCATAGTCCACGTTGACTATATTCAGGGCATCTAAGTCAACATCCGTTGCATAAGAACTTATATCAAAGCTTAATTCCTCATCTTCATTAAAGGAAATAAATATTGGCAGATCAAGATATGGAGCATCATTTACCGGGTTCACAATCACGTTCAGGATATCTGTGGCAATTGCTCTGCCTTGCTGATCATTAACAGTGAATTCTAAGTCTTCTGCTCCATTCCAGTTTTCATCAGCAGTAAAAGTTACCATGTGATCTACGATATCAGCATGGACGTTTACACCCTCTGCAACTGTTAAAAGCAATTCGTCCATATCAACATCATAAAGATATTGTGAAAAATCCAATTCTTCCACAGTGTCTTCATCAAAATTGATGCTGACCGGCAAGTCGATTTCTGGGGTGTCATTCACTGCCAGCACTTCTACTGTCATAACATCTGAAGCTATATAACGATCTGCGGTATCTGTTATGGTAACTGTTACATCAGTGGAACCATTCCAGTTTTCTGCTGAACTGAAATCTATCTCCATGTTACTGAAGCTGTTATATAGATTTACTTCTTCATATTCAACGCTGACAATACTTAACTGGTCATAATCTATATCTTCAGCATAAAGCGAAACATCGAATAAAAGACTTTCATCTTCATTAAATGCCCAATATTCAGGTAAATCAAGAGTTGGCGGATCATTCATTGGATTTACTACAAAACTACAGTTATCAGTAGCAGTAGCTCTTCCCTGCTGATCATCTACTGTAAAGGTCAGGGTTTCCTCACCATTCCAGTTATCGGTTCCAGTTATTGTTGCAACCAGTCCGTCGATAGCAACTTCAAGATTTACCATTCCAGATACATAGAGTAAAAGTTCATCGTTTTCTACGTCACTGGAGTACATCCCTATATCAAAGATCATTTCGCCATCTTCATCGAAATACATTATTGGAGGTACATCCAGAACTGGTGGATCATTCACAGGAATCACATTGATAATAGTTGCATCAACGGCAACTGCTCTGCTTGAATTGTCATCAACTATAAAAGTAACAGGTTCTGAGCCAAACCAGTTTTCGGGAGCACTCATTGTTACTTCATAGCCATTAATTGAGATATCTATCTGATTATTACCAGTAAATATTATTGTATGCGTATTATTATCGGGGTCAATGATGTATTGACTGAAATCTTCTACCAGCACTTCATCTTCATTGAAGCTGAACATTGGAGGCAAATCAAATATTGGTGGATCATTAACGCCAATTACTTCTACTGAACCATCCACTACATTTATAAATACATTATTGTATTTAAAGTTTGCAATATCAAGAGGACTAACCCCTCCCTCCAGAGCTGTGAACTGGAATGAAAGAAGTTCACCTTCTCCAGTGATGGGAGTATTATCTGCATAAGCAATATTGATCAATCCGGGTTCAACATTATAAACTACCAGCATATTAGGTGATAATGCACCTGCTGTAAATCCATCATACTGGATCACAGCTGGATCATAATACAGATTGAACTGATAAGAGATTATATTCATATCAGGCTGTATCATCGTAGTAGAGATTGGCACATCAAATGGCTCGTCTTCATTCAGAGTAAGTTCAGGTGCACTAACCACTATTTCATCAATAGGGTGATCGATCACTGTTACAACAACTTCATCAATTTCAGACCAGGCTTGTCCATCAGACACTTCCAGTCCAAACACGAGATCCGTATCAGCATCTAACCATGGTGCAGTAAAGCTGGGTGTGGGAGAAGCAGGATCATCAAGAATTATGCCATTAGGAGCTAACCAGTTAAATGTAAGGTCATAAGTTGGCTCTGCCGTAACTACAAATACATAAGGATCCATGCCACCGCCAACTACCATATCAGCAGTAAATGGCAATTCACCTTCTACATCATAGATCATATCTGCACTGGCATCATAAAATTTAAATGTCATGACCTCTCCATCGGTTACATTACTATATACCTGAGGCATAAAGGCATAGTAACCAAAGGGAACAGTGTAATCTTGAACACTGTCATCACTCTGTTGAGCGATACCACGACATTCATCACCTACAAATACACCGATCATATCATTAAGATCTTCAGCAGGAATTCCATTGATAGTCACCATACCCCAGATAAATCCGTTATATTCATAATCTGGAGGATTAAGATCCCATTGTGGTACTCTCAAATAGTCGTCTGGATCATATGATGCAGTACCATTCAACATGACTACTTCACCCTCGTCTACTATCTGGTCAGGTCCTGCAACTGCTACTGGAGGATAATTACCCACATCGATAAACACTGATCCATCAACCAGATTATCAAGATAAAGTGCATTATATTTAAATTCATTAAGATCAAGAGTCGTATCTCCTGCAAGTAATGCCGTAAATTCCATTACTATTAAATCCCCTACTCCACTCAAGGACATATAATCTGCAAATGCTACAGTGATATTTCCAGCAACATTTTCAAAAGCCAGAAGGTTACCTGATGTTATTACATTACCAGCTTCATAGCCTACAAATTCTACATATTCCGGATCAAAGCCTACATTGAACTGAAAACTGATCACACCCCAGTTTTCCTGCAGTTCTGTAGTGCTGATACCCACTGTAAAATTAAGTCCCTCACGAGTCTCTGCGTCCTGACATGTGATTACTGCGTCAGCATATGGTTCCACGATAGTTACCATACCATCATAAATATTGGCATCATCAAGATACAGTGAATTATATTCAAAGTTTTCTATATCAAGTACTGATTGGTCAAGTTCCATTGCTGCTGTAAATTCCAGCTCTATCAGAGTTCCTTCTCCACTGATTGGAGCAAAATCTGCAAATGCTACAGATACATTTCCATCAGCATTTTCATATGCCAGCAGATTACCAGAATTGATTATGGAACCATTACTGTATCCTACATAATCAAGAAGCTCAGGATCAAATCCCAGATCAAACTGGAAGCTGATAACATTCCAACCTTCATTTATATCTGAAGTTGATATACCTACGGTGAATGTCTCACCACCGCCGACAGTAAGTTCCGGTGCACTGATCACTGCATTGGAAAAAGGAATGATAATATCAATTGTGCCACCTTCTACATTTGGCAGGTATGTGGCATTATATTTGAAATTCTCTATAGTTATATCAGTGCTGCCTAATTGCTGAGGAATAAAATTAAATCCAGCGATACTTCCCGCTCCGACCAAAGCATTAAAATCAGCAAAAGCGACAGAAACATGTCCTGGAGTAATCTCATAAGCCAGTAGATTGCCACCAGTGGGTACATCACCTAATTGGTATCCGGAAAATTCAAGCATTGCAGGATCATAATATAGATCAAACTGATATGATATTATCTCCCAGTCTGCCATCAGCTCTTCAGTCATAAGATCGCAGGTGAATTCCATATCTAAGCCGGCTTCTTCATTTTCTATATAAACTCCAGTGTAATAATATGGTACATGCACTGTGATTGTTGCTGGTAGTAAATTTTGCACGGCAGTATTATTATAATAAAAATCACTAATGTTAATTTCTGACTGATCTAATACGGTGCCTACGAATGTAAACTGAGTAAGATAGTCAGGATTAGTAATAGCGTCTGCGGTGCTGAATGCTACCTGCAGAACACCTGGCTCAGTATCATTTACAACCAGCATTCCTTCAGGCATTCCTGTTCCATTGCTGGAGCCTGTATAGGTAAGAATTGCCGGATCATAATTAACAATATATTGATATGATATTACACCAAAATCTGCATTAAGAGGTGTTGTGTAAACATTAACAGGAAATTCCTCATCCAATATGACATCCTGATCATCCATAAATATAACTGCGTCAGCAGGATTGGGAACATTGATTATGGTTACTAATACTTCATCAGTGGCGATAAATTCACCATCATCAACAGTTAAAGTCATTACTATATCAGTATTCTCTTCAACTTCTGGAGCAGTAAAAGTTGGATTTATAACGGTTTCATCATCAAGGACAAGGTCACCAGTCCATAAATAGGTGATCTCATCATCAGGATCATAACTTCCGCTGCCATCGAGCATTCCTGGTTCACCTTCCAGAATTTCAAAATCATCTCCTGCATCTGCTATTGGTGGATCATTTACTGGTTCTACTACAAAATTACAATCATCACTTGCTGTTGCTCTTCCCTGCTGATCATCTACAGTAAAGGTTAGGAGTTCCTCACCATTCCAGTTATCGGTTCCAGTTATTGTTGCAACCAGTCCGTCGATAACAACTTCAAGGTTTACCATACCCGTTACATAAAGTAGAAGTGGGTCATTTTCCACGTCACTGGAGTACATCCCAATGTCAAATATCATCTCGCCATCTTCATCGAAATACATTACTGGAGGTACATCCAGAACTGGTGGATCATTTACTGATACTACATTGATTACGGTTGTATCGAATGCAACTGCACCTGCATTATCAGTTACTATAAAGGTAACTGTTTCTGAGCCAAACCAGTCTGCCGGAGCACTCATTGTTACATCATAACCCATTACTGAGATATTTATCATGCTATTACCAGAGAAAATAATAGTATGCTCATCATTATCAGGATCAATGATATACTGACTGAAATCTTCTACCAGCACTTCATCTTCATTGAAGCTGATCATTGGTGGCAGATCAAATACTGGTGGATCATTGACGTCAATTACTTCCACAGAACCATCCACCATATTTACAAATACATTATTGTATTTAAAGTTTGCAATATCAAGAGGGCTAACCCCTCCATCCAGAGTTGTGAACTGGAATGAAAGAAGTTCACCTTCTCCAGTGATGGGATTATTATCTGCATAAGCAACATTGATCATACCCGGTTCAACATTATATACTACCAGCATATTAGGTGATAATGCGCCTGCTGTAAACCCATCATACTGGATCACAACTGGATCATAATACAGATTGAACTGATAAGAGATAACATCCATATCAGGCTGTATCATCGTAGTAGTGATTGGCACATCAAATTGTACGTCTTCATCCAGAGTAAATTCAGGTGCACTAACCACTATTTCATCAATAGGGTGATCAATCACTGTTACAACAACTTCATCAATTTCAGACCAGGCTTGTCCATCAGAAACTTCCAGTCCAAACACGAGATCCGTATCAGCATCTAACCATGGTGCAGTAAAGCTGGGTGTGGGAGAAGCAGGATCATCAAGGATTATACCATCAGGAGCTAACCAGTTAAATGTAAGGTCATAAGTTGGCTCTGCTGTTACTACAAATACATAAGGATCCATGCCACCGCCAACTACCATATCAGCAGTAAATGGCAATTCACCTTCTACATCATAGATCATATCTGCACTGGCATCATAAAATTTAAATGTCATGACCTCTCCATCGGTTACATTACTATATACCTGAGGCATAAAGGCATAGTAACCAAAGGGAACAGTGTAATCTTGAACACTGTCATCACTCTGTTGAGCGATACCACGACATTCATCACCTACAAATACACCGATCATATCATTAAGATCTTCAGCAGGAATTCCATTGATAGTCACCATACCCCAGATAAATCCGTTATATTCATAATCTGGAGGATTAAGATCCCATTGTGGTACTCTCAAATAGTCGTCTGGATCATATGATGCAGTACCATTCAACATGACTACTTCACCCTCGTCTACTATCTGGTCAGGTCCTGCAACTGCTACTGGAGGATAATTACCCACATCGATAAACACAGATCCATCAACCAGATTATCAAGATAAAATGCATTATATTTAAATTCATTAAGATCAAGAGTCGTGTCTCCTGCAAGTAATGCCGTAAATTCCAATACTATTAAATCCCCTACTCCACTCAAGGACATATAATCTGCAAATGCTACAGTAATATTTCCGGCAGCATTTTCAAAAGCCAGAAGGTTACCTGATGTTATCACATTACCAGCTTCATAACCTACATACTCCACATATTCCGGATCAAATCCTAGATTGAACTGAAAACTGATCAAACCCCAGTTTTCCTGCAGTTCTGTAGTGCTGATACCAACAGTAAAATTAAGTCCCTCACGAGTCTCTGCGTCCTGACATGTGATTACTGCGTCAGCATATGGTTCCACGATGGTTACCATACCATCATAAATATTGGCATCATCAAGAAACAGTGAATTATATTTAAAGTTTCCTATATCAAGTACTGATTGGTCAAGTTCCATTGCTGCTGTAAATTCCAGCTCTATCAATGTACCTTCTCCACCAATTGGATCAAAATTAGCAAATGCCACTGCCACGTTTCCGTCTGCATTCTCATAAGCTAACAGATTTCCTGCATTGATTATGGAGCCATAATTGTATCCTACAAAATCCAGAAGATCTGCATCAAATCCCAGGTCAAACTGGAAGCTGATAACACCCCAGGCTGGATTAATGTCTGTGGTTGATATCCCTACGGTGAATGTCTCACCACCGCCGACAGTAAGTTCTGGTGCGCTGATCACTGCATTGGAATAAGGAATAATTATATTAATAGTACCACCTTCTACATTAGGCAGGTAAGCGGCATTATATTTGAAATTCTCTATAATTATATCAGTGCTGCCTAATTGCTGTGGAATAAAATTAAATCCAGCGATACTTCCCGCTCCGATTAAAGCATTAAAATCAGCAAAAGCGACAGAAACATGTCCTGGAGTTATTTCATAAGCCAGTAGATTGCCACCAGTGGGTACATCACCTAATTGATATCCGGAAAATTCAAGCATTGCAGGATCATAATATAGATCAAACTGATATGATATTATCTCCCAGTCTGCCATCAGCTCTTCAGTCATAAGATCGCTGGTGAATTCCATATTTAAGCCGACTTCTTCATTTTCTATATAAACTCCGGTGTAATAATATGGTACATGCACAGTGATCATTGCTGGTAGTACATTTTGCACGGCAGTATTATTATAATAAAAATCACTTATGTTAATTTCTGATTGGTCTAATACTGTGCCTACAAATGTAAACTGAGTAAGATAATCAGGATTAGTAATAGCATCTGCAGTGCTGAATGCAACCTGCAGAACACCTGGTTCTGTATCATTTACAACCAGCATTCCATCCGGCATTCCAGTTCCAATACTGGAACCTGTATATGTAAGAATTGCCGGATCATAATTAACAATATACTGATATGAAATTACACCAAAATCTGCATCAAGAGGTGTTGTGTAAACATTGATAGGAAATTCCTGATCTAGTGTAACATCCTGATCATCCATAGATATAACTGCGTCAGCAGGATTGGGAACATTGATTATGGTTACTAATACTTCATCAGTAGCGATAAATTCACCATCATCAACAGTTAAAGTCATAAATATATAAGTATTCTCTTCAACTTCTGGAGCAGTAAAAGTTGGATTTATAGCGGTTTCATCATCGAGGACAAGATCACCAGTCCATAAATAAGTGATGTCATCATCATTAGGATCATAACTTCCGCTGCCATCAAGCATTCCTGCTTCACCTTCCAGAATTTCAAAATCCACTCCAGCAGATGCTATGGGTGCATTATTAGGATTGGTTATAATTACCTCTCCTTGAACCAGGTTGGTGATATATTCATTATTATAAACAACTTCTGATAAAGTCAGTTCTGTTGTACCATCATCAATGGCATTAAACAGGAATTCTACAAGAGACCCTTCACCATAAACTACATCACTATTTGCATAAGCAACTTGAAGTACTCCAGGCACTGTGTCATTTATTACCAGATCATCTATAAAACGGTTTTGTTCATTCAATCCAGCATATTCCAGCAATTCTGCATCATAAGTAAGAATAAACTGAAAAGCTACTAAGCCATTTTCAGGCATTACAAGTGATGTCTGAACAGCACTCATAAACTGATCACCAATAAATACATCAGCACCAGTGACACTAACGGTTATTTCTTCCCAGGCTGGATAAACGGTTATCAAACCGCTGATATCGTCACTTACCTCATAATTATTCATATAGACATCGGAGATATATTGCTCGTCATATCCATAACCAACAGCTTGGAAAGTGATTATCAAAAGATCATTGATCCCTGAAATCGGGTCAGCTCCTGCATAAGCCACGTTGAGCATACCTGACTCTTCTGCATTTACCACTAATTGTCCATTTAAATCTGGATCCAAAGCGGAATCTACATATTCCACTATCTCAGGATCGTAATAATAGCTGAACTGATAACTGAGTATGCCATCATCTAGTAAGATATCAATGGATTGTACTGTCACGTCAAAAGCACTGAGGCCCTGATGTTCTACATCTTCAATAGTTAATCCAAGTACTGGAAAAGGAACTATTGAGATCATGCCACCAGTGAAATTAGTGATATCAGTATTGTTGTAGCGTGCTTCGGTTAGTGTGATTGCGGTCTCACATGGTTCAACCGGTTCTAAATTGATGGACATTAATTCATTGATCCCAGTAAGTGCAGCAGCACTTGCCCAAACTACATTGATCAGTCCAGGATTAAGATCGTTAACTACCAGCATGCCTGGTAAATCTGCTCCAGTAGTATAACCATTATACACGAACAGGTCTGCATCATAATTCAAATGAAATTGAAATGATATTGCCTGATCTTCTGCTAACAGGTCACTACTATTTACTTGAAAGTCAAACGGGGCAAGCCCCATCTGGTCTATATCGCTCATCACAAATCCCGCACTGGCAAGATCAGCCTGCAATATAGCAACAGTTAGAGCAATAAACAAAATCAAAAAGATTTTCCGTTTCATTATACCTCCATAAGGTTTAGTTTTTTTTCTATATCTTGTAATATTAACCTCACACTTCGCTCCCATTCCCTTCTATTTTTGTATTTACAGCTTTATGTTGTCAATAATTTTTTCTCTATCATCAAAGAAATATTCCTTTTTTCCTACATAATATAGCAATTTCGTTTTGCTCCCTTGCCTGAAATATCTCATTTTATGAATATTATCTCCTTACAAAATTAATAATAAATTTACTTTTACTTTCTCTCTAAACTACTACTAATAATTAAATTAAATATTCATCAATGATATTAGGCATCGAGTAATTTCGAGTAAGTTCCCATACCTACAATCAAAAATAATATAATCCAATTACTGATAAGTCAAAACGAATTTTTCTTTTCTTTTTCTCTTATGAAATAATTTCCCCTGATATTTTTACATAATTAGCATCATTGAGAATTTTCTCACGAAAATGATTGCCAGTTCCTGAATCCAGCATCTCCAGAACCTTCAGATCAACAGAAAGAAAATTTTACTCATCAATTACCATTGAAAGGTTGATCATCTAAGATTATATTTGCATTATCTGAGATTAAAAAGATGTTTCAAAGTGTGAAACAGGTGGAACAACAAAGCACAATATAACAAAAAAATGTCAGTATGTGCTTTGTTGTTCCACTTGGTATATAATTAGGGGCATTAAAATATCCTAAATAAATATGATATAAGCGATATAGCTAAAAAAAATAACAATAGTATAATATTAGAACAAAAATCCTGTACAAATTAGGAAAAACTAATTTAGTCAGGTGAAATGTTATAACAAATAGTGATGATTTGAAATAGTAATTTCAGGAGTCAGTAATGCCGGGATATTATACACAATTTAAAATGGGAGAGCTGCACTTCGAATTTACAGTGTTCAAATTGTAAAAGTACCGCTAATAATATTATGATTGATTTCACATCTCTGAATAGAATAAGGAAAGAATTGACATAAGCTGCTATTTTCGATAATCTTGTTCTAATGATGACATTAAATGCATTAAGGAGATAGTATGAAAAAATGGATTTTTATTGTAATTGTGGTATTACTAATGTTTTTAGGATGCTCCCTGCCCCAAAATCCCGGTTTGCCGACCTGGGATACAAAATTAAGTTTTTATGTTTTAAATGACAGCTATGATCTACTGGAACTTGCAGAAGAAGACAGCTCAATCGTGTTAACAGAGAATGCTGTGGGAGACACAGTATTAGGTATTTACCAGGAAAATTTAAATGAACAGGAAATTGATATCGGACAAACAGAACCTGTTTTTGAAAGCGATACTGCCGAAATTGGAGATATTGCGATATCTGATGTAGATCCCATTCAAGGTGGGATAACATTTGGAGAATTTGCTTCAGCAGCCAATCTGGATATACCGGGTCAAGGAGTGGAAGTTCCTGAAATAGTATCATTTAGTTTTGAAGATATCAGCATCGAACTTGAACCAGTAAATGAGATTCAGTGGGTAGAGATAATGTCAGGTGGATTTGATTTGGAAATTATTAATAATATGATCATAGGTTTAGGAAATTATCAGGTGGGAGAATATTTGACATTGAGTCTGGTACATGAAAATGATGGTGGTGTGTGGGAGAATGTGATTGATGACATCATTCTTGAAGACCGCAATCTGGCCCCAGGAGAGAATTATACAACTTCAATTGACCTTGAAGGTATTGTACTCTATCGAGATATGCAGCTTTTAATAAGTGGGGGTAGTCGAGGTACCGATGGTAACAGTGTAGTAATTGTTCTGGAAGATCAACTGGAGACTAATATTAGTTTCTGGGATGATTTGAAAGCTAGTGCTGCAGAAGCGCTGATAGCAGAGCAGACAATAGAGGATACTGTAAGCATTGAACTGGATGAAGATTATCATATATATGAAGCGACGCTTGCTGATAATCCTGATTATCAATTGAGTATTCATGTGGAAAACGGGATTGATGTTGCATTGCATCTACATGTTGATATACCTGCATTATTTCTCGATAGTGAAGAAAACTATCAGGCAGATTATGAGATACCCCGCAGCAGTGAAGGAGGAATGTTTGATGAGATACTGGAATTAGGTGGAGCAAGATTGGGAGATGGAACCGAATTACTAAGTGATATTGAAATATTTATAGTAGCAAATATAGACAGTACTGATGTAGATGATTATCGACAAATCAATGCAAGCGATTCTTATTTAGTAGAAGCAGAACTTAGTGAACTGGAGTTTGAGTATGTACGAGGAATTATCGAACCTCAGGAGCAGGAAAGTATCAGTGATGAAATTACCCTTGATGTGGATTATCCAGAAGTGCAAGAGGGGGGGCAGTTTATCTTCGTAGGTGACAGTGAGATCAGAATAGATCTAAGCACAGGTAATTCGCAAATACCGGGAGATCTTGTGATAGATGTCAGAGCTTTTAATACGGAAAATGAAATGGTGCAATTGATAAATATCGAAAGTGGTGAAATACCCCAGATCGAAATACCTGCATCAACATCTTTCAGCATAGAATTTAATAGTGATGTTTATAATATTAATGAATTGTTGTCCTTATTACCTGTGCTGATTGAATTTGAAGTTCAGGTAACAGCAGGTGATGGAGTTTCAGAATTAATATATCATCAGGGAGATTTGCTCACATCAAATATCATTCTGGAATCAACTTTATCTCTTGCTACTGATGCCTGGGTGATCCCACGTCAGGATGGAGAAATAGTGATCTCTGAAGAAGATGTAGAACTTAAGCAGGAAGAATTTGATGCTTTTCAGAGTGCCAGTCTGAAATTGACCTACATTAATACAACCGGTATGCAAGTGGGTGCAGAAGTATTGCTATCGGATAGTGAAAATAATATAATGAATGAGATTTATCACTATGAAAATCCCGATACCAGTATCGTAGATTTGATTGTAATGCCTGGATTAGAAACGACTTTAGAAGGTGAAACAAAGGAACTAATGATAGACCTTAATCAGAAAGACTTGAGTTATTTCTTGAAAGATCTCACTTATGTAGCTTCCCGAATAAATCTTGTTAGTGATGGAGAGCATGCTTTGGCGGGAGAAATTCAATTAGTGGGCATGGCAGAAATAATCATCAGGATATCGCAGGACCTGATAGATAATGGGGAGGAATAAGATGAGACGGTTAATTATTTTATTTATAGCAATAGTACTTGCAGTTAGTTTACAGGGATTTTTCCGTGATTTTGCAGAAAATCCTGCTGATATAGCAGATCGTGAGAGTGGTGATATAATTCTTCCCGGATTTTTTATGAATGGAGGTTTCTCCAATAATCATTTAACTGTAAGTGATCTCGCCATGTTTGAAGAAGGTCATGTGCTTACTCAGTCAGAAAAGGATCTGCTTTCATCTTCTAATCTCAATTTTTCTGGATATGCCACTATTGATCTTTTAGCGTTCGGATTCAAGAACTGGGAATTAACCATGACATCAAATATTCGTGGTTATATGGGAGATATTGATAAAGAGTTTATGCAGATTTTATTCAATGGCAATGATGAGGATCAATATAACACAAGTGCTATGAGCGATACTTATTTCTATCAATTCATTAAATTCAGTTTTGACTGGGCATATCCCAAAAGTGTGAATTTATCTCTTATACCACCTGCAAGGATATCAAATAAGGAATCAGGGAGTTTTGTACTCAGGCTTGAAAGTGTGCTGAATTATCTTCGTGAGGCTGATATATATCTTGGTGCACGTGTGAATGTAAATAATTCGGCTGGATATGCAGAAGTAATGGAAAGTGAGCAGGAACTCATTTCCAATCAGGATAGTCTATATGTAGAAAGCCATGTGAGTATCTTACACTCTGATATTGACCCTTCATCAATAACGGGTAATTATTCTACCGGTTTCGGTCTCGGGCTCAAAATGAAGCTGCCTAATGGCTGGATGTATTTTAATGTAGATGATCTGGGAACAAAGCTTACATACAGCGATCTGGTATATTCAGATTATTATAATTACCACCTTGACTATTTGAATTTTATTGATGAAGATCACGAAGCGATAGATGAAAGTGAGACTGTGGAAGGTGAAGATTATGATGGGGATCGGGAAGTTAAGCTTGATGCTTCAATAACCTTTGGTGTGGAATATTATGTAGGAAGAGGTTTTGATGTGATGGCGAAATATCAGTCATGCGATTATTTACTTGATGGACTTTTTCTGGGAACTACCTATAGACCATTAGATTGGCTACCCATTAAACTTACCTACGGTAATGGTGATATTGACAGCTATAGTTTCAAGTTCGGAGTAGACTCTGAGTCAATTGAATTGATGTTAGGTGGAACTTATTATAATGGCCTTTTCAATGCTGCCAAGGGATATGGGGCAGATTTTGGGATAAAATTTAAGTTTTAATAACTAATATAATGGGCAGCAATTCCTGAGAGGGGATCGCTGCCCCTTTTTTATAATTACAAAAGGAGATAAGATGGAGAATGACCGAAAAGAGCTAAATGCTAATGAATGGACGAGTTATAATTTTGCTGAAACAGACCAGAGCAAGGGAGTGAAATCACCTCCAGTAACTAAACCATTTCCAGAAAATATTGAAATAATCGCTTTGCCAAAACCAGAGAATTGGGACTGGAAGATAACAACAGATTTCAGCAAAGCAACACTCAATCGTAAAAGTTGCAGAAAATTTAGTAGTAAAGAATTAAAACTGCAAGAATTATCTTATTTATTATGGAGCACTCAGGCAATCAGGCTTAAGATCAATGAAGCTACATCCAAGAGATTTGTTCCTTCTGCTGGTTCCAGGCATGCTTTGGAAACATATCTGGCTATACTAAATGTAGAAAATCTGGATCAAGGGATTTACCGTTATTTACCGGAGGAGCATGCACTGATTTTCATCTATAAACCGGAAGACATGAACCAGTCGATCACAGAATCGGTGAAAGGGCAATCCTGGAGTACTGGTGCGAATGTGGTGTTTTACTGGAGTGCTATACCTTATCGAATGGAATGGAGATATGCTATTGCGTCAACAAAGCTAATTTTACTCGATGCAGGTCACGTTTGCCAGAATCTTTATCTTGCCTGTGATGCAGTGGGTTGTGGTACCTGTGCAATTGCTGCCTATAACCAGTCAGCAGCAGATCAATTGCTGCAGATAGATGGTGAAAATGAGATGGTTATCTATATTGCACCGGTAGGTAAGATATAAAAAAACTGTAACTCAAACTGAAAGTGACGTTTAAATATCGATAAATAAATTAGGAGAATATTGATGATTGTGATCGATTCTTAATATTGGAGGTTTTATGAAAAGAATAGTAATACTAAGAACTATGACAGTTATCATGCTGCTGGTAATGGCAGTGGCAGTTTTTGGGGACAGCAGAAATCCCTTTGTTGATGTGGTGAAAAATATCAGGGGATCAGTTGTGAATATTCAGGTGGAATATGAGACTCCTGGAATGACTATTAATGGATTTCCTAATCAGGATGAATTTTTTAAATTCTTTTTTCCTCAACCTCAAAGACAGTCACCAAGTCGTAAGGCACGGGCAATGGGCACAGGATTTATTTTCAAGCGAGAAGGTAATACTGTTTATATAATAACCAATAATCATGTTGTAGAAAAAGGTAATGAAGAAGGGGCTGAGATTACTGTTTCACTGGAAGATAAAGAGGAATATCCTGGTGAGATCGTGGGATTGGACAGTGATAGTGACCTTGCTGTGATCAAGATAGAAATAGAAAGCGATGAATGGGTGACCATTGCTCCTTTGGGAGAATCTGCTAATCTGGAAGTTGGACAATGGGCAATAGCAATTGGAAACCCTTTTGGAGAAGAATTAAATCGAACCGTCACAGTGGGAGTTATCTCAGCTTTGGGACGATCCAACTTTAATTTCGGAAGTGATGGTGGACCCTTGTATCAGAATTATATTCAAACTGATGCTGCAATAAATCGCGGAAATAGTGGAGGACCATTGGTTAATATTGATGGTGATGTTATCGGAGTGAATGCAGCTATCAGTACTCCTAATCAGGGTAATGTTGGTATCGGTTTTGCCATTCCAGTGGATATGGTCAGAAAGGTAGCAAATGACTTGATGCAGCATGGTGAGGTGGTTCGAGCTTACCTGGGAATTTTGCCTCAGGAGATTACTTCTGACCTTAGAAAGAGCCTTGATCTGGAAGATGTGTCTGGTGTACTGATCGCTAAAGTGGAAGATGATACACCGGCATCAGATGGTAAACTGGAACAGGGTGATGTGATCATCAAGTTTGATAACAGGGAGATTGCGGATGTTGCTCATTTCCGAATAATAGTGGCTGAAAGCGAGATTGGTATAAAACTACCTGTGGAGATCGTTCGCAAGCAAAAGCACAAAACCATGTACGTAACTCTGATGAAAAGACCCGCTGACTTGGCTGAGAGTAATATTTCAACGCCTAATGCTGATTGGTTAGGACTTAAGGTAGAAAGCGTAAATAGTGATGCTGCCAAACAATATAAAATTGATGAAAGCAGCGGAGTGTTCATTAGTGCAATTGAAAAGGATTCTCCTGCTGAAGATAGTGAATTAAGAGTTGGAGATGTGATCCTGGAGATAAATTTTGAAACTGTGGAAGATGTGGAAAATTTCAATGAGATCTATGAAAAAGTGAAAGAAGATGGTAAAGATCAGTTGCTCTTCAGAGTGAAATCATTAAATGGTCAATACCATTATGTGGCAGTGAACACAAATAGATAATAGAATAAACAGGGGAGAGTTTAACTGCTCTCCCTTATTATATGCTTGGTTTAGATAAGGGAATTATCGAGGCAATCTAACGATCACTACTAAGAAAGACACTAACTATGAACAATCAGAGATTATTAGATGAATGGCTTTAAGTAAGTCCACCAGTAATAATTGATTATGTTCATAATTTCTGGTAATGAATAACCTTGATCGATCCTGTCTTGCACCTTTTCATTAATTACATCATCCAGCATTCCTTTTTCAATGGCATCAGCGGGATTGAAATTAAACATAGAGCCCACAATTCTGATCAGAGCATAGATGACCCCGACTGCCAAAGCTAATTCTATGAAGTAAACAAATCCACGTACAGATAAATTCAAGCCTTTCATTGATGAATCAGTACCAGCAGCACGTTGTGACTTTCTTTTGTCATATCCCCAAAAGAAAGAGATATAATAATACTTCTTGAATATCTTGTAAGAATTATTGGATTCATAAATCTTTTTAGTAGGAACAATAATACACCGTTTAAGAATGTCCTGGACAGATCGTTTCTGCTCAAAATTAAGAGTTTTGGCAACCTCAGAAGGAATAAGACTATAGAAATAACTGAAATCTCTTTCAATGATATTTTCTGAAGTTGCATTCACTGATTTTTGTTTCCTGGAATTTCTTCTTTTGTCTTCACCAACATATAGCTGCATATAGTACTTTTTGACAAACCAGAATGGCACATTAAGATCAATAAGCTTCTTTGATGGAATTCTGATGGCTTTAGCCAGTATCAGGCGAATGAATTTTTCCTGCTCTTCAGTGAAGCTGTTTTTTATTCCATGACCCATCTGATCCATGAAATAATCAACGTCTTTGAGTTTGTTTTTAAATGGCATTCCACTTCTCCCTTATTTATTTAAACCAAGTTTATCAATTAACCAGTCAATACCATGACCACCCTGAACTAAATCATAATTTAACACAGTTTTGGCAAAAAAGGCAACAAATATTATCACTAGCAGATAAATCAGCATAGAGCTCATAAAACTTAGAGTATTAAGAGCATGACTGGCGTTTTTTCTTTTACCTCTTCTTCTATCCAGTCCCAGATAGATACTAAGATAATATCTGTTTTTTATCTTGAAATTTATATTTGTTTCCAGAATTTTCCTTGATGGAATAGATATTGCCCGTATAAATACTGCCTGAATTACCCTTTTCTCTTCATATTGAAAGCCTTTTTGAATATCTTCAGGCAGGGATGCAAAATAGTAATCAGCATTTCTTTCTTTATATTCCTTCAGTTTTGTTCTTTCAAATTTGCTGCGATCATTGCGGGTTTTTGTACGTTTGTCTTCACCCAGATAGATCTGAAAATAAAATCTTTTGATCAACCAGAAAGGAATATTCAAATCTAATAATTTTGGTGATGGAACCCGGACTACTCGATCCAGGACCCTGCGAAGAGAGAGTATTTCCTCCTCAGCTAATTGCCTGTGCAAAGAATTTTGAATATCGTTAAGAAAGTGATCCTGATCTCTCAGAATTTTTACATTGGCCATTTCATTTATCTCCGGTAAATTTCCTTGATCTTATCGATATCAATGTTTGCGAAATCTTTTACATCATATTCGCTGGCAAAAGTGATAAAAATTTTCTTATCCAGCATAATATCCATTAAATCTTTGTCAATTTCATTATTCTTTGCCATACTGGCAAGAATTTTAAGTGACTTATCAAGATCATAAGATGATTTATAAGATCTTTCTGACATCAGCGCATCAAAGACGTCTGCTATTGCTAAAATGCGTGATTGCAAAGGTATATCATCATCTTTAAGTCCTAGTGGATAACCAGTTCCATTGAGTCTTTCATGATGCGATGAGGCAATTTTGGGTACGTTTTGAAATTTCGTCGGGAAAGTGATATTGGAAAGTATCTTATAAGTAATGTCAGCATGTTTTTTTATCTCATCATATTCCTTGATCGTAAGAGTTCCGCGCCGGATCATCAGGTTTTCCAGTTCATCTTCGTCCAGCAGTCTGTATTCCTTCCCATGAGCGCTAATTTTTACTGCAGCAATCTCAGCCAGAGTTTCTAACACCTCTTCAGAAACATATTCAGATCCCTGGTTAAGGGAAATTATCAAATCCATATATTCAGGTAATTTCTCCAGGATGTGTTGCAGTTCAGTTTTCTCAGTTTCAGTTTTTAATTGCATTAATTGATTAAATATGACCTGCTCCAGTAATTCAAATTTTGTTTGAACGAATTTAATCCGATCACAGCTTGACTGCAGCTTAGTATTTTTATTAAGAAGGTTATTTGAGGTTACAATTTTACCAAGATCATGCAGCCAGCCTGAAATGGCGATTTCATCAAGTTCATCTTGAGAGAATTTATGTTTCGAGTATACCCCATCATCAACAAGATTAATTTCTTTAGCGAGAATATTTGTGAGCAGGGCAACTTTCTGCACATGCTGATATGATTTATCTGATTTCATATCAATGGCATAAGCAATTGCCTGAGTGAAATCGAAGATCATTTTCTCAAGATTATTGATCAGTAGTTTATTACTTAGAGTGATAGCAGCTTGCGATGAGACTGATAGCAATATCTCAGTATGTTCATCAGAAAAAGCTACGATATTACCCTCTTCATCGATGCTGTTTGTGAGTTCAATGATACCCAGAACATGGTCTTCATGATCTACCAAAGGGACAGCGACCATTGATTTTGAGCGATACTTGTCCCGCTCATCCATCGTTATGATCTGATCGATCTGAAAATAATCCTGATTGTACACATCATCGAAATGAGCTTCAAATCCTGTATGGAAAACGAAAGTTGCCAGTGAATTCATTATCGGATCACCCGTTATGTCAAATAATACAATCGACTTCCATCTCTTACTGGCGGTTTCCGAGTCCATTTCCATTTGATCAGATATACATTTCACTCTTTCATACTGCAAAGCTTTTTGATCTGGAGAAGTAATATAGATCATTCCTCTGTCAGCATTAGTTACTTCCATCACCTCATCAAGAATTATCTTAAAGACTTTTTGAATATCATTTTCCAGGGATAATGATTTCCCAATTTTAATGAGCTTCTTAATGAGGTCCAAGTTTCTTTTCCTTATCTTCTCTGCAATGAAATTTGACATGAAGTACTCCTAAGAAGATATGACAATACAGTTTTTTCCACAATTTTTTCCTCTATAAAGAGCATTATCAGCTCTTTTAATTGTTTCATCCAGCACTTCACCCTGCTTGAATTCTGCCAAGCCGGTTGTGATAGTAACTGATACGCTAACACCTTTAAAATTAAAGTTATGATGCTCAATTATTGAGCGGACTCTTTCGGAGATTATATCTCCACCTACGGAATCTGTTTCAGGAAAGACCAGAATAAATTCCTCTCCACCCCAGCGCCCCAGGATATCCTGGGCTCTGACTGTTTCTTTCATCAGTTTTGCGATTTCGGTCAGGACATAATCTCCCATGTCATGCCCATAGGTATCATTAAATTTTTTGAAATTATCTATATCGGCAATCGCCAGTGAAAATGGATTATGATGCCTTTCATAACGAGTCATTTCATAATCAAGCCGGATTTCCACATCTCTGCGGTTTGAAATCTGAGTTAAAGGATCAATCCTTGCCAGCTTTTCCATCTCCTGATATGCCTGGTTAAGCTTTTCATGCTGCTCAGCAATGTATTTCCTGTCGTTTACACTGGCTGTATTATCTCTGATAACCATTCCCAGACGATACCCCTTATCTGCTTTGATTGTGAAAAATGAATACTGCAGGTGAACAATATGCCCATCAGTATGAGTTATCTGGCAAAGATCCTGTCGCACATTTTCATTCTCCAATCCGACTTTTAGAGAATACTTAATAAATTTCTTCAGGATTTCCGGAGGAACTTTCTTATCCTTAATGCGCACATTTCCCCAGGATAATATATCCCAAATCGCTTCTCCATATACTTTCTCCATGGAAATTCCCGTAATCCTGGTAAGACTGTTATTCCATTCAATAACCTGTCCCTTCTCATTTATCAAAGCCATCCCATCATTGGATAAACTGATAAAGGAGCGGAACTTTTCTTCATTATTCAGGATGAAATTATCCATTTGCTTTTTACGGGTTATATCAAATAATTGAAATAGAAAGAGGGTTGCTTGATTACCTATGCTGCATTTTATCGGATTTATAACTACATAATACCAAGCCTCATCAAATTTACCCTCATTAAATCTAATTTCCATTATTCTGGTTTCGTTCATTGAACTATTACATCTCTTGATCAGGCTGCCAGGATCGTCTATGGTGTCCATTCGTAAGGTTTCCAGATTATATCTGGTGATCCTCTCGACACTAAGTCCTGTAATTTTCAAAAAAGATCCATTCGCATAATGCAGATCTCCAGCCTGATTAATGACAAATACAGGATTCATAGCATCTTTAAATGCCTGCCAGATCAATTTATCCATTGACTGACATGGAACCGGCTCATTTATTCTGTTGATCAAACTTTTAAGTTTCTCTAACAGATTCGCAGCATTTAATGGTTTATTAAAAAACATATCAGCACCAGCTTCCATGCTGTCCTGCAAATACTCGGCAGCACTCAAACCGGTAATAACAAAAATTATAGATTCAGGATAAAGGGTTCTAAGTTCTTTGATCAGTTTTATCCCTTCCAGACCATCCAGCATCAAGTCTACGCAAAATATACTGAAATCAAGCTTCGTTAAACAATTTTTAAGATCTTTCACTTGCTGGCAGGTTTCGCAGTGATAGCCATCTGATTCCAGAATTTCTCGAACCAACACTGTCGTTAGTTCATCATCATCAATGATCAGGACATTTTTATATTCTTTCATCTTTGTAATATCTCAATCGCTTTAGTCATTAGTTCACGACTATCAATAGGTTTCACAAGTACATCTTTAACACCCAGTAATTTAGCAGTTTTAAGGTGATGCTCATCTGAATAGGCTGTGATGATTATAAATTTCTGAGTTGGGTCTTCCTGTTGAATCCTCTCGATCATCGTAAGTCCATCCATCTTCTTCATTTTTATATCAGTGATTATCAGGTCAGGGGCAAATTCATGATATCTTTCAATCCCCTGCAAACCATGACCGGCAGTGAATACAGCTGAAAATTCTGACATAAAAATCTCCTTAAGCATTTCTCTTATCAATACCTCATCTTCAACAATCAGAACTTTATAATCTTTCATTTTATATAATTATCGTAAACACTGCACCATCTTCATCATTACTGACATCAATATAGCCAGACATCTTCTGTTCAACAATAGTCTTACAGATATACAGACCAAGTCCAGTACCTTCTTCACCTGTTTTTGTGGTAAAATAGGGATCAAAAAGCTTATCTTTAATTTCTGGTGAAATGCCTCCAGCATTATCTCCTATCTCAAGACAGCTTTTTCCCATTCTACGGCTTACTCTTATCCAGATCTTACGGTTATCTTCATTCTGGCTTACAAGTGCATCTTTGGCATTGATCAAAAGATTCATTAAAACCTGGGAATATTCATTTTCATAACCATTTACCTGACAGTCCTCTTCAATCTCAAGATCTATTTCTATTTTGTGCTTCTGAAAAGAACTCTCCACAAATGATAGCGTCTTTTGAACTACAGATAGTACGCTGAAATTGATCTTCTCCCGGTTTGGATTAAAGAAATTTCTAAAATCATCTATAGTTTCTGACATGTGCTCTAGAACCACCATGATCTTATTTACTCTATCCTCCAGCATTTCATCAGATAAATTGGAATTGCGATAAGAAAAAAGGAGCGACTGCGTGAGAAGTCCGATAGTATTTAGTGGTTGACGCCATTGATGAGCAATATGCCCGATCATTTCTCCCATAACTGCCTGACGACTCTGCAGCATCATGATGTGATCTTTTAGACGGATCTCAGTTACACTCTTCTCTATTTTATCCTGAAGGGTCTCCTGAAATTCCACTAATTGCTGATTGGCTATTGCCAGTTCTTGAGTTCTTTCGATCACTCTATCTTCAAGCTCAGCATGTGCCTTTTTAAGCTCTTCCTGGGCTTGAAGTTTCTCCAGCTTCTCTGCTTCCACGTTTTTCTCAAGCAGGATAACATTTGCTAATTCTTCCAGGACATTTAATAGATTCTTATATGAAATTGGCTTGATCAGGAAGTTATTAACTCCCAGAGCAATTGCCTTGAGGAAATTCTCTTTCTCGCTATAGGCAGAGACAACTACTATTTTTACATTACTGCCCAATCGCCTGATTTGATGGATCATCTCAAGTCCATTCATCACTGGCATCATTATATCTGTGATCACAATATCTGGAGCTTCCTGCTTATAGAGCTCAAGTCCTTCTTCTCCATTAGCTGCAAGCAATACTGTTCTGGCATTTTTTTCCAGCACATTTTTGATGGTATTACGCATTAAATCATCATCTTCTACAAATAAAATCTTGAGATCATGTTTTTCCAATATAACCTCCATTTTTAATTACACCATTACATATCCTTTTATTGTCTTTCATATTTTATTGTCAAAGAAAAACATTTATTCATTCGATTACTACCTGAAGAAACTAATTGACTTCTACCCGCAGTTAAGAATATTCCTTAAATCACTTCCAGTTTGAATTGTCATTCAGACGACAGAAGTTCTTAGGAATAAACAGCAGAGCAGCAACATAACCAATAATATATTTTATTTAAAAAAGAATATATATCATACATAGCACTAAGATAAAGACATTTTCATAGATTAAAACAGTAATTTTGTTTCAATATACTACAATAGTTTTTATGTAGTAAGATAATAATATATTTATTAAAGAAATAAACAAATAATTTACCATGAAGTGACTATTCAGAGGAACAACAAAGCACGTACTGACATTTTCATGTGATATTGTGCTAAGTTGTTCCACCTATTATACACTTAGAAGAGGAAAAATATAAGTAAAGAGATGAAATAAAGCTCAAATATCAGATTCGTTAATGGGGAAAATATACAATTTCTATTAACATAATCATCAGTAAATAGATGATGATGATATTGAGGTTGACAAGAAGTAAATAAAAAAAAGAATAAAAGAGATGTAACCGGCAGAGGTTTATGCGTTAATAATGCAGAACTGAAAAGAGATAAGGTGGTGTCTTTTGGAAGAAAGAGAATTAGTGAAAAGAGCTAAGCAGGATATCCAGGCTTTTGATGAACTATACCGGATATATTATCCGAAGATCAATAATTTCGTATTTCACCGGACGTACGACGAGGATGTGCGAAACGAGATAGTGTCTAATGTGTTTTATAAAGCTATGAAGAATCTTTACAGGTTCAAATTTCTCGATAGCCATCGATGTTCCTTTTCAGCCTGGTTATATCGCATAGCTGTGAGTGAAGTAAACCAGTACTACCGAGATCGCAAACGTGATTTTAAGCTGGTTATGAAGAAAAAGAATGATAAACCGGATGACCCCACCGTCTATCCTTATGAGTTTAAATACGTGAAACAGTGTTTAAGTTATTTGAAACCGTTTGAGCAGAATCTGATAGCACTCAAGTATTTTGAGAAGAAATCATATCGGGAGCTGTCAGAGATTTTTGGAAAGAAAGAGAATGCTTTGAAGGTTAAAACGCACCGAAGCTTGAAAAAGCTGAAAAATATTCTGGAACAGGAGAAAGATCATGGACAAGATCAAAGATATGCTTAGTACTTTAAAAATCCCCCTAATAGATGATAAATACCAGTTCAATGCCCTCCGGAGCAGATTGCTGCAGGCGTTTTTCAGCCGGCAGAGAGTATATGTGCTTCGATACAGGTGGGCAGTATCAATGGCAGCACTGCTTTTTCTAATTCTGGCAGCTACTTTTATGGTACCCAATTTTGCCAGTAGTGTAAACACACTGGTTTTTGGTGATCATAACAAAGAGCAGCCAATAATAGCAGAGAATGTGCAGAAAAGCAAAGGAATTTTGATGCCGGTAGATCAGGGAGAAATGGCAAATTCATCTAACAGGTTGATTGATGATGATAAGACGTATTTGATCAGACAGTATAATTCACCTCGGGCAGGCAAAGTAATGGTTGTTTCAGAATATAATAAGCAAATGCAGAATAACAAGATCAGAAAGGTCTCTGCAGGATGCTATTAATTTTGGAGGACAAATGAGAAATATTATTTTTATTTTATTGCTTCTGGGAATGTTTATTAGTATAAGTGCCGAAACAATCCCATTCCTGGGAGTAGCGACAACAGATATAAATCATTCCAGTTATACAAAATACGGGATATCAGATGGCTATGGGATACTCATCAAATATGCAGTAGAGGGTTCTCAGGCAGCAGAAGCCGGGTTGAAAAAGGGAATGATCATCAGAACTTATCAGGATGAAAAAGTGTATACCCAAAAACAGTTAACCCGTATGATCAGAAATTCCAACGTGGGGGAGAAGGTTAAAATTGTAGTTTTTGATAATGAAAGTGAAAAAACCTTTAACGTTGTGTTGGGAGAAAAAGAATATGTAAAGCATAAGAACCCTGTATGGATGGGTGTCTCCCTCAAAGATGATTTTGATCAGGAAAACTTCGATTTAAATTATGGCTTGTTGATCACTATGGTATCAGAAGATAGTCCAGCCGAAAAAGCAGGATTGTTAGATGATGATATTATGCTGGAAATTCAGGGAGAGAAACTTTATTCTCAAGATCAGGTTCGTCCCATGTTGAAGAAATATCAACCTGAAGATAAGATCATGGTGAAATACTGGCGTGATGGCAACCAGGAAGAAACAGAGCTCAAATTAGGTGAGATGTCATTCGACTGGTATGATCTTCAGGCAATTGATCAGGTATTCAGCGGTCTTGATATACTTGATGACCTGGATGACGTTTATGGCATCTGGAATTCACTGGGATTACCGGAATCCATGCACGTGTTTGCCTATCAGGATTCATCGAGCAAGATTCTGGGTGTAATAGTTTCCGGTCCGCATGAAGAAGATGAAGATCACGGCAAAACTGAGGGTCTTGTGATAGAAAAAGTAATACCCGAAACCCCAGCGGCAGAAGGTGGAATGCAGGCAGGAGATATCATTTTGAAGATCAATGGTGAAGATGTTTCGGAATTTGATGATATTGGTGAGATCATCAGTAAAGTTGATTATGATGATTCATTCAAGGTTAATATCATCAGGGATGAGAAACCAAAGGATCTTATTTTGATCATGAAACCCGTCACAGATGAAGTCTGGGAAAAATATTATAGTGGAATTTTGGAAAATGACGTGATCAAGATATTTATGAATAAGGACAAACCTATCGATTTCTATTACAAGAATCTTGAAGATATTGGTGATAAGCTTTCAAACGAAATTGAGTATGAAATCAATCATGGTGAATCTGGACCCAGGTAATAAATTAAACCCCTCTGAGTAAAAAAAGAAACCTGCCAGAAATATTTTCCGGCAGGTTTTTTTTATTTCTTAATCAATGATCAATTAATGATCGCAGAAATTTGCTCCACCCTGAAGGTTATTATTCATAAAATCATTAACCAGTTCAGTAAAGGTTTTATTTGGAGCTCCTACGATAACATCTATATTGTTTGCTTTAAACAGATCCTGAGCTCTTTGCCCCATACCACCGGCAATGATCACATTAACGCTTTTTTCTGCCAGCCAGCGGGGAAGTAAGCCTGGTTCATGAGGTGGAGGTTTTAGGGTTTCATCACTAATGATCTTTTTGCTTTCCATTTCAACATCGATGATCATGAAATTTTCACAATGCCCAAAGTGCATACTTAATGCACCATTAGTTATAGGTATCGCTATACGCATTTTTCATTTTCTCCTTAATATTTATAAATTAAGATAATTGAATAATTACAATTGTCCATCTATTTTTTTTGTTCTACTGGGTTGAAGCGATCACCCAGTCACCAACATTACTATCTAAATCCTGAGCAATAACCGAACATTTTATCTGAGTTAAAAAAAATACCTGTCTGGGACAATTAAATAGTGTTTCATAATTAGCCTGTCCCTTGGCGATAACCAGATCAGCATTGTAAAAGATATCCAAAAATGCTCTGGAACACATGCTGAGAATAGTTCCAGCGCAATCCAGACCAGTATCTATAATGGTGGCAAATTTATCAATACCAGCGAAGATCGCATCTTGTCTTAAGGCATCATTGATGACTGGATAGCCCTTAACAGCATAAGTGATCTGCTTCGGCATTAATTGCTCAATTAAAAGTCGATCAAAAACCGTTTCTCCTGCATTATCTCCTAATATTAAAATATTCTCAGCTTTTTCTATTTCTGCTTGAAGAATTTCAAGCTGTTGCTGATCTATATTTTTGGTGCGGGAAGAATGTAAACTTTTCCGAAATCGTTCATCATCCCAGCCATTGTAAAGAGCAAAATCAAGAATATTACCGGCAATAGAATATCGGATAGCCATTTGCAAAGGATTATCGCTGGCTAATATCTCTTCCCTAATTGCAGGAGCAATAGCCAAGGCAATATCGTTCGCTTTGTGTTTTATCTCAGCATAGGGATCATTATTTACAGTTTCTTCGCGGATCAATTTATGGATCTCTCTGCCTATTAAGGCAGGAGTTTGAGAGTAATCCATTTTTGAAGCCAGAAACAATGCGGATCTTAATACTCTTTCGATTAATTGCTCATCATCTGAAATTTGTCTCACAGCCTGGATTGTTTGTCGCATCAGGCAGGGGATGCAATCATGAAATGTTTTCATTATATTACTCCACCATAAATCAGGAGTAGATCAATCTACTCCTGATTTCTATAATTTATTTACTTTTCTATTTTTTCTTCTGATAATTCAGATAATCTACGGGTTATATTGTCAAGTTGATTTTTAAACCAGGATTGCTGCTGCTGGAGAGCGTCCTTTTCCTGAACCTTCACGGGTTCTCGCTCATAGCCATAATCTGCGGGATAGTAACCTCGGTGTGCAAAATTCCTTAATCCACGTCCCATTCCTCTACCACGCTCTCTTCCGAAGCTAATACAGCGTTCAAATCTTCCAGGTCGATCATTTCCAGTGCAATATCCTGCCTGTCTTCCTGTCATTCTTCCACGTCCTTCTGGTCCTGTTCCATCACCATAAGGCATAATTTTCCTCCTGTCTTATTTTGTTCTTCGATTTACATTCTGATTGCGTCCGCCTAATAATAGACGAACTCCGTTTCTGATAAGATTTCCTAATCCTCTTCCAGGTAAACCACTTTGGTTTCCGGGTCGTTTGTTACCGGAGCAGTAACCTGCTCCACGTCCTGTCATACTTCCACGTCCTTCTGGTCCTGTTCTATCTCCATTTGGCATATTATCACCTCCTTGAGTGCTTAGTTTTATCTCTATTGCCGCGATTCCCTCTGCTGGGACAGGAGCTGGAATCCTCGCGCCATTGCCTTCTGCCACAACCCGGCATGTAATGACGTCCCTGCTGCCAGCCCCCAGACAGCCACTCCTGTATCACTAACTCTGTTTCTCCTGCTAAAAAGGGTATTACTCTGATACCATTACGCTCTGCTTCTCTCTGTAAATGCCTGCTGATTGCTCCGCATATCAATATATTCACTTCTGCTTCTGCTAAAAAATCTATCTGCCTGCCAGTCAAAAGAGCGGGGAGCTCGTGATCAGCTATCTCGCTGACCTCTCCAGCTTGAATCCTGTAGAACTTGAAGTGCAGTGCTTCATCAAATACAGGTGAAATCCTTTTATTCCACTCTGGAATCGCTATAAGCATAATTTTCTCCTTATCAAATACAGAATATATACATGCAAAAGGTGTACCAGTTAGCGAAAATAGTTATAACTATGCTATTGGTAATAATTTAGGCGAATCAGGGGTTATTGAGAAGGATTTAATTTGGTAGCGTCAGTGCGAATTTATGGTAAGCATTGGTAGCTATTACGCTACCGGGGAGGCTTGTAATGCGAGGCAGGCAATTCAATATTTAATTTCTTCAGCTTGCGGTAAAGCGTGGATTTATGCAATCCCAGCTCACGGGCGGCAGCATTGCGATTAAAATTATTATTTTTGAGTGCTTCTATTATTAATTGTCTTTCGGTCTGCTGTTTCACTTGTCTGATCGTGTTGTACTGGCTGATATCATGCTGATTTACCTGAAATTCCAGAGGTAGGTGCTGCAATTCAATCATATCATTACGGCAAAGTACAAAAGCCCGTTCAATTACATTTTCCAGTTCTCTGATATTACCCTGCCATTTTTGTGTCATCAATACACCCAGAACCTGGGTGGAGGCAGCTTTGATCTTCCTGTTTTGAAGATGATTGAATTTGGCAATAAAGTGTTCTACAAGTAATGGAATATCTTCTTTTCTGTCGCTTAAAGGTGGTAGTTCAAGTTTTATCACATTAATTCGGTAAAACAGATCTTCTCTAAATTTACCTTCACTCACCAGCTCGCTGAGGTCTTTATTGGTAGCAGCAATAATTCTTGCACCGGTAGTTTCTGTTTTAATTCCACCTAACGGTTCATATTCATGTTCCTGTAATACACGCAGCAGCTTCACCTGCATAGAAAGTGAGATTTCTCCTATTTCATCAAGAAACAAAGTTCCCTTATCTGCAATAGCAAATCTGCCTGGTTTATCTCGCTCAGCTCCCGTAAAAGCACCCTTTTTATAACCAAATAATTCAGATTCCAGAAGCGTATCAGGAAGGGCAGCACAATTTACAGCAATAAATGGCTGTTTTGCTCTATTGCTCATGCCGTGTGCTGCTCTGGCAAGGAGTTCTTTACCGGTTCCAGTCTCGCCGGTTATCAACAGGTTTGAATTGCTCTCAGCAACAATTGGGAGCAGATGAAATATTTCCTGCATAGCTGGACTACGACTGATTAGATCTCCTATTCGGTACTGATTATGAAGTTTTTTTCTCAAAGTGTGAACTTCACGCAAATCTCTAAAGGTTTCTGCACCTCCACAGATATTACCATTTTGATCGCGCAAAACAGCAGTGGAAACGCTTATAGGGATTTTATCACCTTTGGCATTGATTATATAGCAGGACTTATCAATGATTGGTTTATTGCTGTGCATCGTCTTACGCAGAGCACAGTCCTTTTCACACATACTGGAACGAAAGACATCAGAGCAGATTTCGCCAATCGCTTCCTGGCGTGAAATCCCGGTGATATCTTCAGCAGCACGGTTAAAGGAGGTTATTTGCCAGTGTTCATCAACTGTAAATACACCGTCAGAGATACTTTCCAGAATTGAGTCATATCTGATTTCATTTTTGGAAGCTTTTTTGCTATTGTTCAAATACTGCCTGCCTTAAGAGAAAATAGCCTCCGCAAACGCGAAGGCTATTAGTTATATTCAATAGCCGAAGTTTATTCTTCAGCCATCTTTTTGAACTTGTTATAACGCTTGATAACATAGCCCTTGAACTGTTCAACAAATTTAGCAGAATTTTCCGGGAAAGTGGTTTGGAGACTTGAATAGCGTTTCTCACCATTCAGGAAATCTGCTACGTCAATTTTAGGTTTAGGACTTTCAAAGATAAAGGGATTCTCACCTAATTCTTCACGGCGTGGATCATAACGATAAAGCAACCAGTAACCGGCATCAACAGCCTTCTTTTCTTCTTTCTGGCTCATGCTCATATTGATACCATGATTGATGCAGGGAGAATAAGCGATCACAATTGATGGTCCATCATATTCTTCTGCTTCTTTGAGAGATTTCACGAACTGGTTCTTATTGGCACCCATAGCACAGGAAGCTACATAAATATACCCATATTCCATCATCATTTTTCCAAGCTCTTTCTTCACAGTTACTTTGCCAGATTCAGCAAATTTAGCTACTGCACCAAGAGGTGTAGCTTTAGACGCCTGTCCACCAGTATTGGAATATACTTCCGTATCCAGAACAAGAATATTGATATTTCTTCCTGAAGCCAATACATGATCAAGTCCACCATATCCAATATCATAAGCCCAGCCATCTCCACCAAAAGCCCATACTGATTTATCAATCAGGAAGTTCTTAAGTTCAATGATTTTTTGTACTATAGGTTTGGTTTCTTCTGTAGCTGTTTCCAAGGCTTTTGGCAATAGCTGCTTAATTGCTGCTGTATTATCTTTTGCTTCCTGATCAACTTTTTTCCAATTATCAAGAGACCACTTGACCTTATCTGCTAATTCTGCTTCGCAGCCAGCTTCATGCAATTGAGCAAGTTTTGTTCTTAATTGCTTGCGATTAGCATCAACTGCCAAACGCATACCCATGGCATATTCTGCATTATCTTCAAACAGAGAATTAGCCCAGGCGGGTCCATGACCATCTTTATTATGGCAATAGGGAATTGTGGGGAAGGTTCCACCATATATGGAAGAGCAGCCTGTGGCATTTCCAATCAGCATCCTGTCTCCAAATAACTGAGTGATCACGCGAACGTAGGGAGTTTCTCCACAACCTGCACAAGCACCTGAGAATTCGAATAATGGCTGCTTGAACTGACTGCCTTTTACAGTGAATTCACCCATAACTTTTGAGAGTACATCATTTGGCAGGGCATCAAAAAATTCGGCATTTATAGTTTCGCCTCTATCACGTTCTTCCTGAATAGGTTTCATTACAAGAGCATCTTTAGGACATTCATTAGCGCACACCATGCAACCCTGGCAATCTTCTGGATAGATCTGGATTTTAAATTTCATTCCAGCATCTTTTGACATGGCATCAAGAGTATTGAAGGTTTTGGGAGCGTCTTTCAGATTTTCAGGATCGATCAATTTTGCTCTTATGGCTGCATGAGGGCAAACAAATGAACACTGATTACATTGAATACAATTTTCAGCGACCCATTGCGGAACGAATGGCGATACACCACGTTTTTCAAGACGTGAAGTTGCTGATGGGATATAACCATCATAAGGCATATCAGATACTGGGATGTCATCACCCTTTTCACGCATGATCTTTTCAATCACGTTACGAGTAAATTTATCTGAGCCATCTGGTACCAGTTTATGCATATCCATTGCTTTGCAACCGCATTCGGCAGGTATCTCAATTTTCTGGATATGTTCTGTAGCTTTATCAACCGCTTCCATGTTCATATTGATCACTTTATCACCCTTCTTGGCAAAGGTCTTTTTAATAAAGGTCTTGATCATATTAAGAGCAGTTTCTTCTGGTAATATACCTGAGATCATGAAATAAGCTGTCTGCATCACGGTATTTATTCTGGTTCCTAACCCAACTTCCTGAGCGATCTTCAATGCATTAATATTATACACATTGATTTTCTTATCGATTATTACTCTCTGCATATCAGCAGTGAGATTATCAAATACTTCATCAGCTTCCCAGATTGAGTTCAAAAGGAATACACCATTCTCGCGAATTCCTTCCAAAATATCATATCTGCCAATATATGCCTGATTATGGCAGGCGATAAAGTCTGCATGAACAACAGTGTATTCACTCTGAATAGGAGATTTGCCAAAACGAAGATGTGAGCGGGTTACTCCACCAGATTTCTTGGAATCATACTGAAAATAGCCCTGGCAATACATGTCTGTTCCCTCACCAATAATCTTGATAGAGTTCTTATTAGCACCCACTGTTCCATCAGAACCTAGTCCCCAGAATTTACAACTGATAGTTCCTTCGGGTGAAGTTGGTAAAGTGTCACCAACTGGGATAGATTTATGAGAAACATCATCATTAATTCCTACAGTGAAGCCATGGAATCCATCATTTTCCAGATGATCATATACAGCTTTCACCATAGCAGGAGTAAATTCCTTAGAAGAGAGTCCATATCTTCCACCAATAATAGTGAGATCATAACGATTCTTTAAGGCAGCTACAGTATCCAGATATAATGGATCACCTATAGCTCCTGGTTCTTTAGTTCTATCCAGAACAGCGATTTTCATAACGCTGGCAGGAATAGCAGACACAAAATCTTCTATGCAGAAAGGACGATAAAGATGAATAGAAAGTAATCCTAGTTTTTCACCTTTCTTATTTAAGTAGTTTATTGTTTCCTGAATAGTCTCACAACCGCTACCCATAGCAATTATAAGTTTATCAGCCTTAGGATCACCATAATAATTAAAGAGATGGTATTCCCGTCCAGTGAGTTCAGAAACAGCTCCCATGTATTCTCTCACAATATCAGGAGTAGCGTCATAATAATTATTAACAGTCTCACGTCCCTGGAAATATACATCAGGATTTTGAGCACCGACTTTAACGCGAGGGTCATCAGGATTTAAAGCACGAGACCTGAAATCTTCTATAAATTTCATATCTACAAGTTCTCTCATGCTTTCATAATCAACCATATCGATTTTCTGGATTTCATGAGAATTACGGAAACCGTCAAAGAAATTCAAAAATGGTACTTTTGCTTTCAATGTAGAAAGATGAGATACAATACCCAGGTCCATAATTTCCTGCAATGATGACGCTGCCATCAAAGCGAATCCGGTATTACGGGCAGACATTACATCCGAGTGATCTCCAAAAATCGATAAACTTTGTGCTGCAAGTGATCTGGCAGAAACGTGAAATACTGTAGGAAGCATCTCACCAGCTATTTTGTGCATGTTGGGAAGCATCAATAAAAGACCCTGCGAAGCAGTGAAGGTAGTGGTTAACGCACCAGCAGTCAAAGAACCATGGATCGCTCCAGCAGCTCCCGCCTCAGATTGCATTTCAACCACATCTACTCGTTCACCAAATATATTTTTTCTATTATTTGCTGCCCATGTATCAGCATATTCTCCCATTGGTGATGAGGGAGTGATTGGATAAATTGCTGCAACATCACTAAAGGCATACGCCACATGGGCTGCGGCAGTATTGCCATCTACTGTTGCTTTTTTGAATTCTTTCTTCATGCAACCTCCTAATAATTTAATTTATTCCCAGATTTTGTCCCTTCCACTTTCCGTCAACCTGAAAATCAGTGTTAACAATAAAATCTTTTTTAGCTTAGTTAAATAAAGAGATATTAATTTATTAAAATGGGGATCTTTTCTATTTTTGTTCTATAAGAGAATCAAAATTTTGATCAAAATTATCAAAATAATTCATCTGACCGGCATCTATTTCAATAGAATCAACTATTTCTTTTATCTTATCTGAGATCAGCTCTTTTTCCAGTTTACTTGCAGAAGGATAAAATTTCTCCAAAACATACCAGGCAGCAAGTTTTTCATCAGCCTGCAGCAGTAGATCAGCAAGATTTAGATTAATTTCAAATAATCTGGCAAATTCAGGAAAATTATTATACAATTTGATCAAAGGAGGTAATGCCTGATCATTCTTTCCCAATGCCTGAAAGCTCAAAAACTCTATAAATAAAGCTTCAGCACTCAATACACTATCAATGGCAGCATCTGCTTTATCAGCATATTCCACTGCCTCATGGTATTTCTTTTCAAATACTTTATTAGTAGCTATTTTTATATAGAGATCTCGTTCATTGATATCAAGATCGCTTTCCAAAAGGATAAAATAAATATCATTTGCTTCACTATAAAGATAATTGCTCTCATACAGGCTAGCCAGCTTCATGATCAATTTCTGATAATTTTTGTCATCATTAACTTTTTTAACTGCTGAAACCAGCAAATCAATTGCAGCGCGTGAATCCAGATTAGGAACCAGTATTATCAGATTCTCAGCAGAATTGGTCACCAGCAGGGAATCCTGTGAAACCTCGATTACTTTGTTATATCTTTCTGCTGCTGCCTGAAATTCCTGCCTGTCTTTATAAATATATGCACTCAGCCAGATCAGAGAATCTGCATTGGCATCTTCCGGCAGATATTTTTCTGCTGTTTCCAATGCCAGATCATATTCTTCACTGGTAATATAATGTTTCATTAATTCCACTGGATAATTCAAAGTGATCGTATTCTGATCCTGGGCTTCACAAAGCCAGCACAAACTCATCAATACAGCCAGAATTATCATATTACTTCTTTTCATCATACTCCTGAGCAAATAAGGCAGCACCCAGTGCTCCAGTCAAAAAAGGATTATCTGTCACCTTGATCTTCGTCTCTATTTCTTCTTCCAGACATTTCACCATAGCTTTATTCAAAGCCACTCCACCAGTAAAAACTGCTTCCTGTTCTTTGGGGAAACCAGCGACCATATTTGCGATTCTACGCGCAATTGACCTGTGAACAGCCTGAGCAATATCAGATCGTTTCTCACCCCTGGATATCATCCCTATCATTTCTGATTCAGCAAATACCACACAGGTATTAGTGATTTCCAGTTCTCGCTCGGATTGTTCAGCCAGATCTCCTAATTCTGAAACTTCCACTTCCAGAATATTTGCAACTTTTTCCAGAAATCTGCCTGTTCCTGCTGCACATCGGTCATTCATCACAAAATCTGTTACTTTTCCACCATTTTCAAGCAATATTCCTTTGGAATCCTGTCCACCAATATCGATTACTAACTTACAATCGGGAAAATAATAATTTACACCCCGGGCATGACAAGTTATTTCAGAAATTTTTCTCCGGTTCTGCAATATCAGGTTTCTGCCATAGCCGGTAACAACAATTGATAGTGCATCAACCAATTCAGCAGGAATTTCCCTTTTTGCCTTCTCCAGCATGGATTCTGCTGTCCGTACAGGTGACAGACCTGTAGGCTGCACATCATCCCAGATGATCTGGTTATTTTCCAGAAAAACCAGCTTCGTAGTACGCGAACCCGAGTCTATTCCACAACCTCTCAATTCCTTTCTCCTGCAATCTTGATCATCAGATCTTCTTTTATCATTTTTGTATCAGAGTATATAATTTATCTTCTCGCAAATATTTCTTTGCTACCAGTTTTACCTGTTCACCAGTAACTGCCAGCAGTCTTTCCCTGCGGTTAAGATAGTGCTCCAAACCCAGTCCTAACGCAATTCGTGAGCCCATTGTCGATGCTATTGCCGATACGCTTTCTTCCTGCTGGAGCATTTGACCAGCCAGGTGGTTTTTCACTTTTGTGAGTTCATACTCGCTTACACCTTTTTCACCAACCTGTTTAAATATCCGCTTGATCATTTTAAGACCTATTTCAGTATTTTCACGATCGACTGCTGCTGCCATAATAAACGAACCGGAATTCATCATCGTATAATAATCCATATCTACAGAATATGCCAGACCGTGCTGTTCCCGCAGTTCATTGAATAGTTGCGAATTTGTGTCTCCACCCAGTATCTGACAGAGTACAGACATTGCCATTGCTTCTTCCTGTGATTCCAGACCAGGACCAAACCCACCGGTTACTATTATCCCCTGACTGGATTGCGTGTCGATTACCTTATAACGCTTTACAGAAGGATAGACCTGATAATTCGGTTTGTAGTCAATATGCTTGCCGGTTTTATCACCAAAATGCTTTTCCACCAGTTCATCAACTGCAGAAAAATCTATATCTCCAGTTACAACCAGAGTCATATTATCCGGAGTATAGTAGTCTTTTTGCCATCTTCTTACACGGGACAAAGTCAATTTATTCAGATCATTCCGTCTTCCGTCCCGGCTGTACAAATTGCTTTTCGTGCTATAGATCATTTTTCGCCAGTTCTTAAGCGCTTCGCGTTGCGGATAGTCTTTCTGCCGGCGCATCATACTCAATATTGCTTGTTTGATATTTAAAAAGTGTTCCCTGGGTAGTTCTGGAGCAAATAATACATTCGATACTGATTCCAAAGCCATTGCCAGATCTTCTGTAAAGCATTTGCACTTCAAAGTTGTATAATCCATCTGAGGACTGATCCGCATGTTGATGCCATGCAAACTGCAAAAATCCAGAAATTTATCATAATTATGCTGCTGATTACCATATAGCATTAATGCTCCAGAAACTGAATTTATTCCTTTGATACCTTCTTCTTCATATAATTGAGAAACATTAAATACTGCTGATATACCAACTGTTGGCTTGCCAATAATTTTTCTATAAAGCACCTTGATGCCATTAGCAAGAGTCCGCTGAGCATATTCCTGATCAGCATGATTAAAATTCACTGGTTGTCTGCTGGTGAATATCTGCTTAACTGCGAGATCAGAGACATTCTTAGAACCCTGATAATAGATCTTCATATAATCTATGCGAAGCCATTTATCAATTACCGCTCTTATAGCACCGCGGGATATTTGCTTCAATTTGTCGGGAAAGGTGAAATAGTCATGATAATCTGAATATATCTCATCCATTCCAAGATTTGAAGCATAAGATTCCATGTATTCCCTGGAAAATCTGAAACTGTTAAGGATCTCTGCTTTTTGCTGCATGAGTTGAACAGCACTGATACCCCTGCTGCAGAAATCATTCCAGCATTCACAGAATCCCTTGATCACATCCAGGGCTTCAATTCCCTGATTAGGAAACAGTAGAATGATACTCACACCATCATTGATTCCACTGATTCCATTAATTTTTATGCTGTCCACCAGTTTCCTTCGTTTAAAAAGCTCATCATAAAGATATGAGTTTTTGCCAATCATAAATGATTTATAAACCACTGATAGTGCAATCGCATCAGGATGATTCTCTGTCAGATCAGGGATTGCCACTGCCACGATATCAGAATCTGATTTATGTTTGATAACTTTGAAGGAGAATTTTTCCGGGTGTCCTCCATATACTGGTTTACGCTCTGTGCTTTCTTTTCCTTCCCAATCAGCAAAATATTTATTTATCCATTCATCAAGTTGGTTCCGCTCAAAATCTCCTGCTACAACCAGTACGCAGTTTCCCGGATAATAATGCCCTTGGATAAATTCCTGCAAAATTTCCCGTGTAGCGTTTTTCAATGATTTCCGATTACCAATAATGGGATTTCGATAAGGATTGTCTTTCAGATAATCATTAGCTATCCGCTCTATCAGATTATCTTCTCTGTCATTCTCAGATTCCTTTAATTCTTCAATGATCACTTTCTTTTCTGAATTAAAATCTGCTTGAGTAAATTCCGGATAGCGAACCAGATCTCCAAGTATTTTTATTGTTTCCTCAAGATATTCTTTGGAAATATCAATATAATAACAGGTGCTGTCATATTCTGTGTAGGCATTCATAGAGCCGCCAAGATAGGCAACTCTATCCATGATGATCCCATCTGGATAATTCCGGGTTGATCTGAATACCAGATGCTCGGCAAAATGTGAAAATCCTGCTTCTGCTTCTGATTCCCAGGCTGAACCAAACCGGACATGCATTTGTACACTGACCAATGGTATTATCTGGTCTTCGGCAAAAATCACTTTCAAACCATTAGCTAATTTTATATCTTCTACTCTATAATCTTTTTCCATTTATTTATATTTACCTTAATCCTTGATTTCCCAGAAATTATTACTCCACACACCGGCATAAGCATTATGATCATGAATGCTCTCCAGGTTTTCTGTTTCAACTTTGAAGCTGGCTATGCGTTCATCCTGCCTTAATTTTAGCGTTATCTCCCGCACAATATCTTCAGCAAAGCGGGGATTATCATAAGCCTGCTCTGTTACGTATTTCTCATCTGGACGCTTCAATAATGAATATATTTCACAACTCGCGGAAGCTTCCACCATTTCTATCAATTCTTCCAGCCACACAAATTCACCGAGTGTCACCTGGATATTTACATAAGATCGCTGACTGTGTGCTCCATTATCACTGATCTCTTTGGAGCATGGGCACAATGTTGTGATTGGCACTTTCACTCCTATCACCAGCCTATATTCCTCTTTCAATGAAGCTTGAAAATGACACTGATAAGATAATAATGATCTGATCTTACTCACTGGTGCCTCTTTCTCGATGAAGTAAGGAAAATCTATTACTGCCAATGCGGTCTCAGAGCCCATACGTTCTCGCAGGTCTGCCAGAAACTGTTCCAGATTACTGATGATATCTTCTTTATGATATTTATTAAGTACTTCCAGAAATCTGCTCATATGTGTTCCACGCTCATGCTCCCGCAAATCTACATAAAGTGCTATATCTGCCACTGTCTGCTGATTTACATTTCTACGATCTTCTACTACTATCGGATAGCGTATTTTTTTTACCCCCACCCGGTCAATAGTTATTTCTCTTGTATCACGTTCACTTTGTACGTCTTTATTTTTCATATCATTTACTCCAGAAATTCTTCTGCACCAGAACTTACACTTCTCACCAGTTTATCATCTTCCATGTGATATATGATCACCCAGCCATTAGGAAGTGCATCAGCAAGCTTGATAGCATCTGGTACAGATAACACGAAAGCTGCTGTAGAAAGTGCGTCGGCTGTCTCTGCATCATCAGCTATTGCCGTCACACTCACGCACTGCCTCGCAGGATATCCGGTTAAAGCATCAATTATATGATGATATCTCACTCCATCTACCTCAAAATACCGCTCATAGTCTCCTGAGGTTACTACTGCCTGATCTTTTATACGGATCTTATCTATTACTTCTCCATGGTCTTTCTGGGGATGCTGAATGCCTATCAACATTCCATCTCCTCCCCAGATTCGAATATCACCTCCAGCATTGACCAGAATTTCACTCACACCCTCACTTATCAGAAAATCAATTACTTGGTCAACTATATATCCCTTGGCAATACTACCCAGATTAAGTTTCATCCCTGCTGGAATCAGGATACTGTCTCCTTCAACAATTATTCTGTCAAATCCCGTATTTGCCAGAGCTTCAATTATTTCCTTTTCTTCAGGAATTCTGGCTTTTGAGATATCCCAAAGGTCACTTAAACTGCCAATACTCAGATCATATTTCCCAGCAGTCGCCTGATAGAAATATGTTCCTTTAACGAGTATTTCCTTCAAGGTGCTGTCAATATGTGTTTTCTCACCCCGAGAATTGTTCACAGCACTTATCAAACTACCTTCAACATAATATGATAAAAGATGCTCATAATCACGTGCCAGAGCAAATGCACTATCAATTACAGCATCCAGATCAGGTATTCGCCCTGATGCTTCTATTTCAAAAAAAGTGTCCATGATGAAAGCAGTCTGCCTGCTCTCATTAACACGATTTCGCTGTGACCATAACCCGATTCCTATCAGGATGACCACAAATATTATCTGTATTAAATATCCAAACTTCTTTTTTTCCATTAGATATCAAAATTTCGTGTACTTCAATATTTGTCAATTATTGTAAATTTGTTCTGACATCCTCCCGTTTTTCATCTGAATTTTATCCTCAACTCTCCAGAATAATTTATAAAGAATCAGTCTCTTAAAAATGATTGTCTCTCTACTCCCATTAAGATGTCTGATAGTGTATAAGCATAAATAACCTCCCTTTTTTTTAAGTAAATTGCATGCCTCTGCCGCACAGGCAAAATTGCTCAGGAAAATTATCTGGATTGCCTCAAAATCCCCACTGTATGCCTTAAAGGAGCATACTGGCAGCATACTGGTAACAAAGGGGCAACCTATAGGCTGTGCAAGGCTGAACGGCATGACATATATGTGTTATGCCGTTCAGCCTTGTCTTGCTTACTTCTTGCCCCTTTGTTGCCAGAAGGTTAAAAGTAAGTTAGCATAATGGGTTCTTTTATTATGGAAAAACATAATCTCTGCTTGATAATTAGCATACACAATAATTCACTTGTTGGTCATTTTGATTACTCTTCGATGGTAAATTTCATCCTATATGAAGCAACTAAATTGATCGATATATAATGTAAACCTTTTTTGTGTTTGATTCTTTCCTCTCAGTAGCCTTTAGTTTTATTGCCGGTTACACTTTTATCAAATTCAATTCCAATTTGCTTTGAAGTGCAATTATTTGATTTAAAATTAGTCAAAATATATACAAATTTCCTTGAAAATTTTTCTATCTACTTTCTCTTTAACTAAACTCCTGGCATAGCTCTTTATGTGTTTATTTTAGTCGATGACATATTATCTGGAGCTAAGTAAAGGAGCTGATAAAACCTGTTGCTCAATCAGGGGAAAAGCTTCTTGCAGCTTCTTTTGAGGTGATAAATTAGCAAAAATGTCATTTTTGATTAATGCCACAAATTAAGCAGAGATGTGCACTAAATGAGCCAAATATTGACTTTCACCTTTATTTATCAATAACTTAGGTTGAACAGACTCGTGATTATTCGTAAGAACTATAAAATAATTTTCTTGACCATTTAACAGGAAATATGTTCATTATACATGAGAATTTAATTATTAAATAACAGACGAAAAATAGCTTAGCGGATAGATTATTGTGTAATGAAAAGGAGGGGAAACCATGAATAATGAGGGAAAAGTTAAAGCGGAATTTATAGCCTGGCAGACGTTTTCTATATTTATCAGCAGTACTTTTATAGATATGCAGGCAGAGCGTGATCATCTGAAGAATATTGTATTTCCAAAAGTTGAAGAGGAATTGAGGAAAAACCGGGTACGGCTGGAAGTTGTAGATCTGCGATGGGGATTGGATACGTCAACTATCAATGATGAATCTGATCGTGAGGTAAGGGTATTGCAGGTGTGCCTGGATGAGATAAAGCGTTGCCGTCCTTTCTTTATTGGTTTGCTGGGTGACAGGTATGGCTGGGTACCGGCGGAAGATCGGATGAAAGATGCTATAAAAAGAATGGAAGAGATGAAAGGTCACACTCGATTAACAACAATTTCTGAGAATAGGGAAGATGTTCCACAAACCCCTTTTAAAAAAAGTTTGTTTAGCATTTTTAAGAGAAATAAAAAAGAAATTAATGATAATCCTGTTTCCAAAGAACCTACCAATACCATCCCATCTGATGTTTCTCATATATGTAAAAGCGTTACGGCATTGGAGATTGAGTTTGGTGTACTCGCCAGTGAAGAGCAATTGACCCGTAGCGTGTTTTATTTTAGAGATCCACTGCCTTATAAAGAAATGCCAGGCGATGTTGCTGCCAGATACTGTGATGAATATGATCCTGAACTGGAAGATGAGGAATTATCAGAGCGAAAGGTTGCACTCAATAATCTGAAAGTTGAAATCAGAGATCATTTTGATAAGAAGAGATTAAAAGATAAGGTTAAGCCATATTCAGGAAACTGGGATAAAAATAAGCATAAAGTGGTGGGTTTGGAAGCCTGGGGAGAAATAGTATATGAAGATATAATCCGGGAATGCAAAGCCCAGGCAAAGATCAAAGAAAGCGATGTGCCGAAGAATGTTTATGAGCAGCAAGAAGCATTGCTGGACGCTTTTATTGAAGACCATACTCATATTACGACTATAAAAACCGGCACTACTGTAGAGGAAGTCCCAACTTTTTGCGGACGGATTGAATTACTCAAGGAATTGAAAGAGCATCTGCTGAATACGGATGCAGAGAAATGGGGACTGGTGCTGACTGGTGAAAGCGGATCGGGGAAGAGTGCGGTATTTTCGATGATCTACAGGATGCTGCAAAGGGAAGATTGCGTACTGCTGGCAAATTCTGCCGGGATTTCACCTCGCTCCAGAAATGTAGCTGATCTATTACAGAGGTGGAACAAGCAATTAAGTAAAAGGCTTGGGATTAAATATGAAACAGATATTGGCAAAACAGATGAATTTGACCTGAAAAATATATCCTCACAGCAAAAAGATCAGAAACCTGCCATTGAAGAGCTTCAACAGAAATTCAAAGAACTGCTCTTTGCCATTGCAGAAAAAGAACAGGTAGTTATATTGCTTGATGCCCTGGACCGCTTTGAACCTACTTCACGGGCAATAAATATGACCTGGCTGCCGCAGGTGATGCCGGGCAAGGTGCGGATGCTGTGCACAGCCATTACAGGAACCGAGGTGAAGGCAGTACAATATCATCGAGAATTAGTTTCCAGAGACATTGACCATTTTACAAAAGAAGAAGCAGAAGCGATGCTGGTGATGCTTTGCCTTAAGCAGCATAAAGACATGCCTGAAAATGTAAAAAATTCTATCCTGGCAAGAAATAGAAATGATGGCATATCAGCCTGCTCAAGTCCCTTATGGTTAAGCATGGCAGTGAATATCCTTATGGCTTTGGATAGTCATGATTTTGAAGAAATCCAGAAAGGGAAAGGGAAAGCTGACCAAGCGTTCAATGATTTTATGCTGGAGTTGGTAAATGGTTATAAAGATACCCCAGGTGAGTTGTTTCTGGATTTGGTTGATAAAGCCGCAGGTTACTTCGGAGATGAATTCACACTCAAAGTATTTAATTACCTTGCCTGCAGTCGGAATGGATTGCGGGAAAGTGACCTGGAAAAACTCATTCCTGAAAAAAATGAAAACTGGGATGCTCTGACTTTTGCGAGCATCAGACGCTGGTTCGCTGCTCATATCCGGGAAGAAGGCGATAACCTGCAATGGAACCTGGCACACAGCATTTTGCGAAGTTCACTTCTGAATAAATTAGAAGTAGATGAATTTAAAAATATCCACAATGCTATTGCTTTCCATTTGCTGACCTTGCCTGAAATTGATGATATTCGAATATCTGAGACAATGTATTTCCTGATGAAAGCCGGAAATGCTGATAAAGCTTTGAATTATTATGTTTCATGTTCAGAACAGGAAAGACAGGGTGCTACCACAGTTTTAGCAGAAGCAGTATCCAGAGATGAAAAGCAACATGAATGGTGTTTTGCCATTTTGAGAGCAGCCGGTGGAAATGGAGATGAGATCATGAAATTAGCACATCACTATATTTATGATTTGAATGATGCATTAATTGTGGAAGGCAACCTGAATGAAAGACAGGAATTACTTGATACTTTGCATGATCATATCAAAACTAAGACCAGCATTTCTAGTAATAAAGAATTTGGTTATGATTTTGCTGCATTAAATGAGAAACTAGGAAATATCTATCAGTCTCTTGGTAAGTTGGATCAGGCGTTGGAGTTTTTTTATAAGTTTAATCATTTAATGAAAGAACTTTATGAGAGTAATCCCAGTAATGAGAGTCTCAAAAACGGTCTGGCAATTTCTTATTCTAAACTGGGAGACATTTATCAGTCTCTTGGTAAGTTGGATCAGGCGTTAAAGTTTTATGATAAGTGTAATCATTTTATGAAAGAACTTTATGAGAGCAATCCCAGTAATGAGAGTCTCAAAAACGGTCTGGCAATTTCTTATGCGAACCTGGGAGAAATTTATCAGTCTCTTGGTAAGTTAGATCAGGCGTTGGAGTTTTATAATAAGCTTAATCATTTGTTTAAAGAACTTTATGAGATCAATCCCAGTAATGAGAGTCTGAAAAACGGTCTGGCAAGCTCTTATTCTAAACTGGGAAATATTTATCAGTCTCTTGGTAAGATGGATCAGGCGTTGGAGTTTTATAATAAGTTTAATCATTTAATGAAAGAACTTTATGAGAGCAATCCCAGTAATGAGAGTCTG
>Ga0208648_1000286_pt1 | contig 54170 bp, 7 predicted proteins | sample AntAceMetag02UKL_FD_184772 | JGI IMG/M metagenome (GOLD analysis project Ga0208648, IMG submission 184772) | Saline lake microbial communities from Ace Lake, Antarctica - Antarctic Ace Lake Metagenome 02UKL (SPAdes) (version 2) | ecosystem: Environmental > Aquatic > Non-marine Saline and Alkaline...
GGGCTTAAGAGCTACATTGTATCATGCTGATGCGAAGGAGATAGAGGTTATCGGTAGGTTGCAGGAAAAGGATAGGCGCACACTTGACCAGTTGAGGAAGCTTACGCTTACAGCACCGGATGGTACTAGTGTATTCCTTGAACAGGTAGTTGACCTGGAGCCAGGTATCGGTCCTAGTAAGATATGGCGCAAGAATAAGTCCCGCATGATACAGATAAGCGCTAATCGTGGGAGTCTTGCTTTTGGCACGGCGGCAGAGAAGATACAAGGCGTGTTAAAGGACCTTAAGATGCCAAAGGATTACTATTACAATTTAGGGGATAACTATTGGAGGATGATACGTAACCAGAAAGAGTTTTTGTCATTATGGCCACCTGGTATATTATGGATAGTTGTAGTGCTTATATATCTAGTGCTCGCATCACTATTTGAGTCATATTCGCAGCCTTTTATCATCATGATAACGGTCCCTTTAGCAGTTATTGGGGTTGCCGCGGCATTGTGGATAACAAAGAAGACCATCAATATAAGTGTACTCATGGGGGGCATAATGCTTGGTGGCATAGTTGTTAATAACGCTATTATACTGGTTGATTATGCCAATCGTTTGACGCAACAGGGTTTTCATGGAAAAAGGGCCATAGTAACAGCTAGTATAAGGCGTTTGAGGCCGATTATGATGACAACATGCACTACTCTTTTAGGGCTTCTCCCCATGGCAGCGGATAAGAGCGAACAGGCAACACTTTGGTCCCCATTAGCAATAACGGTTATGGGCGGACTTATCAGTTCAACGGTACTTACGCTCTTTGTTGTACCCGGTACTTATGTAATATTTCAGGATATCCGACGACGTTTCCTTCCTAATCATCCTTAAGTTGACAAATAATGCAATGCAATAAATGCCAACTTAAGCAATTTGCCCCATTCCTCTAAAAAAGCATATTTTTTCACAATTTAGCTTGACTACATCAGGATAAAATGGTATACTTCTGCTGTACCTTAAAAAAGTATTTAATAAATATGTAATAAAGTATGAAAAACTTAAAAAAAACTTAGGCATTTTTGACCTATTAATGTGTTATATATAATAGAGATAAGATACACAAGGGGGCAATTGGATGTTTAACGCTAATAGCAGAGGACGTATAATATTGAAGTGTATTAGTATTATAGTAGTCCTCTGTTTTTTTGTACAGGATATCTCATGGGCAACTAATGGCCTGCCTATGTGGTCAGTAATGAATGGAAATCGTGTACTTCAGGCACGCGAAAAAGATTTTACTAACCTAGCCAAGATAAAGATCCCAAAAGACTACGGAATAATCAAAGAGATCCATAATGCCGGAAGCGATAAGGTTATAATCAATATCCAGGATGCTCACGCTAATTTAGGTGCCCAGGAATCGATAAGCAACCTCCTCAAGGCTCTTGATAAGGATTATAACTTAAAATTAGTAATGCTTGAAGGTGCTCAAGGCTTTGTTGACGTATCTTCTCTGCAGTCATACCCCGATGATAGCACAAAGAAAGATATAGCTGATTACCTGCTTGAGCGAGGCAAGATAAATGCGGCAGAGTATTACAAGATAGTATCGTCTTCTAGTGTGAAGCTTTACGGCGCTGAAAATGTTTCGCTATACAGGGAAAATGTTAAATGTTATATAGATTCACTTGTTAATAAGGGGAGTATACATAAGGCGGTTATTACCTTAAAGAGAGTTGTCTCACAACTTAAGTCAAAGGTATATTCTAAGCAACTTTTAGAGCTTGATAAGAAGAGGTTGGAATACAGAACAGATGCTATATCATTTAAGGAGTATTGGAAATATTTAGGTACGCAATCCCGCAAACTGAAGATAGATATATCGGGTTTTGAGAATATCCGTGCTTTACTTGATGCGTCTGAGCTTGAGGATAGGATAGATTTTGCTGATGCTGAAAAAGAACGCCAGGCATTGATAGAGATACTTACAAATAGCCTTACCGGTGATAAGATAGAGCAGCTCTTATCAGAGAGCGTATCGTTTAGAAGCGGCAGGATACAACCATCAGTATACCATAACCATTTAAGAGATTATGCTTTGTCATGCGGCATAGACATATCATTATATCCTAACCTATCAGGCTATACAGATTATGTAAATATTCACGATAAGATTGTATTGGACGCGCTCTTTGTAGAACTCGATGAGCTTATAGGTAGCGTGCAATCCCAATTAATCCGCAACGATGATCAGCTTTTACTCACTTCTATATCAAAGAGACTAGGCATCCTTATAGAAATTTTAGATGCCAAGATTGTAAATAGAGATCTCCAGTATTATAATTCCCATAAGAAAGATTTTATTCCTCAGAACATACCTCATGAATTAGCGCCACTAATGGTGAGATATAAGGTAGAGGCAAATCTTGTGCCTGATATGAAGGTTATAGCAGAGGCCCTGCCGCATGTAGAGAAGTTCTATGATGTAGCGACAAAGAGGAATAAAGCGCTTGTTGATAATACACTTAGTAAGATGCAGGAAGATAAGCGCTCATTAGCAGTGCTTGTAACAGGAGGCTTTCATACAGAGGGCATAACAGAGATACTTAGAAAGCATGATATGTCATATATGGTGGTCCTGCCTAAGTTTTCCAAGGATGCTCTTGATAGGCCTTATGACGATATTATTCTTAATAAGAAACAACCTTTTGAAGAGATACTTTCAAAAGGGGAATACTATCTTGCAGTTGCTAATGCTTTTAGCAACATCCTGCCTATAAATGAGAGTTATGCGGCTTTAGGAACAGGATTTATATTGGGCCGCCCTGATACAAAGAATATTGATCAATGGATTGATATATGGCTTAAACTCGAAAGAGAGATTGAACAAAACGGAGAAAAGCCAGGCCGTATGAATGTTGGGAACTTAAGCCATTTGGCTGAGAACGCAAAGTATGTACCGGTTGAGAATGAAGATGCGTACTGCATAACCTTAGAAACAAAAGACAAAAAAAATATAAATGTTATAAAGGTAACATACAAAAAGCACCAAGATTTACCTGAAATAAGTGTTTTAACTGGAAGTGAAAGAAAGAAGGTAATTTCTATTGCTGATAAGGCAGAAAAACCTGGTTCTATTATCGACAGGTCAAAAGAGTTTGAACTGAGAAGAAAAGACTTGCTTGTAGACATAGATCAAGGTGCAGTGCCGTCAAGGCAGGCAGAACAAATTAAGAATCAGTTATATGAGAAATTAATTGCGTTACAAAGTATAAAAAATAAGTCTGCCTATCCTAGCCAATTAAGGCGATTGAAAGCCGCGTATGGTGAGAGCAAGGTAGAACTTGCGCTTAAAGATGTGGAATACGTTAGTGTGAAGGAAGATTTTTTAAGCAGACTAAAAGATGTTTCAGAATCTGATCTATATGGCGGCCTTAAAGCTGAAGAAGCATGGATAGTATCTGGTTTGACAACATACATAATATCGTTTCTTTCGGGTAATAGTTACTTTGGTGAAACTAAAAAAGCCTATGTCTCGTTAGGTAAAAATATCTTTTTAGTTTCTCAAAAAACAGAAGCAATGGTAGGAGACTTTTCTATAAAAATTGCCAAAGAAGAAGATGCGCGGAATGAGAAGAATTACAAAGTATTAATGCTTTCAGCAGCAGATCGGTGGGTTGCGGATTGGGTGAAGGTACTTTCTAAACAAGGTAAGCGGCATAAGGATAAATTTACTATTAATAATCTAAATGCCATGATCGAGGATGTCAAATTTTCTAATGGAACATCAGATGAATTAAGACAGCTTGTATGGGATTACGAAAAAACGATAAAAAAACCCGCTGAATCATTTTTACCTAAAGTGCAAGAAGCGCTTAGAGAAGCCGGCATTACTGGTGTAGATGCCCAGATAAAAGCATCTTCTGGCGGGACGGCCAGGCTTTTAAGTGACAAGGAAAAGGCAGCCAAGGAAAAAGCAGAGTCTGAAGCAGAGCCATCAGTATCCGTTGCAAGGGAATTGGTAAAAACATCTATCAATACTATATTTGAAAATGTTAAAAACGATAAAAAGAGGTTAGAGGATATTAAGGAAGGTGTGAGGCAGTTAAGCTTAAAGCGCACGCTTAACATATTGCAAAAACGCGAGACCGGAACACTCCTAAAGCAAATACGAGCATTGGATGATAGTATAATAAAATCTGCATTTTATACTGCTTTATGGAAGGCTGCAGCAGATGTGAATAGCGACATGAAATCGGTAAATTATACTTCTGAAGGTATCGAGCAATTAAATATAGAAGCAGGTAAAATAAAAGTTCAAGTAGACACTATAGAAAAAAGAGTAAATAATTCTTTAGGAATTGTTGAAAAAGAAGAAGCTGCCCCACAAGCAGAGCCTGTAGCTAAGCCTGTGGAGGGGAAAAAGCCCGAATTAGAACTTAAACCATTAACAATAGAGCCGGAAAAGGGCGCAAATAGAACTGATGTAGTTGAGGCTTTAAAAAGTGCACAGAATTTGTTAGCTAATGCGGAACCTTTGCAGAGGAGATTAGGTGTATTGAAAGAGCACGCAAAATCACTTAATAGAAAAAACATGCGTGAACTTAGAGACACAGTATATATTTTTAGTGAAGAATTAGATTCTAACGTTATAAGAAAAGCTTATGCTATAAGCAGCAGATTAAGGAATAATGATTCGCGAACTGTTGCGATTAAAGAATTGGAGAGTTTTGAAAAGACCTTTCAAGATATAAAGGTTGTCATAATTGGCCTCACAGGAAAGATAGATAATGTGGAAAAGGAAGCAGGTATTGCATCTATGCCGGAAGAAGCTCCAAAAGCAGACCCTTCCGAAGAAAAGTTAAAAAGAGTGGCTGATCCTTTACGATATTTTGTACAAGAGCAATTAAACAGAATGGAAGTATTGCGGGAGAGATTAAGTAGTCTTAAAGATCAAGCAGAAGTTCTTGAATTAGTTGGCATACTAAGAGATATAGCAATATTGCAAGGCGATGCAGAGCATATTATATCAGCAGCATTAAATCCAATAAATAGAGAATTAGATAATCAGGATATTATGCCTATCGCATTTGCAAGGCTGAATGCACTTGGAAAGCAATTAGAAAAAATAAAAAATCAGGAAATGGCTAAACTAGAAGACACGATAGTGAAGTTAGAGGGAATAAAAGCGCTTAAGTCTGAGACAGAACAAAAAGAAGTAATAAAAGTAGATACGACAGAACCAGTAAAACCTGCAGAACAGGTCCCTGCAAAGGTAAAGGTAGAGGAAAAAGTAACTCCTGCCGAAGAATCTAAAAAACAGGAAGTGCCAGCAGATATTGTTACGAGGAAAGAAAAGCTAGATTTGGAAAATAAAATTATTGAGGTATTGCATCAATTAAGAACCGATTTTAATATACCGATTACTGAATATTTATCACAACTTAAGATGTGCTTAACCCATATAGAGCATCCAGAATGGGCTATCTCTAGAGAAATAGCTAATATAATGCATGCAATAGAGTCTGTTTTTAGAGAAACACCATTAGGTTTATCTTATATGATAGGTAAAAAACATAAAAGAGATGTAATAAAGAGAGTGCAAGAGGAGCTGGAATTGCAACTGAAGGTAGATGTTGAAAAAAGAGAGGCTGAAGCCAAAGCAACCCCTGCACAAATTCAAGAAGTACGAAGATCTGGACAAGAGGCATCTGAAGAAATAAAGAAATTACAGGAAAGATTAGGTGCTCTCGAAATACAAGCAAAAACTCTCAAACGAGATGACATACTAGAAGCCATAAAAAAATTAAAAAGTACCGCAAAGTATATTATATTATTTAAATTGAATCATGCAACGATAGGGCTGTATTTTTATAGTTGGAATCAGTTCATTACTCTCGTTGAATTGGAAGGATTCAAAAAAGCTTTAGTAAACGCAGAAACAGATATAAAAAAGCTAGAAAAGGAGATAACCAATTTAGAGCAAGAAGCTAAAGCAGCCAAGGAGGAAGTCAAGGCTGAAAAGCCTGATGTAAAGCCAGTGCAGGAGTTAGAAGCGCCCGGAAAAGAAAAGGTAGGGGAAAAGGTAGAGCCTGCCGAAGAATCTAAAAAACAGGAAGTGCCAGCAGAACCTGCGGTGGAAGAGAGAATGCCGATAGAGGATGTTTTAGATAAATTGGTGGAAGATGACGGAGCAGTGGAGCCGCTTGATAAATTATCGCAAAAATTAACAAAGGATGAAGCAGAAGCTGAAGCTAAAGAGAAAACTCCCAGAGTTAACGTAGCTGAAGCCAGAGCTAAAGCAGAAGAAGCAGCCAGAATACAGAAAGCAGAACAAAAAAAAGCAGCTAAGGCAGAAGTAGAAGCTGAAAATAAAGCATTAGAATTGCAGCAACTAATTGAAAGTTTTAATGCTACGCCTGAAGAGTTGGAGTTCTTTGCGAATCAATGGCAAGAGACGATAGATGCTCTTAATAAGCGATCAGGTGATAGAGATAAAATATTAGGTAGATTTTTAGCTCTACTTGCCCAGGCTACCAGGCAAAAGGGCATAGATGAAAACGTGGGTATATTTGCAGATAAGACAGCTAATCCCGATTCCGATGATTTAGAAAACTATGAAAAAATACTAAAGTTATTTGAAGAGGCAGGTAAAGATGTTGAAAAAGCAAAAATCAGCGCAAGAACAGATATGCAATTTGAGGGCGCGTTATTTATAACCCGCATAGAAAAAAGAGCAAAGAAAAAAGGGCAAGAGTATGCAAAGGCATACGAGCTTCTTATGTCTTTTGGAAAGTCAAATTTATTGCGTTGGGCAGAGACTATTGCGATGCTTGAACAGCAGGCAAAACAGATAAAGTCCGAAGAGCTTACAAAGAGCCCCAAAGAGAAGCCGATAATTATATTGCACTCTACTACAAATGACCTACTTTCTGGAAGGGATTCGGTTCCAGCGGCAATGCTCCACGCTCTTTTTGGGCAGGCAACAGCTTATATATATGAGGTCCTGGTAGAGCGTGATGGGCAAGAGTTTACAGAAAGGCGATGCAGGATATATAGCTTAAAAGAAGATGGAACTATCGGCATAGAGGAAGGCCTAAACGAAGATGAGGCTTACAAGCGAGCTCATTATATATACGCGGATCGTTCCATGTTTAAAGCAAAAGCGCTTGCAGAGCAGACAATGAGTCCCTCAGAGTGGGTATTTTTAAAAGGAAAATACGTGGAAGTTATAGATGAGATGGACCAAGTATTAGAAGATGCGGAAAAGACAGCTCTTATAGTAAATAAACAATCCAGAGAAAGAAACAATACTGCTGATTTGAGGGATATTGTAGCGCTATGCATAGCCATAAAACTTAACAAGGGCAGTGATAGTGCAAATAAGGAAGAAAGAAAAGCCAGAGAAGCTCTTATAGATGATACACGCAGTAAAGTAGGTGATGTTAAGCTTAAGTCTCTTGGGGAACAGGTAGCAGCGAAATACCTGAGCGATCTTGATCTTGTAGAGGCATTAACTGAATTTAGCAATGCCGAAGGTGTATCCGATCAACTGCGAGAGCATATTAATGAGTTAATCTCCAACAGTGATATGGCCTTAAAAGTTTTTAATGATATAAATAGTTCTGAGTGGATGCGTTATATCAATATAGCATTGCGTGCGATACTTGCACTCGATAAAGGCCGCCATTACAAGATTGACACGAAAAAGGGAAGGATAGTGCTCATAAATGAATTGACTAACAAGCCGGAGCCTGCTAAACGATTAGGTGATGGAACGCATCGCATGCTTGAGATACTGAATGGATTTTTACCTGGCAATGAAGGTATAACCTCAAGTGTCATGAGTGAAACAGCTTTTCGTTTATTGCGTTGTATGCATCTCGGTATTATGGGTGCAAGTGGTACCATAGATGAGCCTTATTTCAGGGATGCTCTTGAAATCAAAGTGGGTAGGCCCGATAAAGAGAAGGCAGCACAGGTCGTAGTGGCCCGCGCAGAGATAGTGCATATGTTTTGGAAAGCAGAAGTAGCCTTTGACGCCTCTATTAAATTTGTAAAAGAACGCGCCATACAATACAAACAGCCTTTTATGATACATGTTAAGGATCTAAACGTAGCAAAAAAATATAGAGAAGAACTTAACAAATTCGCGGAGAATAATAAAGAGATAATACTTCTTGAATTTATTATGGATGATTTAGATGAAGGCGTGCGCTTGCTAGAAAGAAAAGAAGACGGCACAATCGATGTTAAAAGAATAAGCGTAGAAGAGTTTGAAGAGATGGCAGGCAGGGATAATACTATAAGCGTTATAACAAATGCCGGTTCAAGAGGATTAAACGCCTTAGTTAAAAGGGCTGCTTTAACAGATGAAGATGTAGATGAAAAAGGCAACTATAGCAAAGATAAGATCATAGGGAGAGGCCTTCATATAATAGAGACCTTTATAGGACCGGAATCTTTGCGCAGGCAGACAGATGCACGTGCTGCACGAGCAGAACAGGCAGGTGAGTCAACATCATTCTTAAGCTTAGAAGATGATATGTTTGACCAAGTAGCTGATGCTAATGGAAAGAATGTTAAATCCGCGATAACCTATGATATGGATAGATTAGGGATAAAAAGGGGAGAATCGATCGCGGAGGTTGTTTTAGACGGGCGTACAGGAGAAGACCAGAATCTTTTAGCAGAGGGCATTAAAAGGCATAAGTTTAACGGCCGACTTAATAACATGCGACAGGCATATTCAAAGCAACAGGCAGAATCAGCTGCAACGCAAAAGAGGCTTTTAGGGTATTTCATAAAAAAAGAAGGGGAACTTCTTGGCTTGTTAAGAGCGGCATACAGCTCATTTGATGAAGGACAAAAGCCCACAAAAGAACTTTTAAGATTTTTAGGCTTATCGCATGCGCAATTTAAAGAAAGATTTGAAAATCGAGATAACCGGGAGAAGCTAATCGCATCTCTTATTGTTGCATATGAACAATTTACGCATGATTTCTACAAAACGCAGAATGTTGTACAGTCTATTACAGGTGGCAGACAAAGGTGGATTGTGCAGCAACTTTCTATGCAGAATGCTATTGCTATAAAAACCACTGCAATGAAGGCTTTTGATAAATCTCTCCAAACTGCCCGGGTAGACTTATCGAAAGATAAATTAGCGGTGATAAAAGAGCCTGGCAAGCTTGTTTTCTTATCAAGAAATATCCTAGCAGGTGGTATCCGCTGGGCCGGCTCACTTCTACTGTTATTTCAATTCGCGGGATTTTTCCAGACAAGTATAGGTGTTTCATTACTTGGCAGCCTTGGCCTTGCGTCATTATCAATGCCATGGTTGTGGGGAATTATAGCGTTTGTATTTATATCAAGTACGGTATTAAGTTCAATGATATCTGTTAAAAAAGCATCAAATATCGGAAAGTATGTTTCATTGGGCATTGCGGGCACAAGTTATCTTTTATACGAGCAAGTAATGAAATATGTTATGGTTTCAGGAGCCGGTGCTGGAGCTGCCGGGGTAATTTCACTTATGCAGCCGATAGCAGGATTGTTGCCGCAATTCTCAATACCGATTGTCACTGTGCTCATTGCGCTTGCATTTTATATGCAGGTAACAAAGTTGGCAAGTCTGCAAAAGGTTGATAAGACTCCTGAACAGCTCGCTGAGATACTTGTGGGACTGGATTCGCAGACAGGGTTTGAAAAAATCAAGATATGGACAGCATTTTTAATAAAAGAGCCATTAAAATTTGTAGCAGGAATAGGTCCTCTGGCCGCATTAATGACTCTTATAGCAGCAATAGCAACACCACTTGCCTTGACAACAGCCCTTCCCATAGCGCTGTTTCTTTCTTTACTATCACTAATATCTTCATATTCATTATATATAACTCATCGAAAAGCTATAGACGCGCAAAGTCCAACTACAACAAATCAATTCCAGCGTTTTTATAAGAGCGCGATATTTACCGCAATACCGGTCACTGCGGTTGCTGTTGCTGGTATAGCGGCAGGATTGAGTGTGGCTTTAACAGCGGGAGTAGGCTTTATTGTATTGGGATTAGTTGCTCTTGTATCTCGCCAGACATTTCTTAAAGCACAGGATTCCTACCAACCTCTTGAAAGCGCAAAATGGACGCGCAAAATGAGGATATTTGGAATACTATCAGGCGCGCTTCTTGTTCCTGCTCTTGCTTATATAGCAGGTATTGCGGGCTCTGCAGCAGGATTTATTATGATAGTATCATCTTTACCTTTTGTTTTTATAGGAATACTCACTCTTCTAGCGGTTTTCTATGCTGTTCCTATGTTTGGAAAAGCAGAGCATGAGATTATAGGTGGTTCAAAGATTGTTGCGGGAGGACAGATTGTCGCGGCCGGCCTTATAAAGAATATAAGGGGAACTGTAATTGCAGTAACAAGCTTAATAGGAGCTGGCGGAGCTGTGGCAGCTGTAACAGGTTCCGTAACAATGTCAGTTGGATTAACACCTGTTTTAGGCGGTATGGCGATTGTGTTATTGGTATTAAGCTATGGTTTTATAAAATATAAACAGCATAATAGAGAGGTCATCAAAGGACTGATGGATGGGAAAGGCTTATCTCAATTTGAGAGATTTTTACGTGATAAAGTATTTAACCTTGAAAAGCTTACAAAATATTTAGGAAAAACTGCCCAGGCCCCGATACTGGCAGGCGCTTTATTAGGGTTAGAAAGAGTCCATGTTGAAATTCAAATGCATCAAGCACAACAGGAATTATCAGAATCTATTACTCCTCTTCAGCGGGTCCAAGCGCAGCAGAAGATTTTAAACGCGCAATTAGAGCAAAGTCAAAAAACTTTAAACCGCTTGAAAGAAGGACTTAGCTCTGAACAGATAAAGCAAGCAGAAAAATTCGCGCAGGATGTTGAAAAGCTTGAAAAAAAGAGCCAGGAAAAAGCAACGAATCTTTTACTTAAAACACAAAAATTACGTTCAGAAATTAAACGCTTAGAATATTTATTGGAAAAAGAAGTAGGCCCAACGATAGCAATTGGCGTATATGAAGAAAAACTTTCTCAATTAAAAGCAGATCTAAGAATAGAGACTGAAAAGCAAGAGGAAGGATTAAAGAAGATACAATCAGATTATAAGAATAAGCTAAAAGCAATAGAAGAACTGTCTGGTAAGGATATAAGCAAAGTAGGTATGCTTTTATGTCAAATTAACAATTTAAATGTGCAGATAAAGCAAGCAGAAGAGGATGCCGCACGCTTTAAAAAACAGCAGCCAGTGCTTTATATGGAAGCACTTAAACAGAAAGAGATCTTAGATAAGGAAAATAAAACGCTTGAGGTAGAAAAGGATAAACTTGAGCAAGAACTGAAAGAATTAAATGAGGAATTAAAAGGAGCTCAAGAGGAGTTGAAAGGAGAAAAAAGCCCAAGTTTTAAAGCAGGCGCTAAAGCGCTAGCATGGATAAAAAATATTTTTTCTCCCCCAATGGCTATTTCCGCAGATCACGTGGAACTTAGAAAAAAAATTATGGCAATACAGCAACAGATTATGCAGGTTAATGAGAAGTTAAAGAAGAATGAGGAAAACAATAAGAAGGTAGAGAAACTTATAGGAGCTCTTAAAGCAGCAATTCCAGATGAAGCTAAAAAAATAGAAGCAGATTTAGCTAAGCCTGCGCAGCAAGAAAAATTAAAAGAAGAAAAGCCCCCTGTGCAGCCAGAGGAAGAAATAAGGCCTCTGTCAGAGATAAGAAAACCTGCGGCTACACGAATTGAGCAACAGATAGAACCCGTATATAAACCAGCAAGACCTGCTGTTACCCAGAAAGAAGTTCAGTCGAAGGCGGTACCTCTTGCGCAGATAGATACAAAAGAAGAAAAACCCGCACCTGTTGAAGCTAAAGAGCGAACTCATACAGTTAAAAAAGGTGAAAGCTTATGGAGAATCGCAAGGAGATTATTAGGAGATGGGAATAGATGGAAAGAGATATATAAGTTAGTAGTAAATAAAGTGCTTATTGGTAGTGATCCTGGTATTATTCAACCGGGAATGGTATTAGCGATCCCAGGCTCACCAGTACCTGTAATGGCTGCTATTGTAGTTAACGAGATCAAAAACAAAGTTGCGCAAAAAAAACCAAAGCAAGCAGAACTTAAATCAGTACCACAGGTTTCAAAAACGCAAGACACGCCTTCGCAGGAAATTACGCCGCCTCCGCCACCTGAAGTAGCCGCTAGAGAGGTACTTGATGCACCTATAGCGCCGATAGGGACAAAAGTCAAAGATGATGAAGTTGTAGCTGTTTCTGCTTTATCTCAAGAGACTGCTGAACCTGCTATAAAGACAATGGGATTTAAAACCAGGGGTTTGCCTAGTAGGGAGGCTGCACTACCAGATACCAAATACCAGCAGACAGAGACCGAACTGGCTCAAAAGATAGAAGAACGCAAAGCTTATTCAGAAAAATTAGCAGCACTCCAAAAAGATGCTGAGACAGGAAACGAGGCAAAGCAGATAAAAGTATTTAAAGAATTGATAGCAGCTAAAGAGGCATTAGAGCAGGCAGAACAGAATGTATCTGCCGAAACCGCTGACCTTAATAAGTCCATTGATGCGGCAAGGGCCAAGCTGGAAGCTCTTGAAACAGCAAAAGACACGGAAAAGGTTATACCAACGCAGTTGCAAAGACCCAATTTTGAGAAATTACAAGGTTCCTTATTAAATAGCACGACACCTGAAATTGGCGGAAGCAAACTTTTTTATAGTTTTCTTACCCCACTTAGACTAAGACACATTGTTTCAGCGGAAATTGGATATGATTACACTTCTCAGGAAGATGCAGCCATAGAACGCAGGTGTGTTTTAGCTCAAATGAATTGGTATGATTGTGCTTGTGCTAATATAGCTACCCAAAGAGGCGCTTCTTCTTCGGAAACAAAGCAGTGGCAGAACAGCATGGCAAAGGTCATTAATAGCGGAAAATGGGGAGAGTTTGATAATATCTTGTCTAGCGATACGAAACACTTCCGGTTAGGTGATAAGATACAGCTTTTGTTTAGAGCAATAGATGGAAATGGTAATTTCAAAGCTCCAGATACGTTTACAGGAAAAAAGACGGAGTGGAAAGATTACCAGCCTATAGCAGGAGAAAACGCGTGGGCAGGACTTGCGCTTTTGCATACTCATGCTGAACAACACGGCAAAGATAGCCAAAAGATAAGCGATGAGTTTAAGGCAGCTGAAAAACTCGCTAACAGCCTTTTATATATGCAGGCAGATAATGGCGGTATAAGGCACGCGCCCCCAGGAACTTGGCACGAATCCGGAGATAATGAATATAAATGGAATGAGCAGTCGACGGAGAATAATTTGTCAGCATACGCGTTTTTTAGGGCTATGCATCAGATAACCCGTGATGATAAATATATAATAGCTATGAAAGGTATAGAGGAATTCCTTAAATCTGTTTATGATAAGGAGACAGGTACATTTTATCAGGGCGCTCATTTCGATGGAAAAGAATGGTTGCCAAAAAAAGACAGCGCTTTTGCCACTGATTGCCAGACATGGGCAATAGCGGTATTAGGTCCGGAACAGATAGATGAGATGTTTGGTAAGGGTGCCGCGCTTAAGATGTGGGAAACAACAAAGGAAATAGCAGGCCAGGAAAGAGATGAAAAGTTTGTAGGATTGGCTTATACGCAGGATCAGGATGTTGTAAGCATAGAATGGACCGCAGGAGGTATACAGGCCGCGCTTGCGTTATGGGATTATTATAAAGATTCGTATCCTTTGCAGGCAGGAGAGGCATTGAAAGACGCGCAAGCAATGCGCGCGTTCTTAGAGACTAGTGAGTGCAAAACAATACTGCCTGATGGTTCTGTAGGATATAAATACGCGACAAAGAGAGTCTATATACCATTTGGCTGGTGGGCGCCTCCAACAAGGGTATTGAGCACAGCCTCGACCTCATGGGTAGCGTTTATAGATAATGGAATAGATCCTTTCACACTAAAAGGGGAGATACCAGGAGTTGATCAATTATTTAAGGCAACAGAAAAAGTAGAGCCTGCACAGCAAGAACAGGAGAGGGCATCTAATACGCTTAGAAAACTTAGACAAGAGGATTTATCTATTGCATATCATACTTTATGGGCATGTTCATCTACACTTCAAGATGATCAGTTTGATCAAGAAATATGCGATATGTTTAGATGTTCTAGGTTAAGGGATGGTGGTACGCTTCGGTATAGAGACAAAGATGGAAATGTTATATTTATTTTCAATTTCAAGAATAAGAGTTATGAATTTGATAGAGAAGGGCTACGCATATTAGGTAAAAGTATATATTGGAAGTCAGGCACTGGGAAAATATATGAGTTTATAAGTGATGGCATGGTAAGGGTATTGGAAAAAGAGCCTGCTGGATGGAACAAGCCACAGGTAGCAGTTTCTCCTGTATCTGCAGCGGAAAAAGCTAATCTCCGGAAGGATATAAAAACTCTTACAGCGCAATACGAGTCGCTACAAGAGTCCGCTGAATTAAAAGACAAGAAAGACAAGGTAGAGTTTGCGCTTAAGAAAGTAAAAGACACTGGAGTTGAACTGAAGAATATAGAGTCAGCTTCAAGCCAGTATTTAATAAACAACGCATTAGAGCCATTACAGAAAAAGGTATCTGCGCCTTTAGCTGAAACTGAGAACAGAGTAGCTGCATTAACAACAGAGATAGCTGCTCTGATAGTTGCTCTCCGTGCCAGTATCAAAGAAGAGCCACGGAAAATAACGAGTTCAGCGTCTTCTAAGTCAGAAAAGGTAGAGGTAGAGATAGCGCCTGTTATAGTGAAGGGCGAACCCTATATAGTGAAAAGAGGTGACACATTATCATTGATTGCCCAAGAACAACTGGGCGACCTTAATAGATGGCAAGAGATATATGAGTTGAATAAAAATATTATTGGCAAATACCCAGATAATATTCTTGTTGGCACGGAGCTTAAAATGCCAGGTGCGATATCGTCTTTAGCAAAGGCAACAAAACTGATCCGTGCTGATTTACTGCCTGCAGCACCAAAAAAAGTTGTAAAGGCTTATACTAGATCACTGCCGCGTGTAATTGATAAGATAAGAAAAGTAGCTAACTTCGTTGCATTAGGTAAGACAAGAGGTAGCACGATGAAGCTATTAGCGGAACTTTTAGATAAAAGAGGTTTTGCGTTGCCGCAAAAATTAGACAAAACGCAAAGGCATAATCTTGTGGATACTACTTTAGCTATTCTGATATTTGATCCGGCAGGATTTAATACATTTATTAGTAAACTTGCGACAGAAAGCACAAAGGGCGCTAGTAGCCTTATCAATTTTTTACGCGTTCGAAAAAGGAATGTTGAATCGATACGTAAGCAACAAGGAGAAAAAGATTCGCTGACCGAATATATGCTGAAATTATATGATGCTACAGATAGCAAGTCTAATTTTCCGGCGCAGCTTTATAGGGAACACATGGAATTAACTGCTATTTCCGCAGAGGGTAAGGAAGAAAAAATGCGCAGCCGTAGCATAAAAGAACTCGAGCAGCAAAAAGCAGATAAGACATGGATAGATTATTGGGCAAATTACGCCAAGGTCTGTGCAGCAGAGGCAAATAGAAATATATTCCGTAATACTGTAAATATTTCAGATATGTTTAGGGATATGTTAAATAATCTTAGCGCAAAACCAAAGCTAATTGGTGGCGAGGGCATACGCCTTGGCCTAGGATATAATATGACTTCGTTTGTAGGATCGTTGCTCCAAGCCAATATCGGCAATTGGATCGGAGGCATTACTATCGGAGGCAGAGGGTTCTTTGTCCAGGATGCGGTTACGCAGATATGGGCATTGATAAATGGTGCAGCTACGGGCATTGCAATGCCCGCGTTGTCGTTGTTGGTCGATCTTATTCAGATATATGAATACCCGGATGTAGAGAGGGCAGAATTGGAGGGGGCAGTTTATTTGAATCCGGATCTTCTCGATGGTGGACTTTTGTATGGTCAATGGCAGTTTCATCCGAGCATTCTGCCGGATGGGACCCCAATATTAGCTGAGCGAAAAATTGATATAAAAAATCCATTAGATTATGTAGATATGCTTTATCAGATAATCGAGGCTATCTCAGGAAACCGTCAAGGTGCTGTACACTTCCCAGGCTCTACTGAGAAAGGGTTCGTAAAGAAGAGTTATATGGCTGACCCAGCGGCAAAATACTATATTAAAAGGGGTACTGGAGATAAAGACCAAACTCAGTTTATGTATCGTGTTTATTTAGACTGGCAAAGCGTTCTTGCGGATAAGAATATGAAGCAGGAGCATGGTTTGGTAGGTAGTACGAAAGAGGATGGCGTAGAGAAACTTAAAATCTATATAAATGAGCAGATAGATAAGACAAAAAAGAGCGGCAAAAAGATTTCGCATGAAATTAAGATACAGGCTAAGACCAAAAGTGGCGTGATATATGTGTCAAACCCGCTTAAACAGGGTAACCCTTTAAGCTATTATGTGGATAAAGAAGGAAATATTTATGAGATGGACGCACGTCCAATGATGGCAGGTGAATTAAGGCAAAAACTCGATAACGGAAGTCTTGAAGGTAGTATCCTGAAAGAAAAAACAGATTATCCGGGAAAACATGCGTATTTTATTGATAACGATGGCAATGTCTCTGAATTTGGCAGAGAAGAGATTGTCTTTATGGCAGATATATTTACAAAGGATGATAAGGGCAAGGTTATTGCAGAGAATTATCTGAAAAAGCAAAAGATGTGGCTTGACCCGGGTCATATGGTCTTATTGCCAAGCTTTAAAAACCTAGCAAACGATATGGCCCTTATGGCACATCTTGAGTATAATTCTGTAAAGATTGATGTGGAAACAGGAATGATACTTGAGGTATGCGGTAAGGATGGAGATGGCGAAGGCATGGCGTTTCCTACTCAGGGCAAGATAATGTATAATGACGGCAGATTTTATATCCATAAGGATGACAAACCTATGATGTCACCTGGCGTGCCGCTTGTTTTCGGTCATGATAAGAATGGCAAATTGCGAATAGCTGTTATGATATACTCAGTGGAATCCGCTATAACTATGCACGAAGATTATATAGGACATACTGTATCCGCACTTGTCTTTAACGGGATAGGTACCAGTTTGCTTACAGATTCTGAGTTTCAGCTTTTAAAGAAGAATGGAAATGCAACATATGTGCTTGAAGAAGATACTACTGTTTATTATAAAGGGGATGATGGAGATATTTCGGCACAGATTATACCAAAAGGTACCCTTGTTACCGAAGACCCGCTATACACAGAAGGTTCTATATTGTATCTAGATAAAACTTGGATAACCGGGACGCCTAAAAACCCGATAGCTATTTTGACTGAAAGGACAAAAGAACAGAAAGACAGAGAATTACCCTACGCTAGAATCCAGATGTTAAATTCGCGGACATCGGTTGTTAATAAAGACGAGTTCCACCATCTTATGAGGTCTAAGGACACCACGATCATACCAAGAGGTTCTTACAGGGAAATAGATCTGGGAAATGGTATGAAAAAAACATTTGGTCCAGGCACTATGTTGGCATGGGGCAAGGACAAGGACAATGATAAGTCGTATGCTACTGTTGTGGAAAACCTAGATGGCACAAGAACACTTGTTCCAGCGGTTATAGAGATATGCCCCAGGGCGTTGGAAGAAGAGAGAGAGTTTATGCTAAAGCTGATAAGCGTAGACACTGGCGCTGAAAAGCAAGTGAAAGGCGTGCCATTTAAAGTTGAAAAAGCTCCGGTTCCTCAATTATCCCGCGAAATAGGAAAAAGCACTATGACTTTGGGCCCGGTAGACCCATTTACGCGTCTATTGGAAAAGGTAAAAAAGATAACAGGTTCATCTGGTTTTAATGAAAATGATAAGTCTATAGTAAGTGGTTTTCAGCAGGCCCTTGAGAGTGAACAATTTAATGAAGATGGTGTCAATTCCATAAGTAAACATTTCGAAAAATACGTAGCAATGCTAATAGAATACCAAAAGGCTAGCAGGGACTTTAATGAACAGTCTGAAGATCTAGGAGGAAGCTTTTTGAACGATATAGCGCTTGGCAACTTAAATATTTACCATGATATGTCATTAAAGTATGCCATGGATGTTAAGATTAAAGAGTATAACATCTGGCTTGCAGAAAGCCTTGCCTGGCTTGATAAGCAGATTAAAGAGACTGAGGGCTATATAGAGCAGGATGAAAATAATGCTAAAGCCTGGGCGGCTGGGAACGCAGATGCTATTACAGGTGATCCTTATCTTCAGGCAGAGGCAAAAGCAATATTTTTAGCTGATGAAAATGCTGTGCCTATATCTCAGGATGAGCATAATATAGCGGCGGTGCAAGCAGGAGATTGGGAAAGTATTACCAATGATTATTGGCTTGGACAAAATTTAGAAGATGTCATAAAAGGTGGTCATCAAGCGGAAATAGATGCTTTTAAAAAGGAGACAACAGCTAGTTTAGAAAAGCGGATTGAAGAAACTCAGAAAAGGAAAGATGATATCGCGGCTAAGCCGGATATACTTCTAGCGCGGGCTGCAAAAAATCAAGATAAGAAAGAAGGCTTGGAAGCAAGATCCGACAGGATTTCTGATATACCAGATACAAGCTGGTACGGGCATCCTGATATGAAGTTTGAGGATAGGATAGATGCATGCAAAAATTGGGCAAGCGCTATAGCTACGGAGCGGATTAAACAGGCAGAGGAAGCGCTTGCGGATGCAAAAGCTAACCTGGAGAACGCGGAAAAGAATATTGAAGAAGCGAATGAGAATCTTAAAAACCTAAATGATAAGGAGATACCAAAGGCGCAAGCAGACTTGGTTGCGTTAGAAGATAAGATAAAAGAGATGCAAAAGAACTTAGTAGAATTAGAGAAAAAGCTAGCAAAAGCAAAAGCGTTTTTGATAAAGATGAAGTATAATTTGAGCGAGGGCGTAAAAGAGCTCGAAAAGATGTATAAGGACTTAGCGACTTTGGAAGAAAAGCTAGTTGAGGCTGAGGCGTGGCTTATTAAGATGATTGCAGATGGGCACCCTGAATCGGCTCTGAAGCTACACAGGGAGTATATCCAAAGCCTCAAAGATGCTGTAGAAACAAAAAAGAAAGAGATCAGCGACAAAACTAAAGAACTTGATGAGCTTCGTACTAAAAAAATTCCTGATCACGAAGCATATATAGCAGAACTCGAAGTGAACAAGGTAGATCTTATAGAATATATAGAAAAATTGGGAAAAGATGTAATCACACAGAAAAAATATATTGATAAACTATTATACGAAACTAAACCAGAACTGGAAAAGTATATAAAAGAGTTGGAAGAGACTGAAAAAAAGGCAGCAGAGGACCTTAAAAAAGCAGAAGAGCAGGCCGCAGAAGCAGAAGAAGAGTTTAGGGCTCGCGAAAAACAGACACATGAATTGGCAGACAGTATAGCGCAATACGCTTCCTCTAAAAGCAAGATGCTAGATAGCCTTGATGAAACAAATAAAAAGGCTATTGAAATAAACAAGATGAAGGGAAGGCTCTGGTTCATGAGAAAAGAGCTTGAGAGAGAAGGCAGAGCCATCATCGAGAAGGAAGAGGCATTTAAATATATAAAACTTACTAAAAACAGGAAGGCCTTTATAGATGCCATAAAAAACAATAAAGAGATGACGCCTGCTGATATAAATGATTTTAATCTGTTCTGCAAGAGTGCTGATGCATTCCTTACCACTGTATCGAAGATGTTTCTTAGTGAGAAAGATCTTAATGCAGTTATGAACAATGCTGTTAATGATCTGGATGGCTCGTACCAGATGATGCTTGAAAACGCGCTTGTTAATAAGACTCCAGGCACTATTGTAACTCTACCAAGTGCATATTCAATACTTGATAAATACCAACTTGATATCGCGGTAGGTAATGTTAATATTGGAGGACGCGATTCATGGATACGCGCACTTGGGTTAAGAGGGCCTGTAGGTAAAGATGGATATAATAATTTTGTGCTTATGAGAGTGGATTCCGATGCTTATGAGTATAAGGGTGCTGCAGGTGAAAAGGATGCGGTTGACGCTAAGTTGGAAAATATGGGTGAGGGAAGCGAAAAAGACGATTATTTTAAACAGTATTATAAAAAGAAAAGCACGCGAGAATATATCGCTGCAAATAGTTTCAGCTATGATATAGCAGGAAATCTGCATATAGGGGTTTCAGGATATTTTGTCTGTCCTGATAAGATGCCGGAAGGTGAAGACTGGGAATCATGGGCAGCTTCAACAGGATTTGAGTGGAATATAAATAAGAGCTGGGATCTTGAGATAAGTGCAGCTCATCTTAAAGCAGCTAAAAGCGGCATAGCAAATTTAGAGGCTCACGATGCTTCTGGAAATACGGTCTTCATACCTACTAATATCGATGTTAATGAGAGCCTTAGCAGGGCAAGGATGGGCATTAGATATACAGGAGAAGATGGGACTGAGGTAAAAGTTAGTATATTTGGCGAAGATGAGGATAGCAAATGGACCCCACAAGGTTGGCAAGCATTTTTAGGTGCACAGGCAAAGATGGAATTTGCAAATATCTTTACAGTGCAAGGTGGCATAGACGCAGGCCTTGAATCTATAAGAACAAACGTAGCTGTCTCTGCGAAGCTTCCCTGGTATGCAATTGAGATAGGACTTTCTGGGATCAGTGATCAATATGGAGAACGGGCAAGAATTGAGGCTGAGGCACCTGTTCCAGGAACAGGTATAAGTTTACAGGCAGCAGCATCTTGGGAAGCTAGTAATCTTGGCGTTGAATTTGGAGTTTCTACTACAGTTAATGCAAAAGAAATGAGCGAACATGATAAATCCGGATCTTATCAGTATAAAACACCAGGTGGTACTACATATTTGAATACTATTACACTGCCAGAGAAAGTTATTATAATAGATGGAATTTCCAAAACTCAGATAGAATTAGAAAAAAACATACCACAATCTATAAGGTATCTCTCTTGGCTTCAGTCTCTTTCAAAGAGGGGTATTATTGCTTCGCATCCAGGTAGTCTTAAAGGTAGAGACCATGCGCATATTTTTGACAATGCCATTGCAGGTACAGCTGTTTTAAAAGAGCTAAATAGGTTAAAGAAGTTCAACCCTAGTGACTTGCCTGCGATAGAGGTCCTGGAAGGCTTCCTTAATAGGCTCAATAATTTCTTTATAAGAACACGCAAGAATTGGAATTTGCAATATCCTGACAGGCCTTTTGAAGGATTCAATATGGTATATGCCTTATCCGGGATCGAAACAGATAGCCAATTATCGTCAGACCTTAGGTCAAGACGCATATCGAATAATATATTTGTCGCTTTATACATGAGACAATGTAAGGAATATGTAGATGAAAAACTGAGCAAAGCAGATACATTGAATCTAACTGAAAAAGAAAAGATTGCGCTTTCAGAGATGTCACAAAACCTGGACCAGATTATTGAAGAGATCGAGAAGATAACAACAGGCAACAGACTTTATAATATTCCTGGCTCTACACAGGCTGCTATTTCCATGACGCCGGATGGTTATGAGCGTTTTGTCTTGCCTACGGAATATGCTCTTGATGCGTATGCTTTTTTAAAGATGCAGGCTTTGAAAAAACGAGAACAGGGCATGGAAAAGCAGGCCCAGGAATTGGAAAAGCAAGCAGAAAGCCTTAAAGCATATCTGCTTGAGGCATTTGATAAAACAAGTGCTACCTTCATAAAAGGAAGACAAAGATTTGAGACAATTGAAGTTGATATAACGTATAAAAAGGCTAATGAAATGCTTGAAGATTATTTTAATAGAGGAACAATTGAGGATATATTTGGTGAGCAGAATTACGAGGCACTTAAAAGATTTGCGAGTAATGAACTGAATAAAGACCGTAAAAAGAGGTTTAAGATTGTATTCACTGCAATAGGTGAAAAGGAGGCAGCTGTTTCAGATGTCGCAGGAGAGATAGAAGGGAGAGATATAAGAGTACGTGAAAAAGACGAGCTCGAAGATTTATTTAATGATATGAGGAAGTATCTTGGCGACGTTATAAGCCAGAGATATCTTGATAGGCTAAGGGAGCTTTATAGTACAGGATTTATTATTGACAAAGGCTTTGCAACAGATACCAGCTCATGGGCTATTTCAACTTTTGGTCCAGCTGTTATTGATAATGATTTTGTTCCTAGGTTGACAGACAGTGAGGCTGAGGAGCTTGATAGATTTGTTAAGGATAGGTTTGGTAAGTATACTGGTAAGCCTAGCCCATCTGAGATAATGTTATTTATGGCAATTAAGAAGGCAGGGGTGTTTAGTAGCAATGGTAAATTTTTAGGGGTCGATTTTACAGACTACCATAATGAAAAGATACAGCTAGCAAGAAAACCAGCAGTAATTGCGCAAGGGATTGTTCCTGAACATGAGGTAGCTATTATATCACCTGAATGGACGGCGCAGATTATAGAGGCTTCAAAAATATTGGCTTCATATTACCAGGGAAGAGATAGCTTAAAGAGAGATTTTTACAATAAGATTGCAGAGGGCCTTATAAAAAATCTCGATGCCAATGCTTTTTATGGGGCAACTGGAATGTCGCTTCCGTATGCTATGTATCCTGATGGCAGCACAGCTTTTAAGATACCGACAGGAAATGGTTATAATACACCACAACAATCGAATACAGCGGCTATATCATCAGCATCTTCATTTCTTTCGGTAATAGGTTATTCTTTATTAAGTAATTCTACGCAGAAAGACAATCTTACTTCTGAAGTGATTAATCAAGAGTACGACGATGTCATCGCATCATTGATCCTTACTAATTATGGAAGAATTATTACTGGAAACAGGATGATAATGAAGGAGTTTGGCAAGGAGCCAGTATATCTGGATAGAAGTGGCGTAGGCGAGAAGAGCGGGATATGGGATGTTGCTCAGCAGAGAAGGTTCTTGGTTCTTCCTGCTAAAACAGATAATGTCGGATATGTCAAGATAGAAGAACAATATGATATTAAGTTTTCAAGGAATGATGCGGGCAATGTTAATGCTGTTAAGAATAATAAGACCGGGTTAAGCCTAAGGATAGCAGAAAATACAGCCCTTTTCTTATCCAGAGATTATAAAGAGGTAATAGGTGTAGCAACAGTGCCTACAAAGCGAGTCGCATTTAGCATCAAATATATGCGTGAAATACAGGAGATGGTGAAGGCAAAGAATAGTTACGGTATTATCTATTATCCATATGATCTTTCAGCAGAGGGAAGAAAAGCAGATAAGCTTACAAATACAAACAGGTTTAAGGCAGTTACTTTTGGTTTGCTGCAAAACTGGTTAGTAAACAATGACAAGATATTCAAGGCCGGAATAAAAGTTAAAGGGCTAGACCTTGATGAAAATGGAAAGCCTGTGTTTAGGGACAAAAATAATGTTATAGACAATATAGAACCTGACTCTATTGTAATCCTCTATATTGTAAAAGATAATGGAGAGGTCGCATTTCTTGACGAAGATAATTATGAGAAGCAGGAATTTAAGGGCGAGACTGCGCATATAGCGGTAATAGATTTCAATGAAAGAGCTGCTAAAGAATATGCCAAGCTTACAGGAGAGATAACACCAGAGCTTTCAGCAATAGGCCATGCGGCCATTATATGGCGTTGGGGCAAGGCCCCTATAGAGCTTACTAAGGAGCAGCTTGGTAATGTGCGCCCCTATCTTAAGTCTAATGGTTATGTCAGAGATAATGATTTTAAGGTCAAATATAATATATATGGAACCCCTATTGAGAGCTTTAAGGTTGAAGGCATAAAAATAGACAATGAAAAAGTGTCTGGTGTTCTTCAGTTTAACTTATCAGGTACTCAATATCTTGATGATTTGTATATGGCAGAGAACCAGTATTTAAGAGAAAGCTTTTTAGAATATCAGCCACCTTATTCAAACGCATTTCCGCTTATAACTGTAAATGAGCGAAAAGATTCCGGCGTTACTGTAGATGCCCGTATGGCTGAGAATTACGGTGCTATAGATACAGCAAGAGTGCTTCGTGAACAAAATACCGAGTTAGAAAATAGTGTATTTTTATTCAAAGACTGGTGGCTTAATGAAAAGGCCCAGCAATATGGTTACACACGCATAGACCTGATTGAATCCAAGAGCCAGGAGAGATTAGTAGAAGACGTGTTTGTTACTATGAGTGATGGTAGAACCTTTCATGGCAAACCTATATATGCACTTTATAATGGAAAGGACTTACTATTTGATTCTCAAAAATCTGTCTATAAGAAGAAACCGTATGCAGTACCGGTAGAACTTTTTGCGAAATATAAGGGCTCTACATATAACTTGAGGAATACTAAAGATGAATTTGGTAATAATACACTTGTTATGGAGAAAAGATTTTCAGCTACAGCTGATAAAAAGAATCAGCTTATAGGCATAAGCTATGTACTTAATAAACATGGAAATAATTTCACCCTTACGAATAAGGTGTTTGCTTATGCGTTAACGGGTGACTATTTTTGGAATAACCGCCGAGTATCGAGATCTTTCTATAGTAAAGATGTTAAAAAAGTTGTTAATAGAAATGGTGATTCATATATTCCACATTCCAATGCAATAAGTATAGAATCATTTGCTCTTACATCATCTGGCAAGAAGGTCATTCTTAAGAAACATCCGCGGTACGGCCTTTTAAGATTGGAAGCAATAGCAAATGGCACTGAAATACCAGGTGTGGCGACAGGATATACTTGGAAGCAGGAAAAGATAAAAGACGGTTATTATACAGATAAAGGAGAAACTAGGGCAGGCGTTACTATTGGTAATGTTTTTAAACAGTATTATGAGACAGATAAAAAAGAGCGTATGTTAATACTAAAGTCGTATGATATAAGTGATCTAGAGAGAAAATCAGATGGAATCTGGGGGCGTAAGCTAGGCGCGGTACCAGCAGAGATCAGTGTTATAGATGATGGATATATTGTTTATTTTCAGCCAACATTTATGGATAATTTTAACGTATCCCTATCATTGAACCAGCCTAGATATGCGGCAAAAAAACCGAATGATATAGCAGGTGTAAGTTATTCTTTAAAAGAGACAAAAGAAAAAGACCTTGAGAAAAAAGGAAAAGATCTTACGATATTCAGTAAGGATAACAACAAGGTTATGGGTTATTCAATAATTATGGATAAATCTTATCAGGCATATCCTGGTGGACCGGTATTTCCTATTTGTGGTTATTATCATGTAGATGAGTTAGAGCGGTCACTTGATAAACGTAGTGCAAAAGTACGAGATGAACAAATGAGTCCTGCTCTTATGTTCGCAATTAGTGATAGCAGAGAATTATTATTTTTTAGAATAAGTAAAAATATATATGGAGAACCAGAGATTGTAAGGGAGAAAAGAGAACCTTCGCCTAGGTCTGCTAAGCAAGGTGACCGTATAGGTTCTAGCTACGGACTTGTAGAAAGCCAGGATGACAATATACTTAGAGAGCAGAGTTCAAGCGCTAGAAAAGGCGTTACATTTAGGCCTTTTGAATCGGATATTGTTGCATTAGGCCTTCCAGAAACTATGTACAACTCACCTGTTATTTTTTCAGCTAGAATACAGGATATAGATCAAAAGGAAGATTCGACTGGTAAAATCAGTTATAGAATGAAAAGGGATCGCACTCCAGATGAGATATTCTGTATATTGCCTAATGGCACTACTATTTATTTTAGCGGTGATCAAGATAAGGATGGTAACCCAATATGGCTTATAGAGGGCAGGCTTAGGGCAGTTCCTTCTCATACTATGCCTGAAGGTGTCGTAATAGGCAGAAGCAGGTTTATAGATATACAATCAGGACAAAGAAGAGAGATAGCAGGTTATGCGTTTAAGAGCATTGATAAGAAGCTTAAAACATATAATGGTATACCAATAGTGTTTGCTGCTAAAAAGAGTATATTATCGGGCGATGAAAACCTTAATAAAGATGGACAATATGTAGTGAAATTTGAGCAAGGTTATGGTATGGCAGATATCGATGAAATATTTAGTTATGCTCATGGCGAAAAAATAAAACTTTTATATAAAAATGGTAAGCTATATAGGCAGATATTGTTTAATTTTAAGGGCGAACCACCAATTGGGACATTATCAGGCATTACTTATGAGTTAATAGATGACGGAGCAGGCAACTGGAAGGAACCCAAGTCTGGTAGCCGTAAAATTGTATACTTTACTGTTGCTACAGGTAAGAAGTTTGACGGAGGAGACGTTCTAAATTTGTATTCAGGGACACCGAGTATGTTAACTAAAAAATTAGAAGATAGATACGGCAACCAATATGATTTGGTTGATGTTTCTAAGCTATCAAAAAACAGAATTATAGATACATTCAGCTATAATAGTTTTCACACATCTTATTTCGATAGTGTTGACGGAAAACCTAAGCTTGCTGTAAGGGCCAAAGAAAAAGATATAAAACAAAAAGGTGACCTTATGGCAAGATTGTACGATCTAACTCCTGAAAAGCAGCAAGATGCCTCAGCGAGTGAAATATTGAAGAAAGTTTTTGATGAAAAAGATCAGCCTATTGAGATAGGCTACAGCCTATTCTCCGGCAAATATTTGGAGATAGACAGGCAAAAGATACTGATAGCAGATCACTATAAAGGTTCTTTTGCTAATCATAAAGTAGAGATGGCGCCCCTGGAGACCTCTGCTACGGCTGTTGTAGATGGTAGGAAGGTAAAATATATAATATATCACGATGTTGTCGAAGCAATTGTAGATGCACAGCCTGAGAGCGGAGATGTTACATCTGTTATATATTTGAGAAAGGATGTTGGAGGTGATGTAATAGGCCTTGGATTTATAGAAGAGATAGGCATCAAGACAGGTTCAATAAAGGTTTCAGATAAAGCGCATGATAATGTTAAGGTTTATAGGTATACAGATCTAAAAAAACAGGCCTTGGATGGTTTGCAGGAAAAGAACATCCAATCTTTAGGAGATATCATAGGCTCAGTTAAAAGCTATACTGCAAATAGACTATTAGAACTTAAGCCTATGCTTCCGGAAAATATTATACCGGTTAGAGAAACTGATGTATCAGGCGCAACATATTCTAGTCAGCTTAAGCTTATTTTAGAATGGCTTACAAATAATAATTATAACCTGCCATCAGAAGAGCTCTCAAATAATGTATTTCTTACGAGAATAAATAGGTTAAACCTAGAAGGTACACATGCTGTAAAGCGCCTGATTGAGGTATCTACGATTGGTAACAAGAGAAAAAATCTTATTACAATAGATGAAACCAAAAAAACGTTTACCATAAAACTTTTTTCAGCTGATGGATTAGCAATTGGATCGATAGACTATCTTTATAGTGATGGTGTGATAGGTGAAATTAAGGGATGGTCTATCGACCTTGGAGAGCTTGAGTATGTTGACGTTGATGGCGAAGCCAAGGCATGCAAAAAATTTCTATCTTTTGATTACAAGAAGAAGATAGTTTATGTTGAGCTCAGGGATTCTGTTAGCGGATTGACGATAGCAAGGTATGACGGAGATTACAGTACTGCTAATGGTGTTACATTGCGTGACGCCTTTATAAAAACAAAAGATGTTCTCTTGCAGTCTAGAGCTAAAGATATCAATTCTACAAGAGAACTTTTCAGCAGTATTGAAAAAGATTTTTTGCCAAAGACTCTGATGGAACTACGGTACGGTAGTTTTAAAACTACCGAGCAGATTGACTGCTCAAAGAGGTACATGAGCCAATTAGAGATCTCGGTAAAAGGTCAAATGTATTTTGTTGATCCGGCAAAAAATAAAATGAAGGAGCCTGTGAGCGTTTCCGGATTATATAATATTATTTTTGATGAAGGTGTTGTAAGGGCAGAGAGTATCCGCAAAGACATGTTTGATTATAATAATCATATATTAGAGCGTTATGCGCTTGAAATACGAGATGCCCGTGGATATTTATTGGAATTGCAGTACGGAAAAATGAATAATGGAATATTTATACCTAGTTCAAAGAACTACATGTTTTATAAAGATGAAGGGTATGGTAGGTTTGGCATAGCTGATAAGACAGTATTTACTGTTATCGAAAACGATTTAGAACATATATCCAGTTATTCAAACACTACTGTTGTAAATGAGGAAAATGGAAACATTACGTACAGATCTAGAAGGGGTTTAGCAACTATAGGTAGCGAGGTTAAAATAAATTATGATAACCTGAAGGTGAAGGTAGGAAATATAGAATTTGTTGGGATATCTAATCTTTGGAGAGAGTTAAAGAATAATAAAGGTAGATTGCTTGTGATAATGGATGGTTATCCAGCTGTTTCACAGGATTTCTGGCCCGTTGGAGATCCTAATTATATAACATTCCTGACCTATGATACTATGCCCTATGCTATAAGTAGTAAGACTTATAAGTATGAAGGCTCTAATAAACAATATGGAAATTCGGGTATTAATACAGGCGGGTATGATAAAGAGAAAGCTTTAGTTGTGGTAAAGAATCCTACTTTTACAATCAGGAATGGTGAATTTGCAGTTGAATATGATGTGAAGGATGACCGTCCTGGAAAAGGTAGCATAAAGCACAGGGCCATTAGGGTGGACGGAAGACTTTTTTACGAATTCTATGCAGGCATGATTTTCAGAGATCCGGATACAAGATTATATTATAACGAAAGGGAGTTACCTGACATTACAATGATAGTAGAAAAAGACGGCAAGGAGATTTTGGGTAGCAGACATTACGTAGCTTTTCTAAATGATAAGCTCGGATATATATGGGTCTACGATAAATTACTAGCAACAGGCGACATGTCGGATTTAAGCATTATAAGAGAAACTGAACTTATGAGTGGAGCCCAGATTAATGAAAATATGCCGCGAATAAACGCTTTGCCATCAGAAAAAGCAAGTAAACTAGCGCAAAGAGATGCGACTTTATACTTCTTGGGGGAAAGATTTATTAGTAAGGATGACGTTTACACTACTAAGGCTTATGGTAGAGAAGAAGATGGCAAGGTTCGAATATATGAAGGATATTTGGATTTCTTCAGAGCGCTGAAAGTTCATATATTTGAGTTTAAAAATAATATAGTTGGTCATATAAGCAAGGAATACTTTTGGCAGCCTTATAAATATATCGCGCCGCTAATAATTTTTGCGTTGCCTGCTTTGATATTCGTTATGCTTGTGGCTTTTACCTATATATATAGCCGTGTACAAAGAGATATATTCCGGATAAAACCGTCTAAATCTGCCGCAGGACCTCCTGGCCCACCACCTATACCAAGGTTTGATACAACAACGCCTCAATACAGGGATATAGAAAAGGCCATAGGGCCTTCAAGTGTCATACCTGAATTAGTGAATTACCTTGTAACGAGTGGTACAGCGCCTGATAGTCAGATAATGAGAGGTCATAGAGATTTTTGGCGTCTTGTAATTGATAAGCAAATGAATAGAAAATTAGGCAGCCCAGTTGGGGTCGGTATGCGCGATGGCGCATTACCTATGGTAGATGGTAGGTATGTTCTTGATGTCTCTGAAATCAATGATTATTTTTACCGCTGCAGAACAAATGGTGTTGATCCATTGGATTTAGCTATCTTTGAAGGCGATGTACCAGCTGATAGCATAACGCTGCGTAATATTATAGAGCAGAATATATTCAATAGCTACCGGAACAATCAGGACTCTTCAGTAACGAATTTGTATAGGTATGATAATAACGAATACGTCAGCGTACTGGTACAAAAGGTTTCAAATGCTGTGCGTAATTATCTTGTTGATCAGCGTAAACAGGAGAATGTGGACAGCGGCATACGCATGCCCCTTCGAGAGGAATACCCTATAGGATTCTTGAAGTCTTTTGCTTATGTGGCGCGTATGCTATCAGTCATAAAAAAAGCAGCGCGTTTAAATACTGCTATTCCACGCAAGGCAATGGCTTCCAGATTTTATAAACTTATATTTTGGGAATGGGCTGCCTCGACAGTAGTTTATATTGCTGTAGTGATAAGTTATGTAATATTGTCAGGAGCATTTGTGTTGCCAGCTTTATCGGCATTTGGATTAATACCTATAGCATTGTTTATGATCCTTAATCTTTGGGTTATAGTGGCAGTAAATTATTCCGCTCTTTTTGTTACGCAACGCCAGGCGCAACACCTTGATAATACGAGAAACTGGAGTGATGTTACGCAGCAGATTAGATTTCTGACAAATAACAATAATTCAGATGAAGATTTTGTAAACACCTTTAAGGCGTTTACAATAAATTTTGTAAAGAGCTTACAAACGTCATCTGATCAGCCTGGTAGGGGACCTTTAATCAGTCAGAATGAGCTGGACTCGTATTTAGATTTTATAAATCAACCAGGTAAGCTACCTAATTCACCTTCGACACCGGAGGCATATGAATCGTTTAAGCATTTTATCAATAAGTGGATGATATTTTACCATAGTTCACGCTCAGGAGAAGGTAATGCATACAGCCCTGATAAGCTTAATGAGCTTAAATCTAAAGTAGCAGAAGACAATTTTACTATTATGCATTCGGGTTTTGACGAGAAAATATGGACTAATTTTGATGAACTTGACATGGTTAACAACGATGTTAGCGCGGCAGGTAAGGTTATTGGGAAACAGGTTATTTCCAAATTTCAGAAACTTATGATGGCTAACCCCTCAGACTGGGAACTTTTTATAAGAAGCATATTAGATGCTGAATTAAATTTAAAGGGATTGTATCCGCATAAAATACGTTCCGCAGAAAAAGCAGCAGAGATAATTTCTCAACGCTCTGGCCTGGATTTGGATATGGTTAAGGTTGAAATTGAAAAATGGGCTAATTGGCGCCTGGAAGGCGCGGGCAAGACACTGCTCAGTACTATAAACAGTAACTTGGAAACGTATATGTCTTGGGCTGAGGTGCTTGATATTGATGAAAATCAACGACGCGAATGGGCGTTGAAAAAATTTAGAGTTATATTTGGATACGGAGCGGCTTTCGCGGCAGGTGGATGGAACAGGGTTTTGGAGTTGTATCCCGATACTTTTGAAATTTGGGATCCAAAAGATTTTACTGAAAGAGACCAGTATCTTGCAAGATGGCGTACAGGACAGCCCCGCGCTACGATAATGACAAATTCGAATATATCAGGACATGCGTCAAAAGTCGGATCCTGGGGGAATTGGGTTCCATTTATAGACACAGAGATAGTCTATTTTCTTGATGTAGGACACCGTTTGACTTTTGATAGCGTGATGTTTACCCCTGTTATATTGGATAGATTTAGAAATGATCCGTCTCTTGGTATGGTTTCTCCGGTTTACGTTACATATTATGAGACATATACCCCAACAAGTACAAGCCTTGCTAGAGGCCACGAAGTCTGGGATAGGCAGATACGTTCCGTTAAAGGCGATACAGATTCAGATAATGATTTTGGGAAAAAATTTGTTCGGCTTAGCGCGTATAAATCCGCTTTATCATATATACCGGAAAAGAATTCAGAAGATACAGCCGGTGGAAATAAGCTTATACAGGCAGGGTATAATATAGAGCATACAGAAATAGTGGATGTGCCTCAGTCCGTTGAAAAGGTGCATTTTATGGGGCGTTCATTTGTCCAAAGATTTGGTGCTACTGTGCCTGAACTTATGGCTGCCAGGGGGTGGTGGGAGTTTCTGGCTGATAGGAATGTACACTGGACTTTGAAGATAGGTACATTAATCAGCTTTAGTCATTATGTCAGAATAGCCATTACAATAGTGGCAGCTATGAGTTTTATAATCCTGAATCTGTTTTTACCATGGTCACCTTTTATAAACTTCCCTTTATTGATATTCTGGGCAGTAAATTCTTTTATAGCAAATCAGGCTATTAATAGTCAGCAAGGCGTGTATTTAGTCCAGCGCTTTGGTCTCTCCAGGGGTTTTTGGGAGTTCTATAAGTATTTTTGGGTGAATTTCTTTTCATATGTATCATATGAAATCGGAAATGTTTACCAGTATATCAAGGGCTTTTCTGGTATAAATGAATTCAGCCTATCCCCACGTATAAGTGATTTGACTCGCGTGCCTTTTAATGTTTTGTTTAAAGACCCGTCAGTAAAATTCGGCATAAAAGCAGCCGCCATACTTCTGCCTTTTATGGTGCTTATGCCTATTAGTCCTCTAGCTGTGACAATGAATATATTGTTTGTGCTGCTCGTTTTTATTTGGGCATCCCCATTCTTGCTGAACCAGCGTGTTCCATTCAGGCATAATCCAATAAAATATATTAGCCAATTGTTTTTGGACATAGGCTCTATTCCTTTAGCGTATACACTTGCCAGTTACGAATTATTAACATTGGATTTTCCTAATCTGGTCGGGAGAAGCGCTGTGAAATTGATCTACCACGCGCAAAGAATCTTTTCGAAAGCTCATTCAAAGGCCCCAATGAAATATAGCGGTTTTTTATATTCATCTTATTATGCGAGAAAATATCTTGATAGATTTAAGAACATTCAAGATACACGTGATAATTACCTAGAGTCTGTTGCAAGAGGTGCTCCTGATCTGGCGGCGCAACAAGAACTGCAGGACCAGACTAACAGTGTAATAGAGGATATTGAAAAAGATATAGCTTCACCAATTAGCTGGTTTAAGATATTGAGAACTGTAACTAATATAATCTCATATAGCGCTGTAAGTGCTGTGATAGCAGCTGTAGCGTTCTTATTTAGCGTACCTGCTATATATGCGATTATAGTAGGCATAGCTATATTTACAATACTTGCGGCAAGGGATTTAATAGGTTTTTCTAAGGGCAAGTTGTTTGGATGGCCAGAATTTATGGCGAAAGAATGGTCAGAGAAAATAGCTGGATATGAATTCCCCAGGGAATTAACAATAGAGCAGGCTATACGCAATAGAATGTATACATGGGTCTCTATGGTTGCTTTTGAGGAATATCTACCGGAATATTTCCCGTATCTTTATTTAAGTTTATCAAAAAAATATTATCAGGAGCTGTTAGAGGTAAGGCAGGGAACAAGAGACAGAGAAGGCTTGCAGGATAAGATGTGGAGAGAGACAAACCGCAAATTGGCAGCAAAGATGTTTATAGGAGAGGCTGATGCTTCTGTGCTGTATGATAGGGTTGAGCAGGAAAGCCTTGGGGCCCAAGGACGCCCTAACCTTTTCAGGCGTTTAACACAGAAGCTAGCATCAATTTTATCGGATCCCCGCAGGGTTGCAGCTGTAGCACTGCTATCATCTATAATCCTGCTATCAGGTTGCGGCGCAACCTTTGGTAGAGGCAGTTCTACATTAGTTGTAGGATTTTTAGTAAGCTACATAGGAATTGCAGTTACGCCATTATACAGCATACTACTTTCAGTTATTAGGAAAATTAAAAATAGGGATAACGAAAACGCCGGGATCGTAGATGTGTTTACAGATAAAGCGTCATCGTTATCCACGGCGACGCGTATAACTCCAGCAGAGGAGGCCATGCTTTCTGAGTCGGAATATAGTGCGTCAGTAAAGGCATCCTCCGGCGGGATATCATCCTTCAAGTCCTTCCGTGAACTTGAGGCAAAATTTGAAAGGTTAAAAGCAGAGCACAAAATAGGCGAAACTGTCACTATTGCCTTTGATAGAGGCGCTAAGGTTGCGCAGGTGTTTGCAATGGATGTACCTAAGATTGATAGTAGTAGTGAAGGGGATATGTCAATATTAGCAAGGTACATAGTTTATTCAATGTATAACAGGGCAGGCGCATATGGCGCTGAAAGAATACTTATAAATTGCTCAAATCAGCTTTTTAATACAATAAGAGGTATATATGATGAACCCGTAGATGGCAACCCCGAGAAGGGATTACATCTTATAGGGAAGTATTTTGAACTTGTTTACCAGAAAAAATTTGAATTTGTACAGGCATCAACAGATAAAATAGAGTCTCTTACCCAGCCCCTACCAAAAAAATCAGTTTCAACAAACCCTTATTTTGGAAATATAGTAGGTATTGATATTGGCAAATCCGATATAAAGGCCGTTGCTTGCGTAAAAGGTGTTGTAACGGCATCGGATAAGTTTGATTGGTCGCCGGAATCTATTAAAGATACCCAGGAACACATACAGTATATAAGAAAAGCTATAAAGTCTGTTATTAAAAAGGCAGATTTGAATTCCATAGATGGCATAGGCATTTCTATTAATCTTGCTGTAAATAGTAACCAGCCGACAGGGCTAGGGCCTGTATTAAATGGCGTTACTGAAAATGGCCTCTATAAGAATGAGGATTTTAAGAATACCATACATAATATATCCTCTATCTTTTCAAACGAATTTAATGTCCCTGTATATGTGCTCAACGATGGGGATGCGGCGGCGGTTCAGGTATCAGTGGATATGAAGCTGCCAAATACTTTAGCCCTAAGCCTTGGCTCAGGCCTAGCCGGAGGTTTTGTTGACTCCAATAATATGGTAACAGACTGGCTGACCGAAATGGGCAATATTATTATTGATATAGACGAAAACGCAGTAGGCCACTCATTCTCAAAGGTGAAAGGCGCGGCGCAGCAGTATCTGTCACAGCGTTCAGTATTCAGGCTAGCTGAGAAGTCAGACCTTGAGTTAGAAGGCGATAATGAAGCTGCTAAACTGAGATATGCACAGCAATTGTTTACAGAGGGTACGGAAGAGCAGAAAACAAAGGTCCGCGCTATATTTAAGGAAATAGCAACTTATGTAGCAGAGTATGCTATTATAACTAAGAGCATATTAGGCCAGGACAATATGGTCTTGTTTGGAAGGGTTACAGAAGGCGAATCAGGCAAATTCATGCTGGAAGAAGCAAGGAGGATCATTGCTAAGCAGCCAGTGGCTGTAAATATAATATATCCGAATATAAGTGGTATAAGTGAAGAACAATTCAATCTTATACAAACACATGGCCAGGCTATAGGGGCTTCTTATTACGCTTCACAGAATATAACTTACTCTCCGTTTTTAGCCGTAGCCTTTGGCGGGCCTGACGGTGTTCTAATAAAGCATGATGATTTCGGAAAGACTACGTTTGAAACCAGTATTATCAGGGATAACTTTATAGAGCTTTTGAAGAGAGGGCAAAAAGTCGTTATTGTAAGCAATGCGAGATATCACGATGTTCCTGCTATAGGTGAACGAGGCATACAGTCACGAATAATGGATTATGTGCCTAGTGATTTAAGAAGTAATATTACAATATATGCTTCTAACGGAACATTTAAAATAGAGTTTAACGATAAGGGAAATCGAATATTATCAAATAACTATAATGATTCAACGTATATACCGAACCATATAGTTGAAGATACTGTTAGCAGGCTGGAGGTTGCTCTTGAAAATTATTGGTCTGACTATCAGGCGAATAAACCTTATTGGCGTAATAAATATCCTACGTTTAAATTTAAGAAGCCTTACATAGTATATCAGGCTGATAATGACGGCAGGGTATACTGTATAAGCGTACTTTATCTCCCGTCTAGTGCTCTTAATGGACATAATCTCAGTGTTGGTGAAGACAGCGCAAGAAAAGATATATTGTTTAAAATAGAAAGAGAGATGAAGGAATATAATGATCTTTTCTGGGATGAGTATACGTTGCGCGAAAGCGGATTGACATCGATTGATATAAGAAAAAGGAATACAGGCAAAGATCATGCAATTAGAAATTATATGCTTTCAAATAGCATTACGCCTGAAGGTATGGTCTTTCTGGGCAATCTTAAGCCTTATTCTGAGGATCTTCCTATTGAAAACATTAAGGGTATGCAAAAGATAGTAAATGATGAATATATATCAGGAAATCCGGCATTTGGATATATAGGCAGGGGGATTGGCGGGTCTTATGCTGTCATTCAGTCTATATTAGATAATAAAGATATAAATGCGGTTGTTTCAGACAAGAGCGCTGTTTTGGATTATGCACTTAAATACTTAGATGTTATAATCTCGAGCACTTCCTATAAGAACCTTACAGATTATGCCAAGATACGCGTATTGCATGATATATATGAGGATTTTAGGCTGGCTCATATAGATGCCCCATCATGGATTAGTATATATGTAAAAGGTATGGGTCTTAAGGGCGATATAGTTGATTTACTTAAGAAAGTAGAAAATGAATACAATAGGCACAATAATACGTCAGATTACTTTAAAGCTATTGATAGAATATTCGAGTCTCATGGCGAGCAGGTAAATTTTATTGATTTCTATGAGGCTATTGACCCGAGGGCAGCTAAAAGTCTAAGTCTCTTTAGGCGCGTTTACCGTAACGCAGAGAAACCAAAGTCCGAAGAAGATTTAATGCGTGATATATATGACACGCAAAAAGCCACGGGATTGTCTATAACAAGAGTGCTTGTTGGATATTTTCAGGATTGGCATTACCAGAAATTTAAAGAAAGTGTTATAGATACAAGGCAATCCAGAGCTCCGCCTATTATTACATATTTTGGCGGTGGTGGAAAATCTACTACGACATTATTGCAGACATTTATTAATAAAGGCATTGAAAGGATAGCGTGCGCAATATCATCATCCGATGATGGAGGTTCAAGCTGGAACATAATGGAAAGTCTTTTTAACAAATTAGGAAATTATTTTATACCACCAGGTGACGCAGCAGGGCTTTCGATATTTTTAAGTAATGATAATTTTAAGATATTAGCACTTTTCTTGACCGAATCTATGGCAGGCAAGCTTCCTGCGGATATAACAACGCAAGGAAGGATTACAGGAGAAGTGGTATACCCGGTATGGGATAAGAGGATGAGAGAGTTATTTGATTATCTCTCATCGTCAAAAAAGATGGCCACGCTTGAAAAAATAACAGGCTGCAAAATATCAAAACCTGATGATTTTATAATATTTTGGTCAAGCCTTCTTAGCTTGGGTGAATTGCTTGATAGGGAGCTTATAATGCCCAGTATAATAGAACTGAACAAAGCGTCTACCCCAAATCTTATGCTTATAGGCGCTGCTTACGATGCCGGCGTAATAAGTAAAAAAGGCATGAAGCCTGATTCTCTTGATATGCCATCTCTGAGTAGCTTTCTTGCGCTTGGGGATTCTCAATTCGTGCCTGTAAGTGTTGATTATGAAAGAAGTTCGCTTATAGCAGAACACGAAGATGGCCATAAAACTAATACTCAGACGCTTATTACTGATATGGGGCATAAAGATTTTATAACAAAGATGTACTTTGGCCATAGGGCAAGTGTAAAAGAGCAGTCTCCTGTTGACGTAGAATCCTTGGAGTATCCGCAAGCGACAGAAGAATCTATGCGAGCCATTGAAGACGCGGAGATAGTCGTTACAGGCAACGGGTCGCTCTGGACATCTATAATGCCGGTATTTTTATATAAAGATTTAGTAGAAAAGCTTTTGGAGAAGCGCAAGAATAATGTGCCGATTGTGTATATAGCTAAGATCAAATCTGATTTAGAAACATCAAAAGGAGTAAAGCCTGTTGAACGCAATGGTGCATATTATCTTGAGATAGAAGGGCAATTATCATTAGGTATGCAGCTTGAGGCTATAAGAAGCCATGTATCCTATGTAATTGGCAGGGATATAAAACTGTCAGAAATATTTTCGCATATTATTATTCCGGAGATTTCAGAGAACACAAAAGCCGAATTGAGCGAGGTTAAGCTGACTAAAGCGCAGGCCGAGGCTTTAAGCAAGGCATTAGAAGAGGGGCAGGCGCAAGTAAGCAAATATGTAAAAGGAATACAGCCCCTATTCCTGGATAAAGAGGAGCAATTAACGCGTAATCAAGGTATAGAGATAGTTAAGATACCAGAATCTCGTATAGAAGACATAGACGAGAAAGCCCCTATTTATGATAACGAGTACTTAAGCCAGGTGATAATGGATATACACGCAAAAGCTTCCTCTTCAGGCCAGGCTGAATCTGATTACAAAAAAGACCTGGAAGGTAAATGGAGTGATTTTGTCTACTCTGCTAGTAATGGATTAAAGAGAGATGATCTAGAGTATTATAAAACAAGGTATGACATTACAGACAATAGTCCCATACCTAATTACAATGCCTCTTATTCACATTGGCTGCCTGAGGATTCCTCAGTTAGAGGTAGGCTTATAGAGCTTCAGAGGGAAATGGCGAATGTGCTTGAAGCCGCAGGGCTTAAAAATAAGATAGCATTATTAAAGCCAGAATCTTTTCACATTACATTAGGTATTCCATTAGGGCTTAAAAATGCCCCTTATTCGGAAGAGACTATTCAGTCTGTAGCAAAGACGCTTAATACATCGGCGTCTAAACTGAATTCAACTGAAATGGATATCCGCGGTATCAATATATTTCAAGGTGGTGTAATTTTTGCACAGGTATACCCTATATATGATACTAATGGAGAATTTGAGTTTGATAACTTTGAACGATATATAGCAGATACAATTCCGGAGTCGATGCGTTTTGATGGTAATATATACCACATTACACTCGGTTTTATAACTACGGATCTTACTTCCAGTGAGGCAAGACTCCTGATATCTATTATAGAAGATTTTCGTTCCAGATATATAGGTATGCATAACGTAACAGATATGGAGCTCGACTATTACGAGGATATTACAATGTCGTCAATGCCAAGGGTGATAAAAAAATACACTCTTGCGGACCAAAAACTATCAGCCTTGCCAACAATTGCCCCTCTTAATAGAGTTGGCAAAGATATCTTAACTCCGGAGATAGCAGAAAAACTTTCATCTGATACAAAAACATCTTCGTCTGGTATGCTTATTCGCGATAATATGGCCCAGCTTATTGAGGGTGGCCAGCTTAATTTTGATATAGGTTCTAAAAATATAGAGGTAGCAATGAATCGCTTGAAGGATCTTAATGGCGATGAATATGAAATGGTCCGAGAGGCATTGATTAATACCTTACAGAACAAAGACGCCAATATGTATGTACGCGAAATGACTGCGTATGCGTTAAGATTATTGGCTGATAGACAGGTTATTGAAATCTTGACAAAGGTTGCTGAGTCTCCTGAGGCAGAAAAAACAGAAGCATTACCTGTTAATGGCAGCATCCCAAAACAAGTACAAGGTATGAACCTTGCCCAGGTCGCGGACTATTCATTACAGCACATCCTCACGACAGATTTGTTCAAGATGGCCCCAGATATAATTGCGGAAGAGAACCAGGCAGTAATAGTCTACTCTGACGCTTTAATGGATAGCAAGGCATTGCAGGAGATATTAAACTCTGTTAATAGGTCAAACAGGAAGTACTATCTTGTTAATAAGTCTGATATGAGCAATGAGGCACTGCTTAAGAAGACTGGTATACCGGAAGGCCTATTTGAGAGGATATTTGTAGAGAATAACCCCGAAATAACAGTAGATAAGATAATGCCTATGCTTGCTATTAACGGAATATCGCAGATAAGAGTATTCGCACTTGAAGATAGAGATAAGACAGCATGGAGCAGGCAGAATATAGTAGATGTACTATTAGTTATATTAAAGAGCAAAGAATTTGAGATTATGACTCCTGATGAGCGCAATAGAAAGCTTTATGAAAAAGAGATGGAGAACAGGACAATATTGATACAGGCATAAACTGAGTATATAAAATAACGTTTAGTATAGGGGGCTTAAAGTGAGAAGAATAATAGGAAAATGCACATCATGGTTGGTAATAGTCACATTTATGCTCACGAATATTTCATGGGCAGCTCCGCTTGATCCTGTTTCAAGTAGCCATCTAAGGCCAGAGTCTGCAAGGGAAAATATTGCAGGTTTAGATATTTCCATAAGCTTATCTCAGTCTTCAAATGGCATAGGCGCGAAATCCTCTTCATCAGGAGTTGTTGATGCCAATGAAATTAGTAAGTTTATAATAAAACTGGTCGGAAAAGGAAATGAACAAAAAGCAAGCGATGCTATCAAAGCAGAAGCTGTTGAAACAGGCAGGCCTATTTTTGCTGTTGGAAGGGGGATCATGGGCAGAGACAGGGATCCTGCTAAAGATGATGGGTGGTTTATGGCTCATTCCGAGAGAGGCCCTCCTGTGGACTTTCTCTATGTTGGAGGCGGAGGAGAAGGTATTACAACATTTGTGCAGGCTATAGTTGAAAGCGAAAAAAATCATCTGCCTTATAAACAGTATAAACGTAAATATGAAAGTATAGGACATAGGATAATAGGCGTCATAAACAACGGTGCTTTTGATGATGGCGGCAATACCGCCTCTGTAAGGATGGACATACACGACTCAGATGAGTGGCCGAATGAAGTAACAACATTATGCGGAGATATTATGTCAATTGTCAGTTACGCGACTACTGATGAAGCAAAGATATACTTTTTAGATGACAGTTTTAGGATAGACGCTGTTGTGAATATTAATAAAGCTAATATAAATATGCTCCAACATCTGTTTGACAAAGAAACTGCCAAGGCAATCCTTAAGAAACGCGCGAAACTCAAAAAACAAGGCAAAGATGGCTTTACAAAAAACACCTCCAAGGATAAACAAGGCAAAGATGTTGTAGATTTTCCGGAGATTAAAGATGCTATTATAAGCGTAAACGGCGAATATAATGGTGAAAAAATATATAAAGTAGTAAAGAGCCGTCTAACCGATGATAAGGAGTCAAAGGCAAAGGTATTGGAATCTGTAAAAGAAAGGTTTGAAAAAATTCAGGACAAGATAGATAAGGGTATATTGGAAAGACCTGCTGACTGGATTTTCTTTGTGAGCAATATGATGGCGCTTGCTATGATAATTGATAAATATCTAATAAAAACCCATGACATTAAATTAATAGGCTCTAAATGGCAGAATCTTATGGATTTAGCTATTAAGATAGAGGCACAACAAATACAGCGTGGTAATACGGATATAGTTTTTGACAGAACAGAGGACAAGCTTTACGAGGCCCTTGGCATAGCGGCTGCTTACGCGCTGGGGGTAAGCAGCGATGATGCTACGATGGCAGCCATACTTGAGGCAAGCACCTTAAAGATAATAGATAATGGTTTCGAAGATAAAATTAGCGAACTCCGTACATTTGAGGGCAAAGCTGAAGCCTGGAATGAATATGTGGGGAAAATGTTTAAAGAAAGTGGAGTCGAAATAACAGAAAAAGACAGAAAAAATATATTTTTACCTGCTCAAGAATCAGTAGGCAAGGCTATAGAACATCTAACGCAGCGGTTAGAACAGGCGGCTATTTTAATAGGGCCAAAGAATCCAGATGAATATTGTGACATTTCTATTAAAAGGGTAAAGGTAGAGATATCAGGAGATATTATGGCAACATCTCTGAATATGCCCGGAGAAACCATAAGTATTGCTAATGGGGAAGAACAACCCCTTATATTAGCTGGCCAAGAAGTGGTTTTAAAAAATAATAATAGTGTTCTGGAAGTATCGATTAATGAAAGTGAGCCCGTATCTATTTATGAGACAGAAGAAGGTAAGACCCGAGTAAAGATAGCAAGTGAAAGTAAAGTTATTCCTCTTGATGCTGAATGGGATTCTCTTAAAATCGGCAATGCAAAGGTAAGCATAAAAAGCCGTATGGTAGAGGAGCAGACCTTTGTTACCGATGAGGTGCATGCATCAAGGACATATAAGCTTGTTTTTAAAAAGGCAGGAAGATTAGCATCTAAAAAATATGATTATGAAAAAGTTGACGATGATAATGTCGACAGCAAAGATAAGTTGGATAAATCAGGTTTACGCAAAGTAAGAAAATTTGGCAAACCGCTTTTACCGAGGGAGCATCCAGGGATAGATGACGCCGCAAGTGAGATAATAGAAGGAGTGCGGAAGGCGTTTGTCTATGGGGAAGGCGGTATGATAACAAGCTTGCTCCCCAATCTTCTTGTAAGAGATGTGGTTGAAAAGATTCATGAAGAAATAAGTAAAGGGGCCCTTGGTGTATGGTATCCGAAGTTGACCGAGGATTTTGAGACAAAGGACTTAAGCTTAAAAGAACAGATGGGTGTTCTCGACAGGAGTATAAGCCAGGCCACCGGAAACGAACACGGTTTCTCTAATATAGTAACAGATGTTATTTTACCGGATGTCCCAGAGAGCATAAAAGAACGCGCAGATAAGTTTTTTAAAGAAGCTGAAGAGAGCTATGAAGCCCACAGCGCAAAGATTGCCGCAAGAGAAGAGAAGATAAGCAAATACTTTCCTATGGGTTTAGCCTCTTACGCGAAGGACAATGTTGAAAGGCAGAAAGCTATAGATTATCTTGAAGGCAAAGGTATACGTGTTCATCTGGTATCAAACTTTGATTTTAACTCCATGAAAAAGCTGGTATGGAACAAAAGAGAACTCTACAAGACAATAGAAATGATAGCGACAAGGGAGAGGCTTCTGGATATGATAGATGATGAAAATAGAAGGGAAAAAATCAGACAAAGCCTCCGTAGTGTTAAAGATTCTTTTACAGGAATTGTTTTTTGGCCGTTGTCTGAGTGGCATAAGATTTTTGATGCGATAGGAAAAAATAAAAATAAGCTTGAAAAGGTAAGTATTGTTTTTAATGAAAGTAAACTCGATGAAAAGGTATTTGAGGTTATGGTGCCGCAAGAATCTGAGTTTGACAGGCAGAAAGAGATAATAGGATTGTATCTGACTGTTTGTATATACAACAGGTTAGCTGCTGTCGGCGCAAAAAGCCTGACTATTTATAGTAGTCAATGGATATATGATGAAATCGCCAAAAGGTTAGAGCATCAAGAGGATGGCAATGAATATGCCTTGATGGGTGATTTTCTTACCACTCTTTATTATGATGGTAAGGGGTCTTTTACCATTGAACACAAAATCCCCAGCCATGCTATAGCTGGTGGAGGGAAACTAGTAGTACCAAAACAATCTGATATAAACCTTGAGCCTATAAAACAAGGCACTATTGTAGGTGTGGCTTTAAACGATAAGTATCTAAGGGCAGTGATATTAAAAAAAGGCCAGGTTGTTGATACAGCAGAGCAAATATGGCAGCCTGAGAAAATAGAAAACCCACAGCAGTACATAGAAAGGATAAAGGCATTAATAGCTAATTTAAAGGTGGATTTGGCTGATGTAGAAGTAGTGGGTATAAGCTGGCCTGCTGCGGTATATGAAAATCGGATTTTAGGCAAAGCTGGGAAAATGGTTAGTGGAATTAAAGTTGAGGACTTTAAAAATATCGCAGATTTAGCAAGCGAGCTATCACGCAGCTTAAACGGCAAGGGCGTGATTATAGTCAATAATGGGAATGCGGCAGCGCATGTAGTAAGGCTGGATTCGCCTGAATACCAGGTGAAGTATGATAGGAAGACACTCGTTCTCAGCGCAGATGCCAGCGTTTCCGCCTCCTATATAGATAAATCCGGTGTTATAACAGACGCACTGGGTGAATTGGGCAATGTTGTTATTGATATGAATATTGATGCGCCTTGGCATAGTTACACAAAAGTCAGAGGCGTATTGCAGCAATATTTTTCTGCTCCGGGATTGATAAGATTGGCGAATAGTTTGCTAATGGGAGACCTTATGCCCGGTGAGATAAAAAGGACGCTGGGTACGATATATCAGGAGATTTGCAAAGAGCACGAGGAAGATTTTAGCGGGGCTGAAATGCAGCCCGAGGAATTCTTACGGCAAGACCCTGATAAGTTTGCCCCAGAACAAAAGCGCTTATATCAGCAGATGATAAATGAGATAAGCACACGTTTTGCAAACAAAATAATGGATTTCCGAAAACTATACGCAAACATGTGGACGGTACTGCTGCCATCTGAGGTAAATGCCTTGGATGAATCAGGTGAAATAGGAACTGCCGGTGAATTAAACAAAACTGTCATAAAGAAAATAGCCGAGACAAGCAAAGAAATAATGGAGCAATCGCATGACAGTCGTGTAGCCATTGTACTGGCAGATGAGCTTGATTTTGCTACAATTTACGGGCAGTGGAACAATGCTAATCCGCAGGCAGCTCTTATAATAAAAAATATAGGTATGTATTTAGCAGAGACTATTGTAGAGATGAGACAATATTTTGATATTGAGAATGTGATAATACAAGGCAGTATTATGCCGCATGACTTAGCCCTCGCAATAAGTGAACTTACTATCAAGGAATTGAAGGATAGGTATGGGATAGAAGATATGAAGGTAGACACACTATTTCAAACCGTGCTCGAAAGGCCTTTCACAGATGCTAAAGGTGCGGCATATGCAGCAGCCCTTAAACGCGATACAGCGGTAAAGGCAAAGCCAAAAACCTCGTCAGCTGGTAATGATAAACTTGACTCAGGCTCAAGTTTAGCTGTTGAGAAGTTGCTTGATCAGCTTAAAGATGAGGACATGCTTGGCCAGATGAGATTTGTAGCAGGTTTAGATGAGGTGCTTACCCCTGCTGAGATGGCGGGATATCGCGCAGCATATAGCAATAATAAGTTTCTTGATATAGGGTTTGACTATAAGAAGGATAAGAAAACAGATCAGATTACAACTTATCTTAACCGTCTTGGCTGGACAACAGATGCTATAGCTCGGGTTTTGGATAACCCCAAGGTGCTAGCTGATATTATAATAAAAGCAGCAGAGATTCGAGAAAGATATGATTACGTGATTTTCTGTGGCATGGGTGGCTCAAGATTATGCATTGACACAGTAAGAGGAGTATTCGGAGAACCAAAAGATATAAAGATGTTTACATTAGGTACTACCGATTCAAGCACAATAGATGATATCGTTACTGCTATTTCAGAGGATGCAGGTTCTTTACAAGAGGCTCTGAAGAAGACATTGGTCGTCGCGATAAGCAAGTCAGCAACTACTAAGGAGACGCTCTCTCACAAGCAGTATTTCGAGGATCTATTTATCAGTAGTGAGCTTTTTGGTGAGAACCCGCTTAATCCGGATGACCACCTTTTGTTCATAACGGACAAGGATGCGGCCATTTACAAGCAGGCAACGCCAGAGAATAGGCAGGATAGAATGATGCTTATACAGCTTGACCAAAAGACAGATATGGGGGGAAGATATACTGCTCCTGCTACCACGATACCGTTACTCCCATTAGCGATTATAGCTGGTGATAAAGCACAAGAGTTTATAATTACTCTTTTGAATAAGGCTATTGATATGAATAATATATCTGATATTCATCAAGACCGTTTTATAGAGCTTGGCGCGTTTTTGTACTATATGGCGGCAATAGAACACAAGGACAAGCTTACGCTGATTTTACCTGAAGATCTTAAAGCAGTGGCGCCATGGTCAGAGCAGCTATTCGAGGAGAGCCTTGGCAAGCACATAGAAAAAGGTATAACCGTTATATACAATGAGGATATCTCATCTGATAACATAAAATCACTTCTTGAGAATGACAGAGTATTTCTACGTTTTAAATTCCTCGACCAGACAGATTCACAGGAGGGTTTCTGGAAGCATCTCGTAGAGAATGGTTATCCGGTAAGGCAGATAGAGGTAGATAATATATCGTCTCTTGGGGGAATAGAGCTCGGATTGCAAAGAGCTGTAGCGACGATTGGGTATCTGTGGGATATAAATTTTGTTGATCAACCGGCAGTAGACGGTTATAAAAAGGCAACCAATGAAGTCATGGATGCGCTTGCTCCGAATGCGCATGTGACTATCCCATTTACTACCGAAGCAAAATATCAAAGTTTAAAATTATATTGGCAACCGCTGGTAGATGCAGACGCTATTAATGAGGAACAATTAAGGGCTGAGGTTAAAGAATTGGGATCAGATATAACAGACGCGCCAGCTGTTTACGCGGCTATAATAAGGCTGCTTATTGAGAATCAAGGATTTGAAGTAGCCGAGCTTGCCCCATGGGCAAATATGACCTCTTCTTTTGAGAAGGTAATGAAACAAGTAAGGTATGACATATTTACAGCAGGTCTTAAGATGCCTTCAAAGCTTGCTATACACCCTGACGGAAACCATTCATTCCAACAGAATGTTGAAGGTGGCAGAAACATATTCTTTTCGACTTATATGCTTGGCATGAAGATGCGCCAGCCCAAGGTTCAGGAATATGAGCCCGAATTACTTAAGGCTCAGGCGATAGGAACCGTAAATTCGCTAGTTGATAGTAACCGTAAGGTGGTTCTTCTAGTAACGGATAATGAGCTTGTTTTGGAAGAAAGGGTTGTGGAGGGATTTTTTGATAAGGTAGAGCAGTATCTTGCTAAAACCTCGTCAAGTGGTGAGAGCAGACTTGCCCAGGAGAAGAAGTTGGCTATCGAGGCGCAGTTTAATGATCTGCTTGAGTTTACAGCAGAAAGCGATATGGAAGGCGTAATAAAACGTCCTATTGTAAAATTCGACCTCACGCGAGATGATTTTTTATCTTTTGACTTTGCTATGATATTGGAGCATTTTAGGCAATTGGCAAGAGACAAGTTTGGTGAAAATATAATAATGGATATCTTGCCTAGTATGAATGGGCATGAAGGTGTGCGCGTAGGTATATCAGTAAGGCCTGACAGCGTAGCAGTTGAATATAAATCTTCTTCAGCCGGCATATTGCTTACTGATAATGATTTAGTGCTTATTGAGCTCGCTGCTGAGATAGCGGACTTGAGCGATGCAACAGGTACGATAGTGTACAATGATACAACAATGTCAACAGAACAGCAGATAATATTATCTAACCTTTTGGGTAAGGGCACGCCTGGCCTAGCTGACTTAGAGGTAAAGCTGGGATGCAACGTAAGGCTTATGTCGCAAGGCGATGTATCGGACGATACGAATACAATAATAGTCTCAACGGAACAGTTACCTGGTTTTCATAACGTCAGATACTTCATTACAGAGCAGGCGCAGATAGATACGAGTTATATCGCGATAACCCCTCTTATAGCGATAGCAAAAGGATTGCTAGGGTTCGAAGACAGAACAAGTCAACCGGAACTATATGAAGCCCTTAAAAGTTCAATAAGAAGTTTAAGTCAGGGGCTGCTAAATGAAAGCGATATAGAAGCCGCCATAACCGCTTACATGAATGGCAATCCTATGTTTGTAAAATTACCGCCTGCGGCAGCATATGATTATGATAAGCTTGAGCAGTTGTATCGCCAGGCGCTTATGGTATTGATTGCCGCTTAGGCTTAAGTAGACACGGCAGAAAGATGATATGAAAAAAATATTTAGCAGGGCACTAACTTGCTTGTTAGTTTTAAGTTTCGTGATAATTAATTCCGCCTATTCTTTTAACGCGAATAGTGATACATTGCGTTCAAAGGCCTCAGCTAATACTTTCATTAGCCATAATCTGATTGATAGATTTTTAGCTAATGATTTAGAAGATGCGGAAGGCGGGTTTATTTTTCGTGAGTGGAGTAAGAAACCGCATATACTGGCATCAGGCAAATACGCAAGCCTAAAGAGAATATCCGGTCAATCTGCAGACAAAGAGGTGTCAAGATTAAATGCTAAGTTAGGGGTTGCAAAGAAGCGCTTATTGGCAGAAGAAAGCTTATCAACAAAAGGTTTCTTTGACCGAAAAGATTTTAATGTAAAAGTAGAGGTTGTCCGTAATGCTTATAAAGCAGCTACTTATGTAAAAAAAAGAGATACTATTATATTGGATTGTCGCTGTTTTGAAAATGACGATCTATTGTATTTTAAGATTAAGCATGAGCTTACTGACCGTAAATTACCAAAGATGGATATTATAGGAGAGCATTTTGAGGAGCTGCCTGGATTAAGAGAGCTCTTTACTTTGATTACGGTAGACATAAAAGGTTTTATGAGCTTAAGAGACAACCACCCGGACCGAGCAAAAAAGATGCTTAAGTATTGTCGTAGTGTTGGCCATCCTAACAGAGGGTTATTGAGCTCGTATGAGAAGATAATAAAGAACCCATTACTTAACGATGCATTTGCCTTTACTGAAGACGTTTTTAGGCTTGTGGAAAGCGAAACGCGCAAAGCATATTTTCCTAATATGCGAAAAGCGGTTAGAAAGATAGCTAGTAAAAATAGGGATGGCAGCATTAATTATGAGATGACTTTTATCATATTGAGGCCGAGGTTGAAGACAATATACAAACAGTTCCTCGCATTACAGGAAACAAGAGAAGCATCACAATTTAAGCCTTTAACAGATTTTAGTAAAGATACGCCAGTATCACTAAAACCATTTATTCTTTATGCTAAGAACATAGATTATAAGCGCGATAATGATTGTATTTTTTTGCGGGTAAAGATAGATGATAAAAAAGGCAGAATTAGATTTGCTTACCTTTATATTGGTTTAAATGATGATTGGAACAGCGTATTAGGAAAACGCGGCAAGATTTATAGCTTGACATATAATAAGTGGCAGCATATGAGTTCGGGCATCTTTACGTATAAACATTATGATACGGAAAAAGAGAGAGGACTATATTGGAACTATCTTATTAGGCTTCCAATTACGGAATTAATAAATAAGTTGTGCAATAATTCAGGTCAGGATAAGCTTAAAAAACTTTTTTCGGATTTATCTAACGATTTGGGGGTAAAAGGTTATATGAGTAATAAAAAATGGCTTTCTATAAAAAAGATTGTAGGAAGAAAAAGAGGGCCGAGTAATTATTATATAATAAGAGGCATAATTTGGAAACATATTGATAGTAAGCACCCTAAATTGTTTTTGGGCCAAAATAACTTGAGAGATATCTCTGTAGGAGAGATACCTGTCTGGATATTAATGGAAGATCCTGAGATGGGCCCAAAAGCCTTATCATTCTTAAATCCCCGTAATAAGCGCGAGTGTCCAGCTTTTTATGAAGAGGCAGATAAGATGTCTATGCGAGACATCTTAAGAATGCTAAAAAATACTTCTTTTCAGCCTATGCAACAAATGGTGCTTTTTGACGCGGATCAAACTTTACCTGCTGCAGTACTTAGTATATCTAATATAAGTACTGCGCAGGCTGTAAATTCCGCTATGCATATTGCGGCATAGCTTTTATTTGCTAGATATGTTGTTAATAGAGCAAAGTTTCAGAGGTTTTTTTGAGGAAAGGAGGGCAAAAATATAAAAGCGAAAATTGGAGGATTTTAGCTTGACGTAGATAATATATTTTGTTAAACTAACTAACATTCTTTATTTTTAAAAGTGATTTTTATATATATTATAATAATAAAAATATTCAAAAGGAGGATGAGAGCATGAAAAAGATGTTATTGCTTAGTACGCTTGCGATAATTGCTGTATCATTTATGGCAACCGGATGCGCCAAACAGGAAGATATAGTAATTGAGGAGTTTGAGTCTCAGAATACAGTTGCGGATAAGGATTTTAAGGTGTTTAATATCTACACTGATAAGTCATCTCCGGGTAACCATTATATCCCTTCCGGCTGGATGGGTGATTTTAGCGATATAAAGATTAATGACCGTTGCATGGATGACGCGCATAGTGGTACTACATGTGTAAAAGTAGAGTATCTTCCACGCCGTTCACAGGGTGCAGGCTGGATGGGCATATATTGGCAGAACCCAGCAAATAATTGGGGTTCTAAGAAGTCCGGTTTTGATCTTACCGGAGCTAAAGAGCTTGTTTTCTGGGCCCGTGGTGAAAAAGGCGGAGAGATAATATCAGAGTTTAAGATGGGTGGTATTACCGGTGAGTTTTCAGATTCTGATTCCGCTGGCATTGGCCCTGCTATGCTTACACAAGATTGGAAAGAGTATAAGATAAATCTGCAGGGCAAGGATCTATCTCACATAATAGGCGGTTTTTGTTTATCAGCGAATATGGATGACAACCCTGATGGGTTTGTTATATACCTAGACGACTTAAAGTACGAATAACAATAGAAAAATAGGAAATAGCGCCTCATTTTTCATGAATAATAGGCGCTCTTCCTATTTATCCGAGGTAATATTATGACAGCTAAAAAGATTAAGACAAAACCGAAAAAGGCAACAAGCAATAGAAAACTTCTTATAGCTTTGTTGTTTTTATTACTTATACTGCTTTTAGGCGTTGGGACGGCGTTACTTTTTAAGTTTTCCAGCAAATCTGGAACATATATACATAAAAACACAAAAGGTGATTATGTGTTGCTTGCTAACGGCAGACCTTTAATAGTTAAGGGCGTATGCTATAGTCCAATACCAGTAGGAGAAGGTTCTGTATATAACTGGTGGGGAGACGCGGCAAAGCCCTGGATGGTTGATGGAAAGCTTATGAAAGATGCCGGGGTAAATGCAGTCAGGTTTTATGAGCCTGGTGATAAGCCATCACAGGTAAAGACAGTAATATCTGATCTTTACGACAATTATGGCATATATTCGATTATGGGTCATGGTTTGGGCTTTTGGGATTTCCCGCACGCGAATTACGCGGATCCTGTTTTTCAACAACAGATCAAAAGACAGGTATATAATATGGTTAAGGCCTACAGAGATGAGCCCGGAGTATTGGCATGGGTCTTAGGTAATGAGGCAAATTATTCCTTTGATGGAAGCGTAAACCCGTGGTCTACTTCAGAACTTGATGCTATCGACAACGCGCGTGACAGAAAATTGGCTAAAGCAAAGATATATTATACATTCTTAAATGAGCTTGCGCAAATCGTCAAGAAAATAGATCCTTCAAGGCCTGTAGGTTTTGGAAATGGCGAGCTTGGCAGTATAGAGGTCGCTAAAGAGTATTGTCCTGATTTTGATTTTGCAGGCATTATAATCTACAGAGGCAAATCGTTTGGTAATATGTTTCGCCAACTTAAAAAGAGATATGGAAAGCCCGCCATTATTATTGAGTTTGGTTGCGACTCTTACAACGCATTGACGCAGGAGCCAGATGAAGAGAACCAGGCATTCTTCTTAAAGACGCTATGGAATGAAGTAGAATATAACTCATACACAGGTAAGGGTGAAGGAAACTGTTTAGGCGGCTGTATATTTGAGTGGAATGATGAGTGGTGGAAGCATGGACAAGATGAGGTCGGTGAATGGAGCCTTCAAAATACCCAGGCAGGATGGACTAATGGGTCATATTATTTTGATACTGAGGGCAATCCTAATATGAACGAAGAATGGTTCGGAATCGTGACCTTGAAGCCAGAGAAAGAGGATGGGATCAGCAAGAGGGTTCCTAAAAAGGCTTATTACGATTTAAAGGAGATTTGGCAGCAAGAGGATAAGGTCACTGCCTGCGACTGGAGATAGGCGCGATACGATATACTCAATACGAATAATTACATAATAATATTGAATAAGGAGTTATAATGCAAAAGCTTTTGTCGTTAGTAATGTTTTTGATTCTGGCAGGTGTTACTGGTTGTGCACCTGGAAATGGCTCTGACAAGGTTGTATCTGATAAGATAACCGTTTGGCATTGGATGACGGATAGAGAGGACACCTTTAACGAGCTCGCGAAAAAATATAAAGCGCTTACCGGAACCGATGTTCAGTTTGAGTTATACGCGCCAACAGATGCTTATAGCGAGAAGATAAAAGGCGCTGCCCAGACACAAACGCTCCCTGATGTTTTTGGCGTACTAGCGGATAAAAGGATTATATCGTCATTTATAAAAGCAGGTCATGTTCTTGATCTCGACCCCTATATGGATGCGGATAATGGAAAATGGAAAAAGGTATTTTACGCAAAGGCGTTGAATGTTAACAGGTTCCTGCTGGGTAATGAATTTGAGATTGCGCCAGGCATTTATGCAGCGCCTTTGGATGTAATGAATATACAGATGATATATAACAAGGATCTATTTAAGAAGGCAGGCCTCGATCCTGAAAACCCACCTAGGAATTGGGCAGAATTCTTAGATGTTGGAAACAAGCTCCACGCTGCCGGCATACAAGGCATGGTAAGCGGATGGGGAGAGATATGGATGATCGATTGTCTTGCCTCTAATTACGCATACAATATAATGGGCGAAAAGAAGTTTATAGACACTATCAAGGGAAAGGTCTCGTATGCAGATCAGGACTGGATCGATGTCTTTACGATTTTTAAAGATATGAGAGATAACAATCTACTTGCTAATGGTATTGTTACTATGGTCAACAAGCACGCGGAGCAGATGTTCGCGAACCAACGTGCGGCATTGGCATTCAATGGTTCATGGTGTGTAAATGTGTATCATGGAATGAATCCGGATCTTAATTATGGCGTAATATCGCCACCTGCGTATTCAGATAAATACCCAATGAAGATTTGGGGCGGAGCAGGCGCTAGTCTTATGGTTAATGCTAGGAGTAAAAATAGAGACAAGGTCGTTGAGTTTTTAAAATGGTTTACTGCTAAAGACCAGCAGGCATATCTCGCGAATAAGACACGTAACCTGCCGGCTAATAAAGAGAGTCTTGGCGAGATATCACCTGTTCTGGCGGAGTTCGTTGCAGGTATGGATAGCGTTACGCATCCTAACAACCTTAATGTCTCAGAATTTCCTAAGGTTATAGAAGCGAGGGACAAGGGTATCCAGTCTATTATAATAGGCGAAAAGACACCCGAAGAAGTCGCTTTAGAGGTTCAGGCTGTAAAGATAAGAGAGATGGGCAAGTCGCAAAAATAGTACTTCCCAGTTTTACCAATATACCAAGAGCGGTTTTAGAGCATCTCACCTGCCGGTAAGGCAGGCCAGCACTTGTGCTTTAAGAACCGCTCTTTAAGAAGTTTTAGGAATTATATGGAACATAGAAAAGCGAAAAAGATATTTACAAATTATCTCTTTGTTCTGCCGGCGGTGCTGTTATTCTGCACCTTTCACCTGTATCCTTTTGTAAATGTTTTTCGTTATTCTCTATTTCAATGGGACGGAATAGTGCCATTTTCATCCGCGCAATTTGTAGGCCTCGCGCATTTCAAAGATATATTTACAGCTAATCCACAGTGGTGGTATTCTATGTGGCATGCTTTTTACATTACCCTGCTTACATTGGTATTTCAGAATGGGCTTGCCCTTCTTCTGGCGCTAGCTTGTGATAGGGCCATAAGAGGCGCCAAGGCTTATAGGATGATATTCTTCCTCCCACCTGTGCTTTCAGGTATTGTGGTAGGTCTTATATGGCAATGGATATATGATGGAAATTACGGCCTTCTAAATTACTGGCTGACAAATATAGGACTTGGCCATTTAGCCCGTGCCTGGCTTGCGGATCCTAATACCTCTCTTACATGTGTTGGTATAGTACATATGTGGAAGGGTTTTGGATGGGGCTTTATAATACTTTTAGCAGGACTCCAATCAATACCCCGTGAATTATATGAGGCAGCCAAGGTAGATGGCGCCGGGGCATGGGATACATTCAGGCGCGTCACAGTGCCGCTTATGGTGCCTGTCTTTGTTCTTGTGACAATACTTACAATATTAAATACAATGCAGATATACGATCTGATAGTCTCCCTTACAGGTGGGGGCCCGGGTTACCATACAGAGGTTCCTATAACAAGGATCCTTGCAGCGATGAGAGGCGGCTCTAGGCTTGGCTATGCTTGTGCTCTTGGTATCGTATTCGGGCTCATGCTACTTATAATCTCATTTTTACAGATACAGGTTTCAAAACTAACAAAGCAGGAATAGATGCAAAAACCCATATATTATAAAATAAAGCAGTTTATACTAACATATTCGACGCATATATTACTTATTATCGTCTCTCTTAGTTGCATACTGCCTCTTTTATGGATGTTCTCATCAAGCTTAAAGACTCAGGCTACAGTATTTTCCGACATGAGTCTTTTTCCGCAGAACCCTCATTGGGAAAATTTTTATATAGCCTGGACAAAGGGAGGTTTTGGCAGGTATTTCTTTAATAGTCTTCTCTATACTATCGTAGTTGTACTAGGTATCGTATTTGCTACATCTCTGGCGGCATATGGAATATCGCGGCTAAAGATACCCGGTAAGAATATCATATTCTATGTTTTTTTAGCGGCCATGATGATACCTATACCCGGTGCGTTTGTAGCGTTATACGTGCTTTTGAATAAACTTGGATTTTTAAACCCTCATACAGGTATTCCATTGTTGGATGACGCTATA